>Ga0209131_1000117_pt1 | contig 58292 bp, 40 predicted proteins | sample GraSoi_2013_40cm_FD_185826 | JGI IMG/M metagenome (GOLD analysis project Ga0209131, IMG submission 185826) | Grasslands soil microbial communities from the Angelo Coastal Reserve, California, USA - Sample 9_17_2013_40cm (SPAdes) (version 2) | ecosystem: Environmental > Terrestrial > Soil >...
TCGTCGGCTGGCAGCGCCAGGCCGCAGGCGAGTCGATCCAGGTTGCGCCAGGCATTTACTGGATCCGCATGCCCCTGCCGTTCAAACTCGACCATATCAATTTATGGCTGCTTGAAGACCGCGATGAAGACGGCGAGGGCTGGACCATCGTGGATACCGGCTACGGAACCGCCGATACCCATGCGCTTTGGGAGCGGCATTTCGCCGAAACCATGCGCGGCCTGCCGGTCAAGCGCGTTATCGTCACCCACTACCATCCCGACCATGTGGGCTGCGCCGGCTGGCTGCATGAGCGCACCGGCGCACCGCTGTGGATGACCGCCGCCGAGTTTCTGTCGGCGCATGCGGCCGCCGAAGACACCTCGGGGTTTGATCGCGCGAATACCGCGCAACTTTTTATGGCACATGGCCTTGCCAGGATTCGCCCCGACTTCAACGTGGCGCAACAGGCGCGCAGCGGCGCCTACACGCGCGGCGTGCCGAGCATACCCCGGCAGTTTAATCGCCTGATGGCTGGCGATAGCCTGCGCATCGGCATACGCGACTGGCAGCTCCGCACCGTCTTCGGGCACGCGCCAGAGCACGCAGTCTTATTTTCGGCACATGACAATGTATTGATTTCGGGTGACCAGGTTCTGCCGCGCATCACCACCAACGTTGGGGTATGGGGAAACCAGCCGGCCGCAAACCCGCTCAAGCAATTCCTGGACAGCATGGATGAATTTGCGCCGCTGCCGGACTCCACCTTGGTGCTGCCTTCGCATGATCGTGTCTTTACCGGCCTGCATGAACGCCTGGACCAGTTGCGCGCTCATCACGACCAGCGACTCTCGGAGCTGGAGAACGCCATCGACACGCCAAAATCGGCAGCCGATATCCTCCCGGTCCTTTTTCATCGCGTGCTCGATGATCACCAACTGGTATTCGCGATCGGCGAGGCGATCGCGCATTTGCATTACCTATGGTACGCAGGGCGCGCGGTGCGCAGCCGCAGTGCGGAAGGCATCTATCTGTTCCAGCGCGCCAGCCCAGAGTCCGGCCCGCTTGTTCAGCGCGACCAACGTTAGCCAGCAGCAGGGTCAAGATGCTGTATCTGCATGCCCCCTCAGGACCGACGCCCGGGCCGCCTTGCCACCACTCGGGCACTTATTCTGGCCGTTCAAGAACAGGTAGACAGGGATAACCATTGATAATATTGCTTATTGGGGCGCCCGGTCCGCGCCGGAGAGTCGCTCCAGACGATATCCAAAGTTGTAAATCGGTGTCAGGCGCAGACCGCGCGCAGGCCCGAAATCGAGTTTCTTGCGAATGCGGCTGATATGCGTATCTACCGTACGCGACTGCACATCGCCGGAGCGTCCCCACACGCTTTCGGAAATATGGCCGCGTGACAGCAGTCTGCCCAGATTGCGGAACAGAAAGAGCGTCAGCTCATATTCCTTATCGGTCATTTCCACCCCGACACCATCAAGTTTGATGCTGCGGTCGGCCAGGTTGACATGATAGGGCGGCAATTCGAACACATCCGATTCCGCCGCTTTGGGTCGGGAACGGCGCAACAAGGCTTCGACGCGCGCCAGCAACTCGAGACGGCGCACCGGCTTGATCATATAATCGTCGGCACCGGCGCTCAGGGCGGCAACGATGTCTTCTTCAAGATCACGGCTGGTGGCAAACAGCACCGGAATCTCCGATTTTTGCGTTTCACGCAGCCACTTGAGCACGTCTGCCCCGGACAGATCCGGCACATGCCAATCCAGCAGGAACAGGTCAAAGCTTTCACGGCCTGCCTCACGCACGATCGCTTTGCCGGATACGAAGTGATGAACGCTATGTCCCGCCGCTTCAAGCCATTGTTGCATCGCGGCGCCAACGTCGACATCGTCTTCAAGCAGGGCAATTCTCATGCTTTCATCCTCACTATGGACAGCGTGGATGTATTTTAGACCGAATGCAGCCTCTACCGCGCAAATCGCTTATGCGGCAACCTGTAGGCAAGGATCACACCATGTCTATCGGCTTGTATATCAGTGCTGCTGCAGATCGGACGCGGACAGCACCCGCTCCAGACGGTATCCGATGTTATAGACCGGCACCAGGCGATAGCCATTGCCCGGCTCGAGACCGAGTTTCTTGCGGACCCGGGAAATATGCGTATCTATGGTTCTGGATTGCGGTGTCGCATGGCGCGCCCATACATTTTCGGAAATGTAATCGCGCGACAGCAGCTTGCCACTGTTCTGGAACAGGAAGATGGCCAGGTCGAATTCCTTCTCGGTAAGATTGATGGCATCCCCCTGGAAAAAAATCTGCCGCGACGCCGACACAATCCGGAAAGGCGGAAAAGAATGTTCAATCGGCTCCCGGCCGGAGTAACTTGCGCGCCGCGCCATGGCGCCGAGGCGTGCCAGCAGTTCACCTCGACGCAGAGGCTTGACCATGAAGTCGTCAGCCTTGGCCGCAAGCGCCGCGAGCACATCGCTTTCGGCATTGCGCGTCGCCAGAAACAATACGGGTACTGAAGCCCCGCTCTCCTCGCGCAAGCCGCGCAGAATATCGTTGGCGGGAGCGCCGCGCAGACCCCAGTCGACAATGATGGTATCGAAGGCTTCTTTGCCGCCCTGCCCCAGGAATTTCTTGCCGGAATCAAAAACCCGGACCCTATTCCCCGCTTCTTCAAGCCACTTCTTCATCTCCGCCGCGATATCGGCGTCATCCTCAAGAACGGCGATCTTCAACGAGTTCTCCCTGCGCATGAGTGAATATTCTGGATTTCGCGCCGGATATTGAGATGCGGCTTCCCTGGATTTTCCGCACTGCCCCGACACGACTTGTTTATGTGCATACAGGATAAGGATATTTGAAAATTTCTGGGGGTTTTACCTACCAGAATTTACAAAAATTCACATAGTCAAGTTTTCGAAAAAAATGCCCCAAAGGGGCGCAGGTCGCAGAAAAATGGCGAGAAGCGGACTAGAGCAGCGCCTTCATGGCGGACTCAAGTCCGGCAGCCGTCATTGGATACATGCGATCGTCCATCAGCTCCCGCGTTATTTTTATCGACTGCGTCCACTGCCAGTGCTCGGCCGGCGTGGGATTGATCCATGCAGCATGCCGGTAAAAATCGGTCATTCTCTTCAGCCAGGTATTGCCGGGCTCGTCGTTCCAGTGCTCGACGCTGCCGCCTGGCTGCAGGATTTCATAAGTGCTCATGGTGGCATCGCCGACAATGATCAGCTTGTAAGCGTTACCGTATCGATGCAGCACATCGATGGTTGCGTGCTTCTCGCTGTGGCGCAGACGATTGTTGCGCCACACACATTCATAGATGAAATTGTGGAAATAAAAATATTCGAGGTGCTTGAATTCCGTCTTGGCGGCCGAGAACAATTCCTCGCAGCGGTGCACATAGTCGTCCATCGAACCGCCGACATCGAGAAACAGCAGCACCTTGACGTTGTTATGCCGTTTCGGCACCAGTTTAAGATCCAGATAACCGGCATTGTTGGCGGTAGCTCTGATGGTGCCGTCCATGTCCAGCTCCTGTTCGGCGCCGGTGCGCGCAAACTTGCGCAGGCGCCGCAGCGCAAGCTGGATATTGCGAATGCCAAGCTCAATGTCTGTATCGTAATCGCGATATTCGCGCTGGTCCCATACCTTGACTGCACTGCGGTGACGCGATTTGTCCTGGCCGATACGCACACCTTCCGGGTTGTACCCGTAGGCGCCGAACGGCGAGGTGCCTGCAGTGCCGATCCACTTGGACCCGCCCTGGTGGCGGCCCTTCTGCTCGTCAAGACGCTGTTTGAGCGTCTCCATCAATTTCTCCCAACCGCCCAAAGCCTCAATCTGCGCTTTTTCTTCCGGGCTTAAAATGCGTTCGGCCAGCTTGGCGAGCCAGTCCTCGGGTATTTCCCGGGGCGATATCGCCGCGAGCGCGGCATCCAGCGCCTCCACGCCCTTGAAATAGGCGGCGAAGGCACGATCGAAGCGATCGAAATTGGTTTCATCCTTGACCATGCAGGCACGCGACAGATAATAGAATTCGTCAACGCTGCCGTAGGCGATTCCCGCCTGCAGGGCCTCGCACAGCATCAGATATTCTTTTACCGATACCGGCAAACCGGCCTGCTTCAGACCAAGAAAAAAATCGATCAGCATACGCGCCGCCTTGCCGCTTAGGTCTTGCGCCTGGAGAGAAATACAAGACGCTCGAACAGATGCACATCCTGTTCGTTCTTGAGCAGGGCGCCATAGAGCGGCGGGATCAATTTACCGGTATCGCCGGACTTGAGTGCGTCGGCAGGAATGTCCTCGGCCACCAGCAATTTGATCCAGTCGAGCAGCTCCGAGGTCGAGGGTTTCTTCTTCAATCCCGGCATTTCGCGGATACCGAAAAACACCTCCAGCGCTTCTTTCAGCAGGGCCTTCTTCAGTCCGGGGAAATGCACATCGACGATTTGCTGCATGGTGTCGCGATCCGGGAAGCGGATGTAATGAAAAAAACAGCGCCGTAAAAATGCGTCCGGCAGCTCTTTTTCATTATTGCTGGTGATGATGATAATGGGCCGATGTTTGGCAATGATCGTCTCGCGTGTCTCGTAGACATAGAATTCCATGCGGTCGAGTTCGCGCAGCAGATCGTTGGGAAATTCGATATCGGCCTTGTCGATTTCATCGATCAGCAACACCACCTGCTCGTCGGCGCCGAATGCACGCCACAGCATGCCCTGGTGAATATAGTTGCCTATGTCCTTGACCTTCTCGTCGCCCAATTGCGAATCGCGCAGGCGTGAAACCGCGTCATATTCATACAAGCCCTGCTGGGCCCTTGTCGTGGATTTGATATGCCACTGGATCAGCGGCTTGCCCAGAGCCTTGGCCACTTCCTCGGCCAGCATGGTCTTGCCGGTGCCGGGCTCGCCCTTGATCAGCAAGGGGCGCTGCAAAGTGACCGCCGCATTGACCGCCAGCATCAGGTCTTCGGTCGCGATGTAACTTTCACTGCCTGTAAACTTCATATTTAACCCGAAATGAAAAGTGAAACGTTAAAAGATTATACGTTTCCCATCCCAGGAGTTAACCATGACACTGCGTCGCGTCCCGCTTGCACTCATCATCGCCGGTCTTTTTTCGCCATTTTCATCAAACGTCGTGGCCGAAACCAGCGTCACCATCTACTCGAGCGCTCAGCCGGGCTCGCTTTCCCCGGCCACTTTCCGCAATGGCGGCGAAGGCTATAGCATCCCCGGCTACGCCATGGTGCGCAAGGACGCCGAAGTTGCCTTGGGAAACGGGCGCACCATCATCCGCATTTCGGATGTCCCGGCATTGATCGATCCCACGACAGTCGGGTTTGAGTCGCTTACCGACCCCGCCGGCACACACGTGATCGAACAAAGCTTCGAGTTCGATCTGACCAGCACCAGCAAGCTTCTGGAGAAGTACCTGGACCGCGAGGTGACCATTGAGCAGATACGCGGATCTGCTGTGGAAGCGACTACCGGCACCCTGATAGGCATCCGGGACGGCCTGATTCTGCGCATGGATGATGGCAGCATCCGCACCATCAGCAGCTACTCGGGGGTGAAACTGCAATCGCTGCCGGGTGGACTGATCAGCAAACCGACCCTGGTCTGGGACATCGCCACCGGCAGCGCTGCTAGACATCACACCCGCTACAGCTTCCAGACTGGCGGTATCACCTGGTGGGCCGATTACAATCTCACCCTCAATGAGGGGGCAGCCGGCTGCAAACTGGACTTGGGAGCGTGGGTGACCATCGTCAACCAGAGCGGAGCCACATTTGACAACGCCAAATTGAAGCTGGTGGCCGGAGACGTACAGCGAGCGCAGCCCGAGCAGACCAATTATCGGCGTAACAAGGGCGAATTCAATATGCTCGCCGAGGCGCCCGTTGCAGGCTTCGCCGAAAAATCTTTCTTCGAATACCATTTGTATACCCTCGGTCGCCCTACGACCTTGCCAAATAATGCCACCAAACAAATTGAGCTTTTGCCGGTTGCTCAGTCGGTAAATTGCGATAAGACCATGGTCTACGCAGGGCAGGCCGGTCCCTACCCAGGCCAATATGGTGGCCTGATGACCGATCGAAATTTTGGCAACCAGTCAAATAAGAAAGTGGACGTGTATCTGCGCTTCAAGAACCGCGAAGACAATCACCTCGGCATTCCCCTGCCCGCCGGAAAAATGCGCGTTTCCAAAATTGATGGTGCGGATCAATCGCTTGAGTTCATCGGCGAAGACCTGATCGATCACACCGCAAAAAACGAAACCGTGCAGATCAAGCTTGGCAGCGCCTTCGATGTGGTCGGCGAACGCCGGCAGGTCGACTACCGCATTGATACCAATGCCAAATGGATTGAAGAGGATATTGAAGTGAAGGTGCGCAACCAGAAAGGGGAGGCAGTCAGCGTCACCGTGAAGGAAAGCCTATATCGCTGGTCCAACTGGACGATACTGCGCAAAAGTCAGAACTTCGAAAAAAAGGACGCGCGTACCATCGCCTTCCCCCTGAAAATTGCAAAGGGAGCGGAAGCCGTCGTCCGTTACACCGTGCGCTACTCCTGGTGAGCCCGCTCGCAATGACGAACGTGCAGTACCGCGTTCCAGGGTTCATCAAGGCAACCCACACCAGGCAATGCAGCCACCGAATCAGAACGCCCGCACGACCTCGATGAATGCTTGTCCATAGCGGCTGAGCTTGGCGGCGCCCACGCCGGAAATCTCGGCGAACTCGGTCTCATTTTGCGGTCTGCGCTGGAGGATATCCAACAGTGTCGCATCGTGAAAGATCACATAGGGTGGTACGCCCTGCTCCTTGGCGATGCGTGTGCGCGCATCGCGCAAGGCCTGCCACAGCGCTTCATCGTCCGCGGCAATTTCGACGCCGCGCTTCCTGGCCTGGTCGATGCCGCGCCCGGCAATGCGCTCATTGCGCGACTTCTTCGGCCTTTCGATATCTTCTCGCAGGATAACGCTCTGCTCACCCTTCAGCACGGCGCGGCTTGCCTCATTGAGCGACAGCCCGCCATAGCCTTCCATATCGACACTGAGCAGACCGGTGGCAACAAGCTGCCGGAAGATGCCACGCCATACCGCTTCGGCATACTCCTGCCCCACGCCGAATACGCTTAATTGGTCATGTCTGAATTGCGCCACCCGTTCAGTACGCTTACCCAGGAGTACGTCTATCAGATGGACCGCGCCGAAACGCTGTCCGGTCCGAAACACGCAGGACAGAGCTTTTTGCGCGGCCGTCGTACCGTCCCAGGTTCGAGGGGGCGCCAGGCAATTATCACAATTGCCACACGCCCCCTTATAGGTCTCACCGAAGTACTTGAGCAAGGTGCCGCGACGACATTGGATGGTCTCGCAAAAGCCGAGCAAGGCATCGAGCTTCTGGCGTTCGAGACGCTTGCGCTCGACTGGCGCCTCCGAGCCCTCGATCATCTGGCTCAGGCTCACCACATCGCTCAGGCCGTATGCCAACCAGGCTTCAGCGGGTAAGCCGTCGCGGCCGGCGCGGCCGGTTTCCTGATAATAACTTTCGACGCTCTTCGGCAGGTCCAGATGGGCCACAAAACGGACATCGGGTTTGTCTATGCCCATGCCGAACGCAATGGTTGCCACCATCACGACGCCGTCTTCGCTCAGGAAGCGCTTCTGGTTAACTGCACGCAAGGCGGCATCCATGCCCGCATGGTAGGGTAGCGCGACCCGGCCGCGCGCATTGAGCCACTCCGCCGTAGCTTCGACCTTTTTGCGCGACAGGCAATAGACGATTCCGGCAGCGCCCCGATGTTCGTCGAGAAACGTCATCAACTGCGGACGGGCGTCGAGTTTCTGGGTCACACGGTAGCGAATATTCGGGCGATCAAAACTGGACACAAACTGCCTGGCATCTTCCAGCGCCAGGCGCTCCACAATTTCGCGGCGCGTCGGCGCGTCGGCGGTCGCCGTCAGCGCAATACGCGGTACTGCCGGGAAGCGCTCGTGCAGCACGGTGAGGGCGCGATACTCGGGGCGAAAATCATGTCCCCACTGTGAGACGCAATGGGCCTCGTCGATTGCAAACAAGGCGACCTTGGCGCGTGCCAACAGGTCCAAAAACCGCGGCATCAGCAGCCGTTCCGGTGCGACATAGAGCAAATCGAGGTCCGCGCCCAACAGTTGCTTTTCGACACGCTGTGCCGAGGAAGCATCCAGGGTTGAATTCAGGAAGGCCGCCTTCACGCCAAGCTGCAGCAGTGCATCGACCTGATCCTGCATGAGCGCAATCAATGGCGACACCACGATAGCCGTACCGGCGCGGACCAAGGCGGGAATCTGATAACAAAGCGATTTACCGGCGCCGGTCGGCATCAGCACGAGGCAATCGTTGCCGGCAATCAGTTCATCGACGATGTCGGCCTGAAGGCCGCGAAACGCGGGGTAGCCGAAAGTGTTTTGGAGGACGTGCAGCGCTTCTTTATTCATCCTGTCGATGTTAGCACCGCCCTGCTCGCAGCGATCGAACATGATGAGTTTCGTATACCCCTTGGGTAGCTGCGTGGTTTTTTTGTCACCGGGTCTATAAAAGGCAAACGCCCCGGGGGGTGAACCTCCGGGGCGTTTGTCTTGAATGGGTCTTGGCGATGACCTACTTTCGCACGGGTATACCGCACTATCATCGGCGCAACGTCGTTTCACTGTCCTGTTCGGGATGGGAAGGAGTGGTACCAACGCGCTATGGTCGCCAAGAATTCTGGAGCGGCCCTGTTGGGTTGATGTCCGGTTGAAGGGACGCCAACAAGGCGGCAAATAGGGTGGAAGAAGTAAAGTGTTGAGTTAGTTTGTAGCGTAGCGTTGAGCTGTAATTTCGGTAAACACCCAATCGTTTTGGATCGGCGCCACTTAAAATTATAGAGTCAAGCCTTACGGGCAATTAGTATCGGTTAGCTTAACGTGTTGCCACGCTTCCACACCCGACCTATCAACGTCCTGGTCTCGAACGACCCTTCAAGGAGGTTAAACCTCCGGGAAATCTCATCTTCAGGCAAGTTTCCCGCTTAGATGCTTTCAGCGGTTATCTCTTCCGCACTTAGCTACCCTGCGATGCCTCTGGCGAGACAACAGGTACACCAGCGGTGCGTCCACTCCGGTCCTCTCGTACTAGGAGCAGCCCCCGTCAAATTTCCAACGCCCACGGCAGATAGGGACCAAACTGTCTCACGACGTTTTGAACCCAGCTCACGTACCACTTTAAATGGCGAACAGCCATACCCTTGGGACCGGCTACAGCCCCAGGATGTGATGAGCCGACATCGAGGTGCCAAACTCCCCCGTCGATATGAACTCTTGGGAGGAATCAGCCTGTTATCCCCAGAGTACCTTTTATCCGTTGAGCGATGGCCCTTCCATACAGAACCACCGGATCACTATGACCTGCTTTCGCACCTGCTCGACTTGTCGGTCTCGCAGTCAAGCCACCTTATGCCATTGCACTATGAGTACGATTTCCGACCGTACCTAGGTGACCTTCGCACTCCTCCGTTACCCTTTGGGAGGAGACCGCCCCAGTCAAACTGCCTACCATGCACGGTCCCCGACCCCGTCAAGGGGCCCAGGTTAGAACCGCAACGTCGTCAGGCTGGTATTTCAACGTTGGCTCCACGAAGTCTAGCGACTCCGCTTCAAAGCCTCCCAGCTATCCTACACAGACAGCGTCACAGTCCAATGCAAAGCTACAGTAAAGGTTCATGGGGTCTTTCCGTCTAGCCGCGGGAAGATTGCATCTTCACAAACATTTCAACTTCGCTGAGTCTCAGGAGGAGACAGTGTGGCCATCGTTACGCCATTCGTGCGGGTCGGAACTTACCCGACAAGGAATTTCGCTACCTTAGGACCGTTATAGTTACGGCCGCCGTTTACCGGGGCTTCAATCAAGAGCTTGCACCCCATCATTTAACCTTCCGGCACCGGGCAGGCGTCACACCCTATACGTCGACTCATCGTCTTAGCAGAGTGCTGTGTTTTTGTTAAACAGTCGCAGCCACCGATTCTCTGCAACCTCTTATGGCTTCGTCCGCGAGGGACTACACCTTATCGAGGCACACCTTCTTCCGAAGTTACGGTGTTAATTTGCCGAGTTCCTTCTCCTGAGTTCTCTCAAGCGCCTTAGAATTTTCATCCTGCCCACCTGTGTCGGTTTGCGGTACGGTCTTGTTCAACTGAAGCTTAGTGGCTTTTCCTGGAAGCATGGTATCTGCAACTTCGTCTCCTAAAAGACTCGTTATCACGCCTTGGCTAAGCTCTCCGGATTTGCCTAAAGAGCACGCCTACACGCTTGAACCGGGACGTCCAACACCCGGCCTGCATAACCTTCTCCGTCCCCACATCGCATTGAACAACGGTACTGGAATATTAACCAGTTTCCCATCAGATACGGCTTTCGCCCTCTCCTTAGGGGCCGACTCACCCTGCGCCGATGAACGTTGCGCAGGAAACCTCGGGCTTTCGGCGAGGGTGCTTTTCACACCCTTTATCGCTACTCATGTCAGCATTCGCACTTCCGATACCTCCAACACACCTCTCGATGCATCTTCACAGGCCTACGGAACGCTCTCCTACCATCTGCACTTGCGTGCAAATCCGCAGCTTCGGTTATTGGCTTAGCCCCGTTACATCTTCCGCGCAGGACGACTCGATCAGTGAGCTATTACGCTTTCTTTAAATGATGGCTGCTTCTAAGCCAACATCCTGACTGTTTTAGCCTTCCCACTTCGTTTTCCACTTAGCCAATCATTGGGGACCTTAGCTGGCGGTCTGGGTTGTTTCCCTCTTGACACCGGACGTTAGCACCCGGTGTCTGTCTCCCAAGCTCGCACTCATCGGTATTCGGAGTTTGCCTTGGTTTGGTAGACCTAAACGGCCCCCTAGCCAAAACAGCGCTCTACCCCCGATGGTGATACTTGAGGCACTACCTAAATAGTTTTCGGAGAGAACCAGCTATTTCCGGATTTGTTTAGCCTTTCACCCCTACCCACAGCTCATCCCCTAACTTTTCAACGTTAGTGGGTTCGGACCTCCAGTGCGTGTTACCGCACCTTCATCCTGGCCATGGGTAGATCATCCGGTTTCGGGTCTACGCCGTGCTACTAATCGCCCTTATCAGACTCGCTTTCGCTACGCCTTCCCTATTCGGTTAAGCTCGCAACACAACGTAAGTCGCTGACCCATTATACAAAAGGTACGCCGTCACCCTGCTTGAATGACCCTCTCTCTTCGGTCATCCAGAGTGCATCTATTGCACTCCTTCTTACTATCTTTTGTTGTTTGGCTGTCAGCCAAACAACAAAGATCCGAAGGTCATTAAAGCAGGGCTCCGACTGTTTGTATGCATGCGGTTTCAGGATCTATTTCACTCCCCTCCCGGGGTTCTTTTCGCCTTTCCCTCACGGTACTGGTTCACTATCGGTCGATTACGAGTATTTAGCCTTGGAGGATGGTCCCCCCATCTTCAGACAGGATTTCACGTGTCCCGCCCTACTTGTCGCAAGCTTAGTTCTACATCCCATTTTTCGCGTACGGGGCTATCACCCACTATGGCCGGCCTTTCCAGACCGTTCCGCTAAATCGAATGCTATATCTTGCAGGCTGCTCCCATTTCGCTCGCCACTACTCTGGGAATCTCGGTTGATTTCTGTTCCTGTGGCTACTAAGATGTTTCAGTTCACCACGTTCGCTCCTCAGGCCCTATGTATTCAGGCCCAGGTACCCTTGCGGGTGGGTCTCCCCATTCAGACACCTTCGGATCAATGCTCATTTGCCAGCTCCCCGAAGCTTTTCGCAGGCTATCGCGTCTTTCATCGCTTGTAATCGCCAAGGCATCCACCTCATGCACTTATTCACTTGACTCTATAACTTTAAGCCCTCCCGCCGACATGACGAGGAGGTAACAAGTTACCGGTCAACGTTTGCCCACCATCCTGTCGAGAACTCACTTCCTGCAGAATGATGGTCGATACAATCTAACCCATACGTCTTCCAACACACCGCACCTCTCCGGGGCACCTTTCGGTACCCGCAAGTGCGACATGCCTTCCGACATATCTTTACTTCTTCCATTTTGTTAAAGAACGAACAATCGACCAGCCTAAAAGACTGGAAATCAATCTTCTCTCAAGCATCCCGCTCAAGAAGACTGGTTTCCACGCTTTCCCGCCGTTGAACCGCACCTGCCCGCTGCGCCCACCGAAGTTGCTGGTGGGTCTGGTTGGTCTCGAACCAACGACCCCCGCCTTATCAAGACGGTGCTCTAACCAACTGAGCTACAGACCCGTAATCCCTGGTGGAGGATGACGGGATCGAACCGACGACCCCCTGCTTGCAAAGCAGGTGCTCTCCCAGCTGAGCTAATCCCCCTTCGTTGCCACGGCCCACTGCGTCACGACTGCACAACATCAAACAACCGATTAAGGTGAATACTGCATACCGGAGATTTACTCTAGAAAGGAGGTGATCCAGCCGCACCTTCCGATACGGCTACCTTGTTACGACTTCACCCCAGTCACGAAGCTCACCGTGGTAAGCGCCCTCCTTGCGGTTAGGCTACCTACTTCTGGTGGACCCCGCTCCCATGGTGTGACGGGCGGTGTGTACAAGGCCCGGGAACGTATTCACCGCGACATGCTGATCCGCGATTACTAGCGATTCCGACTTCATGCACTCGAGTTGCAGAGTGCAATCCGGACTACGATCGGCTTTGTGAGATTGGCTCCCCCTCGCGGGTTGGCGACCCTCTGTACCGACCATTGTATGACGTGTGAAGCCCTACGCATAAGGGCCATGAGGACTTGACGTCATCCCCACCTTCCTCCGGTTTGTCACCGGCAGTCTCATTAGAGTGCCCAACTGAATGTAGCAACTAATGACAAGGGTTGCGCTCGTTGCGGGACTTAACCCAACATCTCACGACACGAGCTGACGACAGCCATGCAGCACCTGTGTTCCGATTCCCTTTCGGGCACACCCGGATCTCTCCGGGCTCTCGGACATGTCAAGGGTAGGTAAGGTTTTTCGCGTTGCATCGAATTAATCCACATAATCCACCGCTTGTGCGGGTCCCCGTCAATTCCTTTGAGTTTTAACCTTGCGGCCGTACTCCCCAGGCGGTCGACTTCACGCGTTAGCTTCGTTACTGAGAGTGTCAAACCCCCAACAACCAGTCGACATCGTTTAGGGCGTGGACTACCAGGGTATCTAATCCTGTTTGCTCCCCACGCTTTCGTGCATGAGCGTCAGTGTCAGCCCAGAGACCTGCCTTCGCCATCGGTATTCCTCCTGATATCTACGCATTTCACTGCTACACCAGGAATTCCAGTCTCCTCTGCCGCACTCAAGCCTTGCAGTCCCAAATGCCATTCCCAGGTTAAGCCCGGGGCTTTCACATCTGGCTTACAAAACCGCCTGCGCACGCTTTACGCCCAGTAATTCCGATTAACGCTCGCACCCTACGTATTACCGCGGCTGCTGGCACGTAGTTAGCCGGTGCTTATTCTTCCGGTACCGTCAGTAGTCACGGTTATTCACCGTAACCTTTTCGCTCCGGACAAAAGAGCTTTACAACCCGAAGGCCTTCTTCACTCACGCGGAATGGCTGGATCAGGGTTGCCCCCATTGTCCAAAATTCCCCACTGCTGCCTCCCGTAGGAGTCTGGGCCGTGTCTCAGTCCCAGTGTGGCTGATCATCCTCTCAGACCAGCTACAGATCGTCGCCATGGTAAGCCTTTACCTCACCATCTAGCTAATCTGATATCGGCCGCTCCTTCAGCGTGAGGCCTTGCGGTCCCCCACTTTCCTCTCTCGAGCGTATGCGGTATTAGCTAGTCTTTCGACTAGTTGTCCCCCACTCAAGGATACGTTCCGATATATTACTCACCCGTTCGCCGCTCGCCGCCAGGTTGCCCCGCGCTGCCGCTCGACTTGCATGTGTAAAGCATTCCGCCAGCGTTCAATCTGAGCCAGGATCAAACTCTTCAGTTCAAACCTGTTTGCAAGATTCACCAGCCTTCGGGGTTGCCCCCTCCAACCAGCTTATCTTCCCACTCTCAAAGTCATCAACAGGTAATTTGTACCTCGCGGTACGACTACCTATCAAATCTGTTTCAAGCAGGTACTTCAATGTTTCGAGTTCAAACCAACTCGATTGCCAATCAGAACAGCAAGGTTTAACCCCCACCACCCCGCGCAATCAAGCGGCACCCCAATACACAGTACCCACCTTAATCGATTGTTTGTGTTTTTAAAGAACGATTCGCCGCCAACGCATTTACCGCTTTTTGTTGCGCTTCGCGTTGTGCGACGAAGGATTGCCATTATGCCGAGTCGGGTAAACCCGGTCAACCCCTTTTGCAGATTAATTTCAAAGGTGCGCTGAAAACTATTTCAGCGCAACGTTATGCGCGCGAATTTTCGCTTGCCTACTTGGGCGACGACAGTCACCCCCTTGGCCAAGGTAAGCGCTTTGTCGGCGATCTTTTCACCGTCGAGCTTGACCCCGCCCTGCTCAATCATTCGATTGGCCTCCGACGCGCTGGGGGTGAGCCCTGCCTGCCTGAGCAATTGGGCGATGCCGATCGCCTCTCCCTCGATGGACAGCGCCACTTCCGGCAAGTCCTCGGGAATGCCGCCGTGATGGCGCGCCTCGAAATCGGCCAAGGCGCGGTCTGCCTCGGCTACCGAATGGAAACGTGCAACGACTTCTTGCGCGAATACCACCTTGATGTCACGCGGATTTTTACCCCCCTCGACATCCCGCTTCCAGCCGGCAATCGCATCCAGCGGCTTGAAGGAAAGCAACTCGATATAGCGCCACATCATCACGTCCGAAATCGACATCAGCTTGCCGAACATATCGACAGCCGCATCGGTGATGCCCACATAGTTGCCCTTGGATTTGGACATCTTTTCCACGCCGTCGAGGCCCTCGAGCAGGGGCATGGTCAGGATGCACTGCGGTTCCTGTCCATATTGTTTTTGCAATTCGCGTCCGACCAGCAGATTGAATTTCTGGTCGGTGCCGCCGAGTTCCAGGTCGGCCTTCAGCGCCACCGAGTCGTAGCCTTGCATCAGCGGGTAAAGGAATTCATGCACCGATATTGGTACGCCGTCCTGGTAACGCTTGGTGAAATCGTCGCGCTCCAGCATGCGCGCCACCGTCCAGCGCGAGGCCAGCTGGATCATGCCGCGCGCGCCCAGCGGGTCGCACCACTCGGAGTTGTAGCGGATTTCGGTCTTTTCCGGATCCAGCACCAGGCTCGCCTGGGCAAAATAGGTCTTGGCATTGGCCTCGATCTGTTCGCGCGTCAGCGGCGGGCGGGTGGCATTGCGGCCGCTGGGATCGCCGATCATCGAGGTAAAGTCGCCGATCAGAAAAATGACCTGATGGCCCAGATCCTGCAAATGCCGCATCTTATTCAGCACCACCGTATGGCCGAGGTGCAGATCGGGCGCCGTCGGATCGAGGCCCAGCTTGATGCGCAACTGACGCCCGCCTTCCAGCTTTTTGCGCATATCGGCTTCGACAATCAATTCATCGGCGCCACGCTTGATGACGGCAAGCGCGGCTTCAATCTTCTCGGGGTCGCTCATGGGGGATTCCGGCTGGTGACAAGGGCGCCGACACGGCGCGACTGCATTTCTGTTATTCTTCAACGCCTTGCCGAATATTGGCAGCTTGATTTCTCAACATTGCGGGCAACTACCAAGGCGTCGATGACTTTCGCAGAATTCAAAATCTTAGCGCAAAAGCAGGGCAAGGGCCTATGGGATGCAGCGCCCAAGCGAGCCTTGATCGCCATTGGTGTACTGTTCGCGCTGCCGGTTTTTGGCGTCCTGACGGCGTTCGGTGTCGCCTCCGATACGCAGCTGGAAAGCGTGCCGCGACATGAGGTAATTGAAGCCCTGGCCTTGCCGCCGTTCACCGAATCGCTGGTCGACGATGAGCAGTTCCGCAGCAGCGAGCGCATCCAGCGCGGCGATACCGTGGCCACTTTGCTGCAACGCCTCAATGTAAACGACAACGCGGCATTCAACTTCCTGCGCACCACGCCGGCAGCCCGCAGCATCTTTCAGCTGCGCCCCGGGCGCACCGTGCAGGCGGTAACCGATGCCGACGGCGAACTTCAGTCACTGCGATACCTGTACAGCCCGGACCAGTTTCTGGAAGTCGCGCGCCAGGATGAAACCTTTACTGCCCAGGAAAAGAAGCTGACGCCGACCGTCGAAACGGTGCAGCGCACCGGCACCATCAAATCATCGTTATATGGCGCCACCGACGAAGCACGCATCCCGGATGCCATTGCCAACGAAATCGCGCGCATTTTTTCGACGGATATCGATTTCCATATCGACCTGCGCCGCGGCGACCGTTTTTCCGTGATCTACGAAATGCTTTATCAGGACGGCGAGTTCCTGCGTCCCGGCCGCGTACTGTCGGCGGAGTTTTTCAATCGCGACAGGAAATTCGAGACTTTCCTGTTCACCGATGAAGAGGGACACGACGCCTATTTCTCCGCCGACGGGCAAAACCGCGCCAAGTCCTTCCTGCGTTCGCCTTTGGCGTTTTCGCGCATCTCCTCGGGCTTCGGTGGACGGCTGCACCCCATTTTCAAGAACTGGCGAGCACATACCGGCACCGATTTCGCCGCCCCGCGCGGCACGCCGGTGTGGGCCACCGCCGATGGGACCGTTGAATACGTCGGCGTCAAGGGCGGCTACGGCAATGTGGTCGAAATCCGCCATGCCGGCAGCGTCAGCACCCTTTATGGACATCTGTCCGGTTTCGCCAATGGCGTACGGCGCGGCACGCATGTCAGCCAGGGCCAGACCATTGCCTATGTCGGCGCCACCGGCTGGGCGACCGGGCCGCATCTGCACTACGAATTCAAGATCGCCGGCACGCAGCGGGACCCGATGCGCATTGCCTTGCCCAAGGCCGATCCGCTGCCGCCGAAGTATCTCGCCGCTTTCCGTGCCTCCGCCGCAGTTCAGGGCGAGCGCCTGACGCTGATCCGCGACGCCAGTTTCGGGCAATTCGAGTAGCACGCAGCCGGCTTGCAGCTATTGGACAGGGACGCACTTTATATCGGCATCATGTCCGGCACTTCGCTGGACGGTGCCGATGCCATCCTGGCCGATTTTTCCGCTGCGACACCGCATATCCTGGGGTTCAACAGCGCACCGTTCAGCGCCGCGTTGCGCCGCGAACTGCTTGCCCTCAATACCCCGGGCGACAAGGAAATTGAACGCAGCCAGCTGGCGGCCAACCAGCTCGCAGATACTTATGCCCAAGTGGTCGCTGGCCTGCTCAGCAGCACGGGCAAAGATGCCGGCGATGTCATCGCCATCGGCTGCCATGGCCAGACCATCCGGCATCGCCCCGATCTCGGTTTCACCGTTCAGCTCAATAACCCGGCGCGGCTGGCCGAACAGTGCGGCATCGATGTGGTGGCGGATTTCCGCAGCCGCGATATCGCCGCCGGCGGCCAGGGCGCCCCCCTGGTGCCGGCTTTTCACGACGGCATATTCCGCTCGGCCCATGAAACGCGGGTAGTCGTCAATATCGGCGGCATTGCCAATCTGACCATGCTTGAACCGGCGCGTCCAGCCTGGGGCTTCGACTGCGGGCCGGGCAATTGCCTGATGGACGCATGGATCGCGCAGCACCACCAAAAAACCCATGATGAAGACGGCGCCTGGGCGGCCCAAGGCCAAGTGCTACGGCCGCTGCTGGAGCGTCTTCAGGGCGAGAAATATTTTCATCTCCCCTCGCCCAAGAGCACCGGCCGCGACTTGTTCAACCCGGACTGGCTGGCGCGGCATCTGAACGGCGATGAAGCCCCCGTCGATGTGCAGGCCACCTTGCTGGCATTGACCGCAAGCGCCATCGGCGAGCACCTCGTGCGCCATGCGCCGGCTGCAAAGCGTTTGCTGGTCTGCGGCGGCGGCGCGTATAACAGCGCGCTGATGCGGCAACTGGCGGCGAAATTTACGAACGGGCCGGTGGAAAAAACCGATATCCATGGGGTACCCGCCCAACAAGTCGAAGCACTGGCCTTCGCCTGGCTGGCGAAGCAGGCCATCACCCGCCAGCCGGTGGATCTGCGCGCCACCACCGGCGCCCGCCACGCTGCGCGGCTGGGCGCGATCTACCCGGCCTAGCCGCTAACCCGCGCGACTCGCGCCACTATTTCGCCGAGGTGCCGCCTTGACGGGTCTTGTCGAGCACGGTCATGGCGGCCGAGATCATGCCGGCTACGTCGGACAGGGTGGCGGGAATGATCAGCGTGTTGCCCGCCTTGGCCAGATGGCCGAATTGTTCGATGTACTTCTCGGCCACTTTCAGATTGGCCGCCTGCTGGCCGCCCTCGGCGCTCAAGGCTGCCGCCACCTGACGCACCGCGCTGGCGGTGGCTTCGGCGACCGTGGTCAGGGCCAACGCCTCGCCCTGCGCCTTGTTGATCGCCGCCGTCTTCCCGCCCTCCGACTTCAGGATGTCGGCCTGCTTGAGGCCCTCGGCCAGGTTGATCTCCTGTTGCTTCTGGCCCTCGGACTTGGCGATCAGCGCGCGCTTCTCGCGCTCAGCGGTGATCTGCGCCTGCATCGAGCGCAGGATCGCCTCCGGCGGCGTCAGGTTCTTGATCTCGTAACGCAGTACTTTCACTCCCCAGGTGCGGCCGGCCTCGTCGAGCACGCTGACCACTTTGCGGTTGACGTCATCGCGGGATTCGAAGGTCTTGTCCAGCTCCATCTTGCCGATTTCACTACGAAGTGTCGTCTGCGCGAGCTGGCTGATGGCCAGCACATAATCGCTGGAGCCATAGCTGGCGAGCTTGGGATCGATGATCTGGTAGTAGATGATGCCGTCCACCGCGAGCTGCGTATTGTCGCGGGTGATGCATACCTGCTCGGGGATATCCAGCGGAATTTCCTTGAGCATATGGCGATAGGCGACACGATCGAAAAACGGCACGATCACGTTCAGCCCGGGTTCCAGCACGCGATGAAACTTGCCCATGCGCTCGACCACCCAGGCGTTCTGCTGCGGCACCAGGCGCACACCCTCGATCACGAAGACGATGACGGTGCCCAGGAAAAAGAACGGAATGGCAAAGCCGCTGGCGCCCGGTATGAAGGCGATGATGACGGTGGCGACAATGACGCCGATAAGCTTGGCAAACATGGTGTTCTCCTTGTTTTGGTTCACATCGACCGATGCCGGCGGGTTCAAGCCCGCTCAGTGTTTCGCCGATACCTGCAGCACGCCGTTTTCCTGCGATTTGATGATCAACACATCGTCGATCGCGGCGCCGGAATCCACCTTTGCATCCCAGGTGCTGCCGCGGTAGCGGACGCGCGCCATGCCGGCCGCCTGATTGACCCAGGATTCGAGCACCACGGTCTGGCCGATATCGAGGCTGTTGCTCGAGTGGCCGGCCTTTGGGCGTGCGCCCCACCAGCGACGCACCGCAAAAATACCGGCCAACGCGACGACGGAGGCGATGATTACCTGTACCCATAGCGCCGCATCGAAATAGGCCGCCAAGGCGCCCACCAGCGCAGCGATACCCAGCACCAGCAGATAGAACGTGCCGCTCATCAGTTCGACGATGATGAGCACGAATCCGGCAATCGCCCAGAGCAGATAAGTCGCCATGTGAATTTCTCCTCGGTATTGATGTTGCCGATTGTAGTCTTCGGCGCACCCGCGGCCCAAACTTCAGCTGAGCAGGCGCCGGTGCTCGACCAGGGTGCAGCGGTTCATCACCACGTCCAGTCCCGCCGCCATCGCGCGCGCCGCGGCCGCATCGTTGACGATATCGAGCTGCATCCACAAACACTTTGCGCCGACCGCGATCGCATCCTCGGCAATCGGCGGAATATCCCCGGACTTGCGGAAGCAGTCGACGATATCGATTTTCCCCACGATGTCCTGCGGGATATCGCGCAGCGAGGCATAGCACTTCTCGCCGAGGATCTGCTTGTCGCCCCAGGCGCTCGCCGGGTTCACCGGGATGATGCGGTAGCCCTGCGCCTGCAGATACCGGGCGACGCCGAAGCTGGGTTTCGATTCATTGCCGGAGAGTCCGACCACGGCAATGGTGCGCGCCGTTTTCAGCAAGCGACGGATATCGTCGTCGGAACGCAGGATTTTTCCGGCGGCAATATTTTCATCTTCGCCCAGCAATGCCCGGGCGCGCGCCGCGTCCTGCGCCGACAGCCGCACCGTCGGCGTCGATGCGGCCAGCGCCTGGCGCTGGCGCGAAATCCACCACAGCAATCCGCCGCCGCCGAACAGCAACCCAAAGGGGCCGAACCAGAGCAGCCAGGTCTTGCTGTCCACCGGCGGGCGGTACAGCACGAAGTCGCCATAGCGCTCCCGCAGGTGTTGCTTGATTTCCTCGTTCGATTTCCCGGCATCCGCCAGCAGGCGAATTTCGCGGCGCAGATCGCCGGCCAGTCCGGCGGGCGATTCCGCCAGGGTCTGGTTCTGGCACACCAGGCAGCGCAGTTCGGTCTCGAGTTTTTTCAGGCGCGCTTCCAGTTCGGGCGGCGCAGGGGGCATAGGCGGGGTTGCGGTTTGTGCGTTTGCCTGCAGCGAAAAAACCAGCAACAGCGCCGATAACCAGGCCAGCGTTGGCAACAAAAGCGGAATGGAAAACACTAGCATTGGCGCGGGTTTCGAGGCATTTTTGCCCGGAAATGCGCGCCAAATGGCGTTCTTGCTATTTTTTCCCTCGGGACCGAATGAAGAGTTCACGCGCGCTCAGGCCTTTTTCAAATCGCGGATCAGGGGAACGATCACCTCGCGCAGATCGTCCGGCGAGATCGGGCCGGTGTACTTGTAGCGAATCATGCCGGCCTTGTCGATAACATAGGTTTCCGGCGCGCCATAGACGCCATAATTGATCGCCACGCGGCCGTCGGCATCGCTGACCGACAATTGGTAGGGATTGCCGAATTTCTCCAGCCAGGCGCGCGCATCCTCGGGCCGGTCCTTCCAGTTGAGCCCGATGATCGGCACCAGTTGCTGCTTGGCCAGCGCATTCAACACCGGATGCTCATAGCGGCAGGACACGCACCAGGAACCCCAGACATTGAGCAGCCACACCTGCCCCTTCATGTCCGCGGCGGACAATTTCCTGTCCGGCGCCTGCAATTGCGGCAAGGAAAAATCCGGCGCGGGCCTGTTGATCAGCGCCGAGGGAATGACGTGCGGGTCGAGGCTCAGGCCGCGCCACAGAAAAAAAATCAGGCCGAAAAAAATCGCCAGCGGCAAAAAATAGCGCCAGGCTTTGGCAAGATTGAGATTGGCCACGCTCAATCTCCGGCCTGCGGCTGCGGCGCGGCGCGGCCTTCCGCCGGTTGCGCTGTTGGCGGCGTTGCTGGCTGCATCGGCGCCTGCAATGCGGAGCTGCGCTTCAACTTCGGCCGATAGCGTTTATCGGCCAGGGCCAGCACGCCGCCCAGGGCCATGAAAATACAGCCGAACCAGATCCAGTCGATAAAGGGCTTCACATAAATGCGCACGCCCCAGGCGCCGTCCGTGGCGTTTTCCACCGGCTCGCCCAGCGAGACGTACAAATCGCCGGTGAAGCCGGCACTGATGGCGGCCTCGGTCATGGTCTGGCCGGAGGCCGCATAGATACGTTTCTCCGGTCCCAGCACTTCGATGACCTTGCCGTTCTTGCTGACCTCGAAGCGTCCCACAATGGCGCGGTAATTCGGTCCCGGCGCCTCGCCGATGGACACAAACTTGAACTCGTAACCATCCTGCTTGACCACTTCGCCGGGTGCCATACGCACATCGCGTTCGGTCTCGAAACCTTTCACCATGGTCACACCGATGACGAACACGGCAATGCCGATATGCGCCAGATGCATGCCGTAATAGCTGGTGCTATTGGCCCTGATCTTGCCCCACCAACCGACATCGGGCGTGCCCTTGAAACGATGCAGGACGCCAGCGACCGAGGCCGCGATGATCCAGCCCGCCAGCAACAGGCCCAGCGCGATCAGCGGTGCCCATTTGCCCAACACCAGGGGCAATACCAAAGCGGAAAGCACCGCCACGGCCGCCGCCCATTTGAGGCGCACCACCAATTCCGGCAGGGTCGCATTGCGCCAGCGCGCCACCGGACCAATCGCCATCAGGAACAGGGCCGGCGCCATCAGCGGATAGAACACCGAATCGAAGTACGGCGGGCCGACGGAGATCTTGCCCAGCTTCAGCGCATCCAGGAACAGGGGATAAAGCGTACCCAGCAATACCGCCAGCATCGCCACCACCATCAGGATATTGTTGGCCAGCAGCAGCGATTCGCGCGAAGTCAGTGTAAACGCGCCGGGTACTTTTGCCAGACCAAGTTTGGGCGCCCGCCAGGCATACAGCGTCAACGAGGCGCCGATCACGATCACCAGAAACGCCAGCACAAACACACCGCGCCGCGGGTCGGTGGCGAAGGCATGCACACTGGTCAGCACGCCCGAACGAACCAGAAAGGTGCCGAGCAGGGACAGCGAGAACGCGATGATGGCCAGCAGCACCGTCCAGCTCTTGAAAATGCCGCGCTTCTCGGTGACGGCCAGGGAATGGATCAATGCCGTACCCACCAGCCAGGGCATGAAAGACGCGTTCTCCACCGGATCCCAGAACCACCAGCCGCCCCAGCCCAGTTCGTAATAGGCCCAGGCCGAACCGAGGCAAATGCCGACCGTCAAAAATATCCACGCCGCCGTGGTCCAGGGCCGCGACCAGCGTGCCCAGGTTGCATCGAGCTTGCCGCCGAGCAAGGCGGCCACCGCGAAAGCGAATGCCACCGAAAATCCCACATAGCCCATGTATAGCATCGGCGGGTGGATGATCATGCCCGGGTCCTGCAGCAGCGGGTTGAGGTCGCGCCCCTCTGCGGCGGCCGGCAGCAGGCGCTCAAAGGGGTTGGAGGTAAGGAGCAAAAACAAGAGGAAGCCGATCGCAACCAGTCCCATCACCGCCAGTACGCGGGCTATAACTTCCTGCGGCAGGTTGCGGCTCAGGATCGACACGGCAAAGGTCCAGCCGCCCAGCATCAGCATCCACAACAGCAACGATCCTTCATGCGATCCCCAGCTCGCGGTGATGCGGTAATAGTAAGGCAGTTGGGTGTTCGAATTGGTGGCGACATTGACTACCGAAAAATCGCTGACGTAAAAGGAATAGACGAGACAGGCGAAGGCAAAGGCAATGAACAGGAACTGTCCCTGCGCCAGTGGACGCGCCATCGCCATCAGACGCGCATCGCCACGGAAAGCCCCCGCCAAGGGCACCGTACCCAGCAGGACCGCGAGACATAGCGCGAGAATGAGCGAGAAATGGCCGAGTTCAGGAATCATGGTTATGCCTTCGCGTTCAGGGTTTGGCGCCGGATGGGGCCGGTGCAGCGGGCTGGGTGACGACCGGCTTTTGCCCGGCGAACATTTCGCCTTCGATCGGCTTGCCGGCGCGCTTCAGCGCCTCGGCGGCTTCCGGCGGCATATAGTTTTCATCGTGCTTGGCCAGCACTTCCGAGGCGCGAAACACGCCGTCATCGCCGACCTTGCCCTGGGCGACCACGCCCTTGCCCTCTTTGAACAGGTCGGGAAGGATGCCGGTGTAGCTGACCGGAATCGTCTTCACCGTATCGGTGACATTGAAACTCACGGTCAAGCCATCCGCATTGCGTTTCAGACTGCCGGCGGTGACCATGCCGCCGAGCCGAAAGGTGCGTTCCTTCGGCACCTTGTTGGCGGCGATGTCCGAGGGCGTGAAAAAGAACACCAGGTTCGAGTTGAAGGCGCGCAGCACCAGGGTCACCGCCGTCGCGGTAATCAACAGGCCCAGCGCAATCCAGATAAAACGTTTATGTCGTGCTTTCATGGATTCATTCCCTTGTCTGATGGCGCCGGCTGTTTATCGCCCATCGGCTGTCTGCGCAATTCATCCGCGGCCCGCTTCAGGCGCGCGCGCAGCAACAGCACCTCCAGCATCAGCACCAGCGCAAATGCGCCGAATGCGCCCCAGATATAAAGCGCGCGCGCTTGCAGGGAAAACAATTCGGCAAAATTCACGCTGCTTTTCCTTCAATTTGACCCGTCGCGTTGGCGCGCAGATGGCCGACCCAGGCAGCGTTGTGCTCGCGCTCGACGATGATGGCGCGCACCCGCGCCAGCGCCACCGCGATCGTGTACGCCCAGCAGGCGAAGGTCATGATCAGCATCGCCAGCAACATCAGGCTGGCCATTTTCGACGAACCGGCATTGACCGAGGAGCCCTGGTGCAGGGTGTTCCACCAGCGCACCGAGAAATAAATGATCGGCACATTCACCGAGCCGACGATCGCCAGCAGGGCGCCGGCCTTGTCGGCACGTTTCTTGTCCTCGATGGCGTGGATCAGGGCCAGATAGCCCACGTACAGAAACAGCAGGATCAGGGTCGAGGTCATGCGCGCATCCCACACCCAGTACGTACCCCAGGTCGGCTTGCCCCACAGGGCGCCGGTCCACAGCGCCAGCGCGGTGAACATGGCGCCGGTGGGCGCCAGCGCTTCCATCATCATCGCCGACAGCCGCGTGTTGAAGGTCAGGGCGAGGATGCCGTACATGGCCATCAGCAGGTAAATGAACATGCCCATCCACGCCGCCGGGACGTGGATGAAAATGATGCGGTAAACCTCGCCCTGCTGGAAATCGACCGGCGCCGCCACCAGGCCCAGATACAGGCCGACCGCACCGAGCACGGCCGCAATCGCCGCGAACCAGGGGATCAGGCGGCCGGCGAGCGGATAGAAGGCGGCGGGTGAGGCGTAACGGAAAATGCTCAAGACGTTTTGTCCACGATGGTTGTGTTCATTCAGATTCGGCTTAATCCAGTGCGATGCGGATCGCTGTCGCCGCCGCAAACGGTGCGGCCAGCAATCCCAGCAGCAGCGCCGCGCCCAGCAGCGACAAATTGGCGGCGACATCGATGCCCGCCGCCGAGGCCTCCACTGCGCCGGCGCCGAAAATCAGCACCGGTACGTACAAGGGTAGCACCAGCAGCGCCATCAACATGGCGCCACCCCTGACCCCGAGCGTGAGCGCCGCGCCGATCGCCCCCAGCATCGACAACACCGGCGTACCCAACATCAGACCTGCCGCCATCACCGCAAGTTCGCGACCATCGAGGCCGAACTGCAGTCCCAGCAGGGGGGACAGCAGGGTCAGGGGCAGGCCCGAGGTCAGCCAGTGCGCGCCTATTTTACCGGTGGCGATGCCGATCAGCGGATAGGGCGAGGTCGCCAATTGCTCCAGGGTGCCGTCCGCAAAATCCTGCGCAAACAGGCGCGGCAAGGTCAGCAGTACCGACAACAGGGCCGCTACCCACACCACGCCGGGCGCGATACGCTTCAGCAGGGCCGACTCGGGCCCGATCGCCAGTGGAAACAGGCTGACGACGATCACAAAGAACACCAGCACCTGCAACACCTCGCCGCGCGTACGCAGCGCCAGATGCAGATCGCGGCGCAAGGCCAGCCAGGCGCCGCGTTCCGGCGCATGCACGGCCCCGATCAAGACGTCGCTCATGGCGCCTCGCCGAGGTTGAGTTCGCCGGCGGACAGGTCCAGCGGCACATGGGTGGCGATGCAAGTCACGCCCCCGTCGGCCAGATGCTGCTGCACCAGGCGCGTAAAAATCGCCACCCCCTCGGTATCGAGCGCATTGGTCGGCTCGTCCAGCAGCCACAGCGGTTTTGCCGACAGCGACAATCTCGCCAGACCGATACGCCGCTTCTGGCCTTGCGACAGGCGGCGCGCCGGCACCTGCCGCCGCGATCGCAGTCCCATCTGTTCCAGCGCCAGCTCCTGCACTTCGTCATCGATCTTGAGGCCATCGAAGGCAAGTGCCTCGGCCAGGTTTTCCGCGGCCGTCAATTCATCCTTGAGCGCATTGGCATGGCCGATATAGAGGCCGCCGGCGCGCTGATCGCCGCCACCGCCACGCCACGCCTTGCCGTTCCACACGACTTCGCCCGCATCGGCCCGGGTCAGGCCGGCCAGGATGCGCAACAGGCTGGTCTTGCCGCTGCCGTTGGCGCCACGCAACACCAGGCCGTTGCCAGGCGCGACGGAAAACGAGAGGCCCGTGAACAATGCGCGACCGCCGCGTTCCAGCGCCAGGCCGCGAACTGCCAAGCCGGTTGCGGACCCACCGCTTGCCGCCGAAGATTCAAATGCAGTCTGTGCTTGCATCGCGTCCGTGCCCGATTCCGCTTTGATGTCGCGTTGACGCGGTGCTAGGGGAGCACGCGCGCGATATTGACCACGACGGCACGCGCGCCCGGGGCGATCGGCGCGCTCTGCCCGGCCAGATCGCCCGCCTGCGGCATGGCATTGCCGGCCTTCGAAATGCGCGCATCGATGGTGACTTGCGGGAAGGAGGACAGATTCATTCCCGGCGCCATCGCCATGGCATCGGTAAGCTCGAAGGCATACGGCCATTGCGCCGGCACCGGGATGCGCAATACCGCCAGCGGCATTTTCGGGCCGTTCACCGCGCGCGCAAAGACAAACAGCGTATCGCCGGCCGCCACCTTGGCCGCCAGGGCCGGATCGAGCATCACGCGTCCGCTGACGCTGGCGCCGGGCGCGACGGGCGGCGTGCCCGGGTTCGGCAAAGGCACCGGGCCGCGGCCCTGCGCGCTGTCCGCGGCGGCCGCCATCAACGCTTTGCCGCTTTTCACATCGGCGATGATATTTTCGATTTCGCGATAATCGTCGGAATCTTTCGCCACCAGGGTTTTCAGCTTCTCCCAGTACTTGAGCGCGGCATCGCGTCTGCCCGCCTTGATTTCGGCGGTGCCGGCCAGCGCCAGCGCTTTCATATTGTTGGGCTCCGCCTTCAGCGCCTGTTTGATCAGCACCATCGGCTTGCCCTCGAAATTGCCCTGCTGCAGCATCACCGTGGCATCCGCATAATCGGCCAGCAATTGCGCGTCACCGGGCACCAGCTTGCTGGCGCGCTCGAACGCCTGCACCGCCTCGGGCATGCGGCCCAGCGCAGCCTGCGAACGGGCCAGCAGGATCCAGCCCCTGGGGTCGCTCGGGTTGGCTTCCATTTTTTTCGCCAGGCTGTCGACCATGGCCAGAATCTGCATATCCGATAGCGGCGCATCGCGGCCGGCGGCCGGGGCCGGCAGCGCCGTATCCATTTGCAGGGCCGCGGGTGTGCCGATGCTGCGATACATCGCGAACGCGGAGATCCCCACGGCCACCGCCAGCAGGCCTGCCAGTATCCACGGGCGCTTTGCCGGCACGGCGGCCGTCACCGGCGCGGTCACCACCGGCACTTCGGCAATCAGGCGCGTTCCCAGGTCCGCGACGGCGGTGTCGCGTTCCGCAGCACTGATGGCGCCGCGCGCGAAGTCTTCGTCCAGTTCGCGTTTCTGGGCGCGGAAGATCGCCACATTGCTGGCTTCATCGGAAATCTCGGCCGCTTCACCGCGCTGCCGGCGTAACAAGGGCAGCAGCACAAAGGCAAGGGCGATGCACAGCATCAATATGGCAAGCGCGAAAAAGGCAGTCACGGGGAACCGGGCGAAGTCAAAGGAAGGAGGGCTTTCGGAATGCGAGCGATTATAACGTGCGCTTCGACGCGCACCCCGCGCGGTAACTGCCGGCCGGCATGGCAATACCGTAAATGTGGCTGGCGCGGCCCTTTTTTGCAGGGGTGAAAGCGGATACACTCGCGTGGAATCCCATATCGTCGGCATGGCCGCCGATATGAGGCGGCATAAGGCAGCACAAGCCAAACGAAAATAACAGGGGGCGCGGCGGCACTAGCGTCAGCACCCGGGACGCGGCGCCCGTTTTGCGGCGATGCGGCCCACAGAGTCTGCGCTGTTCATCGCAGGGGAGCCCGGCCGAGGAATGCAACACCGCACTTTCCTTGAATATCGCCGCTATCGCTATCTGAAGATAGCGTTATTGCTGGTGATTGCCTCAATTGTCGCCTACAGCATCCATAGCTCGCCGGTGGGTCGATATGGCGGCTCCCCGGTCGGCTATGTGCTCGGCAGTATCGCTGCCGCGCTGATCGTGGCGCTGATGTGGCTGGGCGTGCAGAAACGCCGCTATCGCGCCAATGTCGGCGGACTGCGCGGCTGGGTGTCGGCCCATGTTTATTTGGGCACCAGCCTGATCGTGATCGCGACCTTGCACGCCGGCTTCCAGATCGGCTGGAACGTGCACACCCTTGCCTACGCATTGATGATCATGGTGATCGTATCGGGATTTTTCGGTGTTTACGCCTATCTGCGCTTCCCCAGCCTGATGACCGAGAACATGGGCGAAGACACGCGCGACGGCCTCATTCTCAAAATTGCCGACCTCGATCGCGAGTTGCGCCGCGTCGCCCTGTCGCTGCCGGACGAATTCGTCAAAATCGTCGAGGCCTCGGTGCGCGATACCCGCATCGGCGGCAGCGTGCTGACGCAACTGAGCCGCCGCCCCGCCAATTGCCCGACGCAGCGCGCGGTCGCGTTCATCAATGCCGCCGGCAAGACACTCAAGGGCGAAGCGCAACAGCAAAATCATGCGCTTTATGCGCTGATGCTGCGCAAACAGAAGCTGGTCAAGCGGGCGCGCGACGATGTGCGCTTCAAGGCCCTGCTCGATCTCTGGCTGTATGCGCATGTGCCGCTGTCGTTTGCGCTGCTGGGGGCATTGCTGGCGCACATCGTTGCCGTGTTTTTCTACTGGTAGCGCGCCAACGATGAAACTGCTCCTGGTCCAGATCACGCGCAACCGGCAGGGTCAAGCGGCACGCGCCGAGCAGACCCTCGAGATCGATGTGCTGCGCGTCGGCCGCGGCAGCGATTGCAAATTGCATCTGGCCGACCCACGGGTGGCCCTGCATCACGCCACCATTGGCCGCGCCAGCGACGGCGTGTGTTTTGTCGAGGCGGCCACCGGCACGATCAAGATCAACGGCCAGTTCGAGCGTGTGGCGCGCCTGCGGCCCGGACAGGCAATCAGCGTCGGCCCCTTCGAGCTGATCGTGCAGGAACCGCCGGAGGGATACGACCTGGCGCTCAGCTTTGAACTTCTGGAGGCCCTGCCGCAGGAAATTGCCAGCGGCCGCCGCAAGCTGCGCGCCAGCCTGCGCAACACCTGGCTGTCGAAACGCCTGATGTCCTGGTTTGGTGCCGTGCTGGTGCTGGCGGCGTTTCTGGTCTGGCCGGTGATGCATGCACTGAACCCGGCTGGCCCCCTGCCCGGTCGCGTGACGCCGGCCGGCGTCACGATCACGGCCGATGCCGCCTGGGATCCGGGTCCGCTGGCGAGCGGTCATCACAGCTTTGGCCGCGACTGCGCCAAATGCCACGCCACACCCTTTGTGCAGGCCAAAAACGAGCAGTGCGAAAGCTGTCACCCGTCCATCGGCTGGCATTTCGCGCGCGACAGCAAGGAAAAAAAGGCATTGCATGAGGCGGTATTCATGCAATCCGACAATGCCGCGCGCTGCGCGTCCTGCCATCGCGACCACAAGGGGCCGCTGGGCCTGGTACGGCAGGATTCGCCGCTTTGCACCCAATGTCATGCCGATCTCAAATCGCGGCATGCGCAGACGCAGTTGCCCGATATCGGCGATTTCGCCCGCGACCATCCGGCCTTCAAACTGTCGATGCTGGTGCCGGGCAAGACGGGGCCCGAGGCGATCGTGCGCGTCGCGCAGGGCGGCCCGAAGCTGGCGGAGAGCGCCAACCTCAAATTTCCGCACGATGTGCACCTTTCCAGCAAGGGTGTGCGCGGTCCCAATGGACGCGTCGTCATGGAATGCAGGAATTGCCATATTCCCGACGAAACCGGCACGCGCTTCAAGCCGACGACGATGAAAGACCATTGCCAGGCCTGCCATTCATTGGAGTTCGAACCCAGGGCCGGCAATCGCCAGGTGCCGCATGGGAATGTCGACGATGTCATTGCCACGGTGCGCGAGTTCTATGCGCAGGCGGTGCTGGCCGATACCCCGATCGACGTGGTGGTGCAGGACGGCATCCGCCCGCCCGGCGAACGCCTCTCCGCGACACAGCGCCAGTCGGCGCTGAACTGGGCCACGCAAAAAGCCGACAAGATCACGCGCGAGCTGATGGAAGACAGAGTCTGCTTCAGTTGCCACCAGATCACCCGCGCCGATGCGGCCGACAGCGCCGCGCCCGCATCGGCCGGCGCCTGGAAAATCGCGCCGATCGCCGTCACCCAGCATTGGCTGCCGAAAGCGCGTTTCCCGCACAATCAGCACGCCACCCATGAATGCGGCTCCTGCCACAAGGTCGCGCAATCGAAATCGAGCAGCGATATCGCCATTCCGGACATCAAAAATTGCCGCGAATGTCATGGCGGCAATGCCACCGCTGCCGACAAGGCGCCGGGCACCTGCGAGACCTGCCACGGCTTTCATGTCGGCGGCGCGCGCAGCGGCACGCCGGTGCCCTTGCCCGGAACCACGCCGGGCGGCCTGCCTTATGACCCGAAAGACTCGAAAGACCCCAGACAAAAGGCGGTACAGAAAGTGGTCAGCACCCCATGAAGCGCTGTTTGTTCCTGCTGGCGCTGGCGCTGAATGCCTGTGGCGGCGGTGGCGGCCAGTCGGCGGTTTGTGCCGGCAGCTGCGTCCCCTCGGCCGCGGTTACCGACTTTCTTACCGCTGCGGATGTGCAGCGCATCATCGCCCAGGCAGCAAATGAAGCCGGCGCGCGCGGCACACCGGCAACGATCGCCGTGACCGACCGCGTCGGCAATGTGCTGGGCCTGTTCCGCATGACCGGGGCTTCGGCCACCTTCCGCATCGGCACCAATCGCGGCGTCAGCGGGGGACTTGAAAACATCGACGTGCTGCCCGACACCTTTGCCGCCATCAGCAAGGCCATCACCGGCGCCTACCTGTCCTCGAACGGCAATGCCTTCACCAGCCGCACCGCCAGCCAGATCGTGCAGGAGAATTTCAACCCGCGCGAATTCAACCAGCCGGCCGGGCCCTTGTTCGGCGTGCAGTTTTCGCAGCTGTCCTGCTCGGATCTGATGCGCCGCGTGACTGACGGCAGCGTCGGGCCGAAACGCTCGCCGCTGGGACTTGCCGCCGATCCCGGCGGTTTGCCGCTGTATAAAAACAATCGCCTGGTCGGCGGCGTCGGCGTCATTGCCGACGGGCTGTACGGCCTCGATGCCAATATCACGGATATCGACCAGGATGTCGACGAGCTGATCGCGGTGGCCGGCGCCAGCGGCTTTGCCGCGCCCGACGATATTCGCGCCAGCCGCATCACCGCCGATGGCCGCACCTTCCGTTACGTCGACAGTGAATCGCTCATCGCCAATCCGGCCAATGCACCGGCCTTCGCCAGCCTCGCCGGCGCGGTGCCCGTGGTCGGCGGTTTTTTCGACGGTACCATCAAGGCCGGCACCTCCTTCGGCAACAACCAGTCCGGCGTGCGCGCCGACAGCGCCGGCTTTGCCGCGCTGAGCGGCTATGTGCTGGTCGATGCGGCCGACGCCAACCGCTACCCGCTGCGCGCCGGCACCGATGGCCTGCTGCAGGCGGCAGAGGTCGGCACGATTGCCGCCGAAGCCCTGAAAGTGGCCAATCATGCGCGCGCGCAAATCCGCCGCCCGCTCGGCGTACAGGCGCAGTTGACGATCACGGTCGTCGATACCAATGGCGAGGTGCTGGCCCTGGTGCGCACCCCGGACGCGCCGGTGTTCGGCATTGACGTCGCGCTGCAGAAGGCACGCACCGCCCTGGTGTTTTCGCAGACCAATGCGGCCGCCGACATTGCCGCCCTGCCCCCGCCGGCCTATATCGGCGCCGGCGGCAATCCGGTCGCGCCGTTTCGCACCTTCAGCCAGTACGTCGGCACCACGCAATCGTTCTTCAACGACCCGAGCATGCTGGCCAACGGCATCGCGTTTTCGAACCGCGCCGTCGGCAATATTTCGCGGCCGTTTTTTCCGGACGGCATCAGCGGCACCGGCCCCGGGCCGTTCTCGACGCCGTATTCCAATTGGAGCCCCTTCCACCTGGGCCTGCAGCTCGACCTGAGCTATAACGCCATCATCGCCGCGGCCGGCGGCTCCGCCGCGGTCGGATGCACCGGTCTTGCCCGGGTCAAGAACGGGATCCAGATTTTTCCCGGTTCGATGCCGATCTACAAAGGCGCGCAGCTGGTCGGCGCCATCGGCGTGTCGGGCGACGGCGTCGACCAGGACGATATGGTCGCCTTTCTCGGCCTCGCCAATGCCGGCGGCCTGCTGGGCAATGGCATCGGCAATGCGCCCAAATCGATCCGCGCCGACATCCTGCAGCCGCAGGCGATGGGGACAGGTACGGGCACGCGGCTGCGCTATGTGCAATGCCCGCAGGCGCCGTTCATCGACTCCAGCGCGCAGAACGTGTGCGACGGCTTATGAAGCGCGCATTGGCACTTTCTGCATTCAGTGTCACTTCAGCACTGGCGCAGGTGGTGCCGACGCCCTTGCCGCCGTCCGAACCGCCGACCGGCACGGTGGAGCGGGAACGCCCGCAAGGCGCACCGCTGAAGTACCCGCTGCCGCCGATCGACCCGAAACAGGTGCCGCCACCCTCGCCGCTGGCGCCGCGCGATTCGCTGCCGGTGCCGGACCGCTGGCGCATCATGGACAGCCTCGGCTTCAAGTTCCCCTGGTACGACCCCTATAACCACAATGTGCTGAAGGGCGACAAACCGTTCGAGCCCTTCGCTCAATGGGGGCCGGACTGGTTCCTGGCGTTGTCCGGCATCTCGGATTCGCTGCTGGAAGCGCGGCGCCTGCCGACGCCGGTCGGCGCGCAATCGTCCGCCAATGCCGGCGCCAACGATGTTTTCGGGAGAGCCAGACAGACGGTGCTGGTCGAAACCATCATCCTCTCGGTCGGTGTGATCAAGGGCGACACCACCTTCAAGCCGCCGGATTACGAGTTCCGCTTCGTGCCGGCCATCCAGGTCAACCATGCGCGCCTGCAGGAAGTGCGCGGCGTGAACGTCGATCCGCGCGAAGGCAAGACGCGCACCGACAATCATGTCGGCATCCAGGAACTGTTTGCCGATATGCATTTGCGCAACGTCTCCGAGCGCTATGACTTCGACTCGATCCGCGTCGGCATCCAGCCTTTCCAATCGGATTTCCGCAGCTTTCTGTTCCAGGATGTGCCGCTCGGCGTGCGCCTGTTCGGCATCCGCGACAACAACCAGTGGCAATACAATCTCGGCGCATTCCAGCGGCTGGAGAAAGACACCAATAGCGGCCTCAACGATATCAACCAGCCCTTGCGCCGCGACTATGTGCTGGCCGCCAATCTGTATCGCCAGGACTTCCCGGTCGCCGGCCATACCACGCAGGTCACGGTGATCCACAACATCAACCGCGAAGCGGGCCGCGATTATTACGACAACAACGGCTTCCTGGTGCGCCCCGCGGTGCTGGGCGATGTGCGCCCGCACAACTACCAGGTGACTTACCTCGGCCTCAATGGCGATGGCCACTTCGGCGCGTACAACCTCACCTCCTCGTTTTATGCGGCGCTGGGACGCGATGCGCGCAATCCGCTGGCGCAACAATCGCAATCGATCCGCGCCGGCTTTGCAGCGATGGAGGTATCGCGCGATTTCGACTGGCTGCGCATACGCGGCAACGCATTGGTGGCCAGCGGCGACAAGAATCCCTTCGACAACAAGGCCACCGGCTTCGACGCCATCCTCGAGAACCCGCAGTTCGCCGGCGCCGACACCAGCTTCTTCATTCGCCAGGCGGTGCCCTTGATCGGCGGTGGCGGCGTGGCGTTGAGCGGACGCAATGGCGTACTACCTTCGCTGCGCTCATCCAAGGATCAGGGTCAATCGAATTTCGTCAATCCCGGCCTGTTCCTGCTCGGCGTCGGCGCCGACGCCGATGTCACGCCGCAGGTACGTGTGCTCGGCAATGTTTCCAGGCTGAGTTTCATGAATACCTCGAGCCTGAGCGTGCTGCGCAACCAAAACATCAGTTCGCGCGATCTGGGGATCGATGTCTCGGCCGGTGTGCAGTATCGTCCCTTCATGAACCAGAACCTGGTGCTGAACGCCTCGGCCGCCGCACTGCTGCCGGGCAAAGGCTTGAAGCAGCTGTACGACGAGGACAAGCGCGGCGTGCAGTATTCCCTGCTGGTTAATTTGCTGCTGACGTATTGAGCATGGCGACGAAAATCAAAAATCGAAACCCCAGCATTGGCGCGGCTTCTGGAGCATTTTGGGCCAGGAAGGCGCGCCAAATGGCGTTCTACGTAAATTTATATCGAAGGATTGGGCTAAAGAGGAAATGTCATCCCGGCGAAGGCCGGGATCCAATTTACGTAAATTGGGCCCCGGCCTTCGCCGGGGCGACAGTATTTGCTTTGCTTTCTGTTACTCCTTTTTTTTCCAAAGCTGCAATCGCATCGACCGAATCGCCCGCCGTGGCGCGCAGCTACACGCCACAATCCCCGGCCCCCGCCCGCCAATCGGTGATGGACGCCGACAAAAAATCCATCGGCTGTATGTCCTGTCACACCGCCACTGATCGCCACACCATGCACGCCAATCCCGGCGTGGTGCTGGGCTGTACCGATTGCCATGGCGGCGATGCGGCGGTATTGAAGCCCAAGGATGCGCAGACCCACAGCCAGGACGAATCCGGCTATCGCGCCGCGATGGCGCGCGCGCACATCCTGCCGAAGTACGAGCGCGCCTGGAATTACCCCGCCAGCGCCAATCCGGAAGGCTCCTACACCCTGCTGAATATTGAGGCACATGAATTCGTGCGCTTCATGAACCCGGGCGATCTACGCGTGGCGCGCGAGGCTTGCGGCGCCTGCCATCTGGAGACGGTGCAGGCGGTCGAACGCAGCTTGATGTCTTCGTCTGCCATGCTGTTCGGCGGCGCCGCGTACAACAACGGCATCCTGCCCTACAAGCGCTACATCCTCGGCGAGGCCTATACCGCCGACGGCAAGCCGGCCGCGATCAAAAACCCGGTGGCGGTGAATGCGCAAATGACGGCGATGGGTATCCTGCCTACACTCGCGCCCCTGCCCACCTGGGAGTCGGTGCCGCCCGGCGATGTCTTCCGCGTGTTCGAGCGCGGCGGGCGCGTGATCAATTCGCAGTTCCCGGAAGTGGGCCTGCCCAACGCTTCGGGTGCGCTGCAGAAGCTTGACGAGCCCGGCCGCCCCGATATCAAGCAATCCAATCGCGGCCCCGGCACCGGCAGCCGTATCTCGGTGCCGGTGATCAATATCACCAAGACGCGCCTCAACGATCCGCACCTCTGGTTCCTCGGCACCAATGAGCAGCCCGGCGACTACCGTTCCTCGGGCTGCACCGCCTGCCATACCGTCTACGCCAACGACCGCGACCCGAAGCACAGCGGGCCTTATGCGCAATTCGGCAACGAGGGCAAGACACAAACCAAGGACCCGGTCATTCCGAAAGACAAATCCGGCCATCCGCTCAAGCATGAATTCACCCGCGCCATTCCCTCCTCGCAGTGCATGGTCTGCCATATGCACCAGCCGAATGTGTTCGTGAATTCCTTCTACGGCACCACCATGTGGGATTACGAGGCCGATGCGCCGAGCATGTGGCCCAAGCAGCAGAAATACCCGACGGCCAGGGAAGCGCGCGAAATTCTCGACCGCAATCCGGAAGAAGCCTCGATCCGCGGCCTGTGGGGCGACCGGAATTTTTCGAAGAACGTATCGGCGCTCAACCCGACGCTGAAAGACACCCAGTTCGCCGATTACCACGGCCACGGCTGGAATTTCCGCCAGGTGTTCAAGCGCGACCGCAAGGGCACCCTGCTCGACGCAGCCGGCAAGCCGGTGGCCGACTCCGACCCGAAAAAATTCGACAAGGCGGTACACCTCACCTCGATCCATCTCGACAAAGGCATGGCTTGCGTGGATTGCCACTTCTCGCAGGACGCGCATGGCAATGGCCATATCTACGGCGAAGTCGCCGCCGCCATTGAAATCGATTGCACCGATTGCCACGGCACCACCGACAAATACCCGACCCTGTTCACCTCGGGACCCGCCGCACAGCCCGGCGGCCGCGACCTGAAATTGCTGCGCACCCAGGATGGCCGCGCGCGCTTTGAATGGCGCGACGGCAAGCTCTACCAGCGCTCCGCGCTCGACGCCAACAAGGAATGGGAAATGAGCCTGGTGAAGGACAGCGTCACGCCGGGCAATCCCAGGTACAACGAGAAGGCGGCGCGCGCCAAGCTGATGCATGCCGGCGCTGCGGGGCGCACGGGCGAGTGGGGTGCGGGCTCCAAAGATGGCGATGGCCAGGCGCCGACGATGGCGCACTCAAACGAAAAGATGACCTGCTACACCTGCCATCTGTCGTGGACCACTTCCTGCGCCGGCTGCCATCTGCCGATCCAGGCCAACGCCAAGACCGAGCGCCATCATTACGAAGGTGGCGAGAGCCGCAATTACGCTACCTACAACCCGCAGGTGGCACGCGACGATATGTTCCAGCTCGGCGTACACGGGCCGGTAAAGGGTTCGCGAATATCGCCGATCCGTTCCAGCTCGGCCCTGGTGCTGTCCTCGACCAATGCCAACCGCGAGAAAATCTATATCCAGCAACCGCCGATTGCGGCCAGCGGTTTTTCCTCGCAGGCCTTCGCGCCGCATTACCCGCATACCGAACGCACCGCGGAGACCAAGACCTGCAGCGACTGCCACCTCAGCCGCAACAACGACAACAACGCGATCATGGCCCAGCTGCTGCTGCAAGGCACCAACTTCGTCAACTTCATCGGCTACAACGCCTGGGTGGGCGGCGCCAAAAATATCGAGGCGGTCACCGTCACCGAATGGGACGAGCCGCAAGCCGTGATCGGCAGCTATCTGCAAAAATATGCCTATCCCGACTGGTTCGCGGCGCACCAGAAACGCGGGCAGGAATTGCCCGAGGCGCATGCGCATTCCACCGATGGCGCCGCGCGCTGCCTGCAATTGCGTGGCGAATACCTGTTCGTCGCCGAGGGCGAAGGCGGCTTCCGCGTTTACGATGTGGCCAATATCGCCAATAAGGGCGTCTCGCAGCGCATCACCACGGCGCCCTTCTCGCCCTTGGGCCAGGATGCGCATATCGCGAGCCGCAACGCCACCTGCATGGCCCTGCCGACCAACCAGGCCATCGCCCCGCAGCGCAACCAGGGCGAGTTGATGCGCGGCGCCAATCATGAGCAGGCTTTCCATCCGATCTACCACTACGCGTTCGTGGTCGATGCCGTCGAAGGCCTGATCGTGGTGAATGTCGACACCTTCGCCGACGGCGAGCCGCGCAACAACTTCCTGAAACGCGCGCTGACCTGGAATGACGGCAATATTCTGAAAGGCGCGCGCCACATCGTCCTCGGCGGTTATTACGCCTATATCGCCGCCGATGCCGGTCTGGTGATCCTCAACCTGAATGATCCGCTCAAGCCGGTGGTCGCCGCCAAACTGCCGCTCAGCGATATGCGCGCTTCCGCCTTGCAGTTCCGCTATCTGTTCGCCACCACCGCCAAGGGCCTTGAGGTGATCGACGTCACCATGCCGGAAACGCCTTCAGTAGTAGCCAATGTGCCGTTGGCCGGTGCACGCCGCGTCTATGCGGCCCGCACCTATGCCTATGTAGCGGCGGGCAAGGATGGACTCGTCATCGTCGATATCGAAAAGCCGACGACGCCCAAGGAATACCAGCGCTTCAACGCCGAGGGCAAATTGAACGATGCGCAGGACGTGGTGGTGGGCTCGACCAATGCCTCGCTGTTTGCCTACGTGGCCGACGGCGTCAACGGCCTCAAGGTGCTGCAACTGACCTCGCCGGATTCGCAACCCAAGTTCTACGGCTTCTCGCCCGAACCCAAGCCGCAGCTGATCGCCTGGCGCAAAACCGAGTCGGCTGCATTGGCCATGTCCAAAGGCCTCGACCGCGACCGCGGCGTGGATGAAACCGGGGGACAGATCGCGGTGTTCGGCCGTATCGGTGCGCGACCATTCAATCTCGGTGAAATGCGCAAATTCTATTTGACGCCGGAAGGCAAACCGTGGACCGTGAGTGATGAGGTCGAGCGGGCCAGGTTCGTGCCGGCGGAGGCCATGAAATGAAAACAATAAATGAAAAAAATTCGTCATTCCGGCGAAGGCCGGAATCCAGTCCATCGTATATTCAAAACCCTGGACTGGACTGGGTCCCAGCCTGCGCTGGGACGACGCGCGTGGGGCCGAGCGAACAAGATCCCCATTACAGAGGCTTGTACGTCAAGATCGCCTTCACATGCTGGAGTGCAGTCCTCTCCGTGCTGCTTACCGTCTCAGCCAACGCGCAAACCCAACTCGAAGGCAAGGCCCTGCCGCCGCCCCTGCCCTATCAGTCCGCACACCAAACCCAAGGCACCGTGACCTGCGCATCCAGCCTCTGCCACGGCTCGATCAAAACATGGAAGGACTCCAACGTCCTGCAAAACGAATACATCACCTGGTCGCGCACCGACAAGCATGCACGCGCCTACAATGTACTGCTGAATGCGCGCTCGCAGAAGATCGCCGGGAACCTCGGTTTGCCGCAGCCCGCGCATGAAAGCAGGATCTGCCTTGACTGCCATGCGCACAACCCGCCGGAGGCGCAGCGTGGCGAACGCTTCAAGCTCGTCGATGGCGTTACTTGCGAGGGCTGCCACGGCCCGGCGGAAAAATGGATCAGGAGCCATGTCGAACCCGATGCCAGCCATGCCCGCAATATCGAGGCCGGGCTTTACCCCACCGACGACGCGGTGGCGCGCGCGCGGCTGTGCCTGTCCTGCCATTTCGGCAACAAGGACAAGCTGGTCACGCATCGCATCATGGCGGCCGGCCATCCGCGCATGAGCTTCGAACTCGATACCTTTACCGAAATCGCGCCACGCCATTTCGTGGTCGACCAGGATTACGCCGCGCGCAAGAAAGTCTGGGACGGCAGCAAGATCTGGGCGATCGGCCAGGCGCTGGCGGCGGCCGACACCCTCGACATCCTGCTCGACGACAAGCGCGGCCACGACGGCGCTTTCCCCGAGCTGGTGCTGTTCGATTGCCATGCCTGCCATCACCCGATGAGCAATAACCGCTGGCAGGCGAAAACAGCACTCGGCCCGCGCCTGTCGCCGGGCCTGGTGCGGCTGAACGATTCCAGCCTGCTGATGCTGCGCGCCATTGCCTATGCCATGAATCCGGCGCTGGGCGAGCGCCTGAGCGAGCAGGTGCGCAAGCTGCATCGCGCCGTCGCCGGCGTCGGCGATGTAGCGGCGGAGGCACAGGCAACGCGCAAGCTGGTGCTGGAAATGGTCGCCCGCATCGAGGCGCAAACCGTGGACAACGGCATGGTCCGCCGGGTGGTCCTGCGCCTGATTGATGAAGGCGCGGCAGGAGACTATTCCGACTATGCGGCAGCCGAGCAGGTGACCATGGCGATTGCCAGCGTCGGCAGTTATCTCGCCAAGACCGGCGCGTTGCGCGATGTCAGCGCCTTCAATACGCAGATGGGCAGGGTCAACGCCACGCTGGACAACGATGAACGCTATCAGCCGGCCGAATTCCGGGCGCAACTGATGCCGCTGCGTTTGCTGCTGAATCCGAGGTAATTCCCATGAGTGAAAAATTCCAGATCGCCATCATCGGCTCCGGCCCGGCCGGGCTGTCGGCGGCGGCGCATGCGGCCGAGCTGAAAATTCCGCACATCCTGCTCGAGGCCGAGAATCATGCCGCGGACACCATCTACAAATACCAGAAAGGCAAACACGTGATGGCCGAGCCGGGCGTGCTGCCGCTGCGCAGCCCGATGAGTTTCGCCGCCGGCACGCGCGAGAACGTGCTCGGCACCTGGGATCGCGAGTTGAAGAAACATGCCGTCCATCTGCGCCATGGCGCGATGGTGACTGGCATTTCCGGCGCCAGGGGCGATTTCACCATCGCCCTGGCCAACCAGCAGCAGGTGCAGGCGGCACACATCATCCTGGCGATCGGCCTGCAGGGCAATCTGCGCAAGCTGGGCGCGCCCGGCGAGGATTTGCCGATGGTGCAATACCAGCTCGACGACCCGGGCGAATTCGAGGATGAGACCATCGTCGTAGTCGGCGCGGGCGATGCGGCGATCGAGAATGCGATCGCGCTGTCGGCAAAAAACCGCGTCATCATGGTCAACCGCAACGATGAATTCACGCGTTGCAAGGACGGCAACCTGGCCGCCATTCTTGGCGCGATCAAGGACGGCAAGGTGGACTGCCGCTTCGGCACCAAGGTGGAAAAGGTCGAGCCGAATGAAAGCGGCGATGGCCTGCCGGCGCGCTTCTTCGCCAAGACGCCGCAGGGCGGGGAAACCATCGCCTGTCATCGCGTCATCGCGCGCCTGGGCGCCACCCCGCCGCGCAAGCTGGTGGAGAGTTTCGGCGTGAAGTTTCCCAATGCCGACCCGGGGGCGGTGCCGGCGCTGTCGGCGCAATACGAATCGAATGTGCCCGGCCTCTATATTGTTGGCGCCCTGGGCGGCTATCCGCTGATCAAGCAGGCCATGAACCAGGGTTACGAGGCGGTGGAATATATCCTCGGCAATCCGGTCGAGCCGGCCGATGAGCCGGTGCTGCGCGCCAAGTTCAAGAATATCAAGATCACCACCGTCTCGGATGCGGTCGCGCATATCGCGCGCAATGTGCCCCTGCTGTCTGGCCTCACCGCCCTGCAGTTGCGCGAATTTCTGCTCGACAGCGAAATCCACCGCCCGCAGGAAGGCGAGATCATCTTCGCGCGCAACGACTATTCGAACTCGTTCTACGCCATCGTCGAGGGCGGCGTGGTGGTCGAGACCCCCAGCACCGAAGGCAATATGCTCGCCTTTCAACTTGGCGTGGGCGAATTCTTCGGCGAGATGGGCCTGATCTCGGGCCGCCGCCGCAGCGCCACCATCAAGGCGCAGAAGCGCACCCTGCTGATCGAGACCCCGCGCCGCTCGATGCTGAAGCTGATCGCCTCGGTGGAATCGGTGCGCCGCACGCTGGATAACGTGATGATGAAGCGCGCGGTGCGCCAGTACCTGTCGCCGACGATGCGCGAGGAGGAAGTCGATTACCTGGTCGGCACCGCCACCATCAAGGCCTATAACGCCGGCGAGATCCTGTTCCGGGAAGGTGATTCCGCCGATGGTCTGTACCTGATCCGCAAGGGTTCGGTGACGGTGTCGCGCAAGATCAGCGGCAACGAGGTGGTGCTGTCCTACGTGGCGGCCGGCAATTATGTGGGCGAGATGGCACTGATGTCGGATGCGCCGCGCTCGGCCACCATCCGCGCGGCCGTGCCGACCGAGGCGATCATGCTCCAGGCCAACCGCTTCATCGAGGTGATGGCCTCGCACTCCACGGTGCGCGGGCGCATCGACAGCAAATTGCTGGACCGCATGCGCATCAACCAGGCGATGGAATCCTCGACCGAATCGGGCAACCTGATCTCCTTCCTGATCCAGCAGGGCCTGGGTGAGGCCACCGATGTGCTGCTGATCGACGAATCGCTGTGCATCCGCTGCGACAACTGCGAAAAAGCCTGCGCCGAAACCCACGGCGGCACCTCGCGCCTGAACCGCGAAGCCGGGCCCACCTATGCGCAGATCCATGTGCCGACCTCGTGCCGCCATTGCGAACATCCGCACTGCATGAAAGACTGCCCGCCCGACGCCATCCACCGCTCGCCCAACGGCGAGGTGTATATCCAGGACACCTGCATCGGCTGCGGCAACTGCGAGAAGAACTGCCCCTATGGCGTGATCCAGCTGGCGCCGGTTACCCCGCAAAAGAACAAACCGACCTTGATGTCCTGGCTGCTGTTCGGCCTAGGTGACGAGCCGGGTACGGAGACCAAAAGCGAGGACAAGACGCTCGCCAAGAAGGCCGTGAAGTGCGATATGTGCAAGGGGCAGAAAGGCGGGGCGGCGTGCGTGCGGGCGTGCCCGACAGGTGCTGCCATTCGCGTTTCGCCGGAGAAGTTTCTGGATTACACCTCGGAGGCTTGACGGCGCAGAGGGCATTCTTCGTCGACTCGCACTAGGCGCATCCCCGCGCTGCGCGCAGGGTCGCAGCTTTGTGCGCTCGCGGCGATGCCCGACAGGCGCCGCAATCAGTGACGATGCCAATGAGTATTCGCAGCACATCTCAAGGGCCGTCATCCCGGATTTAGCCCGGTATCCAATTTGGCAGCCACGCGCGTGCAAGCTGAAATTGGGCCCCGGACTAATATCCGGGGCGACATGTTTCCTCAATGCTGACTGTTCCAAAATTGCCAGCAATGCCATATCAAACAACGCAGATCGCCATTTGGTGCGGCTTTCAGGACAAAAATGGCCTGAAAGCCGCGCCAGTGCTTGACTTTGTACTTTCGGCATTGGCGTCCGGAACGAGCCTGAACCCGCAAAGCGCCTTGAAACAACTGAGGGAGCGCGCGCGGTCCGCCAGCAGAGGCGCCGCATAGTAAAATCAGCAGCTTGTGATCATGAATCGCGGCATTACCCCCCAAAGGCATTATTCGAAATGAAGTTAATCCCCACCATTCTCTGCGGCGGCGCCGGCTCGCGCCTGTGGCCGGTTTCGCGCGAGACGCATCCCAAACCGTTCATGCGCCTGGCAGATGGCCAGAGCCTGTTGCAGAAGGCGTTCATCCGTGGTGCGGCCATACCGGGAGCGACCGAGGTGCTGACGGTCACCAACCGAGAACTGTTCTTCAAGACCCAGGACGAGTACCGGGACGTCAACGCGGGCAAGATGCCGACCTCGTTCATCCTTGAGCCGTTTGGCCGCAATACCGCTGCGGCTATTGCGGCGGCCGCGCTGCAGGTGCGCAAGGTCCACGGTGACGATGCCGTCCTGCTGGTGCTGGCCGCCGATCATCTGATTGCCGACCAACCGGCCTTTGCAGCCGCGGTCGCCAAGGCAATCGAGTTGGCGCAAGGCGGCAACCTGGTCACCTTCGGTATCCAGCCTGATGCCCCGGAAACCGGTTTCGGCTACATCCAGGCCGACGGCAACCGCGTGCTGCGTTTCGTCGAGAAACCCAGCTTTGAAGTCGCCCAATCATATGTGGCATCCGGCGACTACCTGTGGAACGCGGGCATGTTCTGCTTCACGGCCGGCAGCATCCTGCGCGAGCTTGGGCAATTCAGCGCAGAGGTGGTGAGCGCGACTGCAGCCTGCATGGAAAAATCCAGCGTGGCCGAATCGACGGGCTTTGCACAAATCGAATTGCATGCCGACACCTTTGCCAAGGTGCCGGATATTTCCATCGACTATGCCGTCATGGAGAAATCGAAGAACGTCGCCGTGGTGCCCTGCGACATCGGCTGGAGCGATATCGGCTCCTGGAGCGCGGTCAGCGAGCTCTCCGCCGCCGACGCCAACGGCAACCGCGTCGAGGGCGATGCCATGCTCCACGATTCCAGCAACTGCTACATCCAGAGCAGCGGCCGCATGGTCGGCACCGTGGGTGTCAACAACCTGATGATCATCGACACCCCGGACGCCCTGCTGGTGGCGGACCGCAATCGCGTGCAGGACGTGAAGCATATCTATGCCGCGCTCAAGGCCAAGGGCCACGACAGCTACAAACTGCACCGCACCGTGCACCGCCCCTGGGGGACCTATACCGTGCTGGAAGAGGGCGACGGCTTCAAGATGAAGCGCATTGAAGTCAAACCCGGCGCGCAACTATCGCTGCAGATGCACCACCATCGCAGCGAGCACTGGATCGTGGTGCGCGGCATGGCCAAGGTTGTCAATGGCGATACCGACTTTTTGCTGAATACCAATGAATCCACCTACATCCCGGCCGGCCACAAACACCGCCTGGAAAACCCCGGCGTGATCGACCTGGTGATGATCGAGGTACAGAGCGGGGAATATCTGGGCGAAGATGATATCGTCCGGTTCCAGGATGTGTACGGGCGCGTTGCGACCTGACGTCGAATTTTAAGAACAGGAATTTGCTTGGAATCCACTCTCGCGATATCAAACCGTGGCGATCGGGGCGGCCCGATGGACGCTTTCAAACGCCTGCTTAAAAAAATTAGCCCGATTTTTGCCCTGACGGTGCTTGTACCGACAAGCGTTGCAATTATCTATTACGGGCTGATCGCGTCCGATATCTATATTTCGGAATCGCGCTTTGTGGTCCGCAGTCCGCAGCGGCAATCGCAAACGGGCCTGCTGAGCTCACTGCTCTCCGGTACCGGCTTCTCGCGCTCCCAGGACGATGCCTATTCGGTGCATGACTTCATCAAGTCGCGCGATGCGCTCAAGGCTCTGGACAAGCAACTCGGCTTGCAGAAAAAATTTTCCGCGCCCGATGTCGATTTCCTGAACCGCTTCGGCACACTGGACCGCGACAAAAGCTTCGAAGCCCTGCAAAAGTATTATCAAAAGCGTGTCACCGTGGATGCCGATTCGACCTCGGGCATCTCCATCCTGCAGGTCAGCGCTTTCACCGCGGCGGACGCACAGAAAATCAGCGAAATGCTGCTCGACATGAGCGAAACCCTGGTCAACAAACTGAGCGACCGCGGTCGCGACGATATTCTGCGCACCTCGCTGGCCGAAGTGGCCGAGGCCGAAAAAAAAGCCAAGGCCGCCGCTCTGGCGCTGGCCGCCTTCCGTAACCAAAACAGCGTGGTCGACCCGGAAAAGCAGACCCAGCTACAATTGCTGGCCATGTCCAAGCTGCAGGAAGAGCAAATCGCTACCGAGACCCAGCTCAACCAGCTACTCGCCTTCGCACCCGACAACCCGCAAATTCCTTCGCTGCGCAACCGCATGCAGACCCTGCAAAAGGCGGTCGATGGACAGCTGCAGCAAATGTCCGGCAAGGGTGGCTCATTGACCAACAAGGCCGCCGAATACGAGCGCCTGGCACTAGATCGCGCCTATGCTGACAAGCAGCTGGCCGTCAATCTTGCTGCCCTGGATTCGGCACGCAGCGAGGCGCAGCGCAAGCAGTTGTACCTCGAGCGCATCGTGCAACCCAATCTGCCCGATGTGGCCATCGAGCCGCGGCGTTTCCGCTCGATCGTGATCGTGTTCGTGCTCGGCCTTGTCGCCTGGGGCATTCTCACCCTGCTCGTCGCCAGCGTGCGCGAGCACATGGAATAGCCGGAAATCCCGATGGCTGTTGCTGGCAACACGTCCTTCATCGATTCCTTGCGCCTGCAATTGCGCGTGCTGGGCGCGCTGTTGATGCGTGAAATCATCACGCGCTATGGTCGCGACAACCTCGGCTTCCTGTGGCTGTTCGTCGAACCGATGATGTTCACCCTGGGGGTGACGGCGCTTTGGACAGCAGCGGGATTGCACCATGGCTCCAGCCTGCCGATCGTCGCGTTTGCCCTCACGGGCTATTCCTCAGTATTGCTGTGGCGAAACATGCCAAGCCGATGCGCAATGGCGATCGGCGCCAACGCCGGTTTGCTGTACCACAACAATGTGCGCGTGATTGACCTGTTTATCGTGCGGGTTTTACTCGAATTTATCGGCGCAACCATCTCCTTCACGGTGCTCGCGATTTTGTTCACCTCCCTGGGCATGATGGGAGCGCCGGTCGATATTTTGGGGGTGTTGCTCGGCTGGATTTTCCTGGCCTGGTTCGGTTGTGCGCTGGCGATGATCATCGGAGCGCTGACCGCACGCAGCGAAGTGGTCGAGCGGCTCTGGCATCCGACGGCTTACTTGCTGTTCCCCTTGTCCGGCGCGGCGTTCATGGTCGAGTGGCTACCAACGAATTTCCAGCAAGTGATACTACTCTTGCCGATGGTGCACGGCATCGAAATATTGCGCGATGGATATTTCGGCACGGCGGTTCGCACTCATTACTCAGTCGGCTATATCTTTGTGGTGGTCATGTTGATGACGCTTGTTGCACTCCTTCTGGTGCGCGATGCCGGTCGCCGTGTGGAGATAGAGTGAGAGTCATCCAGCTTGAAAATGTCGTGAAGAAATATCACACGCGCGTCGGCCCGCGGATCGTTCTAAACAGGGTCAATCTACAGGTGGCCAAGGGTGAAAAGGTCGGCATCATCGGCCGCAACGGATCCGGCAAATCGACCCTGATCCGCATGATCAGTGGTGCCGAGCTGCCGACCTCGGGCAGCGTCAGGCGCGGCATCAGCGTGTCCTGGCCGCTGGCCTTCGGTGGCGCCTTCCAGCCCTTCTTGACCGGTCTCGACAACCTGCGCTTTGTGTGTCGCATTTACGGCATTGATTTTCATAGCGTCGTGCCGTTTGTCGAAGAATTCACCGAGCTTGGCCTGTACTTGCGCGAGCCGGTGCATCACTATTCCGCCGGGATGCGCGCGCGCCTGGCCTTTGCATTATCGATGGCGATCGAATTCGACTGCTTCCTGATCGACGAGATAATCGCGGTAGGCGACAGTCGTTTCCATGAGAAATGCCGCGTCGAACTATTCGAAAAGCGCAAAGATCGCGCCCTGATCATGGTCTCACATGATCCCAACACCATCAAAGACCACTGTTCCCGCGCTGCGGTATTAACGAACGGGCATCTGACCTCATTCGACAACGTCGATGAGGCCTTCGCCAACTATGCCGCGGCAACGGCATAGGATCTGAAGGTCACTGACAGTCGTGGGCGCTCCAGGTTACCTGGCTTACCTGGGTCGAAGCCTCTACCGCCATTTGCAGAATTTGTCACCATCGCGAGAAATCCGGGCTGCTTTGAAACTGCGCGTTGATAGCCCGACACGTGAGCGTGGCGCCACCACAATCGGAACACGGCAATTGCTGGTCGATGTCTCGACCCTTGCCAACACGGATGCCAAGACGGGTATCCAGCGCGTCACCAAGGCCATCCTCAGCCAATGGCTGGCGCATCCGCCGGCGGGATTCGCGGTAAGACCCGTGCGAGCCACGCGTTTCCAGACCTTCCAGTACTGCGCACCCGATCTGGGACCAGCATCGCCTGGATCGCCTGGCCTTGATGGCCCGCATGGTGAGGTGCAGGTCGGCGCAGGCGACGTATTTATTGGCCTCGATCTGACCGCGCATATCCTGCCGCATCACCATCGCCAGCTTGAGCGCTGGAAATTCAATGGCGTAAAAATTTTCTTCGTTGTCTACGACCTGTTGCCGACCATGCACCCTGAGTGGTTCACCGACAGTGGCGTAAAAGCGCAGCGGCGCTGGCTGCGCACGCTCGCCATCTATGCCGATGGCGCTACCTGCATTTCGCAAACCGTGGCCGGCGAGTTGAGCGCATGGCTGGAGAAAACGCACGGCCCACTCAAGCCCCCGGTCGCCGTTCGCGCATTCCCGCTGGGCGCGCAAATCGGGGCCGTCACTGCGAAGGAAGATGCGGCGGTTAACGCCCTACTCGCCGATCAACTCGCGGTCATCGGCGCCGGCCCTGCCGTGCTGATGGTCGGCACCATTGAGCCGCGCAAGGGCTATGCGCTGGTTTTGTCGACGTTTGAAAAATTGTGGCAAGCCGGCAGCAATATCAAGCTGGTGATCGTCGGCAAAGCCGGCTGGAAAGTGGACGCCTTGATTGCCCGGCTGGCCACGCATGCAGAGGCCGGCCGGCGCCTTTTCTGGATCGAAAACGGGCGCGACGAATTGCTCTGCGCGCTGTACAAAAAATGTACTGGCTTGCTGATGGCTTCGGAAGGCGAAGGCTTCGGCCTGCCGATCGTCGAGGCGGCGCGTTTTGGTTTGCCGGTGCTGGCACGCGACCTGCCCGTCTTTCGCGAAATCGCCGGCGATGCGGCGAGTTATTTTTCGACTACGGGACCTGAAGGTCTCGCCCGTGAAATTTCCGCCTGGGTCAAAACGATCGAAAACGGCAGCGTGATACGACCGGAAGGAATGAAGGTGTCTTCGTGGGAAGAAAGTGCGAAGGCATTATTGGCAGCCGTTGGAATCAATCACCGAGCAACGCAGTCACATGAGTAAAGCCCGCATAACAAGGCTCTTGCCGCTATGGAAACCGGCATATCCGTCAAACCGTCAAAGCCTTTTGGGAGCGCGCGCTGGATTGCAGGGTGGCCCCGCGCAGTGCGTCCACGCAGCCGGTGCCCGCAGTGTCACGGACGGCCGCTTCCTCATGGGGGCCGCGTGGGCAACGCGGCGCTTTTGCCCAAGCTACCCAGCCCGCCAAAAAACGCAGAACACCATTCGGCGCGGTGTTCGAAGCATTTTTGCCCGGAAAGCTGCGCCAGTGCTTGAGTTTGATCTTCAAATCGTCAAGTTGCCCGCATTTTAGCGTAGACGTCCACCGTCTTTTGCACACATCGATCCCAGGTCAACCCGGCGGCAACATGCAACCCGGCCTCAATAGCATCGGCGCGCCAGGGATCATCTTCCAAGCATTTCTGAATCGCCGTGCGCAGCGCATCGACCTCGTCAGGATCAACCAACAAGGCCGCACCCTGCGAGACCTCGGGCAGGCAGGAACGGTTCGATGTCACCACCGGTACACCAGACGCCATGGCTTCGATGACGGGCAGCCCGAAGCCCTCATAAATCGACGGGAACACAAATGCCCGGGCCCCCGCATAAATCGCGACCATTTCCGGCTCGGACACAAAGCCAAGATAATGCAACCAGCCTTGCTCCCGGGCTTTGTCGATCTCGTCGTGCAGCGCATCGCTCAGCCAGCCTTGCCCGCCGATCAGTACCAGCGGATAGCGGCGACGAATGTTCTCTGAAAGACTGGCATATACCGCTAGCAAGCAATCTATTTTTTTGCGCGGCTCGATGGTCGAAACGCAGAGGGAGTACGCGCCTGGCGAAAGGCCATGCATCGAAAGCACCGCGGTAATTGATTCCGGTGTGCGGGGCGCAAACGCAGGCGAAACACCCAGCGGCACCGCGGTGATTTTGTCGGCAGGCCAATGACAAAATTCGATCACCTCCTGCCGGACAGCTTCCGTATCCGTTATCAGGTGCGCGGCCCGCTTGAGCGATTGCGAAAACTCTTTCTCAAAGTGCGCGAGGCGTTTGGCGGGATGCGTTTCGGGATAACGGAAGACCGAAAGATCATGAATAGTCGCCACGCCGTGTTCCACAAACGTCGGAAGGAAATAGTTAGGACCGTGGAAGATCTCTCCTCGCCTTATACTGAGCGGGCGCATCCAGCCGGCAACGACCTCAGGCCAAGGTCGCACCTGTAATTTATCGCCGGAAAGTAGCGGAGCCAGCTCCTGTACCCAACGTTTATTTCGATAAAAGCGGATGGATTCGACACCCGCATTCGTCGGCAGACGGGAGGCCAGCTCCCATGTATAGCGTCCAATGCCGCTCAGCTGCGGACCGAGCGCTTCAATGGACAGAACCAGTTTCACGCCGCTACAGCTCCGCCACCCTGATACATCCAACGCAACGTTTCAACCAAGGGAATATCCTCGACCGTACCGATAATTTTTTCCAATTTGGCTCGCGACCCGAGAAGAACTTTCACCTCATTGTCTCGAACGAACTCGGGGTTGACGCGAACCTCTATCGAGTGGCCGGAGATTTCCTGCATCATCTGAATAACGGACAGCAGGCTGTGACCTTTGCCGGAACAGGTATTGAACGCCTCGCCGCGCGGGATTTCATCCGGCGCAAGCTGCAGCAGTCGGCGGTACACCTGCACCAGCGTGCGCACATCGGAAAAGTCACGGACAACATCGAGATTTCCGAGCTCTATAACCGACGCACGACGCCTGAAGTGGTCAACAATCTTCGGCAGCAGAAATACCGACGACTGGCCAATGCCGGTGTAATTGAACGGCCTGGCAAAAATGATCGGGAGGCGATCAATCCACAATCGCGCCATGTATTCCATGGCCAGCTTGCTGACCGCGTAGTCGTTGGTCGGCGCGGGCAATACGGTTTCTTCGATGATCTCAACTGCCGCATTGCCATAAATATTGGAGCTACTGGCGAGCAGAATTGCGCGGGGTTGGTGGCCACTGCATGCGATCGCCTCCAGTAAATTCCGTGTACCAACGAGATTCGTCCGATACATCGCATCGGCGTTGCCATGAGGAACGAATGCTATGCCAGCAAGATGCGCCACGACATCAGGCTTAACTTCGGCAACGACCCTTTTGAGTGCGTCCATATCACATAGATCGCATTGAAATACTCCGGGGTCGGCATCTGCGGATTTCACCAACTCAGTTCCGCTAACCGCATAGCCGGCGGCGCGCAGTTCGCGCGCGAGGTAACGCCCGGTAAAACCCTCCAGGCCGGTGATGAACGCCTTTTCCATCTAGAACGAAAAGCCGGTTTCGTTTCTGCGAATATCGGCTTCAACCATCATCTGGCAAAGTTGCTCAAGCGTGGTCATTGGTTCCCAACCCAATTCGCGCTTTGCTTTCTCCGGATTGCCGATCAGAAGCTCGACCTCCGCGGGCCGATAAAATTTTGGATTGACCCGCACCAGTTTTTTCCCGCTCTTGCGATCAACGCCGACTTCCGCTTCGGCTTTACCTTCCCAGGCAAGTTCAAACCCGGCGGCCTTGGCCGCCATCGAGACGAAATCACGAACCGTCTCGGTACGATTGGTGGCCAGCACATAGGTATCAGGCTTATCGGCTCGCAACATGCGCCACATACCCTCGACGTATTCCTTGGCGAAGCCCCAATCGCGTTTGGCGTCCATATTGCCAAGCTCGAGTACATCCAGCTTGCCGAGTTTGATCTTGGCAAAGCTGTCGGTAATCTTGCGCGTGACGAATTCGCGTCCGCGTAGCGGCGACTCGTGGTTGAAAAGGATGCCGCTGCAGCCGAAGATGTTGTAGCTCTCACGGTAGTTGATGGTCATCCAGTGCGCGTACAACTTGGCCACGCCATAGGGGCTGCGCGGATAGAAAGGCGTGCTTTCGACTTGCGGAATGGCCTGCACCTTACCGAACATCTCCGAGGTGCTGGCCTGGTAAAAGCGAATCGCCGGGTTGACGATGCGGATCGCTTCAAGCAGGTTGACCGGCCCGATGCCGGTAATCTCGGCAGTGGTGATCGGTTGATCGAAGGAAACGCCGACGAAACTTTGCGCCGCCAAGTTGAAGACCTCGGTGGCCTTGGTCGATTCGAGCAGGCGAACGCTGGAGGCGAGATCTGTCAAATCGTATTCGACCAGATGCAAATTCGGATGGGCGGCAATGCCAAGCTCCTCGATGCGCCAGAAATTTACCGAACTCGTACGGCGATAGGTGCCGAATACCTTGTATCCCTTGCCGAGCAATAGCTCGGCCAAATACGCGCCGTCCTGACCGGTGATGCCTGTAATTACTGCCGCTTTCATTTCATTTCCTCAGACAATCTCGATTTCAGGGAACGGGAAGATGAACTTGCCGCCGCTCGCCAGGTATTCTTTCTCGCGGCGCAGGATGCCGTCCTTGAAATGCCATGGCAGCACCAGGAAATAATCCGGCTTCATGGCGCGCGCTTCGGCCTCGGAAATGATTGGTATATGGGTACCGGGCGTAACGCGCCCAAATTTTTCCTGATTTACTTCCGCAATCGCCGGAATATCCTTCGCCGTCAGGCCGCAGAACTGCAGAGTGACATTGCCCTTGGTGGACGCGCCGTAGCCAAGGATTTTCTTGCCGTCGGCGTTGAGCGCTGCAATCAGACGCTTCAAATCATCGCGGTGGCGGAACACCCGCTCCTCGAAATCACGATAGGGCCGCGGAGTATTGAGGCCCATGCGGTCTTCTTGGTCCAGCAACCAGTTCACTACTGCGTCATTTGTCTTGATCGATTTGTTCGAGGCCTTAGCTGCCGTCACCGCAAAGCTGCCGCCGTTGATCGAGTTCATCACCACGTCGACCAGGCGCATGCCGGATTTCTCCAAAATGGTCTTGACCACGCCCAATGAGTAATACTCCAGATGCTCATGGCAAATGGTGTCATAGGAGTTGGTGCGCAGCATCGAGGGCATATAGCTCTGCTCGAAGTGCCATACGCCGTCGTCCGCAAGAATGGATTCAATCTGCTTCGCGAAATCGATCGGCGATTCAAGGTCGTAGAACATGGCGATCGAGGTGACAATGCGCGCCGGCTTTTTTTCCACCGAGCGATAGGCATCCGCGGAAAAGAAGTCAGGCACCAACGAAATTTCCGCCGGGTAGTACTCGGCAAACTTCTTGCCGGTCGGATCAATACCGATGCGCTTGATGCCCTTGGTTCGATAGGCCTTCAGCGTGGTCGCATCGTTGCTGCCGATATCGACCACGATGTCGCCGGCACTGAGCGGTACAAGACGCTCAAGGTACGCCACCTTGTCCGTCAAGTGATTGACCATCGACTGATTCAGGCCGGAGCGATAGCCGTAATTATCGCCGTACATTTCTTCGGCATTGTAGGAATGCTTGAGTTGCAGCAGACCGCTCTGCGGACACCATACCAACTCAAGCGGCCCGACCGTGACCCGTTCGCCAGCGTTATGCGGGAATACGCCAGTGAGGGCTTGATAACCCAGATTCAGAACCGACACCAAGTGACTGTCATTGCCTACTCGACAATGGGTAATTTCGTTATAAGAACTCATTCATTATTCCTTCAACCAATTATCGTTAATAACCACATCAAGGAGAGCCTTGGCACTATCTTCCCATGTCAATCTGGGCATTTGTCTCGTATCCGAAAGCTTGCCTGCATTTTTCTTCTTAAACCAATCTTTCAGTTGCATCGAGAGCAGCGAGGGGTCTTCATGATTTACGTAAGTAGCAAAACCCCCGGCAATTTCGCGAAAAACAGGGATGTCCGAACAAATAATGGCGGTTCCATAATTCGCCGCCTCCACCAGCGGTAAACCGAAACCCTCGCCTTTGGATAAAAACAATAGTGCGGCCGCCTTGGCATAGAGAAACTGAATATCTTCATCGCGCGGCCCTTCGAACAGAAAGAATTTTTTGCCCAACTGAGGATGACCTCGAAATTGAAGCATCAAATCAGAAACCATCCACCCTTCCTTACCGACAATGCACAAGCAGAGGACTGAACCTTCATTCCATAAACGCTCAATTGCTGCCAGCGCAACAGCGTGCGACTTGCGCGGTTCAATAGTGCCCACCATAAGCAAAAATTTTCGGTTCTTCATCGCCTCGATGGGAGGAGCGGGAGCGGGAGCGCCCGCCCCCAAGTCCGAGCCTAAATGCCAAAAACCCACCTTTGGCCGTCTACCTAATTGTGGCCTGCGGCCAATGTACTTCTTTACGTCCTCCGCAACAGCTCGTGATATGCATACAAGCGCGTCACTACTTTCAACCGCGTCGTCCAACCACCGAGTAAACCATTCCATTCCACCTTCAACAAAATTGCCTTTCTGAAGTGTGATGGGAAGTAAATCGTATATGGCGGTGACGATATTGGCTCTCGCCTCACGCGCTTCTTGGAAAACTGGATAAAACTCCCGATATCGCGCCCACGAAGAGTCCAACATAAGGAATACATCGCCAGGCGCGAACGAAATTGCTTCTTCGGCACTTGTGATCGGTAGGTCGCGCTTTAATGTCAGCCCTTGGTCGGATAACCACTTTGATGCCGGCCTCAGCGCGCCGTCCACCAACTCTACCGCAACAGGCTCAAATCCCGCGACATCCGTGCAAAACAAGTTGCGCACGATTTTCTTCACCACCCGCTGTATACCGGTGCGGTGATCAAATTGGGCAATGTGACTAACATCAATAATTAGTCTACGGCGACGAAATTGTTGTGACGGCATTTTCCCGAGCCAATCGATTGCCGAAGTTAAATCGCACGGGATATCCGCACAAAGCGCCAATTGCGGTGCAAATGAAGAAAGAATCGCTTCCCGTTTCGAGAGGTTTGCCTTGTCCATAAATTCGTGGATCGCGGCAGCATATTGAGCCGCACAAACCGAGGGGGCATGGTGATCGCACACATATTGAGTACCCGCCGCTGCCAAGTCTTGCCTGCGGCTAGGGTCGCCGCATATTGCCTTAAGCGCGTTTGAAATTTGCGCCGATGATGGCTCCCGTGAAATTTTTATAACGACGTTGTCGGGGTAATCTTTGTAACTAGCATCATCATTGACAATAACGGGCACCCCATGAGCAAGGCAGTCGAGGACTCCTTTTGGCGTCCCCCCACGGCTTTTTGTTCTCAATTGAATAGCTACATCGGTGATGCGCAAGTACATTTCAAAATCGCGTTCGGACAGGAATCCAGTAATGTGAATGCGCTTCGAAAATGATGATTTCTTTACGGCCTCGTCCAGTCGGGTGCCAAAATCATCTCTTGCCAACTCCCCGGCAAAAACCAGGTGAACCTTCGCATCCGTTGCTAACGATGACGAATTGAAAGCTTCAAGCAGTCTGTCCCCCCATTTGGTCCAAGTAATGTGGCCAAATGTAGTGACAATCAAATCGCCGCTCGCGAAACCCAATTGTTTTTTTGCTTCAATCCTTTTCATCGGGGGCCATGGCTGCGTCTGCAGAACCATTTGCGGAATAATGCGATAGGGCGCAAGCCAGCCCTCCGGATAATGCTTTCGGGCGACCTCAAGATTGAATGGGGAATGTGAAATGATCCCCAGCGCCTGATCGAGTACACGCTTCGTGCACGGTAACGCGACCATGGTGCCGCCGTTTGCCTCCGGATGCGCCTGCACTGGCGCAAAAAAACGTCGGGCCAACGGGCCATGCGCGGCGAGCATTTCGTACGCATAACTTCCGGTATCGCCCAAATAAAAATCGAGGTAGCCAAACAAGCCACTAAGGAACGCATCGTGCAGGCCGACAATACCCGGGAATTTTTCAAGAAGCGGCAGCATGTGAGCATGAAACTCGGAATTGCCGAATTCGTAGAGGATTGCATCGTACTTAGGTGCAACTGATGCAAAATTGCCAACGTCAAAAATCCGAAACGAGGTAGACAACGATTCGTCTGTCACCTTGTAATTATCGACGTACAAATCGATATCAAAATGCCGCGCTAGAAAGGGCAAGAATTTGGCGTTGTAATCCGCTATGCCTGAACGGCACCGTGGCAAAGGCGATAGAACTGCCAATCGTTTTTTAGGTAACCAGCCATTAATTGCACTTTGCACTCCCGCCGCGCGCACACGACTGCCGGCCTCCTCAAATGCCTCACGCGCAAGAGCAGCAGTACGTGCCCAGGAAAAATTTTTTGCTTGCTGCGCGCCATATCGGCGGAGCTCATCCGCGAATTTTTTATCGGCTAGCACTTTGCCAATTGAATCCCCAATTGAACGCGGAGAGCCAGCATCAAACATTGCATCAGAACGGACAATGAGTTCGCGCACGCTTGAGTTATCGCCGCCAAGAACAGGCGCGCCGCAGGCCATCGCCTCCAACACCGGCAGCCCCAACCCCTCATAAAGTGAGGGAAACACAAAGACATCGCAAGTCCGGTAGAAGGAAACCAGATCTTCTTCGGATACAAAACCCGTTATGAGAACATCCCCTTCAACCAATCCTGCAGCTTTGGCGAAGCCTAGATACATCGCTTTTCGATGCTCTTCCATTGAGCAAACGATCACAAGCTGGCAATTTTTTCGCAGGTCGGCCGATACGGCCGCATATCCTTCTATCGCACCCCGAATATTCTTTCTATGGTCATCACCGCCTGTATATAAAACAAACCTGTCGCGCAAGGAATAGCGCAAGACCAAAGCGCGCTTGGCGTGATTAGAATCGTCTACCGAACAAAAATGAGCGGAGATGCCGCCATGGATTGTCGTAATCCTCCACTGTTCAATTCCAAGCAAATTGATTGCATCTTGCCGTGACGACTCAGATATTGCGAGCAGATGATCCGCCTGTCTTAGCCACGCAATTCGAGACAAATACCATAAGCGAAAGTCTTCATTTTGGAAGTAGTGCTCCTTGAATAAAAGCGGGATGAGATCGTAGAGAGTCGCAGTAAGAATCTGCCCGGCCGGCCGCTTGCTGACAGACGGCAGCGCAACTCGATCGCCGAACCCTTCGAAGACATGGGAAATATGAACTACGTCGGCCTTGAGCGTTCCGATGAAAGACGAAAGTGCAAGACCGTCCAGCGCATCCTGCGCGCCGCCTCTATAGCCGCGAGTAGTGCCCCACGCCGGCAGCGGCGGTACCCTTAGAATGCGGTTTTCGGGCAGCCCGCCAACGTCAACTTCAATTGGCAGTCCTGAAGAAACCAGCGCATGAATTTCATGCTCTGGTGCCTCCTTGAGCAGGCTGGAAAACAGCGCACGGGAGTATCGGCCAACGCCGCGCGGTCCCGAACCTGGAGTCTGGCAAGACTGCAAGTCAATCAGCAGCCGACTGGAAGCAGTCTTAGTTTCGCGCACTGATATCCCCGCATGGTTTCCATGATTCAATTTCATGCATTAATTTTTCTTTCTCAGAGCGAGCTAGTTGCGGTCCAAAGTCTTCCGATGTGGGCATTTCTTCTCTTGTCGCCGTCAGCTTGCCGGTTTTTACCATCATGAATTGTTGCTGTTGAATTTCGCCCAGCCTCGCCAGCATCCTGGACTCTGAGTCTGCGATGCGGCTCGCAACCATATCGTTGAACACCGCCATCTGATTTTGAATAGCACGCAGTTGTCGCTCAACCGATGTATTCCCTTCAATATCAGACACAAGCCTGTACATCCAGCCAACTAGTGGCATTTTCCCAAGCTGAAAATTCCGAATAGCAGCATCAACGCCAATAACAGACTGTTTTCTGCCTCTGCCCTCATTTGAACGCCGGATATCGGCAATGATCTGCATCTTCGCAGCCCCCCTGCGCAGCTTCTGCACGTAAAACGCGAGTCCTTGCGAATCGGGAAAACGCCCGAGTAATGTTTGATATGCGCATGCGACAAACGCTTGGTCGAATTTAACTAGCAAGTCGCCAAGGTTTGCTGCGGCAACAACATCCTGGACCTGCTTTTGTATGTCCGATGACATAATGTGTCCCGAGAAAATGGTTTCTTGGTTTATCAGATGCGTATCCATGAGCGCTGCTGGTGAAATGCCTGAAGACACGAACGAAGCCAAATAGCGAAAAGGCGCGGTGAACCGCCACGAACGCGTAGCACAAAGCGCAAGATTGGCGCGTTCTGCATTCGCAAGAGCGTGCCTTAATAACTCAGACTGCGCCTTATGTTCGCGTTGCTCTACCTTTAGCGCATCTTCAAGTTGGGAAACGGCTTGCTGACCATGCAAAATAATGCCGCGTAAGCCTTCCAGTTCGATCGATACTTCACGCTCCCTAATCGCAAGGGCCTCAGCCGATTGAATCGCCTTTGCATGAGCCGCGTCCAATCGCTCATCGCGAGATTTTTGAGCAGCACGTAGCGCCTGCCATTCGGCGTTAAACCACTGAATTCGATCACGCTGTACCAACAACTCCCGTTCGAGCGCTTGTTCGCGCGCTACAAATGCTTCGGACCCGCGAACAACTTCTTCAGCTGCGTTATCGCGCTCGTCCTCAACGCGTCGAATGGTTTCCTTATGTTCCCGCAACTGCTCGCCAACTTCCTTGCGCGCGGCAATTTGCGCGGCAATTTCAAAATCCTTATTCTCAAGCTCTGCATTATGACGACTCTGGACAGCCCGAAAGAAAGGCGCGCTTGAGGTTCCACTCAGCACAAACCCATCAAAGACATTTGGACCGCTCAGAAATGCCTTTATCAATTCTGCATGCGCATTTGACACATAAAAGCGATTCAAGCCATCAAAGTAAGAAAATTTATACCCCTTCTCCAGAATTAGCGGTTCCCAATCATCATGGGACCCGATTTGGGTAAGTGGCAAGGTGCTCTCAACAACCACAATCCACGGCCGAGCGCGCGCGGGCTTCCAGCCTTCGAGCACCTGTTTTTCCATACCTTCCACATCGATCTTAAGCCAGTGAATTTCTTTACCCGCGCATGACTTGAATACAGAGGCAAGCGTGATGCATGAAACTGTAGTTTCGTGAATTGGGAACCCACGCTCCCGGTGCTGTTTTGCGATCGCAGGGTCACCCGTAGAAATTCCCGTTCCAGGAATTTCGAAAAACTTCATCACCCCGGCTTCAGTACTGATTGCTGTTTGCAAAACAGTTTCATCAGGCCGGTTCTCGCGCAACAGATTTGCGTAGAACTGGGCGGGTTCAATATGAATTCCACGCCAGCCATTTTCG
>Ga0209131_1000119_pt1 | contig 57157 bp, 64 predicted proteins | sample GraSoi_2013_40cm_FD_185826 | JGI IMG/M metagenome (GOLD analysis project Ga0209131, IMG submission 185826) | Grasslands soil microbial communities from the Angelo Coastal Reserve, California, USA - Sample 9_17_2013_40cm (SPAdes) (version 2) | ecosystem: Environmental > Terrestrial > Soil >...
TGCAATTGATCAGGCGCGAGAAAGGGGGGCGCGGAATATCTCGCTGACATCTAATCCTGCGCGCGAGGCGGCCAATCGATTGTATTTGCGGGTAGGCTTTGAAAAGAGAAAAACAAATATTTATCAATTCAAGTTATAAAAACAAAGGGACCACCATATTGGTGGTCCCTTTGTTTTTATCTGAAACTTACAGATTACGGTTTGCCATGACCATGGCCACCATGACCGTGACCTTTGCCTTTATTTTTATTTCCATTACTATTACCGGAATTCCCGTGATCGTTGTTATTAACTTGATTCTGGTCTGACAATGTCGGGTCTGATAAAGTTTGGCTCGTAGCTGGATCTTGCTTATTAGACATAACATCTCCCAGACTATTGTTCTTTTTGCCTTGTAAGATGGCTTTCTTGAACTGGCCCCAATTGTCAGCGTTGATAGTCTCGGTGGTGCCATCCTCGTGAGTGATAGTGAAGTTGCTGTATTCACCTGTGGCTTTAGCTTTCAAAATATCCTGGAACATAGTCGTATCGCCCCCCATTTCTTTTGTCATCCATAAAGCCTGGGCAATCACACCAAAGCCGAAGCCTCCTCCGTCTTGACCATCTACGCTGATTCCGTTTTCGTGCATATCCATGATCGTTTTATAGTCCACATTCAGGCCAAGGATTTGACTAAAGAAATTTGCCAATGCCAATCCAACAGGGTGCTGACCTTCTTCAGTGGTTGTTGGGGCAGGAATGGTTACTGGAAGCCCCACAACATTGTCGTTGACCGTTGTGACCCCGGCTGCGTCGGTTGAGACCAAACCCTGGGTGATAGCGTCAGCCAGCGTTAAGGTGGCGGTCTGTGTAGCTCCAGTGCTGTCAGTGTAGGTGACAAGGACACCGGTAACCGCGCCTGTTGCATCGGTTTCGAGGGCAACACTTTGGACAGTACCGGTAATTGACGTCGTTGTTGGTGTTGGTGTCACTTCCTGTGCAAAGGCCGGCCCAGCAGTTAGGGTAAGCAATGCAAAAGTGAGTAAAGTACTAGCCAAAAGTTTTTTCATTTCAAACTCCTTTTGTGTTGACTTTTGATTTGTTGCTTATTCTATTCCTAGTTTCTCTTTTTTTCACTTACACTTGTGTTAGCAAGTAGTACTTAAGTACTACTGCAGACCTTCTGTAATTTTCAGTTTTTTTGCTTATCTCACCGCGATTTGCCGGCCAGCTTTGCCTTGAAAGCCGGATGGCTTATTATACTGGTGGTTTGAACTTCAAGTAATCATCCGGAACATCAATGTCTTGGATCACAGAAGGCGTCTCCACAACAAGATATTCGATTTCATTGGCATGTGCATTTAAAAAGTCACGCGGGGAATAAATAGATTGTATATGTAGTAATTCGTCCCAAAGTGTACGGGCTACCAGCCAGGGATGTCCACGTTTCATGTGATAGCTCGGCACAATAAGATTGGATTTGCTTTTGTAGAATGCTTCGCATATACTCCGCACGCTTCCTTCTCCGACTTGAGGCTGGTCACCCAAACATATCATAGTTGCCTGCGTTTCGGACTTTTGATTTCTTAATCCACATTGAATGGAAGAGAGCATCTCTTTATTTTCAAACGAATCATTACGTATTGTTCGTACTTGATAGTGAGAAGTAATTTTTTCGACCTCTCTTTGCGCCCCGCCGGTGATAATGAGAACATCTTCAATTCCAGCGCGTTGCACGGTTTCGATCACTTGTCCCACCACAGTTGTAGTTCCCCAAGGTAACAGCATCTTGGGCTGTCCCATGCGTGTGGACTTGCCGGCGGCGAGAATAATCGCCGAGATCATTCCATATCCTTCAATCTTTGATAATCCTCGGGTTTGTCCACGTCGAACAATAATATGTCGTCGTGCCATGGAAGATACTCAACTCGGTGTTTATCAAAAATGGCGCGGCCACCTACATCGCCGGTAATTTGCATAAGATCCGGAAAAGTGATTTTGTCAAATAGAACTGGGTTGGCGCGGCGTTCTTCAAGGACTAGGGGTGCAAGGATGGCAGGCAGCTCCCGCGTATGCGTTTCCATTAACGCGCGGATCACCTCAACTGGAATTTGAGGTTGGTCTGCAAGTAAAAAAACAGCTGCCCCCAGTTTTTTGGGCAACGATCGAATTCCGGCTTTAATAGAAGTACTTTGACCCAATTTGTATTCAGCGTTATGCACGATATTCACAGACAAGCCATCTAGAGCAGCGTCAATTTCGGCGTTGTGAAAGCCAGTAATGACGAACACAGGCCAAAGTCCCGCGCGAAGCGCAGTCTCTGCCACATGTCTCACAAATGGCTTGCCATACCAATCAAGTAGCTGTTTGGGTGCTCCGAAACGAGTCGATTCTCCAGCCGCGAGGATAATGCCCGCAGTTTGCTCGAAAGTTTGTAAGGCATTTTGCTGTAATGACCCAACAATAACGGTATCAAAATGATCCAATAATTCGCGGGCCATGTTTCCGCCAACGGATTGTAATTCTGCGGTATCCGCCTGATTCAACAAAACGACGCGCTGTGCAGCAGATGGGATGTTTTTCAATCCGCCTTGTGGATGAGCGATGACTCTTCGGATCGATTCCGATGTGATGGTTTGATTAAGGGCCAGATTGCCAAGTTCAGAAAATATTTCTGCGCGATAAACGTGGTCTTTAGTAAGCAGCTTGCGCAAAGCGCTGAGACCAGCGACGACCACAACGGTATCCGTGAACTCGGGAATGGGTGGTTCATGCGAGTCCGGCGCTTTAAGTGGGCGCTGTTGCGAACCATCTGCTTCGATAAGGAGAGGGATGTTACTGGCCTTCAGTTTTTCGCGTAGCCAGTTCAGCGTTGGCATATCAACAGGTGAAGTTCGATCATCTATAATTTCCCCGGTAATTAATGTCACACCGCGCAATTCATTATGTAGTATTGGCCCAATATCATTTATATCGTTCACAATGATATGTCGATCTGCATTTGAGACTTGCCATGTGCCGAGGTGGGAAGTGGCAGTGACAATAACCTCTGAAGACCGTGCGCCTGAGAGTTGGCGCGCAAGTTGAAAAAGGGCAGTAGTCTTTCCGCCCGCACCAACCAGGCTGATCGTCTGGTGTGAAGCGGCAGGAGTCAAGCGAAGCGCTTGCGCGAGGTCCATTGTTTGATTGTAATGTGAGTCGGCGTTTGGTACCGATACTTTTGGTTAAATCAAAATCGCATGTATAATAAATTTAATGGACAAGCCACTGGCTCTCATTGTGGAAGATGATCGTGACATTGTCGCTTTATTCCGGCATGTTCTCGATATCGCAGGGTATCAGACCGAGATTGTACTCGACGGGACTGAAGCGATGCAGCGCATCCCGTTAATGCGGCCGGATATTATTTTGCTTGACCTGCAATTGCCGGGCATGTCTGGTGTGGAGATTCTGGACAATATCCGTGCTGATAAAAATACTGCGCTGATTCCAGTTGTTGTGATTACTGCGAACCCTAATCTTGCAGATAGCCTCTCGGTTGAGCCTGACCTTCTTCTGTTAAAGCCGGTTGATATCAGCCAGTTAAGCGAGCTTGTACAACGCTTGAAAGCCACTAAAGGTTCGATGCGCGAGCCTGTATATGACCGAGTCACTGGGCTTTACACATTGTCGTTTTTCAAAGTGAGGCTTACTTTTTCATTGGAACGGATCAAGTTGCCAACTTTGAGGCGTTTTGGTGTATTGTTCGCAGATATTGTTCAGTTGCAGGATCTTAAGAAGCCCTTGAAGGAGCAGGAATTGGAGTCGCTTGAACGCAGACTCGCCAATCAGTTCAAATCGACACTGCGTCCTACGGACACGATGGCGTGGTCTCCGGACGATGGATACTTTCTTACGCTGATTGAAGAGATCCCTTCGCCCGAAATACTCTTGAAGATCGCGGTCCGTGTAAGGGATGGTATGAAGAAACATCTTGATGAACGGGATTTGGCCCCCAGTATGCATGTCAATTTGGGAGTCCTGCTTTGCGATGCAGACTATGCAAATATTCAACAGATCATGACGGATGTTGCATTGGCACGTACTTTACTGCGTGACGGGCAATACTCCAGCCCCGCGATCTTTGACCGTGCCATGTTACATGCGCGAAAGTAATTATTGGATATCTTTATAGATCCGGCTTCTCAATTGCCAGCTGCTTCAATTTCACAAGCACAGCTTCCAGTACGCCGCCACCAACGGAGAGGGCTTTATCTGAAACCATAGTGCAGGCACTTGCATCGTCGCGCGAATCGACATCACCGATCTTTGCCCCTTCGGTTATCTCAATACCGGGGCGGATGAGTCCGCGCAGCACGCCTTTGAAGGGACTTGTGATCTTGGATTTCTTCTGATCTGCGGCTTGGAACTCTGCGATCAAGTCACCTTCTTTGAGATGGTCACCAATGTTTGCATGGGCAATTACTGTGCCATTGTGAGGCGCGCGCAGTACTCGGCGCGCGTCGCCTTCCGGTTTGCCGGTATCGGGTACCGAGGCGCCTTCCCAATAAACACGGCCGAGTGTGTGTCCGCGGCGCGTTTCTATTACAGCGTGGCAATTCTCTCCCGCGATGAAACCCGGCCCAAGTCCGATGTGAAGCGGGATGTTTACGTCCAGTAGTTCTGGCTCAGTCTTTAACAAACGCGCGTCCACAAGAAAAGTGGATTGCGGACTCGTAATGAATTGATTGCGCAAGATGTTTGCATTAGGGTCGATCAACACGGGGATTTCACCTGTCTCGATTGAAACCATCAACTGATCCGGTGAAACGATACGCGCAGTGACGTTCTCAACGATGTATGAACCTTCATACACGGCCTCAGCGAAAGAAACCGTGCGGCGCACCGCGAGCGGCTTGTCAAGCTCGAGAATGACCACCTGAAAGCCGGTACGGAACAAACGAAGAGCTACGCCGCTTGCCAGGTCGCCGCCGCCACGTATAACAATAAGAGGGTTCATTTTATATCCTGAATAGCCTGCCGCGCCTGCTCTTGAAATAAAAGCCCGAACGCATATAAGGTGATATAGACGAATAGAAAAAAGGCGGCGAATGTGCTGATGAATAGTACGGAACGCACGCTGGGATGAGTTGCATAATACATGAATTCGGATAAACGCTCAAGTGGCTGAAACAAAAGATCCCAGGAATTCCAGCGCAGGAAGCGCCCAACATAAATTCCGAGGCTGGTAAGCATGCCCACCCCGAATACAAACGCCCAGCCTGTTAAGCGACCAAGTTCACGGATCACAATGCTATGCATCAGGAAAAGCGAAACCAAGCCAAGCAAAAGGCCTGTCCATGCGAACCAGATCAGCAAGAGCATGTCAAACCATAGAGGTACATCGGGTTTGAGTTTTCCAAGATGCTGCAAGTCTGTCAGAATATATGGTGCATTTGGGAAGAAGATCAGCCATAGGATGACCGCGAACGGAATCATCAGCAGCATGAAGCGACGCTTCTGGGCGAAGATCGAGGCTGTATAGGCGATCCCCAACGGGATCCACGCGAGGAAAATATTCCAAACCAAAAAGGCATAATCGAGAGACCCACTCAAAAGCGTGCGCAAACGGAAAAGAATCAGCGAGACCATCGTCGCGCCGCATAATAGCCCGAAGACAGTCAGCCGGAACTTGAACGGTTGCAGGGAATCGTAAAATTTTCTCATAGTCAAAGCCTCCAAAAGTTGAGGCTGATTGTAACGATGCTGGCTTTCAAAGCCTTTCAATCGCTCGCAAGATTTTTTGTCTGCGCGCGTTCCTGCAACAAATGCCCAAATGAATACAAGGTGAGATATACAAACAGATAGAATACCGTGAATAATACTGTAAATGCAACCAGCCGTTTGGACGGATCGATCGCAAGACCAAGAATAGTGACAACGATCTCCTTTGGGTCGTTGAGGATGTCCCACGAATTGAAACGGACAAAGCGTCCCAAATACACACCAAAGCTGCTAAGGCCTGAGGCAATAAAAACAAATGCCCAACCCAGAGTGCGGCCAAATGTCCGCATAACTATGTCGTGCATGAGATACAACGAGACGATGCCGAGCAAGAGTCCTGTCCATGCGAACCAGACCATCACGATCACATCGTACCACAGCGGCGCGCCGGATGTCTCTATCGCGAGATGTTGCAAGTCAGTTAAAATGTATGGTGCGTTGGGGAAGAAGATCAGCCAGAGAAATATCGTGATCGGCAGTACGAAATATAACAACGGCTTTTTCCATGAGAGTGCGTAGGCTAAATATGAAAGAATAAAGGGAATCCATGCAAGGATGAGATTCCAGACAAGGCTGGTGTATCGCTTTGTGTCGCTGTAGGTAATACGAGCTGCGACAAGTACCACGCAAGTCGCAGAGGCGAGGGTCATCAGTGCAAAGATCGCGATCTTATAACGGTTGCGTTTGAAAAAATCAAAGGATGTTTGCAGCATGCTTTGTATGATTATCCTTTCTTTAAAAATTCTAACAGAATTGGGTTTACTTCGTCTGGTCTTTCGTAATGGGGAAGATGACCGCAGTTTTCAATCGCATGAAATTTCACTGTCGGGATAGCCTGGCGCAGGAGCATGCTATCTTCAAATGGTACAGTCTTATCTTGCTTTCCCCAGAATAGCAAAGTTGGCTTTCCCAATTTGCCAACGCGCCCGTACTCATCGATAAACGATTCCAACATCTGATTTCGCATGGAGGATAAAATGGCGCGCTTGAAACCCTTGTATTGCATCTGGACTTTATATCTTTCCTGGAAAGCGGCTATCAACTGGGGAGTAAGCATGTCTTTGGCAATTCCTTTTATCATGCTGATATTTCCAAATAATGCAAGGACCAGTTCTCCCACCCCGGGTAGTTTTGCAATCTCAAGTAACTGTGAGAGCGCGATACGCTTTGCCCCGGCAGGGTCGATCAGGATGTGCTTTGTAACATAATCCGGGTATCGGGTGATAAATGAAGCAGTGATCGGTCCGCCCATTGACAGGCCAATGAGATTCACCGGCTTCATTTTCAATGCATCGAGCAGCTCTTTCAGCTGGCGTACAAACAGATGAATGTCATATTCCACGCGCGGCCGATCAGATAAACCGCGCCCAAATAGATCATAACGTAGGACGCGAAAGCCGGACTCCACCAGGAAATCAAACGTCGTGTCAAAAATGAAGTACGGAGTGGAGAACCCGTGAACCATCGCAATAGAGGCAAGCCCTTCATCTCCGCTTAGTTCATAATGTGTGACGCCATCGGTCAGCGCGATGAATGAACCCTGCGCATCTTCGCGGGTGATATCATTCAATTCTTTTGTTTCATCAAAATAAGGAAAGGGCATGTCGATAGCGATGGTGTGAAACTCATGCCATCGCGTCGTTATTCTATTTTTCCCAACGCCCGCAAGACGCGTTCCGGTGTGAATGGAAACTCGTTAATCCATACACCGGTCGCATCATGGATCGCAGCTGCGATCGCAGGCGCTACCGGGAGCAGGGGTAATTCGCCCACGCCGCGCGCTCCCCAGGGTCCGTTAGGATCGGGCACTTCCACGAAAACAGATTCCACTTTTTCGGGGATATCCCAGATCGTGGGGATCAGATAAGTACTCAATTGATCTGTAAGCACGCGGCCGTCTTTATGTTTATATTCCTCGAGCACCGCATAGCCGTGAGCTTGAACTACTGCACCCTCCACCTGACCGACCACAAGGTCCGGATTGATCGCTTTGCCGACATCGTCTGCAGAGAGCAAACGAATCACACGCAAATGCCCTGTGTCTGTGTCCACTTCCACTTCTACCGCCTGGGCCACATAGGCGTACGAAAAGTTTGGGGTCGAGTGACCCGTATCTTTATCGAGAGGAGAAGTACGGGGCGCAAGATATTTATACTCCGCGATAGCGGGACGTTCTTCCAAATTCCATTTTTCAAGCGCGGCCTCAGCTGCGCCTTTAATGGCATTGCCGGCCATAAAAGTCATGCGCGAAGCTGATGCCGATCCCGGATTTCCTTGTGTGGCTGAATCGGAAGTCAGCAGCTCGACTTTATCAGGGGATATTCCAAGTGCCTGTGCCGCCATTTGTACCATCACCGTATGTGTACCCTGCCCAACCTCCGCACCCGCGTGATGGAGGACGACGCGTTCCATACTGTCGTTGCCATGGATCTCGACTTTTGCCCAGCAGTTTTCCTGATATCCGAATGAGAAGCCGACGTTCTTGAAGCCAGCGGCGAACCCCTGACCGCGCACAAGATGCGAATCGTTTTTCTTCTTTTTTGATTTCTTCCAGCCAAAATGATCGCGTGCCGCTTCGATGCATTGGACAATACTGACCGGGCCTGGTGCAGGTGTGCCAACCCCCATCGTGTCACCATCGCGCAATGCATTTTTCAATCGAAACTCCACCGGATCCATGCCGAGTTTTTCGGCCAGCTTATTCATTTGCGATTCGGCCATAAACAAAGCCTGAGGCGCCCCAAACCCGCGGAAGGCCGCGCCGGGCACGTTGTTTGTGTAAACGCCGTAAACATCTGTTTTTACGTTCGGAATGAAATATGGCCCGGTGGACGTAATCGCTGCATTGCCGAGCACCTTGTTGCTCGTATACATGTATGCACCGCCATCACTGATCAATTCATTTTCCGCCGCAACGAGTTTCCCGTCTTTGGTCGCGCCCCATTTTGCCTTGATCATTACCTCGTGTCGTTTCCCATGACCGATAATGGATTCGCGTCGTGACCAGATAATTTTCACGGGGCGTTGCAGTTTCCATGTAGCCAGCGCAAGCACAATTTGTACTGAGAGGTCTTCGCGTCCGCCAAAAGCACCGCCGATGGCCGGATAGATCACGCGGATCAACTCCTCCGGCAGGCTCAGTGCATGGGCAATGGTTGTGCGGTCTGCATGGGTCCACTGTCCTGCGGATTCAATGGTGATACGACCCTCTTTATCGATGTAGGAAAGTCCCGCCTCAGGCTGCAAATACGCATGCTCCTGCACGGGTGTGTGATATTCGCTTTCAACGATTACATGGGCTTTTTCAAACGCTTCATCCACATCGCCTTTTCGGATTTTATAATGGACACAGATATTCGAGTCGCCTCTATCCGGATGCAGGATCGGCGCATCGGAGCGCATCGCAGTGATCGGGTCCGCGAGAACCGGCAGATCCTCATATTCGACCTCGATCAATTTTATGGCCGCTGCAGCCTGAGCCTCGGTTTGCGCAACCACTACGGCGATCTGATCGCCAATAAAACGGACGATATCTGTGTATGGTTTGCTCGCACCCGGGCCGCATAATACAGGCTGATCCGGGATCTGCAATCCGTATTCGTTAGTTGGAACATCCCTGGCAGTATATACCGCCATCACACCGTTTGCCCCCTCCGCCTTGGATGTTTTTATGCTCTTCACACGTGCATGAGGACGTTCTGCGAAGAGGATCTTCATAGATAACATACCTACCATGGCGAGATCACCGGAATAGCGCGTTTCGCCTGTCACTTTGCCGCGCGCATCGATGCGCGGAAGAGATTGACCTACAGATGTTATAGCCATGTTTTGTAGTGAATGGTCTTTATACTATCTCGAAGATTTCTTGGCTTTGTATGGGGAAGGAGGAGCGTCAAAGGGGCCATAGCGCGAGGGCGCTACCATGCGATAGACTGCCGCGTACAAAACAGAGATGATTCCGCTGATCAAGACTATATAGAGAACGCTAACCGCGGCATATGCATAGAAATTTTCAATCAGGCGAATCGGCGCTGTTAATTGCCTTAATATTTGTATCTTGTAAACCCAGTCGTACATCGCGGGAAGTCCCCGCAATTGATAGGGGATGGGCCATTTATTCTCAAGACCATAGTTAACTGTTTCAATTGCGAGCGCAATCGATAATATTGGCGTGAGCAGAATCATCAGACAGCCAATCCCTCGCCACACAGCATGCGGCGTTTTGTCTTCCTCTGAGATCGGCTTTCGACCCGCGTCCCTGGCAGAGTATTTACCCATATTGCACCTCTATTCCTGTTTTAGTTTCGCAGCATCTTCAATGGCTTGCACGATCTTGTAATATCCCGTACATCGGCAGAGATTGCCAGTGATGGCCTGTTCGATCTCATTACGATTCGGGCTGGACTTTTCTTCCAACAACTTTGCGGCAGACATCAAAAAGCCCGGCGTGCAGTAGCCGCATTGTACCGCGCCATCCTGAATGAAGGTCTCTTGTAGCGGATGAAGTTTATCACCCTTGGCCAGCCCCTCTATGGTAACGATCTCCGCTGAATGTGCTCGCGGCCCGGGGACGAGACACGACATCACGGCTTTGCCGTCCAAAAATACCGTGCAGGCGCCGCATTCACCCTCGGCGCATCCTTCTTTTGTTCCCGTCAACATACCCTCTTCGCGTAGCAGACGCAGCAAAGTTTTGCCATGACCACTTTTGAAGGACATACTCTTTCCGTTGATGGTAGTCTCGATTGGGGCGGGAGATTTAAATGCCGTAATGTACTCGTTGGATTCTTTTCCCCATAGCAGGACTGGTTTGCGCGGCATGCTATCTTGTTCGGTTCCATCGCGAAGCGCGGTCAATGCGCGCGCTGTAATAACGCGCGTCATTTCGCGGCGATAGGCTGCAGAACCGCGCACGTCATCGATGGGAGTGGCAGCCTTCATCGTCAACTCGGCGGCCAGTGCAATATTTTTGTCGTTTATTTTTTTCTTCTCGAGAAATTTTTCGGCCTTTGTCGCATGGATGATGGTCGGGGCAACGGATCCCAGTGTGATGGACGCCGATTTAACAGTTTCGCCTTTCAAATCCAACACTACCGCCACATTAACCAGAGAGATTGCCTGGGCACGCCGCAGTGCCAGTTTGATAAAGGTGCCTCGCTGGGTTTTTGTCAACGCGGGAAAGGAAATATCGACGAGCATTTCATCAGGCTCCATCGCGGTCTTGCGCACGCCGGTATAGAATTTTTTTAGTGAGATTGTTCGTTTGCCGCGCGAGGAGATTAATGTCACGCTTGCATTCAATGCCATCAACGGGGTGATTGTGTCATTCGCGGGCGATGCAGTAATCAAATTGCCGGCAATCGTGGCGCGATTACGGATCTGCGGCGCGCCTACTTCCCACGCCGCGCGTGCGAGTGGGTAAGCGCGTGTTCGAATGAGCGTGGATGCAGCACACTGGTTATGTGTGACGAGCGGGCCGAGGTGAATGACCTCATCTTCGTCTATTGTGATCGAATCGAGGTTGGGGATGCGCGTTACGTCGATGACAGTTTCGATCCCCTTGCGGACGCCGCGCTCAAGTTCAAGAATGAGGTCCGTCGCGCCAGCGATGATGCGGGCGCGCTCCCTTTTTTGTCCAAGAATTTTTGTTACATTCTCAATGGAGGTTACGTTGATGTATTCTTGCCACATATGATTCAGAATCCCTGGAGGTCCGAAGGACCTCCAGGGATCATTGATTTATTTTCCACTACCTGTAACCACTTCCGAGCGGCGCTCGAAGGTTTCCACAGCCTGACGTGCAAGGCTGGTAAGGTTATGAATCGACGCGGGTAGCGCGGTTTCGTCGCCCAAACTGGCTTCAAGATTATCCACGCCGCTTTTAACCTGATCACTCAACTGAAAGAATGCGAGATCGAATTGATAGATCCCTTCGAGTTCCTTTTCGTTGATCTTGGCTGCATCGAACAAACCTGAATATCCGCGCGCGGCCATGCTGATCTTGTCGATGAATGTACGCAGTTGCAGCGCGGCCTTCTCAAGATCGTCAACATATTTGATCATGCCGCTACCTACCAGTTCGCTTTGCATGTTGGAGACGCGACTCCATTGCTCATCGAAGCGGCGCGCAACAGTCTCGCGCAGCATCTTGTCTGCGTCACGGCGGTTCTGACGTTCCACATATCCACTGAAACCTGGGATGTACGATACAAGTTTCTTGAACGGGTCGACCTGGCTTTTTACTTTTTCAAAGAAATCGCTCATTGGAGCCTCCTGCCAAGATATACGTGTATTTCATCGATTGGCCTCGCGGCCCATGCCCATTATATCGTCTAATTCCAGTTATAATCAAGTTATCACAATTTATCAGGAGCTTTAAGATGTCGAACGAACTAAAGGAATTGCTTGCACTTGTTGACAACAGTTTATCCATCGAAGGTACAACTGTTAAAGTTTTAGATATGGGGAAACTTCGCGCTAACATCGGAAAACTTGTTGAACGATCTGCTCTCGCTTCAGACTCAACCTCGGGCTGGTCGCGTTACCTGATCCGTGCCGCAGCCTTGGAATTGGGTGTCTTCCCGGCTTCCATTCACGATTTGTATCTTGCACGTGGACGCGGCGATGCGCCAATGACCTTTACCACGCCGGCGTTCAACCTGCGCGCACTATCCTATCACGCGGCACGTGCCATGTTCCGCGCTGCCAAGAAGATCAATGCTGGCGCGTTCATCTTTGAACTTGCACGTTCTGAAATGACATACACGGCGCAGCGACCATCGGAATATGCGACCAACATCCTTGCGGCTGCTGTGGCCGAGGGATTTACCGGCCCTGTGTTCATACAAGGTGATCATTTCCAGGTCTCTGCGAAGAAATATTCCATAGACCCGGAAGGGGAATTGAAGGCTGTACGCCTTTTGTCTGTCGAAGCGATCGCTGCCGGTTTTTATAATATCGATGTAGATACATCCACGCTTGTGGATATCAATAAACCAACCATCCCTGAACAACAGACATTGAATTATCAACTCTCCTCGCAACTCTCTGCGTTTATCCGCGAGAACCAACCAAAAGATGTGACGATCTCAATTGGCGGCGAGATCGGCGAAGTAGGTGGACATAACTCCAACGAAGCAGAATTGCGCGCCTATATGGATGGCTATAATGCCGAGTTGAAGAAACTTGCGCCCGGCAAACCCGGCTTGAGCAAGATCAGCATTCAAACCGGCACCTCCCATGGTGGAACGGTTCTGCCGGATGGCATGCTTGCGCCTGTGACTATTGCTTTCGATGTGTTACGGGATCTGAGTCGGATTGCTCGGAAGGAATATGGCATGGGCGGCACGGTGCAGCATGGTGCATCCACCGTGGCAGAGGAAAACTTTAATAAATTCGTTCAGCATGAAGCCATTGAAGTGCATCTTGCCACGAACTTCACGACGATGTTCTTCGATATAGTCTCTGAGGATTTCAAAAAACAAATGTACGCGTGGCTGGATGTCAACGCTGCCGGGGATCGCAAGCCCGGCATGACCAACGAACAGTTCTATTACAAGACTCGTAAGAACGCGATTGGGCCATTTAAGGCACAATCCTATGCACTGCCCGAGGCGGAAATAGCCAAACTAGGCGCGGCATGGGAGGCCCAGTTCGACAAGTTATTTAAATTATTAGGCGTGAAAGACACTGCACAATTTACCGATAAATTCATCAAACCTGTAAAGGTCGCTCCGGTTCTCTCAGACTATGTGAAAGAAGCTGTAGCCGCGGAAGACGTAAGCGATCTCGCGGACTAATTGCGTCCCTCTCCAAAAAGGGGGAGAGGGGACTCTTGAAACATGCCTCAATCAGATCAGGGCATTACTGAAGATAGATATGTGCTCATTCCCCGCACGGCGATCTTCGTCCGTCGCGGGGATGAATATTTATTGATCAAGGGCGCGACGACAAAACGCTTATGGGGCGGTAAATTTAATTGTTTGGGTGGCCATGTGGAACGCGGCGAGGACGTACTCTCTGCAGCGAAACGCGAATTGATGGAAGAAGCCGGCCTCTCTGCCAGCTTGTGGTTATGTGGCACTGTCATTGTGGACGCCGGTGACGTTGGTATTTGTCTTTATGCGTTTTGCGGAGAAGATGCTCGAGGTGAGTTGAAGGCTTCGAAAGAGGGAGCAGTCGAATGGATCCAACGAGAGGCGATCCCGCATCTCCCGGTTGTTGAAGATCTGCCAGTCCTTCTTGAGCGCATTCGACATATGAAACGCGGTGACCCTCCCTTCGCGGCGCGCTCGTTTTATGAAAATGATCAATTGATAGTAAAGTTTGCATAACAAATTCGGACGACCATGTGGTCGTCCGAATTTGTTATTTATTTGCCCTCAATGAAATGGTGAACGTGCTGCCTTTGTCCGGTTCGCTCACCAGATCGAGCGAACCTTTGTGTTGTTGAATGACCTGACGTGTGATCGAAAGGCCGATACCCAGGCCTCCATACAGTTCGTCGCCATGTTTTTCGAGGTGGAAGAAACGGTCGAAGATGCGCGGGCGGATCTCCGGGTCGATGCCGATGCCATGATCCTCCACGGAGAGCAGAACCATCTCTCCCTGTTTAAGGACGCGGACTTCCACATGGCCTATCGGCGCGCTGAATTTGATCGCATTATCCAAAAGCGCAGTCACGGCGCGCTCCAGAGATTGTGGGTCGCCTTGTATCGTGGGAATGCTACCGTCTGCTTTTAAGGAAACTTTTATTGAGCGCGCCTGCGCCTTGGCTTCATATTTTTTAATTACATTTTCTGAAACCTCGACCAGGTTTACCGGTTGGAAATCCGGCAGCACCAACTCTATCTCTTGTAGGAAGAGGATATCGTTCGTCAGGCTGGCGATCTGGTCGACGTTGCGCATGATCGTATCGAGCGTGGTGTTCAACTGCTCGCCGCTGAGCATCCCCTTTTTCAGCGCATGCAGATAGCCACCCGCGATCATCAACGGAGTACGCAACTCGTGGGCCACATTGGTCAGGAATTCGCGGCGGGCAAGCTCCAGTTCGGCAAGTTTTTGGTACGCATCCGCAAGTTCGGAGGCGCGCACCCGTAAATCCTCAATTGCCATTTGATCGTTCTGGCGCAGGCGATTGCTGATCTCACTGACCATGGCCATCGCCACGCTGGGACTATGCTTTAATACGCGGCTGAAGCCTTCCTTATCGAGCTCCAGCACCACCACATTCGATTTCGATGTGACGGTCGCAGCGCGAGGCGCGTTATGGATGAGCGCCATTTCGCCAAAAAAATCGCCGGCGGTCAGGGTCTTAAGCAATCGTTTTTCAGTATTATTGATGAGCTTCGTGACCTCAAAATCCCCTTCGAGGATCATGTAAAACGTGTACTCAACCGCGTCCTCTTTGCACACCACGGTCTCCGCCGGGTAGGTTTGGATATGGCTGTTCATAATGATCTCCTGCACTTCATCAGGTTTGATGCCGGGGAATGCGCGCGGGATGATCTTTGCAGGAGTACGGGCTGAGGTCATAAAAGGATTCTTCACCCGAATTGTAGCAAAAACGGCCAGTGTATAAGTTGCGATTTCAAAACATTTGTCTGAGCACGTATAATAGACCGATACTTTCCAAAGGACACTGATATGACATTGATGATAAAACTCTTGTGGATGACGATTCTCGCCTCTTTCCTGACCTCAGCCTGCTTATTCTCCACCCCGGTTCCGACGCCTGTGCCGCCAACCCCTACATTCATCCCGACAGTTACGGCGACTCCCATACCCACTGAATCACCTTTGGTTACTTCAACGCCCCTCCCACTCGTTCCAAACTTTTCGCATATTGCGGTCATCATTTTTGAGAACAGGGAGTTTGACAACGTTATCCACAGCCCCTATATGCCATACTTCAATGTGCTTGCGAACACTTACACTTTGCTCACTCAATATTATGCAGTGAGCCATCCCAGCCTGCCGAATTACCTCTCCATTATCGGTGGGGATACCTTCGGCATCACGGACGACTGTGATTTCGCGAATTGTTATCTTCAAGGGCAAAGCCTGCCGGATCTAATAGAAGCTAGTGGGCGCACATGGAAAACCTATCAGGACGATATGCCCGCGCCATGTTTTAAAGGCGACACCATTCGTTATGTGCGCAAACACAATCCGTTCATCTTCTTCGACCAGATTCGCTTGTATCCGGATCGTTGCGAACACAGCGTCGTCCCACTTACGCAAATGGATGCAGACATTGCTGCAAAAGATCTGCCGAATTTCTTTTTTATCACGCCGGATCTTTGCTACGACGCACATGATTGTTCGATCGAACTTGCAGACCAGTTTTTGAAACAGCAAATGGAAAAGATATATTCAGCCCTGGAAGCGACCGGCGAACCCTTCCTGATTGTTCTTACGTGGGATGAGGGCCAGGGCGATCATTCCTGCTGCGGACTTCCAGTATCCGCCGGCGGACGCGTCGCAACAATACTAATTTCTCCACAAGTAAAGCCGGGCTTTCAAGACAGCACGCCATATACTCATTATTCATTGTTGAAAACGATCTCGGCTGCATGGGGGTTGCCTTATCTCGGCCATGCCGCGGACGAAACGACCACGCTGATTACCGCGCCTTGGAAATAACTCTCTGCTTAACAAATCATTAACCGACTATATTTCTTTTGGTGTATAGTTGGGGCGAACATAAATGTATACGCCTCGTATCAATTGGGTCTTATTTGTTCTTTTTACGCTCGCAACCATTGGGGTATTCGCGGGCGCCATGATCTCACCTCCATTTCGTGAAACAGCCTATGCTCCTCTTCGGGAAGCCGTCATTCCACCGCCCGCGCCGGTGGTTGTTTCTGTATTGTATTCCACTGAAAAAGACGCCTGGCTGAACGAGGTGATCGTAGATTTTGAAAAAACGGCTCCATCCATCGATGGACATCCGGTAAAGATCGAGCTCGAAAAAATGGGGTCATGGGAGATCAATGCTGCAGTGCTCGATGGAACCAATAAACCTGTCATTGTCAGTCCGGCGAGTTCATTACAAATTGCCGCGTTGCAGGATGCGTCTTCGATCAAATTCGGTCATCCGATAGTTAATCCTGCGGATACGGCAGCATGCCGCTCTGTCGTAAAGACACCGCTTGTATTAGCAGCATGGAAAGAACGCGCAGATGTGCTGTGGGGTCAACAGCCGGGCGTGTCGTTGTGGCGCGACCTGCACGACGCTTTGATCGACCCACAGGGATGGGCGTCTTATAATCATCCCGAATGGGGATATGTGAAATTTGGGCATACAGATCCTCTTAAATCCAACAGCGGCTTTATGACAATCCTGTTGATGACTTACGGCTATTATGGCAAAACAAGTAATTTGAGCGCCTCTGATATCCTCTCGAACAGCGATTATCAAACCTGGTTTCTGCAAACCGAATCATCCATTGGGCAGTTTGAGTCCAGCACCGGCCCCTTAATGGACAAGATGATCGTTTACGGTCCCAGCACATTCGACATGGTGACTGTTTATGAAGCCACTGCGATCGAGCAGGCTGATAACGCGGTTGGCCGTTACGGAGAATTGCGTGTCTATTATCCACCGGCGATGCTGTGGAGCGATCATCCCTTCTGTGTGCTTAATGCGGATTGGGTCACAACGCAGCAAACTGAAGCTGCCAAATTATTCATCGAATATCTAACCAGTAAACCCGCCCAACAGGTGGCGCTTTTGAAATATGGTTTCCGCCCAGTGGATACTTCCATCAAGCTCGAACAATCTGGTTCGCCGTTTGATCGTTATGCCGCGAATGGTTTTCGCGCAGACCTCTCCGGCCTTCGCGACGTGGAGATCCCGGCAGGTAATGTGCTGAATACGCTGAGAGATTTTTGGTCGCGCAACGTAAATCCATAAAGAATTGACTCCTTCAAGGAGATGGGCCATGAAACTTCGCATCTTGTCTGCTTTCGTCACGTTTTGCTTGCTGCTAAACGCCTGCAGTGTTCTTGACGTCGTTCCGGGAGAGAGAGTAACCGTATCCATTGTCTACGGTTCCGAGAAACAGGCCTGGGTCGATCCGCTTATCAAGCAATTCAATGATGCAAGGAATAAGACATCAGATGGAAAAACAATTGTTGTCGAAGGAACAGCTCTCGGGTCCATTGAATCGGTGCGTGGCATCATCGATGGGACACTTCAACCAACTGTTTGGAGTCCTGCGTCGTCCATTTATATCCCGGTTGCAAATGCCGAATGGAAAAAATCCCACGCCGATGATCTTGTCATCGGAACGCCCAAGGATCTCGTCCTCAGCCCGGTGGTGATCGCGATGTGGCGGCCGATGGCACAGGCACTTGGCTGGCCGGATAAGGCGTTAGGCTGGCAGGACATCGCCGCGCTTGCCACATCGCCAGACGGATGGACTTCTTATGGGCATCCGGAATGGGGACAGTTCAAGTTTGGGCATACACATCCCGCTTATAGCAACAGCGGCATCGTTTCCATCATCGCCGAGACGTATGCCGGCCTTGGCAAACAACGCGACCTCACACAAAGTGATTTGCAATCTCCTGAACTAATTGACTTCATGAGTCAGGTTGAAAGCAGTGTCATTCATTATGGCACGAGCACCGGTTTCTTCGGTGACCGCATGTTCCAGCGTGGGCCGTCTTATTTAAGCGCATCAGTGGCGAGTCTTCGCAAATTCCCGTTGTTGCTATCTACCCGAAGGAAGGCACGTTCTGGTCGAATCATCCGTATGTGATCTTGAACGCGCCATGGGTCACGGCTCAACAAAAAGATGCCGCGCAGATATTCGAAACTTTTCTGCTCGATAAGCCTCAACAATTAAATGCGCTTCAACTGGGATTCCGCCCAGCCGATCCATCCATTCCGCTGACTGCGCCACTCGATGCACAACATGGTGTCGATATCAATCAGCCTCAAACCATTCTCGAGGTGCCGAGCGCGCCGGTGATCGAAGGCATACAAGGCCTGTGGGAGAAAACCAAGAAGCCCGTTGACCTGATCGTGGTGATGGACATCTCTGGCAGCATGGAAGGCGATAAGATCACAACGGCGCGCTCAAGCCTGCTTCAGTTCATACAAAAACTGGACGACCACGACAGGCTGCGCATCGACCTGTTCAGCAGCGATATTACAACGCTCACGCCTCTTAGCGACCTTGGCCCAAAGCGACAGCAGGTATTGGATAGTGTTTCAGGAATTTTTGAGAACGGCAATACCAGTTTGTACGACGCGACTCTGCGTGCTTATCAAGACCTGCAAGCGGAAGGTGACCCGAAACATATCCGCGCCATCGTGGTGTTGACAGACGGGCAGGATACCGCTTCTGCAGCGACATTGGATCAGGTGGTCAGTCAGATCACTTCCACAGAAAATGAGGGCGGGAATGCGATCAAAGTTTTCACGATTGCATTTGGTGACGATGCGGATAAGGATGTTTTGAAGAGCATTGCAGACCCGAGCGGCGGGAAAGAATATGACAGTTCTCCCGATACCATTCAAAAGATCTATGATGACATCGCCACATTCTTTTAAGGGATCATGAACCGTCCGCCTCTTCTCTCTGCGTTGCTGCATCCGGTAAACCTGGCGATGTTCGCGCTGAGTATTGCCGCCGGCCTGTGTTCGGCGTGGTGGCTGGCCCCGGTCGGATTTCTATTCTGGCTCGTAATGGTGGTTGTTGTTGCGCGCGACCCGGGGTTGAAGCTGACGTTCACGCGTCAGTCGCGTCAGCAATTGGCACAGCGGTTTCAAACCCGCTTTGACCGGCTGGATAAGGCGCGCATCTCGATCTTCAATTCACTGCAGGGTGTGGACCCGGCATTTCGCAGAGCTATCGAACCGGTTCAGGACGCGCTCACGGACCTCGTCGAGCATGCATATCAACTCAGCTTGCACATGACCGCATTGGAGAATAATTATTCGATCCAGCGTCTCTCCAATAATTCCGACGACGATATCGAGGAAATGCAGAAGAACATCAAGAATGCATCCGATACATCCGAGAAAAAGGAATTCGAGGGGACTCTGAAATCTTTGCAAACACGAAAAGCTCAAATGAAGAATATCGCCGAGTTACTGACTCGTTTCGAGGCACAGTTGACCGGTACGACCAATGCCATTGATGGTGTTGTCACTGGCGTAGTGGGTCTACAAGGACGCAGTGCGAAGCAGGCCGCAGAAAGAATCCCGCCGTTGGTGAAGATCGTTCAGACCGAGCAGGAAGAACTCAAGCAATTCGATGACGAAGTTGAAAAAACGTCGTTGATCTAGTTATGGGACGTCTATGCTTCGCGAAGACCCTCGCGAAGCATCCTGTAAGGGCCGACCCGAGCTAAATAAGACCTTCGGTCAATTCTCGGCGGGGACCAAGTCCCACGCCGAGCGAGTGCGGCGCAAGTGTCGCGAGGGCAGGATGGATGGGGGTCTATGGAATGTCTTCGTAGAAGCCGCTGATGATCATATCCACGCCGCCAAGACCATGTCGAAAATAACCACGAGTCCCATCGAGTTGCAGGCGCATTCCTGGAGGGACATAAGCCCGCACCAAGTTGTTTATCGCCCATATATCGCGCAATTCAGCACTTGGATTCGTTGAGTCGATGTTAAGGCTTGCTCGATAGGTCAGGGGGATCTCATATTTCAGTGGCTCTATGCCAGACTTATCCAATGGATCAATAACAAATAGCCGTAGAGTGGCAGTTTGCCCCGTGGGAAGATAACATTCAACTGAGAACGATTCGATCGTTAGTTTCTTCTTTGCCGGCATTTTGAAGAAGATCGGCGCGGGAATACTTACCGCAGTGAGAGCGGCGTCGGCGGGTTTGAACCTGCCGCTTAGACGGATTGTGGTTGTTTCCATGAGTTAGCTCCTTTATAAAGTGATATTCTCAAAACCCTAATGGAAGTAGATCGGGTTCAACCCACGCTTGCTTTGCAGCTTCTGAAAAAGCCAGCTCTTTACTGTAGTGCTTGAATACGAACTGCATACTGCCCCAATTACTCAAAATCTGATAGATCGTATCGGCAGGCGATGTGCCGGGCTCGGCATGCTGCAATAGATGATTCAATAGTTTCATCCAAAATAAGGTGATCGTTTCGTTATATAACCGATTCTGTCCGAGTTTCGCGGCGAACTGGCGGATTTGAATCCGCATGTGTGCTTCGGCTTCGGGATATGGCAGGTGCATGAGATACCACATCGCGACGGCCATATGCGCATGATGATTGAACTCAACCGGCGAAAGGGACGCATCTTCAAAGGCCCCCACAAGGTTTTCAATTTCTTCTTCAGTACGATAGGTAACTGGTTTGAGCGTCATGTTTGTGCTCCTGATAATATCAATACGGACTTGACAGAGGTGCGTCGATTAATTTTTTTAGTAAGTCCCTCGCAATATCTTCGATTACCTTAGGACTTACGTCTGTTTCTAGGCCGTAACCTTCTACATCGTGATAGTAATTTTTGTACGTGAAAAAAATATCATACCAAACATAACCATCTTTCTTCTTGATAAACACTCTGGTTATGTCACCAATTGTGTTGTGATCTGAAATCTCTGTGAAACCATCCGCAAACAAATCATCAAGATATTTGGTGACAGTCAGTTTAGCTCCCTCTGCAGTTTGATATGAGACTACATTATCAAAAATTTCTGCCGGCAGCGGATTGTTCTTAACGCTTCTTTTGTAGGACACCAACCATCCATCGATTCGTCCAGTTTCATTAATATATTTTTTACCTGCTTCCGCTCCTCTATCTTGAATAACTTCTGAGTTATGATGCGGGGTAATCCAGTTCGCATTTGGCAAGACATATTTCCCCTGCGAGGGTAAGTCATCTAAAGCAAGTAAAAACTCTTTTGGATCTGTTTTTATTACTCGTACATCGGGCGTTGCCGTTGGTGTAAGCGTAGATGTCGGTTGAGGTGTAGAGGTTGACGTCGGGTTTGCTGCTTGGGTTTGGGCGATTGCAGTCTGCACGGCAGACTCTGAAGGTGTACAAGCAGTGAGCAATACAATGATAATTATTGATAGAAAAATTCTATTCATCACAGGCCTCGTGTTGTTAAACGTTCAATTCTCGGTGGGGACGGTAGTCACACGTCCAGCAACTGTTTTATTCCGCTAAATAGTAGTAATTCCCAATGTAATTGTCTCGCCATTGTTAGTTCCTAAATTGAGTTGTTTTACAAGACCCTTATATTCAATTCGAAATATCTGTGGCCTATAAATCAAACCAAAGCCATTTTCAAAGTGTTTCTTCAACATCTCCCTAGGTAATCCACCAATCAGAAACAAAAATGGATAACCTGCAAGAAGAAAATGTATTCCTACAATTTCATGTGTTTGGTTGACAATAGGCCAAACTGCGAACTCATTATTTTTGCCCGTGAGCCTTTTGTTTGACATTAGATAGTATAAACCGTCTCCACGAGATATCTGGGCATCTAAGAATAAAATATCTAACCATTCTTGATTAGGCATCCAGTTAGAAAATCCTTTGATATAGCCGGAGGCAATAAGGCCACATAATAATTTCAACATCCATCGCTCTAACAGCCTATAATCTAATTCTAAAGTAATCGTTTCAGACTCTAAGTTAATAAAGAAATCACAAAACTCTTTTGCTGTGTTGTCCAATCCTGAAAGAATCGAATTGTGTTTCTCGCAGAGAATCTTGGCGCTCAATGATTCGGATGATACTGATCTTTCCTCATTATTTGGTAACCATGCAGGACCTTGCATAGTCATTTTTCTTGGAGTCTCAATCAATTTCAGCAGCGACTTGCTCACGAAGTGTTCTCTTGATAGCTTTCGGCTGCAATTGCCTAACTGTCTCGCGTAGCAATTAGGATTTGCATATTCTTTAATCACTCTTACTCCTCTCGTGAGACTTATTTAGAGATTGCTTCGCGCGGAAAGCACTGTCCTTGCAACGACATATTATTTACGATCATAAAACACGAGCAGCGTCTTTCCGTATTTCCGTTGCTCGTTTTCTTCGAGATTGCTCAATTCAATTTTTTGATATTCACTCGGGTCGATCTGCACGATCACAGTTCCATTATCCGTCAGCCATTCTATGTTCTCATCTGCAAGCTTCAATGCCTTCGACCACATCTCTTTGTATTGTGGCGGTGCAATGTAGATATATTCGAACTTTCTATCGAGCTGCGCGGCAAGCATGGCGAACGCGTCCCCGCGGCGGATCTCAGTCTCTGCGCTGAAACCACAATGCTCGATATTTTCCTTGATCGTATCGAGCGCCACGCGATTCAACTCGGAGAAACGCACGAAAGCCGCGCCGCGGCTCAATGCTTCAATGCCGATCGCGCCTGTGCCCCCGAATAGATCCCACCAATTCGAGTCGATCACATCCCCGGCGAGGATATTGAACAACGCTTCTTTGACGCGATCCATGACTGGGCGAGTCATATCGCCGGGCACAGATTTGAGTTTGCGTCCCTTCGCGCTTCCGGAGATCACCCTGAGTGTCATGACCTCACCCTCGGTCCCGCTACCTTATCAGGCACACGTCCTGCAAGGAGAGGGGAGTCAGCACTTTTCCTTGCGGCCATCATATTCCCATGCGATGCGATCACAGGGACCACACATCCAGTGCCGAGGATAAAGTTTTGTCCCTTTGTTTGCTTGATCGCATCTGCCGCTTCTTCCTGCACTTTGGTTTGATCCTCGAAAACAAGTGTGTCCTGTCTCAAACCGCCGCATAATACACCCTTGAACATTGATTGTGCTTCAGCCAGAGATGGATATGTCTCGCGGTCGTGCCAGTTGACAATGTGAAAGTTCATCGAGCGCAGCAGCGAAAAATAAACATCCTTTCCGTGCAAATGAAGCATGTTGCACCATAAATCATTTGCAGATTTTAGTACATTCTGGTCGTTCAATAATGCAAAGAGTTTGTATTCATCCAAAGTCAACAAGCTGGCTTGCGCGTGCTGAACGGCGTAGAAGATCCCGTCAACATCTGTGTCAACGACTGCCTCGACGAATTTTTTCGTGGTCTGCGCGATGGTCTCCAATCCCTTCCTCGCGGCATCGGGATGTTGACGCATATGTGCGATCAATGTGTCATTGCCTGCCAAATTTTTAGCCTGTGATAACGGGCTGAACACGGTCTGGATCAACGGTGTATCCTTGCCGATTTTCTCGCGAATGAGTCGCAGGCAGGCCAATTGCCGCGCGAGATGGATGGATGTCATGTCGAGCACGCGCAGCTTTTCCCAATCCTCGGGTTTGTTGATCACCCGCTTTGTATATTTACGTGTCCCTTCCGTATCGCCGATCCATTCATCCTCCACGCCCCAATCGCGTACGGCAAAAGACGAAGCCGGCGTCACTTTGACAATATCGAAATCATAGGTCTGCTGAAAATTTAATGTTGCCGCAGCGAGCGCATCTGGCCTTTGGTCATCCACCGGGAAGTGTCGCCACAAGGCAATCGGCGTGCGGTCCGGTGCTTTGCCGCTCAATGTGGTTTGGATTCTCTCTTTATGAGTCGTCATTGAATGTCGCCCTTCTTATTCGGAACATTTAAGCTCGGAAAGGATCTGCGTTATTTGCTCTGCGCTTCCGCTCTGACCTTGAGTCTGAATCCGCTTCCAGACAGTGCACACGCCTCGGCGCATGCGCGCGTTCTCTGAGATGATCCTGTTCGAGATCCCCTGTGCCTCTTTTATATCACCCGTACGCGCATACGCTTCGATGAAGATTAATTCTTCATTTGCATCTTCAGGTTTGTATCCAAGCGATTTAGCTTCTTCGCTCAATGAAGTCACTTTGGAGAGGTCGTTCATTTGATAAGCCAACTCTGCTTTGTTGAAATAATAACACCACGTATGCTTTGGCTCGATGAACAAAAAAGACGGTGAAGCTGCGGTTTCCGGCTCTGTAATGATACGTGAAAGCGACGAAAGCGGGATCGCGCCGGTTAATTCAGCAGGAAGATTTGCATAAATATCTGCATCGCCGCGCGCCGGGTCGAGCACGCGCAGGCATCCGTTCACAGGTTTATAAATCACAATGGCTTGTGAGGTGGAGCCATTAAAGTTGACTGTGCGGTATGGAAACGAAATGTGGACATCCGGTTCAAGAGAAGGAAGAGTCGAGCCGCCCAGTCGTTTCTCCGTATAGAGCAACGCATAAGGCAAGTCCGGAGGCGTGAAGTCCGGTGCGTAGATCCAATTGATGGGGGCAGTAAAAGATAAATCTGTTTCGTAATCGATTGGCATCTGATTCGTGAGGAGGAGTGTGTTTGGCTCCAGCTCTGGAATGCGCCAGGTTAATTGCCAGTAGATATCGCTTTGGTTCTGCCAGTCGCGGCGGAAGATATTTGCGTTGAAGAATTGCTGTCCCACGCCGAGCGCGAGGATTACTGAAATAACAAACTTTCTATAGCGCGCGTTTTGAAATATCAATTCGATGAGGCCCACAAGAAAGAGACATCCTCCGATCATCATCGAGACCATGAAACGGTCATAACTGCTTTGTAATCGGAGCGGCAAGCCTGCTGCCAGTGAAGGCAGCCGTCCAAGTAGGATTCCTAGTAAGCCGATCAGAATAAGAGAAAGTGAGAAGTTTCTGCTTTCGGTTTTTCCTTCAAGCAAAGGCCGATAGAAAAGGATAAGAACGAACGCTGCGAGGATCAATGCCAGCGTCAACAAGGAAGATGGCGCTGTAATGCCGGTTGAAACGAGCACGATTATCTGCCCCCAAATATAAAAACATACTTTCCAAAGCGTGTCGAGGATCTCAAGCAACAAGCCCGCGTGCGTAGTTTCATCTGCGCCTGTTACATGATAAGAATTGTAGGGCCCAAACTTGTAATAGTAAATCAGCCAGATTGCATTAAGCATCCAAACGATCAGATATGACCACCAGGTCTTGAGCGTAGCGCGAACGCGCGCGTCGAAATTTCCTTCAGCATTAAAGAACAAAAATAATCCGCGCAAGCCCTCCATGCCAAAAAAATATTCGGTGGGGAAGATGCCGCATATCTGCAAAAGGAGTGCAATGATGGTGTAAGTAACAGGACGTTTCTCTCGTAGAGCCTTGAAGGTAAAGCCAAACGATAATATATAAAACAGAAATGGGATCAATTCCTGATTGATATGTGTATAGGCCACCCAATGCTGACTATATCCGGGGAAAACCGTAAGAAGGAGGGCAACAGTCAATGCGAGGCGTGGCCGTTCCAGCCAAATTTGTTTGAAGCTCCACCACGTAGCGAGTCCCATTAGGAAGCGTATGATCAAAGCGAAGATTTGCCAATACATGGGAATGGGCGGGATCACGCTCGTGGTTGCGAAAAAGATCGGTCCCAGAAAGGGACGAAATGATGCAAAGGCCGGGATGAATTCCCCCGGGCCAAGAAATCTTGCGATCCATGCAAATGGCCAGTCATCCCAGTAAAAACCGGTATACGGAAGCAGCAATCCGTATCCAAGAATCGTAAGCAGAAGAATGAGTACGGTGGGATGAGATAGTTTGGCGCGAAGCGTCTGCATGCGGCGAATTATACTTTTTGTTCTTACTGAATTCGCTTGATCACACAAAAGGTCGCGCCGGCGCGCCCCACTTCAAGGACGGTTGGCATGTCTCTGTAAATTTTCAGGTCTTCATTTGCGCGGGTGTCGATCAGAATCAAGTCGCCAGATTTAATTTCGTTGATTGCGCCACGCCGTTCCAGAACGGTAATATCCTTATCTGCATACGTAGCCGCAATATAAGCTTCGCGATTGACATACATCGTGGCTGAGACGGGCTTTTGCGTTTGATATGTTTCGACTGCTTCCTTGTAGCAAGTAAGCCAGTAATCCGTTTCAAATTTACGGAAGGCCCCGCCTGTGCCGCCGACAAATGAGTTGTAGTAAGTATATTCATAGGGATGCAGTTGTATGATGCCGATAATGGATGGAAGGAAAATAACCAAGACAAGAGATACGTTTGCCCACCGTGGTTTGATCCATGTAAATAGTTTTTCGAGACCCAACCCTGCGATGACGAAGATCGGCGGGAGGATGAATAGAAAATGGCGATAACCATCGTACATGGGCGGCCTGCGAAGCAAAACGTAAACGAGAGGAACGATGAACCAGAGAAGTACGAGCGCCAAGGTGAGGAGTTTTTCGCGCCTGACTTGAATCGCTGCAATGATGATGCCGATAAAAAATAATATCCAGACCGGTTCGGTGAGTGTCAATCCAAGCAGAACCGGCAGATAACGACGCGGCAAGTCATCCGCTCGATAGAGCGCTCCGTTAAACAAAACCCGTAATTGCGTGGGGTTATCGGACATGAAGCCAAACGCTTCAAGGAATCTATGAATTGGATCAGGCCATAAATATGGCCAGGTGATGAAGGCAATCAAAATAGTAATCGCTGTATATAACGCGAGGTTTTTTATCCATATCAGTGCTGTTGCATTTGTCGCCTTGCTTAATCCATAGATACATACCAGCAGGCCGGCCAGTGGACCCAACACGCGAATGGAAGTGGCGATCCCGAGGAAGAATGCGGCAAGCAACAGCTTCTGCGTTTTATATTTTCCAGTTTGCGCCAGCTCGTCGACCATCTCAAATCCGAAGCACATTGCTCCAACAAAAAAAACAAGAAAAGGAGGGTCTTTCGGATTAATAAACGTATGTCCCCAAAGAAGCGGCTGCCAGGCAAAGAGCGCGGTTGAGATCAGCGCGGCAGGTTCATTCATCCAACGCTTCGACAAACGATAGAACAGATAGATACCAAGCTGAAGAGTAAGGAAGTTAATGAGATGCCAGGCAGAGGCAGAATCCAAGCCGAGCCATTCGAGAAGACTCTCCGGCTCACGCGCCAACAAGATGTATGCCGGGCCGCGATTGCCATGATCTGAAGCACTTGGACCATAGGCGTTTTCGAGGTTGAAATTTCCGCTGAACCACTCGCTGGGGGAGTACGCGTAGCCAATCGCCTTGGCGTAATCGTAAAAGAGCGGCTCGTCCCAGGACAAACCGTAGTCACGAAAAGTAAACAGGCCGATCAACATACTGATGGCAAGTAGAATGAGAATGGGGTATTGACGAATTTTTTGCAGGGACTTGCCAATCATCATGGTTAGATTTTATCTTAAATAAGTAAGCGACGGTCATCTTAAGTTGACCGTCGCTTACTTTGAATCCAATAATTTTATTTTTGTTTAAGGCGGCGCTCTTGTCGTTCCCTGGCTTTTGCCATACGATCTTTCTCTTCCTCTGTTTCCGCAACTAGTTGAGGGACAGTGGTTGCGCGTCCGTTATCGTCCAGTGCGACATAGACCAGATACGCATTGTTTGTATGCACGCGTTCACCTGTGATGGGATTCTCCGCAAGCACCTGCACTTCCGCCTCCATCGAAGTTCGACCGCTGTAAGTCACCTCGGCATTCAAGATCACAAGGTCGCCGATACTGATCGGTTCGCGGAAGACAAGCGAATCCACTGCCACAGTGACCACGCGTCTTTGGGCATGTCGCATACAAGCCAGTGCGCCGGCTTCATCGGCGAGTTTCATGATCCAACCCCCATGCACATTGCCAAAATTGTTTGCATGTTCAGGCTGCATCAGCTGCGCGATGTTAATGCGCGAGGCCCGCATTGGTTTTGGGTTGAGGGAATTGGTCATTGCCTGCAGGAGAAGTTCAATCCAGGTCTTGTCTCTCTTCACCTGCATCGATTGTGTGTAAGCGATGTGGTTCGTCAAGCAGGACGTCGATCTGGGAGTGAGAGAGATCACCCATCATGGGCGCCAGTGGAACCGTCGCAGGTGGGTTCATTTTCAAGGGTTGCGGAGGCGGCTTGAGGCGGGGTTTGAGCGTGCCAGTCGCTCGTTTGCGGACAATTCGCGGGTCGTTGGTCAGGGTCCCCACATAGAATCCAATCACAGAATAGACTTCCTTCTTGGGCGTGACGAATCCGATCCATTCCCCGGTCCGGTTGTAAAGGAAGGGATATAGAAGAAATGCATCTGCGTCGCCCTTCGAAGTGTAGATCGGGATAAGAGTGATTGGTTGTGTGTTGCTGTTCATGAGTAAACCTCGCCGGCTTGGTCGATGTCATTATACGTCCAATAGCGGTTCACAAAGAAGTTCCATAACATTACAATTCCGACAGCTACAGCAAGGGTGAGATTTCTGGCGTAAAACTCCATTGTATTAAATGAAGCCTGCGAAGCGCTTGCAAAAAATTTAAGTAGAGGAGGCTCGAGATAATGCAAGATTGGAATACGGATGGCCACTCCGGCGGCATTGACAAGCGCGAACATTCCCAACTGTCCGAATAATGAACGCGAACGCGATTCGGGATAGGTCCAAAAACGATTCCAGATAAAATTACTGGCGACGGCGCAGGTAAAGGAAATCGTTCCTGCAATCACCAATGGCATATCCGCCAGGTGAGTAAGCAGGTTCATTACACCAAAGTCGATGACTGCGCCGATCAACCCAACGAAGGCGAATTTTGCAAAACGGTTGCGTTCTTTTGTGTCTTTCAGGATCATGCCAAACCTAATTTCTGTTTAAAGAATGGGATTGTTTTGCGGATACCTTCTTCAAGGTCAACCTGTGGATCCCATTTCAGGATCTCTCTCGCCCTTGAGATATCCGGCTGGCGGCGTTGCGGGTCACGCGTGCTGCGGGCGTCCACATAGGTGATGCCAGCCTTGTTCGCCGTGATCTTATTGATGGCCTCTGCAAATTGCAGGATGGTCATTTCCACTGGGTTGCCAATATTCACCGGCAAATGCTCTTCAGAAAATAGCAATTTGATAATTCCATCCACCAGATCGTCTACATAACAAAAGGAGCGGGTCTGACTGCCATCGCCATAGACGGTGAGCGGCTCACCAAGCAAGGCCTGTTTGAGCAGGTTGGGAAGGGCGCGCCCATCTTCCAGGTCCATGCGCGGGCCGTAGGTGTTGAAGATGCGCACGATACGCGTATCCACGTTATGGAAGCGATGATATGCCATGGTCAATGATTCCGCAAAACGTTTGGCTTCGTCATAAACAGCGCGTGTGCCGATCGGGTCCACATTCCCGGCGTATGTTTCCGGCTGAGGATGGACTTCCGGGTCCCCGTATATTTCGCTGGTCGAAGCCAGCAAAAATCTTGAATTATGGGTACGGGCTATACCAAGGCAATTGTGAGTCCCCAGTGCGCCAGCCTTCATGGTTTGGATGGGCAGGTTGAAGTATCCCGATTTCGATTGTGGATTTGGGCTTGCAGGTGATGCAAAATGGAGTATCGCATCCACTTTACCGGGAACAAAGATGTAGTTGGATATATCGCGCTTAAAAAAAGTAAACTTCTCATTCCCGGCGAGATGCGCGATGTTATCCGGACTCCCGGTAATGAAATTGTCCATGCCGATGACTTCGTGGCCTTCTCCAAGAAGTCGATCGCAAAGATGGGAGCCAAGAAATCCCGCTGCACCTGTGATCAAAATTCGCATCATCATTCCTTATTGAGATATTATTTTATTTCCAGTCAATTCGGCTGATCAATCCATCGCCAGTGACCTGGTATGATGTGCCGCTTCCACTATCCACAAGCCAGAGATTTCCCTGATAGACGACCGCAATAAAGTCGCCGGTCTGGCCCTCCAGGGGTTCAGGAGACCAGATTGGAAATTGCGGTTCGATACCGCCGGAGTCCGCTGGAGGGAAGAGTGCGCGGCTGTCTGAGCCATCGCGGTCCATCACCATAAGCCGATAGCGGCTGGTTTCGCTTTGCTCAACGAAGATTGCCTGCAGATATGCTACTTGAAAAATCTTTTCGCGTCCATCAGACCGGGCCGTGGATACGGATGGATAGGCAAACATCCCTGACGCTTCGACCATATCCACATTCGCTTCATTGCTAAACGACAAGGCCGAGAGGTCGAAAAAAGGTGACTCTTCCCCGGTGATCGGCGCCGGCGCCGGCGCATGCGAGACAAAGTAAAGTGATTTGCCATCTGAACTCCATGTCAGGGGCGGGATCCAGGCCCAGTCACTATGTGTATTGAACGGCGTAATCTCAAGCAGTGGTTTAAGATAGCCACCATCCTGATCGACCAGGCCAATTTGATCCGGGCGCGCGTAGGCGAGTTTACCATCCTCTGAATATGCAAACGACATTCCCCACCAGCCATATACTCCGCCGCTATTTGCCTCCAATACTTTGCGCGGACTGCCGCCTGAGAGGCTGACGCGATACAGGTCATTATTTGCCTGCCAGCCGGGCGCGGTGCTGCGTGGCTCAACAGTTGAGTACGCCACGGAGTTTGTTCCGGGAATCCATTCGGCAAAATGCACTACATTATACGCGTGCAGCCAGACCGGTTTAGGTTCGATGTTTTTCACTCGCACCGCCCATAATGTGTTGATCTCTTGATCTATCGGCTTGGTTGATTTTCTGGTGAAGATCAAATACTCGCCATTCGGCGACATGCTGAAGATGCGCCCATCCAGGTCGCCTGTGCTGACGATCAATCTGCGATTGGCGGTGGAGCCTTCCATGATCCATGCATTGCCGCCGGCCAGATAAACTAATGACCCCGGGATATTCAACGGTGTAAATGAGGACTGCGCGCCAACCATGACGATCTCAGGTAATGCTTCCGTCATGACCACAGTTTTCACGGCGCTTTTACTGACCTCTGCACCATTTTCAATAATTCTTCTATAGGTAACTTCCTGTAATCCGTTCACGCCAGCTTGCACGAGCCGTGTTTCCCCTTCCGGCAAGGTCTCGTTGCGAACGATCTGTCGTTCAAACGGGACTACGATTTGCTGGGTCTCAAAGACTTCTTGCACGCGCGTGAGCGCGATGACATCACCATCATTTAATACTGTATAAAAAGGCGGCTCAGAGCGATCCAGATTGCCCGGTGTAATTCCCGCGCTTTGCAAAGCTTGTGTGACTGTGCTTCCCGCAGTAACTTGTACCTGTCGCGCGCTTCCATCAGCATTGACTGTAACAGTGATCTGCTCACCAACTTGAGGAGAGCGGCAGGATGCTATCAGCAAAGCAAATGCAAATAGAGAGGAGGGCAGAGCAGGGAGGAGTCGGAAGCGGAACATGTCGCGGTATAATCCAGCCGCTATTTGATACGACCGATGAGAGTCATGACACCATCTGCAATCGAAATTGACTCGATCCGAAACCCGGTGGCCACCGGGCCAAATGATCCGGTGAAAGCCTCTTCGATAATCTTGCTGATGGCGTTATTGATCCCTTGAGGCGCGGGAATGGGGCCGAAATCTGCGGCTGTTATTGTAATGGAAGGCAGACCTGTGGCCGCATCGATGCCTACGTTCATGGTGATGAGCATGTTCGCAGTGAAGACGCCGGTCTTGACCTTGCCATACATTTGCATTTGACCGTCGCGAAGCAGGATCTGCGGATCAGTGAACGGCGGATTTTGCAGCGCTTGCGTTTTGAGCGCAAGATAAGATGTGAGCTGACTCTCGGTGATCTGGATCGTGACCACTCCGGTCTCAGCACCGGCCAGCAAGTCCTGTTCTATCAAGGTCCGCATATTGGTCACTTCATTTTCTGAAACAGGAATCGTCTGCGCGGGATAATCCGGCCCGCCGATGAAAATGCTGCAAGCAAGCGACGCGATCACAAGAGATGAAATGAAAATGACGAGTGAGTTGGTTTTGTTTATCATATATTATATGGCGGAGCAATTATAGCATGAGCGAATCTCAAGGCAATTCCATATCCAAGGCAACAACCGAGCTGACACTCGCAGCAAAGCTCGAGGCGATGTTGTTTGTTTCAGCAGAGCCAGTGCCGGTTGCACAATTGGCTGCTGCATTGGATGTCAGCGCGACGGTTGTGGAGCGCGGCTTGAAGGAGTTGGAGGAGGCTCTTGCCTATCGCGGCTTGCGTTTGCAAAAGAATGCGGGTCGTGTACAGATCACCACCGCACCCGAACTGGCTTCTTTGATTGAAACATTTCTCGGCCTTGAGGCCACTACACACTTGAGTCGTGCTGCATTGGAAACGTTGGCGATCATCGCGTATCAGCAGCCATGCACGCGTCCACACGTGGATTCGATCCGCGGGGTAAACAGCGACGCGATGATGAAGAGTCTCTTGAGCAAGGGATTGATCGTGGAATCCGGCCGGACCGACAGCCCGGGCCGGCCGATCTTGTATTCGACTTCGCCGGAGTTTCTACAGCATTTTGGGTTGAGTTCCATCGCTGAATTGCCGCCGCTGGCTTTACAAACAGAGGTCGATAGCGAGCACGATGAGCTGTTGAAGGGTTGATGATGCAGGAACGATTGCAGAAGATACTTGCGCAATATGGATATGGGTCGCGTCGCGCTTGCGAGGTGTTTATCACCGAAGGGAGGGTGCGAGTCAATAATCAGATCGCAACTCTGGGCCAAAAAGCGGACCCACGCGTCGATAAGATCTCTGTAGACGGCGCGACGCTTGCGAAGGCCGAGGCTTTAACATATATTGCGCTCTACAAACCCCGGAATGTACTTTCAGCCGCAGAAGGGCAGGACGATCGTCAAACTGTCCGTGATTTGATTCCAATCGAAGGGCATCTCTATCCGGTTGGCAGACTCGATTTCGACTCTGAAGGCTTGATCCTGATGACCAACGATGGTGAATTGACCAACAAGCTTACACATCCGCGCTTTGGCCACGAAAAAGAATATCGCGTGCTCGTCGCGCACCGGCCAGATGAGAAGCAGCTGACTGCATGGCGGCGTGGTGTTGTCCTCGAAGATGGGGATAAGACTGCGCCCGCTGAAGTAAATTTTATTTCGACTTCTGGCAAGGGGGCGTGGATCCGCGTGACGATGGGCGAAGGAAAGAAGCGTCAGATCCGTGAAGTCGGGAGGCTGCTTGGTCTGCCGGTTGTGAAAATCATCCGTATGAGGATCGGCACATTAAAACTTGGCAGTCTCAAGCCGCGCCAGTGGAGACATTTGACGGCAGATGAAGTAAAAGAATTAAAAGAGGGAAAGGGAAAATTGGTGGAAAATCGCGGCGAAAAACCTCGTAACAAACAGTTGCATCCCACTGATCGACCAAAACGCGCGCCCGTTGGTCGAACTCGCAGAGCAGGTCGCTCTAAATTTGCTCCGAATGAACGACCTCCTACGGCAGATCGTACTGATCGCGGCCGCGATGCTGGCCCTCGCCATTCTACCAAACCCCGAACCCGACGTCGATGATGCTAAAAGCTCCCATCCTCAAGAATTCATCTATACGTTCCCGTTGACTTTCGACAAGCCATTGTGCTAAACTCCAAATTCATAGAAAATAATTGACTCTGATTAATTCTAGAGGAAAATTAGATGCTGTTAAAAGGCGACGTTACCATCCGCGCACCGCGTAAGAAGGTCTGGGACTTTCTTACAGACCCGAATCAGATCGGGCAGTGTGTGCCGGGTGTGGAAAAGATCGAAACAATTGAACCGCTGAAAAAATACCGCGGCGTTGTATCGGTGGGATTGGGTTCGGTGAAGGCTCGCTTCAACGGGGATGTTGAAATCATCGAACTGGATGAACCCAACCACGCAAAGCTAAAAGCGCATGGCACAGCCACCGGCAGCGCAGCGGATGCCGTCAGTGAAATGAGTCTTAGCGACGGACCGGATAGTTCCACCATCGTGCAATGGACTGCAGATGTGAACGTCTCAGGACAATTGGCAAGCCTTGTCTCGCGATTGATGGTGCCAGTTTCGCAAAAACTCGCCGGTGTCTTTTACGAAGAAGTGCGTAGGCGTATCGAAAAAGAGGATGCTGCAGACTGAATAAGGTCGATAAGCATGCGCGATATTTTGTCTGATCTCGATGGCTGGCAAAGGGACGGGAAATCCATCGCGCTTGCGACGGTTGTAGAAACCTGGGGATCATCACCGCGCCGCGTGGGTGCAAAGATGAGTCTTACCAGTGATGGCAAGATCGCTGGCTCGGTGAGTGGCGGTTGCGTGGAGAATGCGGTATTCGAAGCCGGCATAAACTCGTTGAAAACGAACGGTTCCCAGCTATTGCATTTTGGTGTCGCAGATGAGACTGCCTGGGAAGTAGGTCTCGCCTGTGGGGGAAGCATAGAAGTCTTTGTGAAACCACTTGACATGAATATTTACACGGCTTTACATTCAATATTAATAGAAGAAATACCTGCTGTCTTGGCTACAATCATACGTGGTCCGGAAGAAATTTTGGGACGTGAGATATTAATTCGAGAAGACGAGAGCACGACGGGAATGCTTGGGTACCAATGGGATAAGCAAGTGTTGAAATTGGTAAAGGAATCTCTCGCTAATGGAATATCTCATCGCGCAATGTTGAGTAACGATGTTGAAGTCTTTTTGGAAGTACTGCTTCCGTCTCCCACCTTGGTCATCGTTGGCGGAGTCCATATAGCGATCGCTTTGGCCTCTTTGGCGAAGATGCTCGGTTATCGCACCCTCATGATCGACCCACGCAAGGCTTGGGGAAATAAAGAGCGCTTCCCACATGTGGATCAATTGATCCAGGAATGGCCCCACGAAGCATTTGAACAGGTTCTTATGACCCGATCCACTGCAATTGTTATGCTTACGCATGATCCCAAACTCGATGATCCCGCGGTAAAAATTGCCTTGTCGGGTCCGGCGTTTTATGTGGGAGCATTGGGAAGTAAGAATACACAGGCAAAACGACGGGAGAGATTATTGAAGGACGGTCTTACTGAGTCGCAGCTGGCACACCTGCATGGGCCCATCGGTCTGGATATCGGTGCACAATCACCGGAAGAGATTGCCCTCGCAATTATGGCAGAAATGGTTGATGCTTATCGAAAGCAGAGTCAGCGTTCCGCTAGGGTCAAAGCAGATCTACATCAAACTGTTTAATATTTGAAGCTGAACAATGAAACCTGCCCCATTCGAATATCTCGTTCCTGACTCAATCGAACAAGCTCTGGATATGAAGCGTCAACATGGCGACGAAGCCAAGTTGCTTGCGGGCGGGCAGAGTCTTGTGCCGGCAATGAATTTTCGCGTGGTGCAACCCACTGTGTTGATCGACTTGAATCGAATAAAAGAATTAAATTACATCCGTGAAGATGGCAAATCATTGCGTTTTGGCTCGATGACTCGTGAACGCAGCCTTGAGCTCGATCCTTTGATCGCAAAATGGACTCCGTTGATGTCTGAAGGCATTCTGCACGTGGCGCATCCGCAGATCCGCAATCGCGGCACGTTCGGCGGAAGCTTGGCAAATGCTGACCCGGCTGCTGAGCTGCCGGTCCTGGCGATCGCATTAGGCGCGCGTATGAAGGCAAAAAGTACAAGTGCGGAACGCTGGTTGGATGCACAGGATTTTTTCGCGGGCATGTTCACTACAGCGCTTGCAGTAGATGAGATTCTGGTTGAAGTTGAAATTCCATTCATGACATCGGGCACCGGGTTTTCCTTCATGGAAGTTGCGCCGCGTGCCGGAGATTATGCGCTCATGGGACTGGCCGGGATAGTGGAGCTGGACAAGAAAGGTAAATGCCAACGGGCGAAACTGGTCTACTTGAACGCAGGCGATGGACCTGTGAACGCGAAAGAAGCCGCTGAATCATTAATAGGCCGGATGTTGGATGATAAAGCAATTGAATCTGCGGCGGCAATCGCTAGCGAGAAAGAGATCAATCCTTTCGGGAACGTGCACGCCTCGGCTGATTTCCAAAGGCATCTAGCGCGTGTATTGACGAAGCAGGCGTTGAAACAGGCTTCCGAACGTGCAGGAGCAAGACAATGACTCAACATCGCAGTTTCAAGATCACTGTAAATGAAAAAGAATACTCGCGCGAAGTTGAACCGCGTATGTTATTGAGCGACTTTCTGCGTCATGAACTTGGATTAACCGGGACTCATGTTGGCTGCGAGCATGGCGTATGCGGGGCTTGTACAATTTTGTTTGACGGCGAATCAGCGCGTTCATGTTTGATGTTTGCAGTTCAGGCGGAAGGCCACGCGGTTACGACAGTTGAGGGATTAGCAAAAGACAAGGATAATTTACACCCGTTACAGCAATCGTTTTGGGAAGCGCATGGGCTGCAGTGTGGCTATTGCACACCGGGCATACTAATGTCGATGATCCCATTCTTGAAGCAAAATCCAAATCCCACAGAGGATGAAATTCGTCACGCGCTCTCCGGGAATCTATGTCGATGTACGGGCTACCAACACATCGTGGACGCGGTGAAACTCGCTGCGGAGAAACTCGCTTTAGAATAACCATGAAATCATCTGCCGTTGCGTTGGATATTTATGAGAAGCTGGACCAGCTTGAAGTCCACTTCAAGACGCGCGAGTCAGAAGTTCAAGCCTTCCTGCCGGAGGAAAATCGCTTCGAACGACTGAAGCGTGAAGCTGAATCGCTTTCAAAACAATTTCCGAACCTCGATGATCGGCCGCCTTTGTTTGGAACATTGATCGGCGTAAAAGATATTTTCCATGTGGATGGATTTGAGACACATGCAGGAAGTCGTTTACCAGTAGAAGCACTTAAAGGAAAAGAGGCGGAAAGTGTCCGAAGGCTTAAAGCTGCCGGCGGATTGATTATCGGGAAGACTGTCACCACAGAATTTGCATACTTCACCCCAGGCCCAACGCACAACCCTCGTAATCTGGAACACACACCCGGTGGTTCAAGCAGTGGGTCGGCTGCGGCCATCGCGGCCGGGCTGTGCGAGCTGACATTGGGGACTCAAACCATTGGCTCGATTGTCCGCCCGGCATCCTTTTGTGGGGTCGTTGGACTCAAACCCAGCTATGATCGCGTTTCAAGGGAAGGAGTAATTCCACTTTCCCCAACACTCGATCATGTTGGTCCTTTCTCTGCGAGTGTTGCTGGAATAAAAGATGCAGCGTCTGTCTTGTACAAGGATTGGGGTGAGCGGACCGATCTCAATAAACCTATTCTCGGAATTCCTGATGGACCGTACCTGGGATGCGCATCCGTAGAGATGCTCACTCATTTTGAAAATATATGCAAAACGTTGGCGAAGGCTGGTTATGAGATCAAGCATGTAAAGATCATGAATGATTTTCAAGCTATACGAGACCATCACAATGTGATCCTTGCCGCAGAGGCTGCCCGTGGGCACGCAGCCTGGTTTGAAAAATATGGCGAACTTTATTCGCTGAAATTTGTTGAGTTGATCAAGCGCGGCCAATCGATTTCAGAATCACAATTGAAAGCGTCTCTTAAAGCGCTAGAGGATTTACGCGCCGAACTCAGGCTGGCCATGGTCGATAACAATCTCACCTTATGGATCACACCTTCCGCGCCTGGCCCCGCACCGAAGGGATTGGAAAGCACAGGCGACCCAGTGATGAACCTTCCATGGACGCAAGCCGGGTTGCCGTCGATCAGCCTGCCTTCAGGAAAAAATGAGGATGGTTTGCCTCTTGGGGTACAAGTGACCGCCAATTGGTGCAAAGATGAGACCTTGTTGGGCCGGGCGGAAGATCTGGAAAAGGTTTTGGTTAATCTATGAATGCTGTAAAACATGAAATTCGCCGCGGTGCGTATTACGACTCCGTCGTGTTGATGCAATTGCAGCGCGGACTGCTTGGTCTGCCCGGCGTATTGGATGCCGGTGTCGTGATGGCGACCCCGGCCAATCGCGAATTGTTGGCGGCGAATAATTTGCTGCCCGATTCTGTTTCAGCAAATCCGGATGATATGCTGATCGTTGTCAAAGCTGACGAAGAGAAATCTGCAATCGACGCAATTGGAAAAGTGGATGAGCTGCTCACACGCAGAAAATCATCCAGTGTCAGTGAAGATTTTCGTCCGCACAGTTTGAGCGGCGCGGTGAAACAATTGCCGGAGTCCGGTTGGGTGTTGATCTCCGTGCCTGGCCGCTATGCTGCAAACGTCGCGCGCGAAGCTCTTGATCTCAATCAGCACGTTTTTCTTTACAGCGATAACGTCTCTCTTGAAGATGAAATTGCGTTGAAGAAGACGGCGCGCGAAAAAGGTTTGCTTGTCATGGGGCCGGACTGCGGTACTGCGATCATAAACGGAGTCGGGTTGGGATTTGCCAACCGTGTCCGCCGCGGACCGATCGGCCTGGTAGGCGCTTCTGGGACCGGGACGCAATCTGTGACGACTCACATCCACGAGCTGGGCGGCGGGATCACACATGCCCTTGGGACGGGCGGCCGCGATCTTAAATCCGATGTAGGTGGCATTACGGCCCTTCAGGCACTGAATATTCTGGCGAATGATCCGGAAACAAAAGTGATTGCGTTGGTCTCGAAGCCGCCGTCACCAGATGTTGTGACTCATTTACTTGCCGCCGCGCAAGCAACCGGCAAGCCGGTCGTCGTGGACTTCATCGGTTATCCTCCACCTGCACGTAAATTAGGAAACCTGCATTTCGCGACCAGTCTGATCGAAACGGCCGAGATCGCGGTGCAGTTGACAAAACAAAAATCGGAGGCGCATAAATATTCGCCGCTTGCAAAGCCACATCTACGCGGTTTGTTCTCGGGCGGGACGCTTGCATACGAAACTCTGTTGAGCTTGCAGGGAGTCTTGTCGCCGATCTATTCCAATGGGCCGATCACCGAAAACCAAACGTTGAAAGACCCTCTCCACAGCGAGGCCAACTCGATCATTGACCTCGGGGATGAGTTCTTCATGGTCGGGCGCCTGCATCCGATGATCGATAATGACCTGCGCATCCGGCGAATGAAGCAAGAAGCAGAAGACTTGGAAGTTGGACTTCTTTTGATCGATGTCGTTCTGGGTGAAGGTTCTCATATTAATCCTGCCGGCGAACTGGCTCCTGTCATCAAGGAAATAAAATCCAAACGGAAGGATATTGAAGTCGCCGCGATCGTCATTGGAACAGATACCGATCCGCAAAATCTCGAGTCGCAGACCGAACAACTCAAATCCGCCGGCACAATCATTTTCCATAATGTGCGCGACGCAGTCGAATACGTCAGCGGACGGATGAGTCGCTATGCGCCGAGCGCCTATCCACCTGTGGCACTTGACCGATTGACTCAACCCATGGCCGCGATCAATGTGGGGCTTGAATCTTTTTACGAAAGCCTGACGTCACAAGGCGCACAAGCCGTGCACGTGGAGTGGCGTCCACCTGCGAGTGGGAATGAAAAGCTGGCGTCTCTATTAGCGAGGATGAAAAAATGAGCATCAATATCGATCAAGCAAATGCGACTGCTGTCGACCGCATCATGTCTGCGCGGCCAATGTTAACCGGTGTCGCGACTGCACGCGATGTGATCCCCGGTATGAAAGATAATTTGTTATTGCACGCCGGCCCACCCATTGACTGGGCACGCATGTCCGGGCCGCTACGCGGCGCGATGATCGGTGCGATGCTTTTCGAAGGGCTGGCAAAGAACGAGAAAGAAGCAACTATGCTTGCTGAGAAAGGGCAAGTTGAGTTTGGGCCTTGTCATCATCACGGGACAGTTGGGCCGATGGCTGGCGTCACGTCTGCTTCAATGAAAGTGTACGTGGTCGAGAATGTCGAACATGGCAACAAATCGTTCTCCAATTTAAATGAGGGATATGGCAAGGTACTTCGTTACGGAGCATACAGCGATGATGTCTTGAAGAAATTACATTGGATGAATGATGTACTTGGAACTGCGCTTGCAAATGCTTTGGCGCAATCCAATGGCCTTGACCTGCGTGCTTTGATCTCAGAAGCCTTGCATATGGGCGATGAAGGACACAATCGTAATAAAGCGGGTTCACTAATCTATTTGAAGTTGATCTCTCCACTTTTGGCAAAGGTTGTTAAAGATAACAACGTATTATCAGAGATCTTGCAATTTCTCGGGGATAATGCGTTGAGTGTGCTGAATCCTGTAATGGCGGCATGTAAGGCAATGACTGACGCGGCACATGGAGTCGAGGGCAGCACGATCGTCACGACGATGGCACGCAATGGGACAGACTTTGGAATCCGCGTGAGTGGGCTCGGCGAGAAGCAATGGTTCACTGCTCCTGCAGAAATTCCCGTCGGATTATTTTTCTCTGGCTTTTCACAGGATGACGCAAATCCTGATATCGGTGACAGCGCGATCACGGAAACAGCCGGCATTGGTGGCTTTGCCATGGCGACAGCGCCTGCCATTGTGACATTCGTTGGCGGCACGCCGAAGGACGCGGTCAACGCAACTCTTGAGATGTACGAGATCACTTTCGGGGAAAGTAAATTGTTCACCATGCCCGTGCTGGACTTTCGAGGTACGCCTACCGGCATTGACCTTCGTAAAGTCGTTGAATTGGGAATCGCTCCACGCATCAACACGGGCATTGCACATAAAAACGCGGGCGTGGGTCAGGTCGGAGCAGGATTAGTCAGACCGCCATTAAAAATATTTGAAGATGCACTTGTCGCTTTTGCAGAAAAATACAACATTTAAAGAGGAGAAACCATGACCAAGATTTATGACCTGTCTCAAGACTTGAATCAAGATGCCTCGTTCTGGCCGTTCTATCCACCGTTCGAGGTGAAATACATCAAACGCAAATCGGAGCATGGAGTCAATGCGCAATATATCCAGACTTCGAATCACATGGGTACACATCTCGATGCGCCGCGTCATTTTGTGACCAAGGGCAAGACCATCGATCAGATCCCGATCGAATGGTGCTACGGCCCAGGCGTGATCGTAGACTTGAGCGACATGCTCGATGATGTGGGATTGTTCACACCTGCAGACATAGAGAAACGCGCCGAGGTGAAAGATGGTGACATTCTGTTTATCCACACCGGCTGGCATAAATATTCATTCTTTAGTCCGGATGCAGACGAAGAGCGATACATTCAAAGACATCCCGGCCCGCATTTCAGCATATGCGATTGGCTATTGAAAAAGAAAATTCACATCTGGGGTGTGGACATGATCTCGACGGATCACCCGATGAACCTGCCGATCGGCCGCTTCCTCGGCAAAGGCGGATTGGAACACTGGCAGAAGGTTCGCGCGAAGACCGTCGAAAAATTTGGCGAAGATCAAATGGATGTGCTCTTCCCTGATTCAGCATATCAGTTGACGCATAATGCCTTGTTCCCGCATGATTGTATGCATGTGGAAAATCTCGGCGGTGATATCGGATTGAAGGAACTGCACAACAAACGCATCACGCTCGGGGTTTTCCCATGGAAGTTCAAAGGCGGCGAAGCAGCGTTTTGTAGAGCAGTTGCTTGGGCGTAGTAAATTACCCGTCATTGCGAGGGCGGTGTTTATCCGCCCTCGCAATGACGATGGAATAAGAGGCTTGATGACCACTCGATATTTCGGCGAACGGATAAAACGCAACGAAGACCCACGTCTGCTTACAGGGCAGGGATTGTATGTAGACGACGTGGATCTGCCCAACATGCTGCATGTTGCCTTCGTGCGGAGTCCGTATGCACATGCGAAGATCAATAGCATTGACGTTTCGCAAGCCCTACTACGTGAAGGCGTGATTGCTGTTTACACGGCCAACGATTTAGGCGATTACTGGAAGCCCGGACCATTGCTCGTCTCTCCTCCGCCTGTGGATGACATTGTCTTCAATGAAAAGACTCAGGTTCCGCTTGCGAAGGACAAGATCAAGTTTGCGGGTGAGCCAATTGTGATGGTGCTGGCGGAGAGTCGCTATATTGCCGAGGATGCACTGGCCGATATTCAAGTGGATTACGAACCCTTACAAGCCGTTGTTGATCTTGAAAAAGCACTGCAACCCAACAGCCCTCTAATTCATGAAGAGATTGGTTCGAATATTGCCGCAAATGTTGTACAAAGAAAAGGCGATTATGAAGCTGTAAAAGACAAAGCTGCCTTAATTGTCAAACGCCGATTTCTTTACGAACACGGATGCGCTGCTGCTATCGAGAACCGCGGTGTGGTCGCAGAATGGGATCCGCGTGCGGCGAGACTAACTGTCTGGGATACCACTCAGGCTCCCGTTGTAATTCGAAACGGACTCGCAAGCATGCTTGGATTATCTGAAAGACAAGTCCGAGTTGTGGCGCCGTTCATCGGCGGCGGATTCGGTCCGAAGATCATGATGTTCTATCAGGAGGAAGTGCTCGTCCCTTGGGCGGCGATGAAGTTGAATCGACCCGTCAAATGGATCGAGGACCGCGCCGAAAATTTCGTCGCCACCACACATGAGCGTGGACAGATCCATGACGCGGAGGTCGCGTTCGATAAAGATGGTCACATCCTCGGCGTGCACGATATCTTTTTGCACGACACAGGGGCCTATGCGCCATATGGGTTGACCGTACCGCTCAATAGTTCATGTACGTTGCTCGGACCCTACGACATCAAAAACTATTACAGCGAATTCACCGCGATCTTCACCAACAAGACCATCGTCACGCCCTATCGAGGTGCGGGACGTCAGCATGGCGTATTCGTCATCGAACGTGCCTTGGATATTGCCGCAAAAGAATTAAAGATCGACCGCACGGAAATCCGTCGACGCAACTTTATCCAGCCAGATCAATTTCCATATAACAACGAAATCATCTATCAGGATTTCGCTCCACTTATTTATGATAGCGGGAACTATGAACCATTATTAGATCAGGCGATGGAGAAAATCGGGTATCAAAAATTCATTAATGAGATCCAGCCGAAGTTAAGGGCTGAAGGCAAACATGTCGGCATCGGCATCGTGGCATATGTGGAAGGCACAGGCATCGGACCATACGAAGGCGCGAAAGTGCAGGTGATGAGCAGCGGACGAGTCTCGGTCGTCACCGGTGTTGGCACGCAGGGACAAGGTCACTTCACAAGTTTTGCACAGATCGTCGCGGAGCAACTTGGTGTGGAAGTAAATAAAATCGATGTCGTCACAGGCGACACCGATCAATTCTATTGGGGCGCAGGGACGTTCGCCAGCCGCGGGGCGGTCGTCGCAGGTAATGCGATCAATGAAGCCGCGATCGTTGTGCGCAAGAAAATTCTCAAACTTGCCTCCGAGCATTTCAACGCGCCAGAAGATGAACTTGAACTGGCAGATGGCATGGTCAAAGTGCAGGACCTTCCACGCATGTCGATTTCATTGGGCGAACTCGCAGGCATGGCGAATCCAATGCGCGGCGCGGTCAAACCTGGGACAGAGCCGGGTTTGGAAGCCACCAACTATTTCGGTCCAGAAAGAGGCGCAACTGCAAGTGGAATCCATGCCATGATCGTGGAGGTCAATCCCGAGACCATGCAGATCCAAATCCAAAAATATCTTGTCGTGCACGATTGCGGTAAGGTCATCAATCCGTTGATCCTCGATGGACAGATCCATGGCGGCGTGGCGCAGGGCATTGGCAATGCGTTTTACGAGCGGCTTGCCTACGACGAAAACGGGCAGCTGCTCAACGGCACGTTCATGGATTATCATCTGCCCACAAGCCTGGATGTGCCGCACATCGAAACGGGGCATGGCGTGACGCTTTCGCCGCTCAACCCGATGGGCGTGAAGGGCGCGGGCGAAGCAGGTGCGATCCCTGTCGGTCCGCTGTTTGCGCAGGCCTTGGAAGATGCGCTGCACGATGTGGATTTTGAGATTCTGGAAATTCCGTTGAATTCAAATCGGTTGTGGGAAATAGTGAGCGGGAAATAGTAATTTAATAAATGGCGGTGGTTAAGTAGCGAGCATTTGTTGCCAATTTCAGCATGGACACGGACAGACTCCTAGTCCCGTGTTTTTTATTTTTTTCCATCGTCGCTTTTATATTCCAGTATGTCTCCAGGTTGGCAATCTAAAGCTTTGCAAATTGCCTCCAAAGTCGAAAAACGAATCGCTCTTGCTTTTTCGTTTTTCAGTATTGAAAGATTCGCCATCGTGATTCCGACTCTTTCCGAAAGTTCCGTGACGCTCATTTTTCGTTTGGCCAGCATTACATCGATATTTATTATTATTGCCATCATTGCACCTTATACCGTTAAATCATTTTCTGATTTCATGTCTACGGCATTTTGTAGAAGTCTTTGAAAAACAGCAGCAGCGGTTGCAATTACGATGGAAGCAAAAGTGATAAAAATACCCAAGGCATTCCCGCCCTCCGGGTCGTCATTTATAACAAATAACTTTATGTACAATATACCCAGCACAATAAAGCCAGTGAACGTGATTGCACAGTATTTTATGTTCCTCACAGCGTTCACTGATGCCTGAGAGAAAATTTTATTGCCGTCAACATAGCCTAAAAGCTTAAATGCCTGATATAGCGCAATAAAAAATGGGATTGAACCTATGTAAGTATATATAATAAGCGGATCCATATAAACACTGATTAGATCCAAGTTAGCAGCTCTTCCTTCAAGTTGAGGAAACCAAATCAGCCATATAAGCACTGCGATTGCGATAAGACAAATGACAAACTTCAAGAATAGTGTTGACCCTTTTTTCATAAGAAATACCTCGCTTAGTAATAGGATAGGCATAGGGTAACACATAATTTATCGTTTGTCAATATATTATTATCGTTATTCATTATATCCTTGCCTATCCTTGTCGATCTTCATCTAGCTTCTAAAAAAGTCTTGACAATGCTTTGAAACTCGCTCGGGTGATCCATATTGGGTAAGTGGGCGGCGTCCTCGATCATTACCTTTCGGGCTGACGGTATTTTCTCCACCATATAATCCGCGGCGGCAAGCATATAAGGCGTGTCATGTACGCCGACGATCACCAGAACGGGAACCTTGATGTCCTTTAGGCGACCGAATGCAGGAACCTCAGTATTGGGCAGGCGTTTGCCTAATTGTCTTGTTTCATAAGTAAGCACATTCCGATCCATTTCAAAGACAAGCCTACGCATTTCTTGATTCACCTGCTTTGGCGCTCGATCTCGGCCATCGAACCAGATCTGAGTTTCCAACTCCGCGACCAGATCGATATCGCCGGCTTCGAAGGCCTTTTCCACTTCAGCAAATTTGGCAGGCGTTGACACATCCAAGTCCAATCCACCCGGCCCTGAATCGACCATAATTAAAGCCTTTACCCTTGAAGGATAGGTAAGTGCAAAATCCATTGCCAGGCCTCCACCCATTGAGCACCCCATTATCACAAGCGGCTCTACGAATTCCAGCGTATTCAATAATGAATGCAGGTCACTCAGATGGTTAAACTCACCATCCACGGGTTCACTTTTTCCGTAGCCACGCATGTCATAGCGTAAGACCTTATAGTCACTGGCAAAAAACGGGAACTCGTTATTCCACTGGCGACTGTCTGCCACGCCAGCGTGAATTATGACAAAAGGGATACCACTGCCCGCAGTCTCGTAATAAATCCGCGCACCGTTAACATCCGCAAAGCCAGATTTTATTTTAAGTGTCGACATGTGATATCTCCATTATTAACTCTTGAATGTTCTTATTATGAAAGCGATGGACAAAGCCGCAAGCGAGAGCCAGATCACGATAATGATAGCGGCCGCCATTCGATTTACAGGCTTGCCTTGTCGGATGATTTCACGCGCTTTTTCCCGGCTTTCGCTCATTACATTTTTTGGAATCATTGAAAGCGCAATCTTAATTCCCAGGGGAATTAATACCAGGTCATCCAGATATCCTATGACGGGAATGAAATCTGGAATTAAGTCTATTGGGCTGAAGGTGTACCCAACTATGCATCCGGCAAAAACTCTGGCATACAAGGGGACTCTCGGGTCTCGATAAGCCAGATAAAGAGCGTAGACTTCAATTTTGAGCTTCCGGGCTTGTCCCTTCCATTGTTCGATAATCTGTTCCATCAGCTTCCTTCGTTGAAAATAATGTCTCTATTCAATGTTGATCACGACATTTCCCTTTTTCTGATCTGTTTCAACATACCTGTGTGCCTCGGCGATCTTCTCCAAAGGATAGCGCCGATCAATGACGGGTTTTATCGCCCCTGCCTCGATCAACTCTTTGAGCCTAAGCAAGTTGTCGGTCGTATACCCTCCTTCCCAGGAGAGTAACTTCTTATTACTTTTTCCTTTGGCCCATCCCATTTGAAGCCTGTGAATCATTTTGGGGTTCACATTTAAATAGGTTCCATTTTCATTTAGCGATCTTATACTCCCCGCAAACGGGCTCCCACCGATCGTATCCATGATGACATCGTACTTCTGACCGTTATTTGTGTAATCCTCCTGAGTGTAATCAACCACATGGTCCGCGCCGATGGAGCGTAGCATGTCCATTTTTCCTTTGCTATCCACGCCCGTCACTTCCGCGCCGTAATGTTTGGCCAGCTGGACCGAATACGTGCCAATACTTCCACCTGCGCCAACGATCAAAACCTTTTGTCCGCGCTGGATATTTGCTCTGCCAAGCGAATGCAGGGCTTCGAGTCCGCCAAACGGAACGGCGGCTGCTTCCTCGTAGGTTATGTTAGTCGGTCTTTTTGCCATCACACCAAGCAATCCTGAAGGTTTTTCAGTCAGGCACATATATTCCGCATAGGTTCCCATGCTAAGACCTGTATATCCATACGCCTGGTCGCCTGTTTGGTATTGAGCTACTTCTTTGCCAGTGGCGACGATCTCTCCCGCGAACTCGGTTCCAAGTATCTTTATTCGAGTTGGTCTTATGAGCCCAAGATAGAGTCGAATGGGAATCGCAAACAGGAATGGGAGTTTGAGCCTTCGGAATTCAGTATCCGCTCTTGATGCGGTTGCCGCGTGTACTTTGATCAGTACTTCATTATCCTTGGGGATAGGCTTTGCCACCTCGCGAAGCTGGAGACCATCCGGCGATCCGTATTTAGTCCAAATAATAGCTTTCATGCATTTCCTTTTGGCACTTCAATAACGATTTTGCCTTTTGCGTGTCCCTCTCCAAGATAGCGGATCGCTTCAGCCGTCTCACTTAGCGTGTAACGTTTGTCGATGACAAGCTTGACATTGCCCGATTGAATCAGCTCGGTGATATAAACCAAATCCTTCGAATCTGTTTGAACCACCAGAAGCTGAATATTCTTGCTTGTGATTCGTTTAATCAATGGCCCCAGGAGCAACATCTGGAAAATCGTAGCGACAGAACCTCCAGCCATGAAATAATTTCCATTTGGCGCCAGCGCGCGCTGATAAGCAAAAACCGATCGATGATATGCGATCACATCAAGGATCAGATCATACTGTTTTCCATTTTTGGTGAAATCTTCTTTGGTGTAATCAATGACGTGGTCTGCGCCCAGGGAGCGCATAAAGTCCAGTTTCTCAGAGCTGTCGACACCGGTCACTTCCGCCCCTGCCAATTTGGCCAGTTGAATTGCAAATACACCTGTCCCGCCGCCCGCACCATTGATCAAAACTCTTTGTCCGGGCTGTACTTTCCCCTTATCACGAATCCCCTGCAGGGCGATAAATGCGGCTTGCGGAATCGCCGCAGCTTCCTCGAATGTCATACCGGCAGGTTTGAGCGCCAATGCTTTTTCAGATATACAGGCATATTCTGCAAAGCCGCCGCCATAATTCAATATGAGTCCAAATACCTCATCGCCTGGCCTAAATTGCTTTACATCCTTGCCGAGCGCTTCAACTGTCCCTGCGATATCTGACCCGAGTATCCCGTCTTTGGGTTTGAACAGCCCGCCTATGCGGACATAGAGTGGCTTTCCCACAACTCCCTCCCAGTCGGATCTATTAATCGAGGTCGCACGAACTTTTATTAATAGCTCATTGTTCGCAGGGGTCGGCTTTTGGACCTCTTCCAGCTTAACAATATCGGGTGAACCATATTCGTAACGAACAATTGCCTTCATATTTTTTCTCCTGCCAAAGACATAGTTTCAGCTCGGATCACTTCGATATTGGGATGAGCGTGTTTGCAACCTCTCCACAGTCCCAGCCATCAATATTTGGAGGAGTCGTTCCGAGAGTGCTTAAATAGCTTTTCAAGATAAGTCCCACACGCAATATATTCCCTTTAGACGGATAGGCCTAATATTTTTTCTTATTCGTATTCTTTAGATTATTGGCGACTCTGTACTTGACGATTTTGGTTATCAATTTCAGTGGCATGGGTTTATCCAGCGGGAATTTCAAAGTGCCTTTTCCGTCCGCATATGGCGCCACTTGTTTATTGAAGGCATCGCTACCGGCAGGGATCGGATATATTGCAATGTGAGTTTTCCAGGCGGCGTAGTGTATCAAATTCCTGCTGTTCAATTCAAATGCCGCGATTTGATAACTTACCTTTTCCGTTGCCTTAGGAGCAGCTGCCTTGATGGTCGCCCGTACTTGCTTCAATATTTTTTGTACGTCCCTGGGAAAGGATGCAATATACTCATTGACGGATTTAAAGCTGGCTTTTTCGCTTTTCACGAACTCTCCTTTTCTAAAACTCGATCCCTAATATGCCACTTCGCAAAATATAGCAGTAACGCCGAGTAAATTTTATGAAATCCTAACAATACTCTAAATCCTAGCCCAAGGGATAACCTTCCCGTTTTTGAGTCTTCCCTGGAAGAAATTGCAGATCCAAAATACAACTGCGTTTGGGCATCGTCAACGGGGACCACCATGAGCCAGGACCGGGTACGCCGCAGGAAATCACACATCAATATTTCGTTTTCGCTACGAGCTTCCACATGCCAGGCGGCAAACTCCATACTGACGCCATCCGCCAACTGCCTAGCCTGAATGTCTGTTGATGGCTTTGATACGGTCCATTTCAGAATGAATCTCTCCAGCTTAAAGAGGGGAGTTGTGTAAAAAGCAAAGATAAATTCAGGGAATAGTATTCGCATGGAAATCTCGGTTGAGTAACAGTCTGTATAAGCCCCATTCTTTGAATATTTATCGAGCATCGTATTAGCTGGGGCCGGGCATTTTGCGATCGAAAACATGTCTTGCTCTCTGTTCGTGGGATAATATTATGAGATTATACGTTGTATCGGCTCAATCAAGTGGCGAAATCCATGATTCTTCTCACAGGCGCTGGCGGTAAAACAGGCAGAAGTTTGGTCAAGGCACTCTCGAAAGTCGAGAGCGTTTGCGCGTTCGTCCATCGCGAAGAACATATTTCTGTTCTAGAGGCTTTGGGTGCGGAAAAAGTTGTTGCCGGTAATTTGCAAGACGCAAACATGTTACAAACGGCAATGCAAGACGCGCGTGCGATCTATCATATCTGTCCCAATGTGAATCCATATGAAGTAGGCATTGGAAAATTAATAATTGACCTGGCGAGAAAAAACGGCGTTGAGAATTTTGTCTATCACTCTGCCCTGCATCCGCAGATCGAGGAGATGCCACATCATTGGAATAAATTGCGTGTGGAGGAAATGATCTTCGAGTCTGGATTGCCCTTTACCATCCTGCAGCCCTCGCCGTATATGCAAAACTTGCTGGCGGGTTGGAAAAGTATTGTCGATGGTGGTGTTTTGCGCGTTCCATATTCTGTGGACTCAAAATTCAGCTTCGTTGACCTTGAAGATATTGCTGAAGCCGCCAAGATTGTATTAACTGAGCCGGCTCACATAAATGCAATTTATGAGCTTGCTGGGACATCACCTTTATCTCACGTTGAAGTCGCAGAGATATTCAGCCGTGTTCTGAAGCGCGACGTGCGTGCTGAAAGAGAGGAGACTAATGATTGGAGACTTCGCGTGGCTGGAGTGAATGAGTACGCAGTTGAAAATCTGGTCAGGATGTTCGAGTATTATGATGAATCGGGATTGGCGGGAAACCCTAATGTGTTAAGATGGCTTTTGCAACGCCAACCGAGATCACTTGAATTATTTATTGAACGAACCGTATTAGGCGGCTAAATGAAATTACGTAAGGCCTATCAAGGTAATGGCAGTGTAGACTAAAGATAGGGACAAAACAATATTTACGGCCATCTTCACCCGAGGATTATGAAGATATGTCTGAATGGCTGCTCCAAACAAAGACCACGCGGAAGTGGCACAGAACGAAATTCCAGCCAGGATCGCGGCAGCCAACATCGAGAGCATAATATTCCTGGTAATCGGCGCCAGAAACGTTGAAAACAAGGAGAATGCGAAGACGATCAATTTAGGATTTAAGATCTGTAACATGAAACCATGAATAAACTTCAATGGCTTTGCTGCCTCTTCAGCAAAAGAATAGCTGGCTTTTAATATCCCGAAGGCGAGGTAAAGGATATAAGCCGCGCCAATGTAGCGCATGATCGCTTCAAGGGTTGGGAAGACATTCAATAACGCCGCCGAAAACCACCCGCTCAATGCCATCAGGAGGAAAACCCCGGCAGCCAACCCAGCTTGATAGTTAATTGTTCTTCTGTAACCGTGAATTACAGCCATCGAAGCAGTAGAAATATTGCTGGGTCCGGGCGTAAAGATTGAAATGAGGACGTACAGGATTAATGAAAGCAGGCTGGAAGACATATGGATGCCAATTGATCCACGCTATGGATCAATGATGAATTTGCCCGGCGTATTGACCTGGTGTCACACCAATGATCTTTTTGAAACGATTCGTCATGTGGCTTTGACTACTGAAACCCACAGCCAGGGCAATCTCGGTTAACGGATGGCCGATCTCAATGAGCCTTTGTGCGTTACGAATACGGACACTTTCCAAATAAGCGTGGGGCGGCATACCCACTTCAGCGGAAAAGGCACGCAAAAGATAATAAGGGCTGAGAGCAACATGCTGAGCCAGCAAATTCAAGCTCACACCTTGTGCGAAATATTCTTCAATGAAGAGCTTGGCCCTATGTATAGCTTTCCTCTCGTTGCCGAGTTTTTGTTCGGTGAAAGGGAAGTCGGCATATTTTTTTATGAGCTGGGCCAGCATCGAAACAAATTTGGACTCGCGCTCCATGGCATCTGCTTCGTCTGACATCGCCTTATGTATCGAAAGAACGCTTTTCATCACAAAGGGATCATCCACTCGAACTTCTCTAAAAAAAGGCACAGCCTGACCGCAGCCTGTTAATTCAAAAGCCGCCATTTGCATATGAGAAGTTGTGGGATATATGGATCGCATCTCAAATCCCTGTTCGTCGACGGCTTCACCGGTATGAACTGCACCTGGGTTGATCAAAATGACGCCGCCAGCAGGCGTAAGATGCTGAGTACCTTTATGGGTAAAAGATTGGCGGCCGCGCTCGATCAGGCAGATCACATAATAATCGTGACTATGACGCGGATAGGCATGTTGCACATATCGCGCTTGTAAAAGCCCCACATCAAGTTGGGCGTTATGGTTAACCTTCGACCATTCCTTTATCTGCATAATACTTTTTACCATAAACTGTCTTTTATTGTCTTGCAGAATATTGCTCAATCTGGCAAACTCCATGTGCTACACTGTTTTTTGCATGAATGCTCTTTTTGTTACTCCCACCGTAAATAGTTGGCTGGCGAACTCCAGTCGCCCGCGCATTTTGCATGTTTTTGAACAGGCCTCCAATTTGATCAATGAGCGCGGGGAAGTTTTATCAATCGTTATTCCAGAGATTGGAAATGGACCATTTAATCTCGTCGTCGGGGAGTCGATTGATTTTTCCAAACATCTCAATGTCGAATCCCAAATAACTTTTGAGATTAACTGCCTAAAGCTTGGAGAAATAACCATTAATACGGAAAGCGCAACGCTTTGGTCTCCATGCCCTGATTGGGAAATGTTACATACCAACAAAGACAAAATCCGTAGTCAATTGAGATCTTTACCAAATGCCAATTATCAACCTCTTCTCCCCAATTCTCTGATCTCCAGTTTCTCTTCTGCACTTGTTGGAGTAAATATTTCACCTGCTCTTGCAGTAACATCGCAACTGGCAGGTTTGGGAGCTGGACTCACTCCTGCCGGAGATGACTTCATCCTCGGGGCGATTCTCGCAGTCTGGATCATTCATTCACAAGCGATTGCAAAAATAATTGCCGAAGAAATAACAAATACTGCCGCGCCATTGACCACCTCACTTTCGGCAGCGTGGTTGAGGTCCGCGGGGAAGGGCGAAGCAGGAATCTTGTGGCATGAATTTTTCGATGCACTCATTTCCACGAATGCGATGCAAATATCAGAAGCAATCAATAGAATCCTTGCAGTGGGGGAAACTTCAGGAGCTGACGCGCTGGCAGGTTTTATCTATGTATTTGTGTGTTGGGCACCACAAGCACGTTCTAAAATCTCTTAATTCTCCCCTTGACAAAATAGAACACCTATTCTAGAATAGGCTATTGACATATTCCGATATGGGAATATAATGGAGACATGGCACGCACACCGACGACCCATGATCCATTCAATGCTGTAGCTGAACCCAAAAGACGAGAAGTCCTTGCCGTGCTGGGTGTGGAAGAACTCTCAGTCAACGAGATTGTTAACAAGCTTGGGTGGGCGCAGCCAATGGTGTCGAAACATCTTGGGGTGTTGAAACAGGTTGGGTTGGTGAGTGAGAGGCGGGTCGGTCGCCAAAGGATGTATCGGGTCAACGCAGAGCAGCTCAAACCCATCTACGATTGGGTCACTCCGTACGAACAGCTCTGGAACGCTAGGCTTGATCGCCTCGACAAAGTCCTACAGGAAATTCAAAAAAAGGAGAAAAAACATGTCATCAAAAAATAAAACAACCATCAAAGTAGAGCCAGGCAAACAGGATCTCTTCATCATAAGAGAATTCGATGCGCCGCGCGAACTTGTTTTCAAGGCTCACACAGATCCAAAGCTTTACGTCCAATGGCTTGGGCCGCGCGGATACGAAATGATACTTGAGACATTTGAGCCCAAGAGTGGCGGTAAATATCGTTACATTCACAAAGACAAGGATGGAAATCAATTCGCTTTTCATGGCGTGTTCCATGAGATGTCTGAAGAGTTGATGATCCAGACATTTGAATTTGAAGGACTCCCCGAAGCTGGACACGTCACGCTCGACACCATGAGACTCGAGAAATTGCCCGGTGACAGGACAAGAGCCACGATTCATTCCGTCTTTCAATCTGTTTCTGATCGAGATGGCATGGTCCAGGCTGGAATGGAAAAAGGTGTTAATGACGGTTATGAACGCCTCGATGAACTTCTTGCAAAAAAGTAGCCAAGGAGACAACGATGGGAAAAGTTACTTTCAACATGACGATGTCGTTGGATGGTTTTGTCGCCGGCCCAAATGACGGCCCGGAAAACGGGCTGGGAGATGGCGGCCAGGGACTCTTCAACTGGTATTTCAGCGGCGATACTGAGGTTTTTATGTCTGAAGGAGTGCCGCCACTCAAAGTTTCAAAGCAAAGCGCCGAGCTTATGAAAAAAGCTTTTAGCAACTATGGAGCAGGTGTGTGGGGACGACGAACTTTTGATATCGCACATGCCTGGGGCGGAAATCCGCCGGGTTCGCCAGCTTTTATTGTGACTCACAATGTTCCGCAGCAATGGGTGAAGGAACGCTCGCCATTTATCTTTGTCACGGATGGCGTGGAAAGTGCGGTCCAACAGGCGAAGAAAGCTGCAGGAAAAAAGGACGTGGTGATCTGCACGCCGAGCGTTCTGCAACAAGCTCTTAAGGCCGGGCTCGTGGACGAAATCTATATCGATGTCGCGCCGATTCTGATCGGTGATGGCATCAGTTTGTTTGACCGCCTCAAGACTGACCCAATCAATCTGGAATGTATCCAGAACGTGCAGACCCCGCACGTGACCCATCTCGGATTCCGCGTGATCAACTAAAAGACTCAATATCAGCGCATTCAAAGAATTTACAAATAAAAGGAGAAACATAAAATGAACAAGATTACCCCGTTCTTATGGTTCGATACCCAGGCAGAGCAAGCAATGAATTTCTATGTTGACATGTTCAACGCTGCGCCGCACAAAAAAGGAGAGTCCAGGATCGTCAGCATCACCCGCTACGAAAAAGGCATGGATGCACCTGGCGCAGAGGCACTGGAAGGCAAGGTCATTACCGGTGTCTTCGAACTGGCAGGTCAACGCTTCATGGCGCTCGACGGCGGTCCGATCTTCAACTTCACCGAAGCAACCTCATTCTACGTCGAATGTGAGGACCAGAAAGAAGTGGATTACTTTTGGAACAAGCTGTCGGCCGTTCCTGATTCGGAGCAATGCGGCTGGTGCAAGGACCAGTTCGGCTTGTCCTGGCAGATCATCCCAAGGCAATTGGGCGAGTTGATGGGTGACTCTGATCCCGTCAAGGCAAAACGCGTCGTCAACGCGATGCTACAGATGAAGAAGATCAACGTTGCCGATTTACAAAAGGCCTATGATGGGAAGTAAATCCGCGACCCGTGACCTGATCGTCACCCGCACGTTTGATGCACCGGTCGAATTGGTCTGGAAGGCCTGGACGGAACCCGAATATGTCATGAAGTGGTGGGGACCGGACCACTTCACCTCGCCCAGCGCCAGGATCGATTTCCGGGAAGGCGGTACATCGCTAGTCTGTATGCGTGCGCCACAGGATTTTGGCGGCATGGATTTTTATAATACCTGGGTCTATCAGAAGATCGTACCACTGCAATCCATCGAGTACATTCAGAACCTGTCCGATGAGCAAGGCAATTTGATCGATCCTGCTGTGGTTGGGATGCCTCCCGACTTCCCAAGAGATACACGTACTGTTGTGACGTTTAAGGATGTGGGAAATGGCAAAACGGAAATGACCATCACTGAGTACAACCTGCCCACTCCTGATACGCAGATGGGCAAAAACGCCGAACTTGGCTTGAATCAGTGCATGGATAAGATGGTCGCGATCTTCGCCAAAAGCTAGACACATTTGCCTGGGTGGTCAAGGTGGTCGAATGATATTTCAATATTGTGTCATTCGACCACCTTCATGAAATTTTATTGGATTATTGAAAGGAAATAAAAGTTATGAATAAGAAAACATTTAAGAGTATCGGCGCAATTCTTGCAGGATTTATCACGGTGTTCGTATTAAGTGTGGTGACGGATCTTGTACTGGAAAAGACCGGCTTCTTTCCGCCTGCAACCGAACCGGAAGCCTACACATGGTGGATGCTGCTGCTCGCTTTGATCTATCGAAGCATCTACTCGGTAGCTGGGTTTTACCTGACAGCGAGGCTGGCGCCGGATCGTCCCATGCGGCATGCGATCATCCTCGGGATCATTGGAACATTATTTGCTGCGCTTGGAGCCATGGCCAATTGGAATTTATCCGCTCATTGGTATCCAATCTTGCTTATATTGGTTACCCTCCCCTGCGCATGGCTGGGCGGCAGACTAGCCGAGATGAAAAAGTAACTTGCCCCTAAAAGTGGCAGCTGGATTACGATTTATAATATTGTTATTCAGCTGTCGTTAGGCTAAGATACTTTTATACAGGATAAGACCATGGCCGAGATCCAATACCTGGCACTATTACGTGGAATTAACGTGGGTGGAAACAACATTATCAAAATGGCTGATCTAACGGCATGTTTTGAAAGCATGGGCTTTACAGAAGTCGGCACCCTTATCCAAAGCGGCAATATTTTGTTTAAGGCAGCCGAAAAAGACAAAGTCAAACTCACGGCAAAAATTGAACGGGGTTTGTCGAAAACATTTGGTTATCAGTCACGTCTTGTCGTGATCCCCTACAAACAACTAAAAAAGATCGTTGAAGAGGCACCCAAGGGGTTCGGCAAAGACCTTGCCAAATACAGATGCGACGTCATCTTTTTGAAGGAACCGCTTACTGTCAAAGAGGCGTTTAAAAACGTCAAAACAAAAGAAGGCATTGATAATGCCTATGCAGGCAAATCTGTCCTTTACTTTTCTCGTCTGGACAGCAAAGCCTCTCAGAGTCGTCTGAGCAGGATCATCACACTTCCTATGTATCAATTTATGACCATCCGCAACTGGAACACAACGAACAAACTGCTGTCATTGATGGAAAAGGGAAATGAAAAAAGGAAGAGTGGATCATGACAAATACGACAGATCAGCTCAGGGCAGAATTAACCGCCAAAGAGTTCATCAAACGCCTCGAACTTATCGCATCTGACAGTGAAAACGGAATCGCGGATCTGGGCATGGGACAGGTCTTTGCACTCGCGAAGGAATTTATCGATACACCGCTCCATGAAGTGGAAAAGTTGCTTGGGAGTCCGATTCACAAGGTACGCGTTGGCGCGGTCAGCATCATGGACTTTCAGGCACGTAATAAGAAGACAACCGCTGAACGCAGAAAAGAATTGTTCGGTCTGTATATCCGCAGACATGACCGCATCAACACCTGGGACTTGGTTGATCGTAGTGCTATTTGGGTTGTGGGGAGTTATTTGTTCGACAAGCCGCGCAAAATTTTATATAAACTTGCGCGTTCCCAATTTATGCCTGAACGTCGCACTGCAATTGTCGCCACCCTTTATTTCATAGGAAAGAAAGACGTGGATGACGCCTTCAAACTTGCTGAATTTATGTTGTA
>Ga0209131_1000121_pt1 | contig 55990 bp, 45 predicted proteins | sample GraSoi_2013_40cm_FD_185826 | JGI IMG/M metagenome (GOLD analysis project Ga0209131, IMG submission 185826) | Grasslands soil microbial communities from the Angelo Coastal Reserve, California, USA - Sample 9_17_2013_40cm (SPAdes) (version 2) | ecosystem: Environmental > Terrestrial > Soil >...
CGTGATTGTGACCGTGACCGTGCCGTGCGCGTTACGCCCAGGCCGAGGTGACGAACGATCCCTGTGGGCCGGCGGGAAGCGCCGCGGGCACGGCGATCGCCGCTCCGGCCGCAGCGGCCGCCAGGCCTGAGCCCAGCAGGACTAGCCGGTGCCGCCGCCAGACCCGATAGGCAGGCCGAGGTGAAGCGGGTACTTCGGTGAGCGCCGCGTCCAGCCGGGCGCGGGCGCGCTGACGGATCTGGTCCGCAGACCCGGGCGGCGCCGGGCGAAGCGCGGTGAACATCCTGATCTCATCCATACCTATTCTCCCTTTCGGTGTTCGCCGGATTGGCCCCGCCAAGTACTTTGCGAGTCCTAGCCCGGATGCGGTTCAGCCGCGACCGGACCGCGCTAACGGTTATGCCAAGCGCGTCCGCGGCCTCGGCGTAGCTCAGCTCGGCCCAGGCGATTAGCAACAGCAATTCCCGGTCGCGGGGCGGCATGCCGGACAGCACCTCGGCGAGCTGGGGCCGGAATTGCCGGGCCGTCACCTGGTCGACCGAGCGGTCGCTGAAATCTTCGGTGAGCAACTCCGGCGGGATGGAACCGAGCATCCTTAGCCGCCTGATCTCGGCCCGTCGGTGCTTGCCGATCTGCCGGGCCGCGATCCCGTATAACCACGGTCTGGTGTCGCGCCGCGAGGTGTCATAGTGACAGCGGCGGCGGAATGCGGCGAGGAACGTCTCGGCCGTCACGTCCTCAGCGACTTCAGGACCGAGCCGGGAGGACGCATAGCGGAGGATCGCGTCGGCGTGACGATCAAAGATCGCGGCGAAGCAGCCGGGATCGCGCATCGACCACTCGATCAACTCCGAGTCTGTCGGGAAGGTCACCTCCCGCAGGCCAGTTCGATCCAGGCGGCCAGCCGACACCGGCTCAACCGGAGGAACGGGCAATCCGGGCTGCGGGCCAGCGCAGGCCGGCTGCTCTACCACGACCGGTATCCGCTCACGGTGACCCCTTCCTGCGGGTGTACTGACTCCTAATCACCCGCAGGGCGCATGTCAGTTGCGGTGCCATATCTGCCCGCCGCTGACGACGCCCGCTGCCCGCTGCTCAGCGAATGGCGTTTGCTCAGGTTTAGAGGGTGCGTCGCCTCACGCGGCGCGGCCGGGGGGCGGGATGGCCGACGGCAGCTACGGCGCCGCCGCGCGGTCAACCACCAGCTTGATCGCGGGCTCGAGCCAGGCTCGGTCTGCTTGGTCCCAGGGAACGACCGTGGTCGGCACGACCGAAGGGTCCAAGAGGCCCCCCGCGACGAGTTGCGTCACCTCCGGCAGATACCGCCGGGAGTCGGCGCGGGAGACGTGGAACGTGATGCCCTTGGTGTACATCGCCAGCAGCGGGACCGGCGTGGCCGTTGCGAACTGAATCGCGACGCTCGTGCAGGTGCCATAGTCGTCGGTCGAGCGAAGCGTGCAGGACAGGCCGTCGGCGTCGCCGGTGTTGTCGACCGTGATCGGCGCGCGGTCGAACCGGACCGGCCAGTCACCCCCGTGCTTTGTGACCTCGGCCCCGAGGCGCTCAGCCGCCTCGCAGCGCTCGGCATCGGTGTCGGCGTAGCGGACCCGGCCCGCCTTCAGCACCCGGGCGATCGCCACCGTGTACAGGCCGATGGACGCTGCCGCTCCGCCGACGACGAGGACGTCGGCTCCGGGCATCGCGGCCAGCCCTGGCGCTACGCAGCGGTAGGCGTCGACGACGTTGTCGGGCAGCGTGCACGCCGCCGCGGGGGAGAGGCTAGGCGGCGCAGCCACGAGCAGGTGATCAGCTGCAGGAACGACCAGCACGTCCGCCACCGCGCCCCCGTGCCCGCCGCCCGAGGGGCCGAACCCGAACGCCGCTCCCGCCCTGGCCCGGTACCGGTGGCAGGCGGCGAACCGGCCGCCTTGGCACGCCGGGCATTGTCCGCAGGAGACCTGGAAGGGGATCAGAACCCGGTCGCCTGCCCGCCACCGCGACACCACATCACCGGTCGCCACGATCTCGGCGACGGCCTCGTGCCCGACCGGATACGGCCCGGGGAACAAGCCGAACGCGGCCATCGCAACGTCAAGATCGCAGCGTGCCACCGCCAGCGGCCTGGCCAGCACGGCGTGCTGGTCGTTGAGCACCGGCGCCGCGGCGTCCTCCCACCGCACTAGGCCAGGCTCGACGTAGGTCAGCTGGCGCATCAGGCTAGAAGGCCAGGTTCCGCGCGAAGACATGAGCGACGATGCCGCCCGACGATGAGCTGATCTTCCCGGTCAGCTTGAGCCCGGCCGGCAGGGACTTGAGCGGGATCTTGACGTTCTCGGCAGCGGTGAGGAACTGCGGGGGCAAGCCGTTGCTGCTGACCAGGTGCAGCGTGATCGCGTTCGGGCCGGCCGACGTGACGCGCCAGGTCGCGTTCGCGTTGACGAGTCCGGCTGCGACGTTCAGGTGGGCTTGGACTTGGTTGCTGCCGACCGCGACGATCCTCAGCCCGCCACCGGAGCCGCCGCCGAGGAATCCGGCCAGCGGCCCGGCGTCTTTCAGGAACCCGCCGATGGCGCCCAGGCTGATCAAGATGGTCCCGTCGAGCGGGCCAGCGGTGCCCGACTGGAAGTTCGACTTGAGTTTCACGTTGTGCGCGACGACGTCGAGGCTGGTGATCTTGACCGGGCCCTCGGGAATGTCCGAGGAGCTGATCGTAATCTGGTGGAAGTTCCGGCTGATGACTTGGGTCAGGAACGGGAATCCGGCGATCGACACCGACGGCTTCTTCGGGAAGCCCTGCTTCTGGATCTGCGTAGCGGCCTGGGTCTCGGCGAAGGCCTTGGCACCGAAGTCGAGCCCGACGAGGAGTACGAGGACGGAGATGAGCCAGATCAGCGCCTTGCGGCCACCCCGGCGCTTCGGTGGCTGGTACTGGTACAAGCGGACCGCCTCCTGGTCTTGAGCTTGATTCGCTGCGGCGGCTGCGGTCCGGCCGGCGAGCTGGGGTCAGGGAAGTTTGCTCAGGCTGACGATCTGAACCTTGGCGGCGTCACGATTCGTCACATACAAGAACTTGCCGTCCGGCGAAAGCGCGAATTCCCGCGGCGTAAGCCCGCTGGGGATGTACCCGAGCAGCGCCTGCGTGCCCGCGAGCGCGAAACTGGGGTTCACGACAGCCAGGTTATGCGCGGTCTGCGGCGGATTGGTGCCGTCGTTGTCGCTGACCACGATCCGGCTGGCGCCGTTGACCAGGATCAGGCCGATCGGCCACTGGCCGACATGCACCTTGGCGATCAGCGCATTGGCCGCGTCTGTCCTGAGCCTCGACGCCGAGTAGCCGAGCAGGTAGTTGCTCTGCCTGGCCGTCACCCAGACCGTCTTGCTGTCGGGCGTCACTGCGATCCTCGCCGGGTTGCAGCCGGCCGGCACCTTATGGACTATTGCGGAGTTCAGCTGGCTCTGAGCCAGGTTCTGCGACGTGAGCTTCGCGATGTCGATGACCGTCAGCTTTCCCGGGACGATAGGCGAGTCCTGGACGAAGTTGGTCGCGTACAGCGTCTTGCCGTCAGGCGACACCATCACGCCAACCGGCTGCATGCCAACATTGAGCGATCCCATGTACGCGCCGGCGAAGTTCTTGAACCGGAGCGCCTTGCCCAGATTGAACACGCCGACCTTGTTGGCGAACTGGAGGGCGACGAAGGCGTACTGATCGTCGGGTGTCACGGCCACCCCGACGGCACGGCCGTACTTGGTCACCCCGGGTACGCTCAACGCGCCGAGATTCGTGCTGCTCGACCCGCTCTCAGCGGCCTTGGCGTCGAAGACCTGGATCCTGTTATCCACGGCCACGAGCAGGTACCTGTCGTCGTGAGTCAGCACGGCGCTTGTGGCCTGGCGGGCAGAGCTGCCTACTGACAGGTGCGCTCCTGTACTGGTGAGATGCCCGTTCGGCCCGGACTTGAATATCTGGACTGAGCTGTCGGTCACCACGAATACGGTTCCGTCGCGGCTGGCCGCGATACCGAACGGAGCGCCGAAGTTGCGCGGCACGGAGACAAACGACGACCTTTCGACGTTCTGGCCTGGCGCCGCTGTCGTGATGTTGCACCCTGGCGCCTTCAGCCCGACGGCCGGCGAATGGTTGTGGTTGCCGCCACCAGTGGTGCCGCTACCGCCGCCCCCGCCCTTGGTCAGCGCATAGGCCGCCGCGCCGCCGCCGATCAGCACCACGACCGCGGCGACCAGCGCGAGCGGAGACTTCCACCAGGGGCGGACGATGCTCGCCTGCGGGTCCGCGCCGCCGTGCGGGCCATAGCCACCCGGCCCGCCGGGCTGCCATTGCGCCGCGGTCAGGTCAGGTGCGGTTGACCTGCCGCCGCCCGCGACCTGGGTCTCGGGCGCGCCGTAGCCGCCCGCGGCGCCTGCTCCCACGGGCGGGCCGCCGACGCCGCCAGGGCCACCTGGGCCGCCCTGACCTGGGCCCTGCCCGCGGCCATGGCCAGGACCTCCGTCAGTACCCTGGCCGCCAGGTGCGCCGGGCGCCGCATACCCGCCGTGACCCTGGTAGCCGCCCTGGCCCTGGTACGCGGTCGGGCTTTGACGTTGGTTGGTGTCACCCGCGGACCCGGGACCGGGGTAGGCGCCCTGACCCGGGTAACCGCCCTGACCGGCGCCCTGGCCGACGTAGCCGCCCGCAGCAGGTCCTCCGCCGGCGCCAGGCTCTGACGGCCTGACTACCTGGGTCGCCGGGTGCTCCCCGCTCGGCAGTTCAGTGGGCCCCGAGTCGTACGGCCTTAGCCCGAAGGCCGCGCGAAGTGCATCAGAAAAGTCCCTGCAGCTTCCATACCGATCCGCAGGGGCTTTGGCGAGTGCCTTGGCAAACACTGGGTCGGCGGCGAATGGAAGGTCGCGCCTGCGGCTAGTCAGTGCGGGAGCCGACTCTGACAGCTGCGCATACATGACGGCCATGGCCTCGTCGCGCTGAAACGGCGGCGCGCCGGTCAGCAACTCGAACGCGGCACACGCGAGCGCGTATTCGTCGGCGCGGCCATCGACCGGCTTGCCCTCGATCTGCTCGGGCGCGATGTAGTCGAGCGTACCGAGGAAGGTGCCCGTGCCGGTTAGCCCGCTGGCTTGAAGCGAGCCCTTGCTCAACCCGAAGTCGGACAGGTAAATGTGGTCCGGGCGACCAGTCCCTGAGCTGGCGTCGAGCAGCATGTTGGCCGGCTTGACATCGCGGTGCACCAGGCCCCGGCCGTGCGCGGCGTCGAGCGCGGACGCGACCTGCGACACGATCTCCGCCACGCGCCCTGGCGGCATGGGTCCGGCCTGGCCGATCAGGGAGCGCACGTCACCGCCGCGGACCCACCGCATGGCGATGAACAGCACGCCTCTGGCCTCGCCGGCCTCGAACACGGGGATGATATGCGGATCGTCCACCGCCGCCGCAGCTCGCGATTCCCTGATGAACCGCTGCCTGAACGCCTCGTCGGCCGCCAGGGCCGGAGCCAGGATCTTGAGCGCGACCGTGCGGTCCAGCCGTTCGTCGTGCGCGCGGAACACCACAGCCATGCCGCCCTGGCCGATCTGCTCTTCGAGCAGATAACCCGCGATCCGCGCACCGGGCGCGAAGCCGCCCGGCACGACGGGATTCCCCTCGCTCACCCTGCCTCCCCTGCGCTAACTAGCTGTGCCGATCTTCCCGAACCGTCGCGTCCACGTTTTCCATTTCTTAAGGGCAATCTCCCGGAAGCCGCTGAAGCTGGCACGGCAGTCAAGATGGGCGTTCCAAGTATCCGGTTTGACCTTGTCCGCCGCAACCTGCGCGACTGACGGACACTCCAAATCAGTCAGCTTTCCGCACGACGGTATGGCGGCTCAGGCCGCCACGCTTCGACGTCTCGGAGCCAGTCGCAACGCGGCCAGCCTGCCGCCGTCACGCCGTCGCACGCCCGCGTCCCCGACGGCCCTGGCCCTATCGCGGAGCGCCTTGGGCGCTCGCCCGCACCTCGCCGGCGTGCCTGCCGCGCCCGGCCTCCCAATACGACGATAGGTCAGCGATCATGGCAACAGCTAGATTGTGCTACTAAAGCGCTTATAGCAGCACTATGCACCCGGGACACTAACGATGTTTCCGATATTCCCGCTGCGTGCCCCTGGTCATCTGATGCCCTCAAAGGCGTTCAGGGCCGTTCCTGAGTGGTCAGAGCGCCCCCGAACGCAGCAGCTAAATGGGCCGCCCATGGCGGTATCCAGGCCCGCGAAATAGGCTCTACAGTTACTGCATGACGCCAGAGCCCGCTTATTCGCCCGCTGGTTCCGTGCTGCTGGTGCGCACGCCGGACGCGGAGCGCTCGCTGTCGGCCGGACGCAATTATTACATCGGCCGGGACCCGCAATCAGACATCGTCGTCAACGACTCGCGCGTGTCGTGGCGGCACGCCGTCCTCCGTCAGGACGGTAGCACGTGGTTGCTGGAGGACGTTGGATCGACCAACGGAACGTTCCAGGGCAGGGACCGGGTTCAGCGCGTCGCGATCGCGGGATCGTGCGCGGTGCGGCTCGGGCACCCCGATGACGGCCCGGCCATGTCCTGCTCGGTCGCCGCCTCGGCCAGGCAGGCCGAAGGCGCGGTGGCGGGCCATACGCCGCCGACACGCTACGCCGAGGCATCGCCCGCCGCCCCCGCTCATCCGGCCGTGAACAGGCTGCCCGGCGATGTCGCCGCCGGTTATGCGGGCGGGCCGCCGGACGCCGGATACGCCGACGGGCCGCCAGGCGGCGGATACGGGGCCGCGCGCGGCGGATACGGCGACGGCGCGGCGGCCGGCGCCGGGGCTGCTCCGGCCGGACCACGCAACCCAGGCGTCCCGTCGCAGCGGCTAAGCCTGGAGCGGCGGCCGAGCGCCGTGCTCCGGCTGCCCACCACATTGCTGCGGATCGGCCGCGCGGCCGACAACCAGGTCGTGATCGCCGACCTCAGCGTCTCGCGTTACCACGCCGAGCTGCGCAGGAACCCGCGCGGCGGGTACACGATCGCCGACCTCGGCAGCCACAATGGCACGTTCGTCAACGGCCAGCGGGTCGAATCGGCGCCGGTCACGGAGCGTGACATCATCGGCATCGGGCCAGCGACCTACCGGCTCGTGGGTGAGGAGCTGCAGGAGTTCCTGGACACCGGCGAGATCTCGTTCATCGCCAAGGACCTGACTGTCACCTTGCCCAGCGGACGCACGCTGCTCGACCATGTCAGCTTTCCGCTCGGAGAGCGCTGTTTCATGGGGGTGATCGGCCCGAGCGGCGCGGGCAAGTCGACCCTGCTCGGCGCGCTGACCGGCACGGCGCCAGCCAACCAAGGCCAGGTCCTCTACGACGGCCGTGACCTGTACATGCATTACGCCGAGCTCAGGCACAGGATCGGCCTGGTCCCCCAGGAGAACATCCTGCATACCCAGCTGACAGCCCGCCGTGGGCTTGGTTATGCCGCTGAGCTCCGGTTTCCCCGTGACACCAGCAAGGCGGAGCGCGGCCACCGGATCGACGAAGTGCTCGAGGAACTGGCCCTGACCAGACACGCCGACACCAAGACGGCGGCCATGTCCGGCGGTCAGCAAAAACGGGTCAATGTTGCGCTTGAGCTGCTCACCAAGCCGTCACTGCTGTTCCTTGACGAACCAACCTCAGGCCTTGATCCCGGCCTCGACAAGTCAGTCATGGAGCAGATGGCCGATCTGGCCCACGACGGCCGGACGGTCATCGTCGTCACCCACTCGGTAGCCAACCTGAACCTGTGCGACCAACTGCTCGTCCTGGTGCCAGGCGGGAAGATCGCCTACTTCGGTCCGCCCAAGGAGGGCCTGAAGCATTTCAACCAGCCCGGCTGGGCCGAGGTGTTCCAGGCGTTCGAGTCCCAGCCGAATCGCGACTGGGCCTCCGAGTATCGCAACTCGGTCTACTACCAGCAGTACGTCGCCGGCGGGATGGAGGACGCGGGCGCGATCCAGGGCCGCGTCCCGAGGGCGGCGCCGTCCGCGGCTCCGAAGACCAGCAACCGGTTCGCCCAGATGCTCACCCTGGTCCGCAGGTACTCGGCGGTCATCTCCTCCGACCGGGGGTTCCTCTATCTGCTCATCGGGGTAGTCCTCGGCCTCGGCGCGCTGGTCAGGGCGTTCCCGCTGCCCAATGGCGGCTTCATCGGCCCGAACAACGCCGAGGCGCAGTCGGCGCTGCTGATACTCGTGCTCTGCGCGTGCTTCTCAGGTGCGCTGAACGCCGTTCGCGAGATCGTCAAGGAACGGCCGATCTATGCCCGAGAACGAGGTACCGGCCTGTCGGCCGGGGCTTACCTCGCGTCGAAGGTAATCGTCCTGGGTGTGATCAGTGCGTTCCAGGCCATCCTGCTCGTCGCCATCGGCCTGATCGGCAAGAAGTTCCCCCCGAAGGGCTCGGCGCTCCCGATGCCGATCCTGGAGATCGCGATCGCCATCGCGCTCGTGGCAGTTGTGTCCATGGTCATCGGACTGTTCACTTCGTCCATGGTCAGCACCGCCGAGCGCGCCATGCCCCTGGTGTTCTTGCTCGTCATGATCCAGGTGGTTACTACCGGCGGTATCTTCGCGATCCACGGCACGGCCGGCCTCGAGCAGATCGCCTGGTTCACCCCGTCCCGGTGGGGATTCGCGGCGAGCGCCTCCACCGTCGACCTGAACGCCATCGCGCCGGCGGGCTCAACCGTCGATCCATTGTGGAACCACACCTCGCACGCCTGGCTGGTAGATATCGGGGCAATGATCGCGCTGCTCTTCTTCTACTCGGCCCTGACCTGGTGGCGCCTCCTGAAGCTAGGCCCCCTGAAGCGCGGCGCCTAACCCCCTCCTGCGTCTTCGTGATCACGCGGGTGTAGTGCTTCTATGCACCACACCCGCGTGATCATCGGCGTTCAGGGGCTCAGGCGCGGAGGCTGGAGCTCAGGTCGAAGGGGCGCGGGTAGGAGGACGGCTGGAAGGCCGCGAACGCCGGCGCGACGGGTACCACCTTGCCGCCACTGAAGAAGATGTTGTAGGCGGGGCCGAGCGCCGTGGCCGCCTTGTTCATGCTGGCGGGAGTTAGCGCGCCATCCTGCCAGTGGCCGGTCCGCATCCGGTTCAGCAGGCTTCTGACCGAGGTGATCGTCTCGGCCGGGGTGAACGCGCAGTGCCCGGCGCGGCTGACGAACTCCTGCCGGAGCAGGAACGACCTACCTGCCTTGCGGACCACGCTGGCGTAGGCCTGCTCGTTCTGCGGGATGACCAGGCCGTCGCCGACCGTGTGGATGCTGAGCACCGGGATCCCGATCTTGCCGGTGAAGCTGATGTTCCTGGCTAGGTAGCGCACCGCAGACGGGTCGGCCTTGACTCGGGCAGCCTTGTTCAGCGTCCGCAGGTCAGCTCGCAGGCTGAGCCCGGCGGCGTGGTACAGCCCGGCGACCTCGCGCCGGTCGGCCGAGTTGGCCAGCTGGCGAACGTAGTCCACGCCGGTGTTCCACGACGGATTGCCGCCCGCCCGCGCCTCAAGCTCGGCGCGGAACGCGAAAATGAACGCGAAGTCCACCCGGCTGTCCCACAGGAACTGGTTCGCTTCCTGGCCCGTGAAGTCGCTGGCCGCCGGCTCGGGCGACAGCGAGGTGAACCAGCCTGGTGTGTCGCCAAGCGCGGCGGCCAGCGCCAGGCGCGCCTTGCCCTGGGGTGTGGCCTGGGCAGCGGCCGCCGCCGATTCCGCGCCCTGGAAGTTCGCAAGCGGGTTGGTAATGCCGGTGACCTGCACCGACGGGTCGACGAGCTGCTGGAACGCGAACGCGCCGTCCAGCGCCGTGTTCCAGGTCGCAACGCCGCCGGCCAGCACGCCGCACATTGGCAGCGCGGCGCTGAACCGGTGCGGGTAGCGCTGAATCAGCCCGGCCGTGATGATGCCGCCCAGCGAATGGCCCCAGGCGACAGTGCGCCGCGGCTTGCCCACCTTGCTGCCGAATACGCCCAGGGTGGCGACCTGATCGGGCAACGCTTGCTCGATCGCCCAGCCGGTGCTCGAGTACGAGGAACCGGCGAGCGCGTAGCCGTGGCTCAGCAGCCAGTTACCGGTGACCGGGTCGCCGACGTCCTGCGCCGGGTTGTTGCTGCCCGGGACCACGTAGCCGTGGCTGTAGAGAAACAGCGTCCGGTTCCAGTGCGCGGGAGTCTCGATCAGGTACGTCGCGCCATCTGCGAGAGAGCCGCAGAGCACCGTGTCTCCGGCAACGATCGGGGCAGGGCAGGTAGCCCCGCTGGTCGCCGCCGCGGCGGCGGGCGCGGTCACCGCGGCTCCTGCCAGCAGCAGCGCAGGCGCGAGCACCGCCGTCAATCTTCGAGGGAAGCTGGGCACGAGTGATCCTCCTGAGAAAAGGTATCCGCACAGGCCGTGTATCTTTCCGCGACTATAGCGAGGCGCACCGGCCAGCGGGAGATCCCGGAAAAGGCTGATCCGGGGACTTCGTCGCATCCGCCGTCCCGCGGAACAACGGTGAATACGTGTCGCTATGGCAGCAGCAGGGGTTCAGTATTGTCGCTTGGCGGGCGTTGGAGGGCTTGGCGATGAGGGGCTAGAGGCGCTTGGCCTCGACGATGCGGCGCAGGAAGCGGCGGGTGCGATCGTCCTGGGGGTTGGTAAATAGCTCAGCGGGCGGGGCTTCCTCGATGATCCTGCCTTCCTCGAGGAAACAGACCCGGTCCGCGATGTCGCGCGCGAAGCCCATCTCGTGCGTGGCGATCAGCATGGTCATACCGCCTGCCGCCAACTCGGTGATCACCTCGAGCACCTCGGCGACAAGCTCGGGGTCGAGCGCGCTCGTCACCTCGTCGAGCAGCATGAGCTGGGGCTGCATCGCCAGCGCGCGGACGATCGCCACGCGCTGCTGCTGACCGCCGGAGAGCCGGTCCGGATATTCGTCGGCCTTGTCGATCAGGCCGAACCTGTCGAGGAGCGCACGCGCCTCGTCGGCGGCCTGTGCAGCCGGCGTCCTGAGCACTTTGGTCGGGGCAATGGTGACGTTCCGCAGCACGGTCATGTGCGGGAACAGGTTGAACGACTGGAAAACGATGCCGATCTGCCGCCTGACCAGGTTGGCATCCACTCCCGGGCCGGAAATGTCATGGCCGAATAGGCTGATCCGGCCTGCGTTAATTGGCTCGAGCAGGTTAATGCATCGGAGCAACGTCGACTTCCCCGACCCGGACGCCCCGATCAGGCAGATCACCTCGTGTGCGGCCACCGACATGGTGATGCCGCGCAGCACCTCGTTGCTGTCGAATGACTTGTGCAGGTCGTCGATCCTGAGCGCCTCGCTGCTCACCGGGACGGGTCCGCCGCCAGCCGGGGCGGGCGCGCCGATCACCGGGTGCCCCCGGCAAGCCTGCGCCGGCGATCCCGCTCGATCAGCCGGTCGGTGAACCTGGCCAGCGGAATAGTCAGGATGAGAAACAAAATCGCTGCGACAGTGAAGCTGGAGAAGTTGAACACGGTCGCGCTGTAGATGCCGGCGGCCTTGTTGGCCTCGATCACGCCCAACGTACCGACCAGCGCCGTGTCCTTCTGCAGGCTGATGAAGTCGTTAAGCAGCGGCGGGATGACGTTGCGCACCGCCTGCGGAAGCACGACGAACCGCAGCGCGGTGCCATGGGACAGGCCGAGCGAGCGCGCCGCGGAGACCTGGCTCCGGTGGACCGAGTTCAGCCCCGCCCGGTACACCTCGGATACGTACGCGGAATAGGACAGCACCAGGGCCGCGACGCCGTAGACCGCGTCGGACTGGCTGGAGACAACCGGCAGGTTCAAGGCCGGCAAGCCGAATCCCAGCGCGAAGATCACCAGGATAAGCGGCACCCCGCGGAAAAAGTCCACGTACCCGGTCGTGAGGATCCTGATCGGGAACAGCGCGGGGCTCGCGGACTGCCTGATCAGCGCCACGAACAGGGCCAGCGCCAGGATCAGGACCTCGGCGACCAGGAACATCCTGATGTTGAGCCAGATCGCGGCGCCGACGGAGTAGTAACCCTTCCTGGGGTTGCCGATGAACGAGCGCCACATGTCCGTCGGACTGAAGAACGTATGCTCGAACGCGCGGGCGCCAGGCGCCAGAAGGAAGATCACGACCAGGATGCCGAGCACCACGATCGTGCTGACCGAGGAGATGACGGTGGCCCTGGTGCCGCCGCCGGAGAAAAGCCGCGGCCCGCGGCCCGTGGCTGCAAAGGAGCCCGGCGACACCGGTGAATTCGCGTCCATGTACCTGCCGCGGGCTCCTTTGCTCCGCGCCGTCAGGGCTTGATCGTCGGGAAGTGCAGGTAGATGCCCAGGTACTTCCTCTGCAACGCGGTCAGCGTTCCGTCCGACTGCAGGCTAGCTATGGCCTTGTTCACGCAGGTCACCAGCGCATTGCCCTTGGTGAAGACCAGGCCATAGTGCTCGCCGACGGTCGGGAATTGCCCGACTAGCACGGTGTGCTTCAGCTGGGACGCGGCCATGAACTGGGCGGTCGGCGTGTCGGTGACGAGCGCGTCGATCCGGCCTGCCTCAAGCGCCGCGGCCGCCTGATCCAGCGTGTCGAAGACCTTGGGCTGCTTCGTTGGCTGGACCTTGTTGGTGATATACGCCAGCCCGGTAGTACCGTTCTGGTCGCCGTACAGGTAGGTCTTCAGCTGGGCCGGCGAGTGCTTGGTCACGATAGGCGTTGCCTTGCGAGCTACGATCGCCTGCTGCACCGGGTAGTAGCTGTTCGAGAACGTCACCACCTGGGCTCGCTGCGGAGTGACCGAGACCTCATTGATGTCGAAGTCGAACGACTTGGGTCCGGGGGCGATCGCCTTCAAGAAGGGCTCCTGCACCCAGACGACCTTGGACGCGGGGAAACCGAGCTTGGCGCCGATCGCGTAGGCGACGGCGCTCTCGTAGCCCTTGCCGCTGGCCGGCTTGTTGCTCACGAACCACGGGGGGTAGACCGGGTTGTCGGTAGCAACGGTCAGCTGTCCGGGCGTGTGCAGTAGATGCGACAGCCCGGACTTGGCGCAGCCAGCTGCCGATCCGCCGCTGCCGCCACCACCAGTCCCGCTGCCGTTGCCAGTGGAGCTGCCGCAGGCAGCCAGGCCCACGGTGACTACAACGGCGGCGCACGCCGCCACGATGAACTGTCTCATCCTGCCACCCCAGCCGCTGGAACAAACCGGTCAGGCCGACCTCGTCTGGCTCAGCCCTCGCATTGCTTACATTCCTACTTACTAGCGGCGCACAGTCTACCGGGCCGGCCCGGTGCTGCGGGTGCACCGACCCGGCATGATCGCGAGCGCTCCCGTGGCTAGTTGTACCGGCCGAAGACGCGGCTGGGCGTCTATCAGCCGGAGATCCAGATCGGAGTCCCTCTGCCGTCGATTGAAACGATCTTGATCAGCTTGTGGAAGTAAATGGCGAGGTCCCACGGGATTCGCACGCAGCCATGTGACACCGGATTTATCGGCACTCCGCCGTTGGGCTCGCCATGAATCGCAAACGCGCGGCCGATGAAGAACACCGGGTTGTACATCTGCCCGAGCGGCACCGTGACGTTTCCCTTGATGAAGGACAGCGCCTTGTAGTGCCCGTCTGGCGTCACTGCGTAGCCGCAACTCCCGTGTGAGCAGTAGTAGTACCCGCCGCCAGTCGACACGTGGGAAATCAGCGCGATCTTGCCATGGTCGTAGAGAACAAGCACCTCGATCTTCTTGTTGATCTCAATCCGCAGATATCTGCCCCCGTGCGGGTGCAGCACCTTGGGAAGCCTGGGATGGAGCAGTTGTCGCTGCATCGTTGCGCCGACGATGTTGGCGTTACGCGGGTGGATCTTTCCGTATTGGACTTCCTTGAACGCCCAGACGCCCTCCAGCGTGTCCCAGCCAAACTGGCCGTCGATCTTGCCCACGAAGTAGTGCAGCAAATGCAGCCGCTGCTGCAGCGCCTTGACGGCTGGCCCGTGCATGCCGAACTTCAGCAGCCGACTCGTCGCCGTATACACGGCGCCCGGCTGCTGCTGTCCGGCTGCGCCAGGCGTAGCTGTCGTCGCTCTCGCCAAAGTGATCGCGTCGCTCGCTGCGCTGGCGGCTCCCGCCTGGCCGAGGACAGTTACCCCCACCGCTGCGGCCGCCCCGAGGCCAGCCAGCAATCGCCGTGCTCCGTGCGCCATCGTCATGCTCCGTTTCGCTGCGTGCTCGAGCACGCCTGCCGGTTTCAGATTCCAGCCTTCTGGACGCTTGTCGCCGGCTTGAGGTTGTCTCGATCCGCAGTTTCTGTTATCCGAGACTTAATCGGGCTCGCGACCGTCGGTCCGGGAACCCATACGGTCGCGGGCATAGCCATGTGTGCCGGCCGACGCCATGGGTATCTAATCGGCCGTTGTTCAACTTCACGTTCCACTTCCTTCTTCTGACCAGAGGCAATGCGGGAACCTTGCCCAGTGGGCTGGAATGACGTTGCCAGCCGGACGGCATCCCTTGAACAGGGGCAGGGCATGAGGCTGCGAAGCCGTCGGAACGGACGGATCCCCGGGGAGGGTCGTGACCGCGGTAGTCGCAGACCAACTGCCAGACGCCGATACCATCGGCGCGCAGTTCGCCAGGCTTGCCGCCGAGCTCGGCCTGGGCGTCCAGCGGCGCAAGAACGGCCGCGCCGTGCTGGTGGCAGCCGACGGTGCGCGGATCCAGTCGTGGCGCGAGGACTATCCCTACCTGGCCCGCCTGGACCGGAAGGCCTACGAGCCGGCCGAGCGCCAGCTCCAGATCGAGCTGCTGAAGCTGCAGCGCTGGGTAAAGTCGTCGGGCAGCCGGATCCTGATCCTCTTCGAGGGTCGCGACGCCGCCGGCAAGGGAGGGACGATCCGGCGGTTCACCGAGAACCTGAACCCGCGGGGCGCCAGGGTCGTGGCCCTGGACAAGCCCGCTGCCCATGAGCAAGGCGACAACTACCTGCGCAGGTACCTGCCGCACATGCCAGCAGCGGGCGAGATCGTCATGCTGGACCGGTCCTGGTACAACCGCGCGGGCGTCGAGCAGGTCATGGGGTTCTGCCGGCCCGACGAGTACGAGACCTTCCTGGACGAGGCCCCGGACTTCGAGCGCAAGCTGACAGCCGACGGCGTAACCGTCATCAAGCTCTGGTTCTCGGTCACCAGGGCCGAGCAACTCCGCCGTTTCCTCAGCCGTCACGACGACCCCGTCAAGCGGTGGAAGCTGAGCCCGATCGACCTCGCCTCGCTCGATAAGTGGGACGAATACACCCGGGCGAAGGAGGCGATGTTCGGGCACACGGACGTGGCTGAGGCACCGTGGACCGTCATCAAGAGCAACGACAAGAAGCGTGCGCGGCTCGAGGCGATGCGGTGCGTGCTGTCCCAGTTCGACTATGACGGCAAGGACGCGAAGGCGGTCGGCCAGGTCGACCCGCTGATCGCCGGCGCGCCTGGCACGCTGCCCGAGCCGGCAGCGGCGAGCCCTGCCGCAAGGACCGCAAGGTCCGCTGGGCGCGAGCGGCTGCCGACGGCCGTTCCGCTGAGCAGGATCCCGGGCGTCGTGCCGAGACTAGCCGCGAGCGGAGAGGTGGCCCGCTCAGAGGCCGGCCGAGGGGTCGGCTCGAAGGCCCGTTCAGACACCGGCTCGGCCGCGACCGCGCAGCCTGCTCACCTCGTACAAGGCGATCCCCGCGGCGACCCCGGCATTGAGCGACTCGGCTCCGCTGATGGGGATCTTGACGACCGCGTCGCATTGCTGCGCGACGAGCCTGGACAGTCCCTTGCCTTCTGATCCGATCACGAGCACGAGCGGGCCGTCGGCCAGCGTCACGTCCGCGATCTCGTCCTCCGCGTCGGCGTCCAGACCGACCAGGAACAGGCCGGCCTCGGCGTAGGCGGCTAGCGACCGCGAGAGGTTCGGCGCCTGGGCGACCGGCACCCGGGCGAGCGCGCCTGCGGAGGCCTTCCACGCGCCCGCCGTCACTCCGGCCGACCGTCGCACCGGGATCAGCATGCCGCTGGCGCCGAACGCGGCCACGGACCGCGCGACGGCGCCCAGGTTCCTCGGGTCGGTGATTCCGTCCAGGGCGACGATCAGCGGCGGCGCCTGCCCAGTCCGCGACCCGTCCGCGATGAGCTCACCGGGATGAGCATAGGGATATGGCCTGATCCGCAGCGCGAGTCCCTGGTGTACAGCCCCGCCGGTCAGCCGGTCTAGCTCCGCCCGTCCTGCCTCCACGACGGGTATGCCTCTGTCGGCGGCTAGCTTGATCGCCTCGCCGATGCGCTCGTCCGGGTCGAGGCGCGGCCCGACGTGCAGGGCAAGCGCCGGCACGGCGGCCCGGAGCGATTCGAGCACGGCGTTACGGCCAGCGACAACTTCGGCTGCGCTTCCCGCTCCCCGGCCCTGATTGGCGAAATGGCCCGCACTGCGGGGGGTTCCGGGGGGTCGCCCCCCCGGGGTGACACCGCGCGACCGCTCCTCCATCGCCGGCCTTGCCGCAACCGACCGGCCCGCCGCACCGTCCTGGGCGGGGTCGGCTCGCTCCCGACCTGGCTTGGCGGGCGCCAGGGAGCCTGGTTTGCCCCGCGCGGCTGCGGCTGCCGCGGCCCGGCGCTGCGCGGGATGACCTGGCCTGACCTCGGCGGGCGGGGTCGGGCCCTTGCCCTCCAGCTTGCGGCGGCCATATCCGCCAGTACCCGGGCGCGGCTTTCCTGACTTCGCCCGGTTGCCCGATCCGGCCTTCTGGCCGCCGCGGCTCTTGCCTCCCGCGGCGCTCATCGGGCGAGCTCCCACCGTGGCCCGGCCGGCGTGTCCTCAACCACGATCCCGGCTGCGTGCAGCTGGTCCCTGATCGCGTCGGCCGCCGGATAGTCCTTGCGCGCCCGGGCGGCCTGGCGCTGGTCAAGCGCGACCCTGACCAGGGCCTCTACGACATCACTCAGCCCGGAGTCGCCCGCAGTGGCCCACGGGGCGGCCAACGGGTCAAGGCCGAGGACGCCAAGCATGGCCCGCACCGACTCGGCCTGCTTATCCGCGCCCGCCTGGTCACCAGCGGCCAGGGCCGTGTTGCCTTCTGTCACTACCTCGTGCACGACGGCGAGCGCCTGCGGAACGGCGAGATCGTCGTCGAGCGCGGCGACAAACGCGGCAGGCAGGCTGCTGGCCAGCGGCAGCCCGGTGCCCCCAGTGCCCCCGGTGCCCGCGGTGCCCGCGGCCCGGCCGGTTCCGGTTCCCGTTCCAGCGGCCTCTGACGCGCGGACGACGAAACCCTCGATCCGCCGGTAGGCAGCCGCCGCCTCAGCCAGTGCTTCAGGCGAATACTCGATTCCGGACCGGTAGTGTGCCTGGCCAAGGTAATAACGCAGTTCGACGGGCCTGACCTCGGTAACCATCGCGTCGACGAGCAGCGAGTTGCCCAGCGATTTGCTCATCTTCTCCCCGCCCAGATTGACCAGGCCGTTGTGCAGCCAGTACCGGGCGAAGCCATCACCAGCCGCCCTGGACTGCGCGAGCTCATTCTCGTGGTGCGGGAACAGGAGGTCGAGGCCGCCGCCGTGGATGTCGAACGTCGGGCCGAGGTACTTCGTCGCCATCGCCGAGCACTCCAGGTGCCAGCCTGGCCGGCCTGGACCCCATGGCGTGTCCCAGTACGGCTCGCCAGGCTTGTGCCCCTTCCATAGCGCGAAGTCCCGCGGATCGCGTTTGGCGCTCCCGCCCTCGATATCATCCGCCGCGCGCATGTGCTCAGGCCGCTGGCCGGACAGCGCCCCGTACCGGTCGTAGGAGGAAACGTCGAAGTGGACGTCGCCGCCCGCCGCGTAGCCGTGACCGGAATCGATGAGGCGCCGGATCAGCGTGATCATCTCAGGTACGTGTCCCGTCGCCCGCGGCTCGACGTCCGGCGGAAGGCAGCCGAGCACGTCATAGGCGCGGGTGAACGCGCGCTGATTCCGCTCGGCCACGGCCCACCACGGGCTGCCTTCGGCGCTCGCCGTGCGCAGGATCTTGTCGTCGATGTCGGTGACGTTCCGGCAGAACGTGACCTCCAGGCCGCTCACCTTGAGCCAGCGGACCAGAATGTCGAAGCTGACCCCCGAGCGGATGTGACCGATGTGCGGCGGAGCCTGAACGGTCGCCCCGCACAGGTACAGGCCGGCCTTCCCTGGCCTGAGGGGAAGGAAGTCGCGCACCGTGCGCGTCGCGGTGTCGTGGAGGCGGAGCGTCATCTGTCAAGGCTACGGGATACCCAAGCGGCGCTACTCCTCGTAGAGGACTACCTTGTCCGGCCTTATCCGGACGACGACCCGCTGCTCGCCTGGCCGGAGCCCGAACGGCTGGCCGGTGTACTTGAGCGCGAGCTCGTTGATCAGTTCGGCGGCCGGATCGTCGGTGATCGTCGCTGTGCCCCTGACCTCGGCGTAGGTATAGGGATCGGCGGGGCCGTAGACCAGCGCGCTGATCCGGGGGTCGCGGGTGAGGTTTGCGTGTTTGCGCCTGCCTTTGATCGTGGAGAACAGGACGTCGTCGCCGTCTGTCCTGGCCCAGACCAGGCTCATCTGCGGCCGGCCGTCAGGATCGACGGTCGCCACGGTGACGTGGTTTGGCGCGTCGAACAGCGCTCTGGCGCGCTCTGGCAGCCGCGCGCTGGCGGCTCCGGGGGGCCTTCCGGTCGCGCCGGCACCGCGTTCAGCCACGGGCGGCCCTGGCCCAGCTCCAGGGGTACTCGGGATCCTCGGCGATGGCGGCCTGGTCCGATAGCAGCAACGGACGGAAGGTGTCGATCATGACCGCCGTCTCGTCCGTCGTCGTGCGGCCCGCCTCCATGTCCCTGATCACTGCCTCGACCGCGCCGGGAGCCGGGCCGTGCGTGAACCCCGAGGGGTGCAGGGTAATCGAGCCGATTCCGATGCCGGACCCACGGCGCGCCGAGTAGTCGCCGGCTACGTAGAACATCATCTCGTCAGAGTCTACGTTGTGATGGTTGTAGGGAATCGGCACCGCCTGCGGATCGAAATCCAGCGGGCGGGGGCAGAACGAGCAGATGACGAAGTTCGGTCCATCGAATGTCTGATGGACCGGGGGCGGTGCGTGCGTCCGCTTCACAATCGGCTCGAAATCGGCGATGTTGAAGGCGTAGGGGTACAGGCAACCATCCCACCCGACGACATCAAACGGATGATAGGCGTAAGTAAGGCTGGTCAGGCCGCCGCGGTTGCGGACGATCACCGGCACGTCCTCGCCCTCTGCGAGCACCGGGCTCCCGGGTCCGCGCAAGTCGCGCTCGCAGTAAGGGGCGTGCTCGAGGAACTGGCCGGTCTGCGACAAGTATCGGCTGGGCGTCCTGATGTGGCCGCGTGCCTCGATCACCAGCGCCGTGGCGGGATAGGCAGCGGGGTCCTGCTCCGATGCGCCGGCCGGGAGCCAGCGATGGATGGTCCCGCGGGGAATGACGACATAGTCGCCAGGCACCGCGTCGATGGCGCCGTAAACCGACTCGAACCGCAGCGAACCAGTGTGCACGTACACGGCTTCGTCTCCCGTCGAGTTCCGGTAAAGGCCGGAAGCGACATCGGCGCTGACGAAGGAGATACGGACATCGTCATTTCCTAGCAGGGGTATCCGGCCGAGGACAAGATCGCCGCTCCCGACCAGGTCCTGGGTGCGGTAATGCCGCGGCAGCAGCGGATGATTGGCAGTCAGCCGTGCCTCGGCAGCCACGTCGGCAAATGCTTCGCTCTTCACGATCGCGGTCGGCGGATGGGAGTGGTACAGGAGCGCCGAATCGGACGAGAAACCCTCCTCGCCCATGAGTTCCTCGGCGTACAGCCCGCCCTCCGGACGGTGGAAGCGGATATGGCGCTTTCTCGGGATCTCCCCCGACACCCGGTAGTAAGGCATTTCGGCTCCCTTGCCGCGATGTTCCTTTGGGCCGGTCGCGAAGTCCGGTGGGCCGGTCGCAAAGCCGCAGGTCGCTGGCCCGCCACCTCGTCGCGGGTTAACCTCATCCCGGCCAAGTCCGCCTCGGGGCGCGAACGCTGGCCGCCGCAGCGATTAGCAGTGCCGCCTGATCTGGTCTATCTTCCCCGACTATAGGCCCGCGGCTGATTCGGCCGGCCGGGGACATCTTGCAGGAGGGAATGGCGTGGCGCGGACGAGCGAGACCCCCCAGGGCCTGGACGCCCCGCTGGCGGCCGGCCATGATGCCCCCTACCACGACGCTACAGGCGTGCAGCCTCAGTTCGCCGCCCAGGCAGAAGCGGACCGGCCCGGCCGCGATGCTGGTCGGGCGATGAGGCTTGTCGCCCTTGTCGCTGTTGTCATCGGCCTTCTCGCGCTAACGGCCGCCGCGTGCGTTCTGTCGTACTCGAGCATGCATTACCTGGCTGTCCAGGCGGACGTGTCCGCACGGCTGGCCAGCATTTACCCGCTGATCTTCGATGCGCTGCTCGTGCTGGCCGGCTGCTCGGTGCTCGCACTGCGCGGCGCGGGACTCGTCAGCCGGATATACGGGTGGCTGTGCATGCTCGTGCTGCTCGGCTGCCTAGCCGCGGGCGGCGCGTTGCGCGCTGCCGCGACCAAGATTCCGCACCGGACGGCCGGTGTGGTCGCGGCGATCGCCCCCTGGGTTCTCGTCCTGATCGGCTTCGGCCTGCTGCTCGCGCTGCTCAGGTACGCGCGGATCAGGCGGCTCGGCCAGCAGCACGCAAAGGCCGCTGCCGGGCAGGAAGAACGGGCGCTCCCGGATCCCGCGACCAGTGCGGGCCTGACTCCGCCGCCGGCCGTGCGGCCGGCAGATCTGCAATTGCGTGCCCGAATCCCCAGGCAGCCGACTGACGACCAGACCGAGGCGAACCCGGTCCCCGGTCCCGTCGGCTGGCCAACGCCGTTCATGCCCCGTGTCGAGCACGAGTCTCAGGGCGAGCGTGACATCGCGGAGCAGGCCGTGGCCGCGGACGAGACCGTGGCCGCGGAGCAGGCCGTGGCCGCGGACGAGCCCGTGGCCAGGGACCAGCCTGCGGCCGGTCAGCTGGGCAGCGAGCTCAGCCCGGCACCCATTCAGGAAAGCACCGGGGAGGAAGCCAGCGGACCGCCCGCCTTCAGGCGGACGCGCAGTTCTCCTACCCCTCCGCAGGAGTAAGCCCTGTGCTGACCGGCACGACGATGGCCGTGGCGATTGCCGCGACGCCCTCGCCCCTGCCGGTCAGGCCGAGGCCGTCAGTCGTGGTGGCCGACAGATTCACAGCGGCACCGTTCAGCGCGGTTGACATGGCCGACTGGGCCTCGTCCCTGCGAGCAGAGATCCGCGGCCTATTCCCGATGACCTGCACGGCGACATTGCCGATGCGGTATCCGGCCTCGTCCAGCAGGTGGCTGGTCCGGCCTAGCAGGACAGCACCGCTCACCCCGGACCACCGCGCCTCCTCGGTCCCGAACTGGCCGCCGAGATCGCCGAGCCCCGCAGCCGAGAGCAGAGCATCGCAGATCGCATGTGCCGCTACATCACCGTCAGAGTGGCCGGCCAGGCCCCGCTCACCAGGCCAATGCAGCCCGGCCAGGTACAGCTCTCGCCCGTCGCCGAACGGGTGCACATCGACTCCGATGCCGACGTGCGGCATCCGATCGTCCATTCGGGCGGGAGCCGCGCGTCAGCTAGCCAGGATCTCGTCGAGCAGCGTCTCGGCCTTGTCCTCGTTGGTCTTTTCCGCGAGCGCAAGCTCGCTGACGAGGATCTGCCTGGCCTTGGCTAGCATGCGCTTCTCGCCCGCCGACAGCCCGCGCTCACGGTCGCGGCGCCACAGATCGCGCACGACCTCGGCGACCTTGTTCACGTCGCCCGATGCGAGCTTCTCGAGATTGGCCTTGTACCTGCGCGACCAGTTGGTCGGCTCCTCGGTGTACGGAGCGCGCAGGACCTCGAACACCCGCTCGAGGCCCTCCTGCCCGACTACATCCCTAACACCGACAAGTTCCGCGTTATCCGCGGGAACCCGCACCGTCAGGTCACCCTTGTCGACCTTGAGAACGAGATACGTCTTATCCTCGCCCTTGATCGTCCGGATCTCTATTTCGTCGATCCGAGCAGCCCCATGGTGGGGGTAGACGACGGTATCGCCGACCTTGAAAGTCATGTGCCACGTACCCCTTCCGCTTTAGCTATGTTACCACGGCGCGGAACGAGCAATAACCATGCTTTTTGACAAAGATGCAGGTCAAGCACGCTTTTGCATACTGTGGGTGAGTGGCGGCGCCGTCAAAAAACCGACCCTCGCCCCGGCCAACCGGAACATCGGGCCACGAGGGCGCCGGCTTGGACGCCGGTAGGCCGCCACTCGGACTGCACCAAGCTTACCGCCTGGCCACTTCGGCTACAGCCCACTGAGCACTACGGAGTCCCTGGCAAGCATCTGGGCATCCACGGGTTACGTCAGCCAGCTGCCAGGCTCATACTGAAGATAGGAGCTTGGGAGCGATTTCCGGAGAGAGACGCGTGAACCAGGGCGGTGAACCGGGACACGACGACTACGGCCTGCCGCCCGTGGACATCCAGATTCCCGACGATGCCCGCGAGCTAGACCGTGACGTGCAGGCCTATTATCGAGAGCTGCGCGCGCTGCGGCGTCATGAGCGCAGCGACCGATGGCGGGCACCGCTGCGGCGGAGCAGCATGATCGTGCCGCTTATTGCCGGGTGCCTGGTCCTCGCTATGGTCGCGGGGATGGTGCTGACCATGTTCAGCGCCAATCCGTACTTCTCCAGCCTCGCCGGCGGAGCCCGTCAGAGCGGCCAGGCTATGCGCTCAAAGGCCCCGTCGGCTGGTCCGTCGGCCACGAACGGCGCAGCTGGATGGAGCAGCCCGCCCGCCGTTCGTCTTCCTGCTGGCAAGATCAGCGTGGCAGGCAAACGGGTCGAGTTGCGGGGCCTCGCAGCGAAGGCGCTTGCCATAGTTCCGGCCGATTGCGCCTGCGCAGCCATGATCGCGCGACTACTCTCGCAGGCCAGGTCGGCGAGCGTGACGGTCTACCTGATCGGCAAACGTGGAGTCAGCATTGCCGAGCTCGACAAGCTGGTGCCCGCCTCGGCGGAGGGAAGGGCCCTCGTGGCCCTAGACGCGGATAACGCGCTTAAGTCGATCTCGCGGCCGAAGGGCCCGACGATCGTGCTTGTCGATGGCGGTGGCGGCATGACGGTCGAACGCCCGTTGAGCCCGGGCTTCGATCTGGGTCACAAGCTGCAGCAGCTGCGGCAACCGCACTAGGCGTCCGCAGAAGCGACTTAGCCGCGCGAGTGACGTAGCAGCGGGAACCCGGCGGGCCGGCTGCGAGGAGCGCGATCCGCGCCGCTACGCTGTGCGAGGTCTGGCCAGATGCGACCCGGCAAGCACGAGGAGGCTCGGTGATCCGGAGCAGCCGCTGCGGCGTGGTGCCGCGCCGCATTCTGATCGCGGCCGCGGTCGCGCTAGTGCCGGTCATCGCGGGATGCGAGGCAGGAAACAACGCGCCGACCCTGCAATGGCACCAGCCGACGGACGGGACCGTCGCCTCCGCGGGCACCGGCGACAGCATCACGATCAGCAACCTGTTCGTGCTCGGCCCGCCTGTCGGCGCTGTCCTGCACCGCGGCCAGAACGCTGGCCTCTTCCTTGGCCTGGTTAACATCGGCCAAGCAGACCGCCTGATCGCGATCAAGGCACCCGGAATCGCGCGGTCCGTGCAGCTGCCCGTCGGCGGCATCAAGCTAGGGTCACAGTCCAGGGTCCTGCTCACCGGCCCCAAGCCGCTGATCGTTCTGCAGCAACTGGTCAAGCCGCTCGCGGGCGGCTCCGTCATCACGATCGACCTGATCTTCCAGAAGGCAGGGACCAAGACGCTGCCCGTCCCGGTGATGCCGAGCGTGTCGAACTACTCGACGTTCTCGCCGCCGCCAGCCTCGTCACCAAGCCCGATAAGGGCCGCAAGTCACTCGGCCAAGGCGGCCAAGGGCAAGCGCGCCTCGGCTACGCCCTCGCCGAGTAGCTCGCCCTGACTAGCTCGCCCTGACCAGGAACTTAGGCTGGGCCCAGGCTAGGCCGCTTGGCCTCATGCCCACGGCGCGCTGCTACCCGCCAGGCTCGAACTTGTAGCCGAGTCCTCGGACCGTGATGATGTGCATTGGCCTGGCAGGGTCCTGCTCCACCTTGGCCCGGAGCCGCTTGATGTGAACGTCGAGCGTCTTTGTGTCGCCGACATAATCGGCGCCCCAGACCCGGTCGATCAGCTGCATCCTGGTCAGCACTCGGCCCGAATTCCGCAGCAGCACCTCGAGCAGCTCGAATTCTTTCAGCGGTAGCTGGACGGACGCGTTGCGGACCATCACGATGTGCCGCTCGACGTCCATCCGGACCGGGCCCGATTCCATCACCGAGGTCCCGGCTTCCTCGCCGTCGCCGCGGCGGCGCAGCACCGCCCGCATCCTGGCGACCAGTTCGCGGGAAGAGAACGGCTTGGTCACGTAGTCATCGGCGCCGAGTTCGAGCCCGACGACCTTGTCGATCTCACTGTCCTTGGCGGTGAGCATGATCACGGGAACATTCGACCGCTCCCGCAGCGCCCGGCAGACCTCGCTGCCCGGCAACCCGGGCAGCATCAGGTCGAGCAGGACCAGGTCGGCACCGGTTCGGTCGAAGGTGTCGAGCGCGGCAGGACCGGTCGGGCACACGGCTACTTCGAAACCCTCTTTGCGGAGCATGTACGACAACGCGTCGCTGAATGACTCCTCATCTTCGACAACGAGCACCCGCGTCACTTGACTGCCTCCTTGGCCATGCTTTCCGGAGCGCGCGCGTCGGGCAAGCCGCCGCGCGGCCGCTCAGTGCTTTCCGGAGCGCGCGCGTCGGGCAAGCCGCCGCGCGGCCGCTCAGTGCTTTCCGGAGCGCGCGCGTCGGGCAAGCCGCCGCGCGGCCACTCGAGTCGGTCGGGTCGGGTCCGGGCCATTGCCGGCCCGCACGTCATGATCGCGCTCCAGGCCTTACTGGCAGTCGCAGGGTGAAGGTCGATCCGGAGCCCTCCTTGCTGGTCACCGTCACCTTCCCGCCGTGCGCGGCTGTGACGTGCTTGACGATCGCGAGCCCGAGGCCGGTACCGCCGGTCACTCGCGATCTGGCGGGATCGACGCGGTAGAAGCGCTCGAAGATCCGCTCGAGGTCGCGTTCCGGGATGCCGATCCCCTGGTCGCTGACGCTCAGTTCGACGATGTCCTTGCTGGCCAAGCGGGTCGATACGACTACCCGTGTCTTCTCAGGGCTGTAGGCGACGGCGTTGTCAAGCAGATTGCGCAGCGCTGTGACCAGCAGCTCCTCCTCGCCGAGCACGGTCAGCCGCCTGGTGCCAGTGAAGGCCAGCTCGATGCCACGCGACGTCGCCTTCATCCGGCCGCGATCGAGCGCCTCGGCGACCACCGAGTCGAGGTCGACCGGCGCCGGGTCGGGCACCGGCTCGGCTGCCTGGATCCGGGACAGCGTGATCATGTCCTGAACCAGGTTGGTCAGCCTGCTCGCTTCCTGCCGCATCCGGCCTGCGAAGCGCCTGACTGCCTCGGGGTCGTCCGCGGCATCCTCGACCGTCTCGGCCAGCAAGGCCAGGGCCCCGACCGGCGTCTTGAGCTCGTGGCTCGTATTGGCCACGAAGTCCCTCCGGACCTCCTCGACGCGCCGCCGCTCGGTCTGGTCCTCGACAAGCAGCAGGACCAGCCCGCCGCCACCGACGGCGGGCCCCAGCGGAGCTACGCGGACAGCAAAGCTCGTCGTTCTGCCCTTTAGCGCGCCGGTCGAGACGTCAATCTCACCCTCGCGGATCTCACCGTCCCTGCGCACCTGACGGGCGAGCGCGAGGAGCTCTCCGACCACGAGTTCGTCGCCCTCGACCAGCCCAAACGAACGTGCAGCCTCGCTCGCCTCGAGCACCATGTCGTCGCTGTCGATGACCACGGCTGACGACGACAGCACAGCGAGCACGGCGGCGAGCCCCGCAGGCAGCCGGACAGAACCCGGGGCAGCGGCCAGGTACGCGGAGGTGCGGGCGCTCATCCGACCGCCTCGGCGGGCAAGGCCGGGACGCGGGCGTTGCTGACCGCAATCACCCCCACATTCACACTTTGATGGTATGCGGAGAGCCTGTGAGCGCGCACCTGGGCAGCTTCTTGACCAGGATCAATTTGTGGAGAGTTCACCAGGTCGCTCTCCTGAGTTCACATAGCGGGCGCGCGCTGGCCGACGCGGCGACGCGCACTGCCCGGGCTGCGGCTGCCTTCCCTTCACCTGCTCATCTGCCCTCGTTCCTGACCGCCTCGGCGGCGAGCTTCGCTGCCTGCGGGTCCAGGTACTCGCCGCCGTTGCCCACCGGCTGGTAGCGGTCATCGAGCTCGTAGACGAGCGGGATCCCCGTCGGGATGTTCAGCGCCGCGATGTCCTCGTCGCCGATCCCGTCCAGGTGCTTGACCAACCCGCGCAGCGAGTTCCCGTGCGCGACGACGAGCACAGTCCGGCGGGCGGCAAGCTCGGGAACGATCGCGTCGTGCCAGTACGGCAGCATCCGCCAGACAACGTCGCGCAGGCACTCCGTGCGCGGCATCAGATCACCGGGCAGCAGCGCGTACCTCGGGTCGCGAGCCTGCGACAGCGGGTCGTCGTCGGCTATCGGAGGCGGCGGTACGTCGTAGGACCGCCGCCAGGCCATGAACTGCTCGTCACCGTACTCGGCCCGGACCTGGGCCTTGTTCTTGCCTTGCAACCCGCCATAGTGCCGTTCATTCAGCCGCCATGACCGGCGCACCGGCAGCCAGCCGAGATCCGCGGTCTCGAGTGCCGTGTTGGCCGTCTGGATCGCGCGAGTAAGGACAGAGGTATGCACGACGCCGGGCCGTAGTCCGCTGCTTGCGAGCAACTCGCCCGCGTGCTCGGCCTCGGCGAAGCCCTGCTTGGACAGGCCGACATCGACCCAGCCGGTGAACAGACCCTCAGCATTCCAGACGCTCTCGCCATGCCTGAGGAGCACCAAGGTCGCCATGGGCTGAGCGTATCGCGCCTGCTGGCGCCTCTCAGCCGCTCCGCGAGCAGCGCGAACGCGGCCGTTGCCGGCTCGCTCGTCCGAAATAGCCTGGCCGGGAACATGACGGCGAACTTTAGGGTTCACCCGTCTCGGAGGTGTATGCCAGTGCCGCGTCGCTACCCGCAGCGAGTCGCGACCATCACCGTTCACACGTCGCCGCTTGAGCAGCCAGGAACAGGTGATGCCGGCGGTCTTAACATTTATGTCGTCGAAGTGGCCAAGCTCCTCGCGGCCAGAGGCGTCGAAGTGGATATTTTCACCCGGGCCGTCTCCCGCGACCAGCCGCCCGTGGTTGAGCTGACCCCCGGGGTTCTGGTCAGGCACATCGAGGCTGGCCCGTTCGAGGAACTGGACAAGTCGGACCTGCCTTCTCAGCTGTGCCATTTCACCTTCGAAGTCTTGCGCGAGGAGGCCGCGCACGCTCCCGGCAGGTACGACCTGGTGCACGGCCACTACTGGCTGTCTGGCCAGGTCGGGGCCGTCGCCAAGGAACGCTGGGGCGTGCCGCTTGTGCAGTCCATGCATACTCTCGGCAGGGTCAAGAACGCTGCGCTGGCGGCCGGCGACGCGGTCGAGCCCGATATCCGCCTGCGGGGCGAGGCCGAGGTCATCGCATCCGCTGACCGGATCGTTGCCAACACCCACGCCGAGGCGCAGGAACTGATCAAGCTCTACGATGCCGCGCCGCACCGGGTCGCGTCGGTCAGCCCGGGCGTAGACCTGGCCGTCTTCCGGCCCGGCTCTCAGCGGCTGGCCAGGCGGCGCCTCGGCATCGCGTCCAACGCGATCGTGCTGATGTTCGCCGGCCGGATGCAGCCGCTCAAGGCACCCGACGTGCTCCTGCGAGCTGCGGCTCAGCTGGTCAAGGATCAGCCGAAGCTGGCCGACCGGCTGGTGGTGGCGTTCGTCGGCGGCCCGAGTGGCACCGGCCGCAATGACCCTGACAGCCTGGTCCAGCTCGGCGCCGCGCTCGGCATCACGCAGAACATGAGGCTCGAGCCGCCCTGCCCCCAGCGCGACCTGGCCGACTGGTACCGGGCGGCAACCCTCGTCGTGGTTCCGTCCTACTCGGAGTCATTCGGGCTCGTGGCGGTCGAGGCCCAGGCGTGCGGCACGCCAGTCGTCGCCGCTTCGGCAGGCGGGCTGCGCACCGCGGTCAGGCACGGCATCTCCGGCGTTCTGGTGGACGGGCATGATCCGGTCAGGTATGCCAGGGAGATCGCGGACCTGCTGGCCAGCTCGGGAAGGCTGGCCAGGCTGTCCCGCGGTGCCAGGAAGCACGCGTCAGGGTTCGGCTGGTCATCGACGGTCGATCAGCTGCTTGCCGTGTACGGTGACGCCATGAGCCAGGTCGCGGCCACGGTGGATGCGTGACCGCCGACCGGGAGACCGATCAAGCGGCCAGCCCGGCCGAGGCCGGTGACCCCGGCGGCAAGCTCGGCGAGATCCTGTCCGGCCTGGGTGTCAGCTTCTCCTCGCCGCAGCCTGGCGCGTTCCTGGTCAGGCTGGAAGGCCAGCACAAGCTGGTCACGATGACCTGGCTGATCGCCGACACGCATAGCCTGCATGTCGAGGCGTTCTTCTGCCGCCAGCCGGATGAGAACCACGCCGAGTTCTACCGGTTCCTGCTCGAGCGAGGCAGCCGGATGTTCGGCGTTCATTTCGCGCTCGACCCCGTGGGCGACGTCTACCTGGTCGGCAGGCTGCCGCTGGCCGTGATCAGCCCTGAGGAGATCGACCGCCTGCTCGGCTGCGTACTGAGCTACTCCGATGAGAACTTCGATAACGCGCTCATGCTCGGCTTCGCCTCCTCGATCCGCAAGGAGTACGCCTGGCGGGTCAAGCGCGGCGAGAGCCTCGCCAACCTGCGCGCGTTCACGCGGGTAACCGAGCCCGACGCCGCGCTGCCGTCAGCCGGGCAGGGCGGCGCGGCTGAACCCGGGGCTGCCCGCGGCCGATCATGACGGGCACGGCGACCGACACCTTCGGCGTGTTCGGAACCACTGGCGTCATCGTCAGCACCGAGCCGGCCGCGCTCGGCCAGGCGCGGGCGATCGCCGACGCGGAGCTCTCCGCCGTTGACCTGGCGTGCAGCAGGTTCCGGCCGGACTCCGAATTGTCCAGGCTCAACCAGGCCCGCGGCGAACCGACGCGGATCAGCGAGCTGTTCATGGCGCTGATCACCGCGGCGCTGCGGGCGGCCGAGCTGACCGGCGGGGACGTTGATCCGACCTGCGGGAACGCGCTGATCTCGGCTGGCTACGACCGCGACTTCGCCGATCTCGGCGAGGGGACGGCGATGGCCGCCTTCCCGCCCGGCCCGGTGCCCGGCTGGCGCGCTGTCCGGCTCGATCCGCGCCGGGCAGTGGTGCAGCTAGTCAGCGGTGCCCAGCTCGATCTAGGCTCCACCGCCAAGGCCTGGGCCGCCGACCACTGCGCTGCCCTGATCGCCGGGCGACTGGGTTGCGGTGTCCTGGTCAGTCTCGGCGGGGATGTAGCCGTTGCCGGGCCGCCGCCCGGCAACGGCTGGCAGATCAGGGTCACCGACGATCACGCCGCGCCCGCTGATGCGCCAGGCCAGAGCGTCACCATCAGCTCCGGCGGCCTGGCGACCTCGAGCACCACCGTCAGGTCCTGGAAAGCCGGGAGCGCGACGATGCATCACATCATCGATCCGCGGACCGGCCTGCCCGCCCGCTCCTGCTGGCGCACCGTCAGCGTGGCCGCGCGGACCTGCGGCGACGCCAACGTCGCCAGCACAGCGGCGATCATCAGAAGCGAGGCCGCGCTCCCCTGGCTGACAGAAGCCGCCCTGCCGGCCCGCCTCGTCCGCCACGACGGCACCGTCGCGACGACCCCCCGCTGGCCCGCCGACCACCGCTAGCCCCTGACACTCCCAACATCCCCGACATCCCCCGACATAACCGGCGCGCTCGCCCGCCCCCCATAGAACAGCTATGGCCCACCGCCGTTCATAGAGCACGGGTGATGGGACATAGCTGTTGAATTCGGGGGGCGCGGACCGCCAGGCATCCCCGGCTGGGGGTGTCAATGGCGATTACGATGCGCTAGACCGTGCTCGGCGGGCGGCGGTGGTCGTGCGGGCCGTTGCGGCTACGAATCTTGGCTCTTGCGGAGGTAGCTAATGGGACCGCTGGACGGCGTCGGGGTCATCGAGATCGCGAGCCTGGCGCCCGCGCCGTTTGGCTGCATGATCCTTTCCGACCTCGGGGCCGACGTGCTAAGGGTCGAGCGGCCCGAGAGCTGCCTGCCCGGCCGGCCGGCGCCGGTGGATCCGCTGAGCCGTGGCCGGCGGTCGATCGGGCTGAACCTGAAGGACCCGGCCGGCGTCGCGCTGCTGCTGAAGCTGGTGACCCCAGCGGACGTCCTGGTCGAGGGTTTCAGGCCTGGCGTGACCGAGCGGCTCGGGTTCGGGCCGGATGTGTGCGCGGAGCGCAATCCCGGGCTGATCTACGCCCGGATGACCGGCTGGGGCCAGGAGGGGCCGTTGGCGCCGACCGCCGGGCATGACATCGACTACATCGCGATCTCCGGCGCCCTGCATCCGATCGGCCGGGCCGGCGAGCGGCCGGTGCCGCCGCTGAACCTGGTCGGCGACTTCGGCGGCGGCGGGATGCTGCTGGCGATCGGCGTGCTCGCCGCGCTCGTCGAGCGGCAGCGATCCGGTCTCGGCCAGGTGGTTGACGCCGCGATGGTGGACGGCTCGGCGCTGCTCACCTCCTTCATCTACGGGCTGCGCGCACGCGGCGGGTGGCGGGACGAGCGTGGCGTGAACCTGCTCGACGGCGGCGCGCCGTTCTACGACACCTACGCCACAGCGGACGGCAAGTTCGTCGCCGTCGGAGCGCTCGAGCCGCAGTTCTACGCGGCGCTGCTGGCGGGCCTCGGGCTGACCGACGCCGACCTGCCAGCGCAGATGGACATGGCCGGCTGGCCGGTGCTGCGGCAGCGGTGCGCGGAGGGCTTCGCCGAGCGCACCAGGGACGAGTGGGCAGCCGTGTTCGCCGGGACGGACGCATGCGTCGCGCCCGTGCTGGCGCCGGCCGAGGTGGCCGGGCATCCCCATAACGCCGCCAGGCGGGTCTTCGCCGACGTCGGCGGCGTGTCGCAGCCGCAGCCCGCGCCCAGGTTCGCCCGCACCACGGCAGATCAGCCGGCGCCGCCCGTCCGGCCCGGTGCGGACACCGATGCGGTGCTCGGCGGGCTCGGGCTCAGCGAGACGGAGATCGCCGGGCTGCGCGACAGCGGGGTGGTCGCCTGAGTTCACCGCCCGAGCCCCCGCCCTCGTCACCATCGTCGCCCCCGTCACCGTCAGCCGGAGCAGCCGGTCGCCCGCGGGGCTGGCGCGGCGGGCGTGACGGCGAGATCCTGCGGCTGGCCATCCCGGCCTTCGGGGCGCTTATCACCGAGCCGCTGTTCCTGCTGGCCGACTCGGCGATCGTCGGCAGGCTGGGCACGGCGCCGCTCGGCAGCCTTGGCGTCGCCGCCCAGGCGCTGACCGCGCTGGTCAACGTCTCGATCTTCCTCGCCTACGGCACGACCGCCGCGGTCGCCAGGCAGCTGGGCGCCGGCAACCGACAGGCAGCGATCAGGCAGGGGATCGACGGCCTCTGGCTGGCTGGCGCGATCGGCGCAGCCGTGCTGGCGATCGGGCTGCCGCTCGCGACGCCGATCACCGCGGCGTTCGGCGCCTCGCCCGCCGTGACGGCCGGCGCGGTAACTTACCTGCGGATCAGCCTGCTTGCGGCGCCGGCCATGCTGACCGTCCTGGCCGGCACTGGCGTCCTGCGCGGCCTGCAGGACACCCGGACCCCGCTTGTCGTTTCCGTTGTCGCCAACATCGCGAACGTGGCCCTGAACGCGACCTTCGTGCTCGGGCTTGGCTGGGGCATCGCCGGCTCGGCCTGGGGAACCGTGATCGCCCAGTATGGTGCGGCCGCCGCTTACCTGGCCATGGTGGCGAACGGGGCGAGGCGCGCCGGGGTCAGGCTCGGCATCGACCTGCCTGGCCTGAAGGCCGCGGCCAGGACGGGAGCCGCCCTGGTGCTAAGGACCGCGGCACTGCAGGCCGTACTGATCGCCGCTACCGCCATCGCGGCGCGGCAGGGCGACGCGGCGATCGCCGCACATCAGGTGGCCTTCAGGCTCTGGAGCCTGCTGGCCTTCGCGCTCGACGCCATCGCGATCGCCGGGCAGGCGATCACTGGTAAGTACCTGGGGGCCGGCGACGTTGCGGGAGCAAGGGCAGCGACAACGCGGATGATCCGCTGGGGTGTCGGCTGCGGCGCCGTGTTCGGCGTGGCCACGCTGGCGCTACGGCCCTGGCTGCCAGGGCTGTTCGCGGCCGCGCCGCCGGTCGCCCACCTGCTGCTTGTGGTGCTGCTCGTGGTCGCTGCCGGCCAGCCGGTGGCCGGCGTTGTCTTCGTGCTCGACGGTGTGCTGATCGGTGCTGGCGATCAGGACTACCTGGCCGTGGCCGGGCTGGTGTCCACCGCCGTGTTCGGGGTCGCGGCGGCGGTCGTCGTCGCGACCGGCGCCGGCCTGCTCGGGCTGTGGTTCGCCATCTCGGCCTGGCTGGCGGCGCGGTTCGTGACGCTGACGTTGCGGGCCCGCGGCTCTCGCTGGCTGGTCACCGGCGCGATCAGGGCATGACCCGCCGGCGGGCGCCATACGCCTCGATCCGCTCGCGGTACTTCGCCACGTACCCGTCCGCCGTGCGCGCCGGGGTCCCTGCCGGTCGACCGTAGCGGTGCCCTCGAAAATGACGATCCCGCCGCCCTCGCCGTTCCCGTCCAGGTGCAGGCACAGACGCGCGGACTGCGTTTATCGAAGCGTAGAAGTAGTACCCATTGCTAGGAGCGGACCGATGTTAGCCGCCGGTCAGCCGCCGAGGGCGAGCTGGGCAACCCGTACGATCACCAATGTGATCGCGGCTCCCAGGTAGACGTACATCGCCGACATCCCGACCCGCCTGCCCATCGACATCTGCACCGGGGCAAGCATGGCGAGCGGCGGCATCCGCCAGTTCTCCCTGCTCTTCTTGCGGTCTTCTGAGCGGTCGGCGGGCGTCGCCGCGGAGTCGCGGCCGCCGATGCCCCGGCTGCTGGCGAGCCTGGCGCGCACGAGCAGGAACCCGCCCGTGAGCACGGCGGCGATCACCGACACGCCCATGATGGCGAAGACCTGCCCGGTCGACACCCGACCGAAGACGACCGAGATCATCAGGATCGCCGACAGGATGACGAGCATCGCGACAACGATGCCGGCCGCGATGTTGGTCCTGACCCTGTTCACCCAGGGTCCAAGCACTTCCTTGTCATTGCAGAGCAGCAGCAGGAAAACAGTGGCGCTGGGCAGCAGCACACCGGCGAGCACCTGGACGCCGACGGTAATCAGGCCGAGCGGCGATCCCGGGATCAGCACGATCGTCGCCGCCAAGGCGATCAGGGCGGCGTACATAGCGTAGAAGCCCTTCGCCTGCTGCACGCCGCGGTGCAGCGAGTGCTTGAGCCCGAGCACATCCCCGACCGCGTACGCGGTGGAAAGCGACACGGCGAATGCGCCGATCATCGACGCGTCGAGCAGGGCGACAGCGAAGATCGCGCCGGCCGCGTGGCCTGCGTACGACGCAAGCCCGGCAGCCAGACCGGCGGCGTCGGTGAACTGACCGTGCCTGGCCCCGGCGAACGCGGCTGCGGTGGCGCCCATCAGGGCGCTGCCGCCGATCACCACGACCACGATCCCGATCCACAGGTCTGCCTTCTCGTACCGCATGAACCGCGGCGTGATCCGCTTGTCGACGATGTAGGACTGCTGGAAGAAGAGCTGCCAGGGCGCCACCGTCGTGCCCACGATCCCGATCACGAGCAACAGCACGGTCCCGAGTTGGCCAGAGCCGCCGGGGATGGAGGGAATGACGAATCCCGTGGCCATCTGACCGGGCCTGGGGTGCGCGATCAGGTAGAGCGGCACGAGCAGCAGCGAGCCCGCGCAAAGGGCCATGGCCATCCGCTCAAAGCGCCGCAGGCTGCCGGTCGAGGCCGCCACGACGATGACGAGGCTGGCCAGGATTACCGCCACGATCTTCGGCACGCCCAGGTAGCTCGCGGCGAGCGCGATCCCGATGAACTCCGTCACGATCGTCAGCGCGTTCAGGATGAACAGATTGATCACGCTGAATGCGCCCCAGAACCTGCCGAACCGCTCAAGTATCAGCTTGGCGTATCCGACTCCCGTGACCGCACCGAGCCTGAGCACCATCTCCTGGTTCACATACAGGACGGGGATAAGCAGCAGGAACGTCCATAGCAGCTTGGTCCCGTAGGTCTGGCCGGCCTGCCCGTAAGTCGAGAACGCCCCGGCGTCGTTGTCGCCCACCATGACGATCACGCCAGGTCCGACGACCGCGAGCAGCGTCTTCAGCTTGGCCGACAGCGACCTGCGGGTGGCGGCGTCCTCGGTGGAGATGGATCCGAAGGCGCCCTTGATGTCGACGCCGTGCGCCGTGTCGATAGCCGCGGCGCGGCCTTTGGTTACCAGGCTCGGGCTCGTGGAGGTCATGGCGGAACACCCCTTTCGCGGCTGGCAAGCCAGCGGGATCGGGGGGCACGCGGAAAGCGCCGCTACGAGCGGCTCAGATGACCTGCTACGTCAGGCCTGGCCGATGGCGTCTGGCGAGGGACTTGCAGGGCGGCGCATGCGCGTGCCCGGTGCGGGCAGAGAGTACGGCGAGTGGGGCCGGTCACGGCCCGGTCTATCGTGTTCCACGACTCGCCTCCCTCCAGCCTGGTGCCAGGCTCACTGCGCCCCTGATATCTGGCACGGGCAGCCCGGCAACTCCCTCGCACCCGCCCGGGAGGCCGCGCGCCCCGGCAAGCCGGGGCTGGCACCTCTCTCGTTAGAGCTTTGGCACTCCACGGCGTAGCGCGGCACTGTACTCGCGGGACCTGAGTCCCTCCGGGCACCGTCCGCCTGCGCAGCCACTTGGCCTCACCCCTTAGGCCGGGGAGAGGTGTCCTGATCCGGAGCGTCTCTCGACGGTTGGGATCAGTGGCCTATGTCCGTGAAGACGCCTCACCGAACGAGGTGTCCTCGTCAACCACTGTCGAGGATGCCCGATCCGGCTCATACATGTCAATTCGGCGGGCGGCCGGCCAGGCCCGGGACGGCCACGGTTCAGCCGCCAGTGCCGAGCTGGATCGCCTTGACGATGAGCAGCAGCACGGAGATCACGAGGTAGGCCCAGAGCACCGCGATCGTGAGTTTCGTCAGCGAGGACCAGGCCACCGGCTTGAGCAGTGCCAGTGGCGGCATCCGCCAGCTGGCCCGCTCCGGCCGCGTCATACCAGCGAAGTCCGCCCTGCCCGGCGGGGCCTCCGCAGCCCCGGCGTCGGCGACCAGCAGGCGGTGCGCGACGGTGAACCGCAGCCACCCGTACGCGACCGCCGAGCCGATCCCCAGGCCGACCGCGATCCAGACGACGACCTGTGGTGCGCGGAGGCTCGGAAACAGCGTTGTTACCACCAGCGTGCCCGAGAGGGTCAGCAACAGCCCGATGATGATCCCCGCGACGACGTTCAGCCACCGGGGGTTCGTCCACGGGCCGAGCACCTGAGGGTCGTTGCACAGCAGGAGCAGGAACACGCTGGCGCTCGGCAGCAGCACCCCGGCGAGCGCCTGCACCGCGGTGGTGAGCAGGCCAAGCGGCGCGCCCGGCACCAGCACGATGCCAGCCGCCAGCACGACCACCAGCGTGTAGCTGGCGTAGAACGCCTTCGCGTCGCGGAACTTGCGGTGCAGCGAGTGCCTGAGATTGAAGACGTCACCGAACGCGTAGCTCGTCGACAGCGTGACGGCCGCGGCCCCGATGATGCTCGCGTCGAGCAGTACGAGCGCGAAGACGGCGCCGAGGAAGCTGTTCTTGCTCCTGAACGCCTCGGCGACGCCGAGCGCGTCTGTGAAGTGCCCGGCCCGGGACGTCCCGGCGACCGCGTACACCGTCGCGACCAGGATCACGGTGGCGCTGACGACCACCACCAGTGACCCGAGGAAGGTATCGGCGCGCTCGTAGCGGATGAACCGCGGCGTGATCCGCTTGTCGATCACGTTCGACTGCTGGAAGAACAACTGCCAGGGCGCCACCGTCGTGCCGACGATCGCGATGATCAGCAGCACCGCGTTGGAGCTGACGCCGCCCTGGACGCCTGGCAGGAAGAAGTGGTAGGCGACGGACCCGGTGGCCGGGTGCGAGAAGATGACCAGCGGCACGAACAGGACCAGGCTCGCGCCGATGAACACGAACATCGCCCGTTCCCAGCGCCTGAAGCTCCCGCTCGCGGCGATCGCGATCAGAGTCGCGGCAGCAATTGGGACGGAGATGTAAGGACTGACCCCGAAGTAGCTCATCGCCAGCGAGATGCCGATGAATTCTGTGGCAATGGTCAGGAAATTGAGCAGAAACAAATCGATGACGCTGAACCGGCCCCAGAACTTACCGAATCGCTCGTAAATCAGCTTGGCGTGGCCCACACCGGTCACGGCACCGAGCCTGACCACCATTTCCTGGTTGACGATCAGGACCGGGATCAGCAGCAGCAGTACCCACAGCAGGCTGTACCCGTAGTTCTGGCCTGCCTGGGCGTAGGTGGCGACGCCGCCCGCGTCGTTGTCACCGACCATCACAATCAGGCCGGGGCCGACGATCGCCAGGAACGTCACCAGCTGACGGCGCCAGCCTGAATGCTGCTCATCCCCGACCCTGATCCGGCCGAGCGCTCCCTCGATGTCACCGGTGCTGGCATCGCCGTCGGACGGCTGGGGCTGGCTGAGCGTGCTGGCACGAGCGGGCGCAGTCCGGTTCCTGGCGGGCGGCTCGCGCGCCTCCCGGGGCCGCACCGCCGGGCGCCTTCCCGGGGCTCTCTCCGGTGCGGGAGTCTCGCGCGCAGGCTCAGGCTCCGGCCGCGGCGCCGGGCGGCTCGCCGGTGCGGGAGGCTCGCGCTCAGGCTCGGGCCGCGGCGCCGGAGTCCCCTCCCGTGCCGGGTCGGTCACTGCCTCTTGCCTCGGTGCGAGTCGGGCGGCTCGGCTGCCTCTCGCCGCCGCCAGTCTTCCGGCAGCGTGACCTCAAGCACGTCATCGACAGTGATCAGGCCGATCATGGTCCGGTCCTCGTCTACGACCGGGATGGTGATGAGGTTGTAGTCGCTCATCAGGACCGCCACGTCCACCACGTCGGTATCCGCGCCGATCCTGACCGGATCGTCGTCGTAGATATCGCTCAGGCGAGCACCCGAGTCGGACTGAAGCAGGGTAACGAGCTTCACGACGCCGCACAGCGTGCCATCGGTGTCGAGCGCGTGCACACTCGTGAGCGCCTCAGGCTGCAGGTTCGTCGAGCTGCTGACCGCGGCCAGCGAGTCAGCCACCGTGCTGTCCTCGGAAACGGCGAGGAAGTCCATCCCCATCAGGCCGCCCGCGCTCGTAGGGTTGAACCCCATCAGCGTCAGCACCTTGGCTCGCTGGCCCGCGGGCAGCAAGTCGATCACCGGCTGCCTGCGGCGCTGTGGCAGCTCGGAAATCGCGTCGGCCGCATCGTCGGCCCGCATCCGGTTCAGCACCTCGGCGATCTCGGCATCGGTCCTGGCACCAAGCAGCCGGGTGGCCAGGTCCTCGTCAAGCTCCTCGAACACGTCGGCCTCGAGCTCGGGATCGGCGTGCACTTGGCCGAGGATCTCGGTCTCTTCGGCCTTGGAAGCCTCCTCGAGAAGGTCGGCGATCTGAGCAGGTTTCAGCCGTCGAATCCGGCCGAACGGGCCGCGCAGTAGGGCACTGCCCGCGTGCCCGATGAGCGGCTCGAAGTTCGCCCACTCCTCGAACCGGTGCGCGCTGGCGTCAGGAGCGAGCAGCCGCAGCAGGCCGCGCGGCCGGCGGTGAGTGTCCACCCCCGCCAGGACCCACTCCGATCCCTGCCGCTGCAGCTCGAGGTCGACCGCCTTGATCAGGTGCGCGGTCGGCACGTCGATGAGCCGGTGCCCGAGCACGTCGGCGCGGAGCAGCACTTCGCCATGGCGGCGCTCGAACTGGCGCAGGTCAAGCCGCGCGCTGGTCAGCTTGAGCACCTCGCCATCGAACGAACTGACCTGCTCGAGTGGAACAAAGACTTCCCGGCTGCCCACCGCTGCGACCAGGCCCGTGACCAGCGGCGGCTCGGCACCCCGGAGCCGCACGATGACGTCCGCCAGCTTGCCGATTGACTCCCCTTGCTTGTCGGTAATGGGCCTGCCGACGAGCTCGGATAGGTGCAGCGCGCGCCCGTTGCCCGCTTCCGGCGCCGCGGCCGCCGGTGATGTGGTCATGTCCACGCAGCCTTTCTGCTCTGCCGCTGCCGTTCTCCTACCCAGAACGCCGCTCAAGGTCAGGACGTGTCTGGCTGGCCGCAACGCGGCGGTTCCGGGTAGCAAACCGGCGCTGGTATTACTGTCAGTGCCGACGGGCACCCGCCCCGCTGCTTCACTCTGCCATCTCTGTGTGAGTGAGAGCTGGCCCGGATGGTATGAAAGCCACGTCAGGGGTGCTGACAGCATTTCTGGCGGCCGGGGAAGAGCGGAGGCAGGACGGGCGTGGCAACAGCCAGAGTGGCGAGACTGCGGAGCCGCCGGGAAGACCTAGGCGAAACCCTGGGCTATGCGATCAAACGGCGCCTGCTCGGACCGCCGCTCGTCAACGAGCAACTCCGCGAGGAGCGGCTGTCCAAGCCGCTGGCGCTCGGCGTCCTCGCGCCTGACGGGATCTCCTCCTCGGCCTACGGCACAGAGGAAATCCTGATCGAACTGCTCAGGGGTGGCCTCGGCGTCGCCGCGTTCGCGCTGATCCTGCCGCTGACCGGCGTCGTGCTGTTCGTGATGGCCCTCGTCGTGCTGTCCTACCGCGAGGTCGTCACCGTCTACACCAGGGCCGGCGGCTCGTACGTCGTGGCGCGGGAGAACTTTGGTCCACGGGTCGCCCAGATCGCCGCAGTCGCGCTGCTCGTCGACTACGTGGTGACGGTCGCGGTCCAGGTCGCCGCGGGCACGGCGGCCGTCGCCTCGGCGATTCCGGCACTGAGAAATCCCGAACTGCTGACGATCATCTCCATCGGCATTGTGCTGCTGATGCTTTACGGCAACCTGCGCGGCATCAGGGAGGCGGGCCGTACGTTCGCCGTCCCGACCTATCTCTTCACCAGCGTGGTGATGATCCTGATCATCACAGGCCTGGTCCGCGAGTTCTTCGGCCGGCTGCCGCACGGGCACGTCCCGCCAGGCGCGAACGTCTACGGCGCTCACGTCTCGCCGAGTCACAGCGCGCTGATCACGTTCGGGATGGTTTTCGTGCTGCTGCGGGCCTTCGCCAACGGCGGTTCCTCGCTGACCGGGATCGAGGCGGTCTCCAATGCGGTCAGCGTGTTCCGCCCGCCTGAGGGCGTCAATGCCCGGCGCGTGCTCGTCACTGAAGGCGTCATCCTGGGTACTCTCGTGGCCGGAGTCTCCTGGCTAGCGCATTACACGCACGCGACTCCATACAAGTCGGGCGTGCCGACGGTGATCTCGCAGGAGGCCATGCTGGTCTTCGGCGCATCGACCTTCGGCCACGTCATGTTCATCGTCGTCCAGGCGGCGACCGCCTTGATCCTCTACACGGGCGGCAACACCAGCTTCAACGGGTTCCCGTTCCTGGCTAGCTTCGTGGCCGAGGATGCGTTCCTGCCACGCTGGCTCACCAAGCGCGGGCACCGGCTCGTGTTCTCCAACGGCATCATCGTGCTTGCGGTGCTGTCCTGCACGCTGCTAGCCGTGGCCGGCTCCAACGTCAACAGGCTCGTCCCGTTCTACGCGATCGGGGTTTTCACCGCGTTCACGCTGGCTGGCTTCGGCATGGCCAAGTATCACCACGTGCACAAGGAGGCCGGCTGGCACCACAAGCTGGCCATCAACTTCGCCGCGGGGCTCACCTCGCTGATCGTCGTGCTCATCTTCGCTGTGGTCAAGTTCACCGAGGGCGCTTGGGTGGTCCTGATCGTGTTCGCGGTCGGCGTGCCGGCGCTGATCAGGCTGAACCGGCAGTACCGGATGGAAGCCGAGGTGCTCGAGCACATCAGCGCAGGCGACCGTGGTCCGGCCAAGCCCACCACGCCGCCCACCTATTCGCGCCGCACCGTCTACGTCTTCGTGGACGAGTTTGACCTGGCAACGCTGGCTGCCCTGCGGTACGCGCGGAGCCTGCGCCCGACCAGCCTGCGGGCGGTGCATTTCGTCATCGACAGCGCCCAGGCCGACCGGCTGAGACAGGACTGGCTGCGGGCCAATACCGGCGTAGTGCTCGACCTCGTGGACTGCCCTGACCGGCGGCTCGCGAGAGCCGCGGCCGAGCTGGTCCAGGCGGAGGCGCAGCTGCCAGGCGTGGGAGTTACGGCGGTGATGCCACGGCGCAGCTACACCCCGCTGCTCGGCCGGCTGCTGCACGACCGGACTGCCGACCGGATGGCCGCGGTGGTCAGTCAGATCCCGCACGCGGCCGCCACCATCATCCCGTTCGACGTCCGGAGCAGGGTCGAGATCCTGGCCGAGCGCGATCGCGCGAAGGCTGCCCCCGACGGTGCCGGTCCGGCCGACGCCGGAACCGACCAGGCTGTCCCCGCAACGGATGCGGCGGCCGCTCAGGCAGCCGCTGCCGCGACAGGGGCCGGACAGGATGGGAAGCCATCGGGCCAACCAACCGACCGGGAGCCTGCCCTTGGATCGCCGACGCCACCGGAGCCCCCGGCGCGCGTTCGGGCGGAGGACGCGGACATCTTCAAGTACAGCCGGCCCCGGCCCTCGAGGACAGCGACGCCGATCGGCCAGCTGCCGAGGCGGGGCAAGGCGACCGTGGAGGGCAGGGTGCACGCAGTCGAGATCAGGCCGGTCGAGGCGAATACGGTCCTGGCCTGCGAGATCGTGGACGCTACCGGCCAGCTGACCGCGCTCTTCTATGGTCGCTCGCACATCCCGGGGCTCGACCCGGGCGCGAAGGTCAGGTTCACTGGGCAGGTCGGCATGCGCGACAACCAGGCCGTCATGATCAACCCGGCCTACGAACTGCTCGCACCAGGGGAAGGTGACTAGCCCGCATTATGACAGCGCCAGGCCATGGCGACGACCGGGAACCCAGCTGCGACCAGCTTGGCCGTGGCCGGCGACCTGAGCACACAGCGCCTGAGCCTGCCCGCCCGTCGGTGCTGGCCGGCGGGCACGTGCACGGGCACGCGCACGGCTCCAGGCTCACCCTGACCGGTGAGCACAGCCGGTCACTGCTGACCGTCATGCTGATCACGCTCACCGTCGCCGTGGCGGAAGCCACGGGTGCCTGGATCAGCGGTGCGCTCGTCCTGCTCGCCGACGCCGCGCACATGGCAGCCGACGCCGCAGGCGTCGGCCTGTCGCTGCTCGCTGTGCTGTTCGCGATGCGGCCGGCCACGCTTCAGCGCACTTTCGGTTACGCCAGGGCCGAGATCCTGGCGGCCATGGCGAACGCCCTGGTCCTGTTCGCCATGTCGGTCTTTATCATCGTTGAGGCTATCAGGAGGCTGATCTCGCCACCGTCGGTCGAGTCACCGCTACTTGTCATCTTCGGCGTGATCGCGCTCGCGGCCAACGGCGTGAGCCTGCTGGTGCTGCGCCGCGGCCAGGTCGAGAGCCTGAATATCAGAGGCGCGTTTCTCGAGGTCGCATCCGACGCCTTCGGCGCTGCCGCGGTCATCGTCACCGGGATCGCGATCGCAGCGACCGGGTATACCCGCGCCGACCCGATCGCCTCGCTGCTGGTCGGGGCGCTCATCCTGCCGCGCACCTGGCGGCTCCTCGCCGACGCGATCAACGTTCTGCTCGAGGCCAGCCCGCGCGGCATCGACCTGAGCGAGATCAGGTCGCACCTGACCGGGCTGACCGGCGTGCGTGACGTGCACGACCTGCACGTGTGGACCATCACGTCCGGCCTGCCCGTGCTGTCCGTGCACGTCGTCGTTGACCCCGACGTGCTCGCCGACGGCCGCAGCGCAGTCATGCTCGACGCGCTCCAGGACTGCCTGCGCGGCCACTTCGACGTCGATCATTCGACGTTCCAGATCGAGCTCGCAGGTCACGCCGATCACGAGCGCCCTATGCACCAGTGACTGCTGCGCCGACGGCGGCCCGCTGCTGGAGCTTCCTCCGTGCCGGCAGGGCGAGCATCAGCAGGAAGCTCAGCACGAACACGCCGACCTGGAAGAACAGCGTGCGCTGCAGCGTGGCGGCGAAGTCGATCCCGGTCGCGCGACGGCCGATCGCCGCGATGACGTGCCTGGCCGGCGCGGGAAGCGCAGTGGGCGCCTGACTTTGCCGGCAGGATGGCGGCGGCACGGTCGGGTCCGCGGCGACCAGCCTGTCGTGCAGGCAGCCCCGGAAGGCGGTTACGACCGGGGCGGTGGCGCCGCGTGGCAGGCCGGCGGCGACCAGAGCTCCGCGGAGCTGCGGCGCGACCGAGGCGGCCGCTGGTCCTGACTGGGTGCCGAGCAATCCGAAGAAAATAACGCCGATGACCGCCACGCCGATCGAGGCGCCGAGCTGGATGCTCGTGTTGAACACGCCGGACGCCGAGCCCGCGTCCTCCTTGCGCACTCCGGCGAGCAGAATGTCGGCGAGCGGCGCGAGCACCGCGCCCATGCCGAGTCCGGCTGCGATGAGGCCGGGCAGGAGCTCCGTGGTGGTGACCGCCTGGCCGTAATGGCGCACGATCAGAATCAGGCCCGCCATGGCCGCCGCCATCATGAGCGCGCCCGTCATGGTCACGCCGCGGCCGAACCTCGGGCCGAGCCTCGCGGCGGCGCCGGAGGCGAGCAGCACCCCGGCGGAGAAGGGCAGGAAGGTCAGGCCGGCATGCAGCGGACTGAAGCCCAGGCCGATTTGCAGGAACAGGGTGAGGATCAGCGCGAACGACGTGACGCCGAGGAAGAACGTCATGGCGATCGCGATGCCGACGCTGAACGCCCGCTGGCCGAACAGCCTGAGCTGCACCAGCGGCGAACCGTCCCTGCGAGCCTTGATCCGCTCGTAGCCGACGAACGCGGCGAGCATCGGCACCGACGCGGCCATCGAGGCGAAGGTCCACGCGGGCCAGCCGAGCTGGCGGCCCTGTACCAGCGGATAGAGCAAGAGGAGCAGCGCCGCGGAGATCAGGCCGACCCCGACCGGGTCAAGTTTCGGCGGATTCGGCGCCCTGGACTCGCGCACGAGGACAGCCGACGCGGCCAGCGCCACGATGCCGACGGGGATATTAATCAGGAAGATCGGCCGCCAGTCCAGGCCGAGCATGTTGCTCTGGATCAGCAGCCCGCCGAGCAGCGGGCCGCTGACGGTGCCGAGGCCGGCGGTGACGCCGAAGCCGGCCAGCGCCTTGATCCGCTCGGCAGGCGGAAATGTCACCTGGATGACAGCCAGCACCTGCGGGATCATGACGCCGCCCATCGCGCCTTGCACGACTCGGAAAGCGATCAGCTGGCCTGGGCTCTGTGCGGCTCCGCACAAGGCGGACATCAGGGTGAAGCCGGCCACGCCGATCAGGAACAGCCGCTTGCGCCCGAATGTGTCTCCAAGCCTGCCGCCGGTGATCAGCACCAGGGCGTAGGCCAGCGTGAATCCGGCTAGCGCCCACTGGACGTCGGCGTAGCTGGCGCCCAGGTTGCGCTGAATCGACGGGATCGCGATATTCACGATCGACACGTCGAGCAGGTTCATGAACGCGGCCAGCAGCAAGATCACCAGGGTGAGCCAGCGCCGCGCCTCGGCCTCCTCGCCCTTGGCCGTGTCCGTGGACGCGGGAGATGCCAGGATTTGTGCATCGGATGTCATGTCGGTCTCCGACCTGGAGTATGCAAGGACGAGTACGCTAGGCAAACTAACATCTCGAAATACGATTGTCTAGGAAGCTTAATAAATAAGGAGTCTAAGCATGCCAGAGGGCTGGGATGTGCCGTGGGCGGAGCCGATCGGATCCCGCCTGGCCGATGCTGGCCTGCCTGAGCGCGCGGAACTCACCGCGGCCTTCGCCGCGTCCCTCCGCCGGACAGGCTCCCTCATGCAGCTAATGGGCCAGGCTGCCGCCGACCGGATCGGGATCAACGCGACCGATTTGAACTGCCTGAACCTGCTCAGCTTCAGCGGCCAGATGACCGCCGGGCAGCTAGCTAAGGCGACCGGCCTGAGCACGGCGTCGATCACCGGTGTCATCGACCGGCTCGAGGAGACCGGATTCGTCCGGCGCGAACGTGATGCAGCGGACCGCCGCCGCGTGGTTGTCCGGCTGGTCACCGAGCGCGCGCTGCGCGACGTCGCCTCGGTCTTCCTGCCGATGGTCCGGGCCTGGGAGGGGCTGGCTGAGCAGTACAGCGACGAGGAACTCCGCCTGATCGTGGACTTCTACGGCCAGATGGAGCACGTGCTGCGCGAGCACATCACCAGGCTCCGCGAGGAGCGGCCCGACGCTACCCGCGATTAGCGCGGCGCCCTCCGGGGCGGCCTAGTAACCGAGTCGGCGAGCCGTTGGAGCAGGGCGCGCACCGAGTCGGGTCCGGCGGGCAGGAGTGGGAGGCGCACGTCTGGGGTGGGGATGCGGCCCAGCGCGTGCAGGGCGCCCTTCAGTACGACCGGATTGGGCTCGGCGAAGACGGCGGCCGAAACCCGCGCGAGCCGGTGCCCCAGCTGCCGGGCCTCGGCCGCGTCGCCGCGCCCCCACGCGTCGGCCAGGTCGACGAAGCGCCGGGTGGCCAGGTGTGCCGAGGCGAGGATGCCGCCCGCCGCGCCCAGCGCCAGCATCGGGGAGAGGAAGATGTCGTCACCGGCCAGCACGGCGAAGTCGGGCGGACACTCGGCCAGCAGCTCCACGGCCGCCCCGTCCAGGGCTCCGGTGGCGAACTTGGTCCCGACCACGTTGGGGAGCGCCGCGAGGTCGCGCAGCGCCGGGGTGCCGAGCGGCTGGGCGGTGCGGTGGGGGACGTGGTAGACGAGCAGCGGCACGGGACTGTCGACGGCGAGCCGCGTGAAGTGCGCGACCACGCCCGCCTCGCCCGGCCTGCTGAAGGAGGGGACGGGCACCAGGGCGGCGGTGATCTGCGGCCACTTCCCGAGCTCGGCCAGCGCGGCCACGCCCGCCCGTGTGTCGTTGGACCCGGCCCCGACGACGAGGGCCGCGCCGCGCTCCTGACAGACCTCGGCGCACAGCTCGATCACCAGCCTGCGTTCCGTCGAGTCGAGCGTGGCCGCCTCGGCCGTCGTGCCGAGGGCGACGATCCCCGCCGCGCCCTGATCCAGCACGTCGCGGGCCAGGGTCTGGAGCGCGTCGGCTGCGACGCCGCCGTCCGCGGAGAACGGCGTGATGAGAGGGACCAGAATTCCGTGAAGGGTCATGGACCCCAGCCTGGCCCGCGCGCATCATATAGGTCCAGTTCACGTTTGTGCGGTTCAGCGTAAGCTGAGCTGATGGTCGATGTTCGCCGTCTGCGGTTGCTCAGGGAGTTGGCCCATCGCGGGACGATCGCCGCCGTCGCCCAGGCGCTGGCCTTCACCCCCTCGGCCGTCTCGCAGCAGCTCAGCGCCCTGGAACGGGAGGCCGGTGTGCCGCTTCTGGAGCGCACCGGGCGGCGCGTGGTGCTCACCCCGGCCGGGCTGTCCCTGGTCCGCCACGCCGAGGTGGTCCTCGACCGCCTGGAGCAGGCCACCGCCGAGCTGGCCAAGTCACGCCAGGGCCTGGCCGGGGCCCTGCGCATCGGCACCTTCGCGACCGCCGGCCGGACGATGATCCCGGCAGCGCTGCGCACGCTCGCCCTGCAGCATCCCGGCCTGGAGCCGATGGTGCTGGAGATCGACCCGGCCGATGTGGCCGACGCGCTGCGGGCGGGGGAGCTCGACGTGGCGCTGATCAACGAGTACGACTTCGCGGCTGATCCCGCCCACCGGGGCCTGGCCACGGCGGCCCTGTGCACCGAGGCGATGTACCTGGCCTCGGCGGCGGACTCCGGCCACGGCCCGGTGGAGCGCGTCGAGAGCGCCGACACCTCGGCGATCGCCGACTGCCGCGAGATCCCCTGGATCACCGCGACACGGGGCACGCTCTGCCGCCAGATGACCGTACGGGCCTGTGAGGCCGCCGGTTTCACCCCCCATGCCCGGCACGAGATCGACGACTTCCCGACGATGCTCGCCCTGGTAGCGGCCGGGCAGGGCGTGGCCCTGGTACCGGAGCTGGCCCTGACCGACCTGCCACCCGGAATCGTGCTGACCCGAACGCCCCTCCACCGCCGGACCAAGATCGCCTACCGCAGCGGCGCGGCCCACCATCCAGCGGTATCCGCGATCACTGCCGCCCTCCACTCCGCCGTCCCCACCCACCTAGTTAGAGCGAGATGAAGACCCCGAAAATCACGCGAGTCCCAGAACCGCTGCAGCACGCCGGTACTGAACCGCTCCATCCATGCTGCAGTCATCCCAGGGTGCTGGCACCACGTCCGGGAAGCGGAATTCGCCTCCTGAGCCGGAACGCAATAGCTCTGGCAGAGCGGCGTACTCACGAGTAATAATCGGATCACGATCTGGTAGAGGGGCAACTATGAGCACCTACGACCACTACGTCACCGAAGTCAAGCCCGGCACCTGGGACGTCCCCGCTACCGGAGCAGCCAGGTTCAACTGGGACTACGACAACGGCCGCGGCCGGTTGCTCGACCTGTACCAGCGCGGCAAGGACAAGCAGTGGGACGCGACAAAGCGGATCGACTGGGAGATCCCGGTCAACCCCGCCAACGTGATGGAGCAGACCGATGAGATCTGCCCGATCTATGGCTCGCGGCAGTGGGACAAGCTGAACCAGGCTGAGCGCGACGAGCTCAACGAGCACCTGTCGTCCTGGCTGTTCAGCCAGTTCCTGCACGGGGAGCAGGGCGCGCTCACCGTTGCCGCCCGGATAGTGGAGTCGGTACCAGACATCGACTCGAAGTTCTACGCCGCGACCCAGGTCATGGATGAGGCCAGGCACGTCGAGCTCTACCAGCGATTCATCAGGGACAAGATCGGCATCTACTACCCGATCAACGACGACCTGGCCAAGCTGCTCGCCGAGGCGCTCGCCGACGGCCGCTGGGACTATCCCTACCTCGGCATGCAGGTCCTGATCGAGGGGCTGGCGCTGGCCGCATTCGGCGTGCACCGGGACATGTCGAACAATGCGCTCGTCACCCAGCTGCTCGCCTACGTCATGCAGGACGAAGCGCGGCACGTGGCGTTCGGCAGGCTCGCGCTGCGTGACTACTACGCCGAGCTCACCCAGACCGAGCGCGAGGAGCGCGAGGAGTTCCTGATCGAGGGCTGTTACCTGATGAACAACAGGTTCCGCGCCCAGGAAGTGTGGGAGCGCCTGGACTTTGACGTCGACGAGTGCATGGATTTCACCGATAAGTCGCCGGTACAGCAGGCGTTCAGGTCCCTGCTGTTCACCAGGATCGTGCCCTGCGTCAGGGACATCGGCCTGTGGGGGCCCAAGGTCAGGCACGCCTTCGCTGATCTCGGCGTGCTCGCAGCCGCGGATAGCGACCTCGAGACGCTGATGAAGGCCGACGAGGACCTGGCCGAGCGAATCGACGAAGAGAAGTACGCCGCCGAGCTCGCCGCCAGGAAGGCGGAAGTCGACACCGCGATCGGCGCGGCCAGTAGCGCCTGACCTGCTATTTCGCAGCGCTGTGATGCCCACCGTTCACGGATTGTGACCGACCATCGTTCAAAGGTCGGTAATCTAAGCCAGCGTCGGCCTGTGACAATGTTCCTGGCGGGCCGCGCAGGAAGGCGGGCGAGTGAGCGACCTCAGGATCACGTTCGCTGGCCAGACGTTCACGTTCGAGCCGGGCCAGACGATCCGCATCGGCCGCAGCCCCGACAATGCGGTCGTCGTGTCCGATCCGAGTGTCTCGCGCGACCACGCGCGGATCAGATGGCAGCCCGACGGCTGGATCCTCGACGACCTGGGGAAGGGCCGCACCTTTGTCGAGGGCCTGCCCGTCGCCTCCGTCTCTGTGCAGGAGCCGCTCGAGGTAAACCTCGCGACCCCGAGCGGCCCTGGCCTGCGGATCGAGCTCGCCGGAGCAACCGAGCAGGACGAGCAGGACCGCCTGGGCGAGGCAGACGGGCAGGGCGGGCAGGACGACCGAGACGAGCAGGACGGGCAGGACGACCGAGACGAGCCGGACGGCCAGCCAGCAGCCGAATCCGCATCCGCGGCTGACGGCCAGAGGCGGCACCCGAGCGCGGTCCACAGGGAGGAACTGTGGCGCGGCGACATCTCGGGTACCCATTCGAGCCCCGCCTACCAGCACCTGCCCGCTCACCACGCCAGGCTCGACTTCCCTGGCGGTGACTTCGCGACGGCCGTGCACATCCTGGTGCCAATCCGCAGCTGGCTCAAGGATCCTGGCTGGAAGCAGGGCGCACGGCTGCTCGTGATCGCCTACGGCCTGCTGCCCTCGCTGTTCGTCGTGCTGTTCTCGGCCACCAGCGACCTGAGCGCGCCCGGCTGGGCCTACAGCCTGGCGATCGCGCCGCTCTGGGCGGTGGCGTTCTGGTTGCTGATCAGGCCAGGGCATATCACCAGGCTGATCGGCTGGCTGGCGGTAGCGATCGTGGCCGGCGTCATGGTGCTGCTGCCGACCGTGACGCTGCCGTGGGAAGGCGCCCTGGACAAGACCGACACCATGCACAACCTGCTGCCCTGGATCTATGGTGTCGGGTTCGCCGAGGAAGTTACCAAGGCGATCCCGATTCTCGTCGCGGCCCTGTTGTTCCGCTGGGTCTGGAAGACCACGCTCGACGTGCGGGTGTGGATGTTCCTCGGCACTATCGCGGGGCTTGCGTTCGGGGTCAGGGAGTCCGTCCTGTACACGTCCAGCTACCTGATGCAGGGCAACCACCGGGCTGGCCTGGACGTCCCGCTGATCCTGACTTTCGCCCAGCGGGTGTTCGTCGACGGTTTCCAGCACGCGGTATGGGCCGGCATCGCGGCGTTCTTCATCGGGATGGGCGTCAACTACCGGCGGCGCCGGATCCCGCTGATCTTGTTCGGCATCACGCTGGCTGCCGTGCTGCACGGGCTGAACGACTGGAGCACCCAGCTGGCCTCGCACTGGCTGTGGATCGTGATGGAGGCCATCTCGCTGCTGCTGTTCATCGGCTACACCATGTCGGCTGCTTCGATCGAACGCCAGGTGCGGGACACCCCGCTATTCCGCGGCGACTCGATGATCATGGGCGCCGTGCGCGCGGCTGAGCGCACCGGACACGCAGAGCGCACCGTGCGCACCGGGCGTACCGAGCACGCCGGGCGCACGAGCTCGCGCCAGGCAGCACGCTCGGCACAGAACTGACCGGTCCGGCCAGCATGGGAGCACTTCCACGGACACTTTTCGACGATATTGTCGGATTAGTGTCCGTGATCACGGTGGAGCACCAGCCGGGCTCACCGGCCGGGACCCGGCGTGGCGTTACGATCGGCCCGTGACCGACTCGCGTATGCCGCCGGTGCCGTCAATATCCCCGATGCCCGGATTCCCGGCCGGCTTCCACTGGGGCGTCGCCACCGCCGCATACCAGATTGAGGGCGCCGTCGCGGAGGACGGGCGCGGCGATTCGATCTGGGACACCTTCTGCCGCAAGCCCGGAGTGATCAGGGACGGCCACACCGGCGATGTGGCCTGCGATCACTATCACCGGTGGGCCAGCGATGTCGCGCTGATGGCCGATCTCGGCATTACCGCCTACCGGTTCTCGATCGCCTGGCCGCGCGTGCAACCGGGTGGCCGGGGGGCAGCCAACCCGGCCGGGCTCGACTTCTACGAACGCCTGACCGACGCGCTGCTCGCGGCGGGCATCGTCCCCATCCCGACGCTGTACCACTGGGATCTGCCGCAGCCGCTGGAGGACGAGGGCGGCTGGCTGAACAGGGAAACGGCGCACCGGTTCGCCGACTACGCATCGATGGCCGCCGGGCGGCTCGCCGACAGGATCGAACGATGGATCACGCTCAACGAACCGTTCGTGGTGACCGCCTTCGGTTACGCGCTCGGCATCCACGCGCCGGGCAAGGCGCTAATGCTTGGTGCCCTGCCGACCGCGCATCACCAGCTGCTGGGGCACGGCCTGGCCACAGCCGCGCTGCGGGCGGCAGGGGCGCGCCAGGTGATGATCACCAACAACTACTCGCCGGCCTGGCCGGCCAGCGACAGCGCCGCGGACGTGGCCGCCGCCAGGGCATGCAACACGCTGCAGAACCGGATGTTCACCGATCCCGTGCTGCTCGGCCAGTACCCCGACCTGAGCGCCTTCGGCATCGGCGGCGGCCTTGACTGCGTGCAAGATGGTGACCTGGCCGCGATCTCGGCCCCCATCGACGGCCTCGGCGTGAACTACTACATGCCCACCAGGCTGTCGGCGCTGCCAGGCTCGCCGCTGCCGTTCCAGCTCGAGCCGATCCCCGGCTACCCGGTGACGGCGTTCGGCTGGCCGGTGGTTCCGGCCGGGCTGACCGAGATGCTGACATCGCTGCGGGACTGGTACGGCCAGGCGCTGCCGCCGGTCTACATCACGGAGAACGGCTGCTCGCAGGCCGACGCCGTCGCAGCTGACGGCACGGTCGGCGACCAGGGCAGAATCGACTACCTCGACGCGCATCTGCGGGCCACCCATGCCGCGATCGGCGCGGGCGTAGACGTCCGCGGTTACTTCGAGTGGACGTTCACCGACAACTTCGAGTGGTCGGAGGGCTACCACCAGCGGTTCGGCCTCGTACACACCGACTTCGCCACGCAGCGCCGGATCCCCAAGTCCTCGTTCGCCTGGTACCGCGACCTGATCGCCGCTCAGCGTTAACGGGCCAGGTCCGCCAGAGCGGCACGGGCGGCCCCCGCACCGCACATGCCGTGCACGCCGCCGCCTGGCGGGGTGGACGCCGAGCAGAGGAACACGCCGGGAAGCGCCGTCCGGTACGGGTTCCAGCGCGGCGTCGGCCGCAGCAGGGTCTGGCGAAGCGTGGCCGCCCCGCCGTTGATGTCCCCGCCCACGTAGTTCGGGTTGTACCGCTCCATGTCTGCTGCGGTGCGGACCGACCTTGCCATGATCAGGTCGGTGAAGCCGGGCGCAAACCGCTCGATCTGCGCTTCGATCCTGGCCGCCATGTCGACCGAGGAGCCTGGTGGCACGTGGCAATACCCCCAGAGCGTGTGCTTCCCGGCCGGTGCCCTGGTCGGGTCAACGACGCCAGGCTGCGCCACGAGGCAGAAGGGGCGGTCCGGGTGCCGGCCGGCGTTCACGTCCGTCTCGCTGCGGGCCACCTCATCGAAGGAGCCGCCGACGTGCACGGTGCCGGTCTCCCGGCAGGCGGCAGCCTGCCAGGGCACAGGACCGCTGAGCGCCAAGTCCACCTTGCAGACGCCGGGCCCGTACCTAAAGCGCTCGAGCGACCTGCGCTGCCTGGCGGAGAGCGCCGGTCCGGCTAGTTCGGCGAACTGGCGCGGCGTGAGGTCAAGCAGAACCGTTCTCGCGGGCGGCAGGTCAGCCAGCGACCGCACCCAATGCCCAGTCTCTAGCTCGCCGCCCACGGCGGCGAGTTCGGCGGTGAGCGCGTCGACGAGCCTGGCGCTGCCGCCCTCCACGACCGGCCAGCCGACGGCGTGCGCGATCATCATGAACATCAGGCCGAATGCCCCGGTGCCCACAGCAGTCAGCGGCAGCATGGTGTGCGCCGCGGCGCCGGCGAGCAGCGCGCGAGCCTCATCGGTGCGGAAGCGCTTCGCGAGCAGGCTGGCCGGCGGCAGGCCGCTGAGGACGAACCTGGCCATCGCCAGCGGGTGGCCTGGCAGCGACCGCAACGGCGCCAGCAGGTCGGGCAGGATCAGCGGCGCCTGCCGCACGAGCGGCCCGAGCAGTCGCCGGTAGGCGCCGGCGTCGGCGCCGAGGCCGCCGGCCGTCTCGTCCACCGAGCCGGCCAGCCAGGTGGCGCGGCCGCCATCTAGCGGCTGGGCGAAGGCGATTTTCGGCGTGGCGAGCGTGACGCCGAGCGAAGGAAGGTCGAGCTGAGTGAAGAACGGCGAGGCCGCCGCGAGCGGGTGGACTGCCGAGCAGATGTCGTGCCGGAATCCCGGCAGGGTGAGCTCCGCCGTGCGGCAGCCACCCCCCGGAGTTTCGGCCCCCTCGATCACCCGCACGGCCAGCCCCGCCCCGGCGAGCATGATGGCGGCGGCGAGGCCGTTCGGGCCTGAGCCCACGACTACGGCGTCCGTGGTCCTGGTCATCGCCCGGACTCGGGCCCCTGCGCGGGGGTCGGGCCGCCCACCTCGCACAGCTGTATCCGCATGGGCTCAAGCCTGCCCGATGACCTCTTGCCGGTGCCCGCCGGCTAGTTCCTCAGGCGCCGCCCGGTCGAACTGCGCGGCTTAGACCACCCGTGAGTCGACCGGGTGGCAGCACCAATTCTCACGGGGCTGCCCACCGGACGAGCGGATTTTGGCATCGCTGAAGATCCGGGCAAGACGTAAGATCTGCGCAGCACGTAAGATCGGCGCCAGATACAGCCACATCCTCTTCGCGTTGCTAGAACTCTTCGGGTTGTTGGGGCGAGGTGGCCCCAGGCGAGTCAATGATCCCCGGCATCGCGCACCGGCGCGCCTGGGTTGCGGACCCTCGACAGGCGGCTAAAGCGTAACTGGGCCCGATGCATGAATGACCAGCTGGAATTCAGCCGGTGGCGTGTTATGTACGCATTTGCCCTGACCATTCTTGGCGCCGATGGCCAGCAGTGTGAACGTGAACTTGCCGTCACCGGTGATCCCCTTGTACTTCCCGGTGCCGCCCGAGATCGTGTACGTACCTGGCTGGTTGGCCTGCGCCAGGCACGTCTTCGGGTTGAACGATTCCGTTCCGCCCTTGCCGTTCTTGAAGCTGACCTTGAACGAGCCATTGCTGAACACGAACTTCGCGGCGGTTTTGCCCATGTGATCGACTGCTGCGGCGCCGGTAAAGACGCCGTATGCGATTACGTGGCCGGTTCTCGACGTAGTCGACGTGCCCACCAGCTGGAAGTGCTCAGTTCCCGTTGCCGCCGGGTGCGCGCTTACTCCTGCGGGCGCCGCCATGGCAGGGGCCACCAGCGACAGCGTCGCCGCGCCGAATGCGATGCCAGTCAGAGACGCGATTCGTCCTCTCATTTGGTCCTCCTCCTGATTGACGTAGCCATACCGCCCCAAACAGGGCCGACGCGGAAGAGGTGGGTGGGTGGCTGGCTATGCGGAGTGTGCCTGACACCACGGCAATTGCTGGGGCCCACTCCCTGGCTCTGGGTGCCACACCACGCGAGAACTAGCTGGATGGATCACATTGCCGCGCCGGGCCGGCGCACGAGGCGTGCGCGCTCGTCGTGGCAAGCCCGAACCTGAGCGTCGTCGGGCTCGCCCCCACTACGACGAGGTTATCTCCGGCTACATGGCGAGCGAGCCCGAGGTGCTAGTTACCGACGTGCGGTCGCTGTCATGACAGCGCCGATCGTAGCGCTTCTCGGCACAATCCGGACAGCGCCGCGCGGCGGACCTGCCGACCTGCGTCATCCGGTTCGTTCGTGCGGTACCGCCAGGCATACTTGGCTGCATGTCCATGGAGCATCGCGCCGCGGTCCCAAACCCTGATGATTTCGACCGCCAGCTGCGCGACCTCGCGTCCGGCGCTGCGGGGACCGCCAGGTACCGCGAGCCATCTGCGGTTGAGCGGGCACAGCGGGCGGCCAGGCCCGGCCGGCGCCTGCGGGTGAGCTGGCGTAACTCCCGCCGTGCCAGGAACCTCCGCAAGCCTGTCTCAGCCGGCGGCGGGCGCGCAAGCTCAGGGAGGTTCTGGAAGCGGACGCGACTGCGCCGCCGCGGGCCCAGCACCATCCGGCCTCCGGCCGCGGGATCCCGCAGAATGCGGCTGCTCTCGCTCGCCAAGGGCGCCGGCATTCTCGTCGGGTTCGTTGCCCTGCTATTCCTGATGCACATGCTCGGGCTCGGCCCGCAGTAACGAAGGCGCCCCTAGTCTGATCGAATAGGCCCATGGAACGGCTTGACCGGCAGATGCGGTTCGTGGCTGAGATCGGCAGGCTCAAAGGAGTTGTCAGGCAGACCGTGCTCGCCGGGTCGGGGCTGAACCGGCCGGAGAACTCTGCTGAGCATTCGTGGCATCTGGCGATGATGGCGCTCGTGCTCGCTGAGCACGCGCCGCCAGGTACCGACCTGGCTAAGGTGACCGCAATGGTGCTGCTGCACGACCTGGTCGAGATCGACGCGGGAGACTTGTTCCTGTACGCCGACGAGGATCAGCAGGCGCGGCAGGAGATCGCCGAGCGCGCCGCCGCCGATCGGATCTTCGCGATCCTGCCGGCCGACCAGGGAACCGCTTTGCGCCAGCTGTGGGATGAGTTCAACGAGCGGCAGACCAGAGAGGCGAAGTTCGCCAGGGCCGTTGACCGGCTCCAGCCGATGCTTGAGAACCTCACTGCGGGTGGTGGCACGTGGCAGCGGCATGGAGTGACTGCCGATCAGGTACTGGCTAAGGTACGGCTCATCGAGGACGGGTCAGCCACGCTCGGCGCGCTCGCGAGGAACCTCATCGCACAGGCAGTCGCTGCGGGGATACTCGCGCCATCGCCCGCAGCTTAGTACTCCAGCCGGACTTCGTAATCTTCATGCTTGCCTGGCTGTTGCGGGTCGTTCGATGTGAACACCGAACGTCACTCTAGATGGATATCGGGCAATCGGATGGGCCTGACCGCTCAGCGGCACTGAGGCTCGACCATCGTGTCAGTGGCCAATCCGCTCTCGGGCAATGTTCCTTCTCGCTGCTAATGCATCGAGGGCGCGTAGGAGATGCCGATGATCGCACCCTCGCCGGACTGCAGTCGAGCGACGGTCTGTCCCCACGGCTCGGTACGTGCGTCGTGGAGCAGCGTGAAGCCCTTCTCCTTCAACTCGTCCGCTGCGACCTGGACGGTCTCAGCGTCCGCGACCTCGAACTCGACGCTCGCCTGTGGCACCGGCCGCTCCACTGGCCAGTCAGGCGTGCCGAAGCACGCCTGCGCAGCCTGAGTCAGGGGCCAGACCCCGAAGGACTTGCAACCGTCGATGTCTTCACTGTGCAGGTAGCCGTCACCTTCTGCGGTCATCGCCAAGCCAAGCGCGTCCACGTACAACCTTCGGCTGACGCTTGGGTCAGGGGTGATGACTGCGACGCTGGTGATGAACTGCACATCCATGACGTCACCTTCCGACGTTGATTCGACTGGTCCCGTCGATTCTCGCTTCCTGCTCCGACAGAGCCGCCGTCGGACTCCGTGACCGTCTCGTAGGGCGATCCTCAAATGACACGCGCGACCCGCACATATCGCGCATCGCCCCGGCACTGGTTAGCCGCCGAACGCTACCAGAATCGGCAACACGCGAGCACTAGCCTCGTGTTCACTTTCGGTAACGGCCACCGTCGAGGCCTGAGTGCTGTCACCAAGCAGACCCTGACAGCGCCCCGGTCATGAAGCCGTCGCTGCCGAGCAGAAGATTGCGGTCTCGGCGTGTTCAAAATGGCTGGCGCCGCATGTTCATAGCGAGTGACGCATAACAGCCTGGCTTGCCGCTGGTAGTGGCAGGTTTGGCGCGGTGCTGGTGGCGCCGCCGCCAGGCAGACCATCGCAGCTGGTGCCGGGCATCTCGCGCCGGCTTGATGACCAGCGTGCCGAAGAGGGTGG
>Ga0209131_1000122_pt1 | contig 55572 bp, 77 predicted proteins | sample GraSoi_2013_40cm_FD_185826 | JGI IMG/M metagenome (GOLD analysis project Ga0209131, IMG submission 185826) | Grasslands soil microbial communities from the Angelo Coastal Reserve, California, USA - Sample 9_17_2013_40cm (SPAdes) (version 2) | ecosystem: Environmental > Terrestrial > Soil >...
GACTGAGGAGAATACGCGCTTTCTTTTCAGCTTGAGCTTGAGCCCAATCGAGTGGCAAGTAGTCAGACCAGACCTGTGCTTGAGAACCAGGAAACAATTTAGCCAAAACACGATAATTGCCTGATCCACTCTCATCTGGCGTGAGTGCAATACGATCTCCACTATCAAGCTCCAACACGAATTTTCCATCCGGTTTCGCTTGCCAGGTCAGTTTGGCTAGCAGGTTCAATTCAACGTCTTTGTTACGCTGCTCTTTCAGCTTGCGCACAACCGAGCTCTCTGTTTTGTTGCCGATCTCTTCTTTTTCACGCTCAAGCGCTTCAAGTAAACTTTCTTCTGGGTTGAGCTTTTTTCCGAGTACCTTGCTTAAGCTCAATGGCTCTAAACGGTGCTTGAAACAGTTGTCAGTGATGTCCAGGATGATACAATCTTTTTTGTCGGGCGCTAATCTTAGCCCGCGACCAATCGCCTGGATAAACAGCGCTCTGGATTGTGTTGGCCGCGCCATGATAATGCAATCGCACAAAGGTTCATCCCAACCCTCTGAAAGCACATTGACGGTCGTCAGGACGCGGATAGAACCGTCTCTGAACGCTTTGTAGATATATTTACGCGCTTCAAGTGAAGTGTCACCTACGACGACAGCAGAGGGAATACCGGTCTCTTTGAATGCTGCTGTCAGATGTTCTGCATGCTCAACGGTGACTGCAAAACAGGCAGCTCTTCGACCTGAAGCGTACTGCTGATATTTCTGGACAATCAGCCTGTTCCTTGCAGGGGTATCAACAGCCGCTTCCAACTCGTCAACCTTGAAATCTCCGGCCTGTGTATGCAAATCGTCCAGGTTGATATCGGTCTGTATGGGGATTGCCCGCATGTCAGTAAGATAGGGCGGATTATGTGTTGCCAGATCGATGATACTGGCTTCGAACAATGGCGTTTTGCCGTCCAGCAGCGGCTTACCATCCAGACGATCCGGGGTAGCTGTGACCATCAACACAAACGCATCTGGAAGCGTTTCTAGCACGTCCTGATAGCTTTGAGCCATGCTATGATGTGCCTCATCGATGATCAGCAACAAGCCCTTTCCAGTGCCGTACAGGGCTCTTAGTTGCTTCAGATGGTTTGGCCGGGCAATCGTCATAATTCCCGCTACAGTGACCTCACCCCCATACTGATATTGCCCTGAGCCGACTTTGCCAATCACTGCATCGGGTTTGACCATGCGGTATTTGTCAGCAGCTTGATCCAGCAATTCGTCTCGATGCGCCACAACCATAGCGTTGGTATCATGTTTTTCAGCAAGCCGGTGGATCACCTGCGAGAAGATAACTGTTTTTCCGGCTGAACAGGGAAGTACAAGCAGTTCACTTCCAGCATTGTTTTGCTCGTACGATGCCAGAATACGCTCGATGCTGATTTGCTGATACTCCCTCAATACAAATTCCATTGCCTCTATCCCCCAATGTTATTCTTCAATCATTTGCTCCCGATAGGCTGCATATTCATCAAGCGCATCTTGCTTGACACGATACGGGCCTGTATTGCCATTGGTCCGAAATGCCTTGAGCTTCCCCTGTCTGATTTTTCGTATGACGGTCATGCGATGCACTTGCAGTATTCGCGCTACATCACCAACGGTGTAAATGATTTCTTGCGGAGGTTGCTCCATAATACCTGTTCCTCCTTGTTGCATAATTGCTCCTTTCCAACCAATAAGTACTCCTGTGATGTAGTATAGCATTGTCATGAAAAGTTGTCAAATCATTTGGTATGTTCTCAAAAGTATTGACAAGTTTTGAAAAAAGGTCTATACTGGGGACAGGTTATTGATACCAATTTGATTTGAAGAAAGGAAACAAACTAACACATGGCAACCATTTTGAATGAAGCCAGCAATTTGGCTGGTAACGGATTTGGAGAACGTACACGTACTGTGCGACTCGCTGAAAACTACCACAACGGCGTGTATGAACTCCTGGCACGTGTTTCTGACAGCCAGGTCGTTTTTAGCAAGCTTGACGACACTGAAGACTCCTACGATGAAGACGGCAATCCCATCCGGCATCCCAGCAAGAATTATTCGCTGAACGCAACTGAAGCTGATGCTTTCGTGGAAGCCTGGACAGCATATAAAGCCGATCGGGCAGCTGCGCTAGAAGCTGAAGAGCAGCGCAAAGCGGGGGTACTTGCGAAAGCCCAAGAGCTAGCTACTGAGCTCGGTCTGGAGATCACCGCAGACGAAAATGACATGTACGAGGACAATCAGCGCTTCACGCTCAGGCATACCACACACTATATCAATCGTTCCTACGCCTACAGCATCGATGGCCTACTTGAAATCGTCAAAGAATTCCAGACAGCACTGGAAGATGAACACAAAGCGATTGAAGAAGCGCGCGCTACTGCCAACAAGATCACGGAACTATGCGGCGATGTTGTTCACATCACCTCGAAAAAGCCTGCTGACGGGCGCTACAGCCTGAAGATTGACGGACAATTCAGCCATTGGAATATCGAGCAGGTACACGCTAGCGTCATCCTGGATCGCTTGCAAACCATCCTGCGCGACCTGGAGCGCGACGCAAAAGCGCAAACAGAAAGCGCTGTTTCATAACATACTTTTTCTGATTGGAGGTGATGCCGTCATAGGTTCGACGTTGGGCACGCGAACAATAGAATAGGGAAGATATTCTTACACGATAGACCAAAGCTCTTAGGCGAAATTTCTGCAATTGACACATTTCACGTCGGAATGCAGTCAAGAAAAGTGGAAATGTTCAATCACCTGGGAGCTTTTGCGCGTGTATGGTAGAATAGAAAGAAAGTTCAGAGTAGGGGAATATATGAAATTTAATTTTCAAGACACGCAAATACTCATGCATTCCAAATTTCTTACTGAGGATGGACGCCCGGTTTCTGTTCAAAGTGCCAGTAAAGCTGATTTCAAAGCATTTCTTCAACCGGCAATGGAAGATGTAAAAGAAGAGCAATTAGAACAGTCAAAACGTGCTGAGACTCTTTTTCAAGCCATTCAGCAAGGAACCATACGTTATACGCATATCCGAACGCTATCAGGATTTGAAGAAGATACACTACATAGAATCTAAAGGAAAAGTATGTCAACCGTTGACTGGCAATCCATCAGAGCGGAATGGGAACTCGGTATTTCAGAACGCACCCTTGCGACAAAATATAGTGTACCAAAAACAACGCTTCACGATCGCGCTAAAGCTGAAAAATGGATACGCATGTTACCGACCGGTTTCCGACCGGACCCCCCGACCACTAAAGCAGTGGTCGACACTCCAATGAGTACCGTCAATACAGCCAGGCTTTTACATGAAGTCATTCACAGGCTGGCACAAAACGACATTATCGACGAAAGAATGGTAAAACTGCTGGCTGATGCATTGTCCCAGGTCCACAAAATTCAAATGACCGCAGTGATTGATCCAGAAACATCACCGTATGACCTGCGTGATCTGCTCAGCTATTGTACCGAGGAAGAACGCGCTATTATCAAACCCATCTTTACCGCAGCTACAGCACGCAAACAAGAAGAGCAAGAGAAACTAAAACCAATGAGGAAAATAGGCTAACCGGCTCCTCATACACACAAAACACCTCTGGCGCATGGAGAACAAGCCAGAGGTGTTTTGCTTTGAAACATGGTGCATTCCGCTCGCAGTACGACAAACTGTAAACGTTGGAAGCTAATTGGCTTCCTGCTCAGAGTATAACATATCGACAACCGGATATGGTATACTGTGCTTGTTGGGAATTGCGTGAACGCTGTGTTCATTTGATACGACTCCTTAAGAAGACGCGCCACCTCGCAGGCGTCTCAAAACAATTCTGCGAGGTTTTTCTTTTTGCCTTGCAGGGGGATCAAGACGGTACACAATAGGAAAGTAGGATAGCTGTACAAAGCTTTGTACATGTGATAAAATAAGGATAGACAACAAACGGTTGTCTTTGTACAACTCTCTATCCGAAAGGAAGTCTATCCTTATGGACACTGTATCACTTGATGGTCTGCAAGCGCAAATTGACGATCTACAAAAGCGAGTTGAAGCACTGGAACAGAAGCGTGGCCCACGCGCAACCTTGCCACCGCTTTCACCTGATCAAAAACAAAAAGCCATTGCTCAAATATTGCCACTTCTGATAAAACTGGCAGATGCGGATGAATGGGTAACCACTCGCTATATCTCCCACAAAACAGCACTCCTCCGGCGATTAGGAACAAAACAAGTTCGCGCTTATCTGGATGAGCGACCAAACCTTTTCTTAAAACGAGGAGATGGAGCATCGGCTGAGTATCAGATAAAACTGTAGTTCGTTTCCTGGCAGGGGCTGATGAAACATTTCAGCCCTTTTTCTATGACAAAATTGTCCATAGTTTTATCCCTATGATGGATATTTTAGAAACTATCTTAAATCAGCCCTACAGGGGGATGCATGAGGATGCTTGTACATTTTGTACATTTTTATGGTCATATACCATTATGTACATAATAATAATAATTATGCATGATATGATGGACAAAACTATATAAACTCATCTATATTTTATGATAGTATGTACAAAAATGTACTGTACATTAGTCTCTAGTTTTGTACATCATTCTGAGCATAAAATAAACACAAAAGTACATATACCCTTTTGTACAGGGACAAAATGTACAGGCACCCCCTGCAAGGGCTTTATACCTTACCTGATATCGTATACATGTTTTGTCCATCTATGGGCATCATGGACAAGACCTTATTTTTATCCTGTTCCCGCTACTTCCCCGGGCGGCGTAGCTCAGTCGGTACGTCATAGAATGGTACTATCATGGCACGTCAACACCACAAGGGGCGGTGGCGAAATGGTAGACGCAGGAGATCTGAACAGAACCGAGTTCTATTTGCGGATTGTCAACTATCTTATTTAATCTCAGTATGGTACACTTCCTCTCAGAACCAAAGATGACAAGGTTGCAACCCAAGGATTTTCAAGATTTCTTCTAGAAGCCCAGCAGTATAAACTGGCTTGAGAAGAGAAGTAGGGCGGGAGGGAATCGAACCCTCACGGACTCACCGTCCCGGAGATTTTAAGTCTCAAGATCTCGTCAATTGGCTTGCCACCTTGTTCTGCAATGTTCTGCAATGGTATAGAAACGAGGTCAGTTTTTCATGCAGGTCAGCGAGGCTATTGAAGATTTCCGGTTTTCCATTTTGCACCTGGCGCCTGGTACTCAGCAGTGGTATTTGTGGCGCTTAGAAGCGTTTGCTTCCTGGTGTTCCTCGCAAGGGATAGAGCTTGAACAGCTTAAGCGAAAAATGCTGGCAACGTATCTGGACCAACTTCGGTCAACACCCAGCAAGACAACCGGGAAACCGCTCTCATCCCATACAGTTCACGGCCATGCCAGGGCAATTAGGGCATTCCTGAACTTCTGTGCTAAGGATGATGATCTGCAGCGCGAATTGTCCTCGTTGCCAACAAACAAAGTACCGATGCCTCGCCTGGAAAAGAAGCTGATCAAAACATTGACTCAGGAACAAATCCAGGCCATGTTTGCAGCATGTGACAAAGAATATCTTCCTCACCTGGTTGTGCGCGATCGCGCTATTTTGTCTTTACTCCTGGACACCGGTATTCGTGCTAGTGAACTCTGCAACCTCACGCTTGATTGTGTCTTTCTGAAGCATGACTCTCATATTCGGGTCCATGGGAAAGGCGACAAATGGCGCGAAGTCAGCCTGGGTATAGAATCGAGCAAGGCATTGCACCGCTATATTTCCCGGTATCGTCCTGCGTCCACAGAAGAAAAGCACGTGTTCATCGGTCGGTTTCACGAACCGATGCGGTTCGATGGATTAAAGCAGCTGTTGTACCGGCTCAGGGATTTTGCCGGATTAGATCACAATGTGCGCGTCAATGCGCATGTGTGGCGGCATACATTCGCGATGAACTACTTGAGACAGGGCGGTGATATTTACGCTTTAAGCAGGTTGATGGGGCATGAAAGTATTCATGTAACTCAGATGTATGCACAAGCACTCAAATCTGAGCAGGCACGCAAGATTAGCGGGAGTGTCTTAGATCGGATGTTTTGATATGCCCCCTGCAAGGGTCTGTAAACCATAGGTTTGAAAGGAGGTGAAACAGTGAACCAGGAAGATAGGGAAAAGAAAGAGGACAAAGACGAAAAACAAGAGGAAAACGAGAGCGACAAACACCCAGGTGAGTACTATTGTGGTATTTGTGGTCGCATGATGCCTATCTCGCATTTTCCGCATTGATTAGTTTGTAGCGCGTCATCGTTGGAAAGAGGGCAACGCTCGTCAAAGCCTGCCCTCCAGTCCCTGGTAGTTAGTCAGAGACATAGGGATTATCCCATGTCGCTTGAAAGGGCGCAATATGCCATGGTGTTTCTTATCGTCTTCTTGTGCATGCTGATCTTTATTGCTATCGTGTCTATCTGGTATGATGTGCGTCTGTATCGTGCGCGAAGAATGTTACGCAAGCGAGAACTGGAAGAAGCGCGCCAGTATTCCCTGGTCATTCGTGCTAAAGTGGAAGAGGATCGGCACTATGAGCTTGAGTTGCAGAAATTAGATCTCCAGCAACAAAAGATTGCTTTAGACCAGGATCGCTTTCGATTGGAAAGTTTCTTGTCGCTTACCCGAGTCGATACATCGCAATATGGAACGTATCTGGTGAACCAGGAACAAGTTCACCTAACCCAACTTGCGCCCATTCATAAGCCGTTTTCTGTAAAAGAGGAGCCTGCGCAAATAGCAGGGCTGGTTATTCAGCGTCCATCTCAAGACTTGCTGCTTTCCAGTTTAGAGCAAAACAAGTTTCTCGTTTCGCCGGGCGTGCAGTCTTCTACTGGTGAACCGGTGATAGTTGATCTGCTCAAAGTGCCACATCTCAAAATTATCGGCTCATCCGGTTTTGGTAAATCGTGTCTAGCTGCGGCTATCTTAGACCAGGCCACAACGACAAATGATCCTAAACACATGCAACTTGCTTTGCTGGATCTGGAGCATAAAACCTCGCGATTGTTTGAAGATCGCCCGCATGTTGCTGAACTTCAAGATGGTCGTCGCCGCGTTACCATGGTTGCTACGAATGCCGATGAGGTTGCAACGCATCTGAATATTCTCAAGAAAGAATTAGACCGGCGCGCTGCACAGAGCGAACGTGAACTCTACAAAAATCCGGTTTTGTTGATGTACGTGGAAGAGATGTTGAGTTTGCAATATGAAATCATCGATCCGAAACTGCTAGCAAAAATGTTTGCATCACTGAATATTCTCGCGGTGCGTGGTCGCAAATACGGCATGTTTTTGTTGGCTTGTATGCAGACAGACTACTCAACCGATGAACTGAAAGTCTCACAAAAACAATTTCGGTATAGAGCAGCTGCCGCGATCGATGTGCCCGCAGCTCGGGCCGCAGGGTTTATGAATACTGACCTGATCAAAGAAAATTTTCAGAATGGCAAGCCAGGTCAGTTTGTGGTTGAATATCCATCCTTTTCGAATATTGTGTTGGCTCCTCAGTACGACGTGCGGTCTCTCCTGAACGAAAAAGAGGGCATGGACGAGGGCTTTTCTGGCGATTTTGGGACCGCTGCAGGTGAGATCACAAGCCACGTGCAACTGGTGGACAGCCAGTCAACAACCATTGTGCAAACTTCTGAGGATGATGCTGCAAAAGCCTGGGAAGCCAAAGCAGCGCAAGTATGTGAACTGCTTGCGCAAAATTGGGGAAAAATCAAGATTATTGAGCATGTTTGGCGACCAGTGAAAGCTGGAAGTAACAAACCCTATCGACAGGCAGAAAAAGAGTACGATCGCATTGTTGAACAATTGACAGCAGAGAAAAGTGAGAAGTAGATGCACATCTTTCGCGAGGAGCTAAAGACCACCAAAGCATCACGTAAGAAACTGACCCAGCGGCTGCGCGCGATGCGTCTGTTCATTTTCTGGCATTACATTCTGCTTGCGCTTTCAGGTGTGAATGCTGCTTTTGTGCTGTTTGTTGCGTTGAATGTGGTGAATGTGCCTTATCGCGAGGTGATGTTTGTATTCTCGTGCGCTTCTTTCGGATTGTCGGCTTATCTGTTGTTTTCAGGATTATCAACAAAGTGAGGTGTGTATGCAACAAAAACTCTCTCCATCGCAGAAGCTTGCAAAATGGACCAGTGAAGCGGAATCGATCTTTAATCATATGCTCGGGTATGTGATTGCAACAACGGCTCTGGTTGCGTTTGCTGATGTCCTGGGCAATGGGAAGATTACTGACTATCTTCCCTGGCTGTTCTGGATATGGGTGACTGCACAAGGGTTATGTGTCGAATTCCAGGTGTTCATTCTGGTGAAGCGTTTACCTGAACTGTTCAGAGTGAACAGGGGCATGTTCGGAGTGAACATCGGGTTTATTGTATGCCTATGCGCCATGTCTATTGTCATTGGCGCGGTATTCGTTGAGCATGATAATACTGGAGGATCTATCGATTCAGCTATGTCCACATTGGGCATAAATCATATTGTGTTTGTGTATGCTCGGGCAGCGTTGGCTATTTTTTTGATTGTGCTGATTGCTGTGGATCGTGCGCTAGATCAAGCAGTGAACAGTAGCGAACAGAGCAAACAGGCAGTGAACACATCGAATACTGACGAGGTTGTAGCGCGTTTAGAGGCGCGATTTGATCAGATGGAAGTGTATCACCAGCAACAATTAGCGTTGGTGTATGAGCAATTCACACGTATCAGGATTGGCTTAGAGCAGCCTGTAGAGGTACAAGAGCAACAACAGTTGCCCGTGTCCATAGAAGAGATACCGGATATGTCGTTGACAGCAAAACAGCGTATAGTGGAAGTGCTGAAAGCGAATCCGGCTGCGTCCATTTCAGAGATTGAAGAAAAGGCGAAAGTTTCACGCGGCTATGCTAGTGAACTGCGTCGAACATTGAGTGTTCAGAGTGAACAGTAAGTGAATGCTTACTGTTCGGAAAGGATGAACAGAATGGGTTTAGAACATGAATTGTTAGAGTTGAATACAGCGTATCAGAACAGCCGTGAAGATGTGCTGATGTTGCAAGATCGTATTCAGCAGTTGGAGCAACTGGTAAGTGATGCGCAATGGCATATGGAACTCTATCATGCCGTGATAGAGAATTCTGCCGGTCTGTCTTATGAGGTAAGAGCGCCACGTTTACCACAAATAGAGGCATGGCAGCAACGCGCCAAAGAACTGTTGGGCAGCGAATAATCCTACAAATAAAGAGAGCCAGGTGTGCTTTGCCCGGCTCTCTAGACGCATAACCTTACCCTCCACTACATCAGACAATGGATAGAGTAAACATCTTGGTACGATGAGTCCAGTATAACACAATCTCGCAGCGACACACCCCTGCACGGCTTTTCTTTTTGCTTAGGCTATGCTATACTCAGTTTATGAATAATTAATCATTGATTATTCATAACTTGAGCAAAGGAAACACACTTGCTCACCCTGATAAAGCAATCACAGCAACCGCCAGAACTGACCTATGATGAATTACTTGAAGCAGAAGAATACAGACGCAGCTTCAAACGATTTGCTATTGCTGCATGGCATGTGATTGAACCGTCTAAACCCTTGCTGTGGAATTGGCACTTAGACGCGATCGTAGAACATCTCCAGGCGTTATATTTCCGCGAAATCACGCGGCTCCTCGTAAACATTCAACCAGGCACAGCAAAATCCACCTTCTTCAGCATCATGTTCCCTGCCTGGTGTTTCACCAATGACGCCGCTATGCGCTGGTTGTGTGCGTCTCATTCGCTTGATCTTGCAATCAGAGACAATAAAAATTGCCGTGATCTGATACAAAGTGAATGGTATCAGCAACGCTATGGTCATTTGTTCTCGTTGAAAGGTGATCAGAACGTCAAGAGCTATTTTGAGACGAGTCAGCGCGGCTATCGTATGGCTGTAGCTGTGCGAGGCTCAGGAACCGGGAAAAGATGTGATGCCAGCATTATCGATGATCCAAATAATGCGATGTCTGGATTGGCTGATCAACAGGCAACGATTGATTGGTTCGAAAAAACCTGGATACCGCGCCATAACGATCAGGAAAAAAGTCCAATGGCGGTTGTTGGCCAGCGTTTAGGGCAAAATGATCTCTCACAACATATTTTAGAGCTTGGTGGTTGGGAACATTTGAATTTGCCAACAGAGTTTGAGCCTGGAAGACGATGTTATACAAGCGTGATAGGAGATGTGTGGAAAGGCTATGATCCGCGAGAAGAAGAAGGCGAATTGCTGTGGGAGGACAAATTTTCGCGTGAAAGTGTGGAAAAGACAAAAGCTAATATGGGAACGCTGGAATATCACGCGCAATATCAGCAATCTCCGGTTCCTCCAGGCGGTTACGTCTTCGAAAAACAGTATGAGCGTCTTTTCAGCATCGATCAGGAAGCCAATGTGTACTTGCTGGAGACTCCAGACGGCATCAAACCAGTGGTCATAAGCGGATGTAAGATCTATATTACCTCGGATGTAGCTGCTAAGGCCAAAGAAAAACATGATTTCACCGTCTTTTGTGTATGGGCAATCACGCCGCGCAAAGAAATCTTGTTGCTCTATGTCATCAGGGCTCATTTGACGATCACAAAACAGCCGGACGAGGGGTACAAGACCTATCAGGCCTATTTAGATGATCGTTTTCAGTCATTTTGGTTTGAAGATGTGGCCTATCAGGGCGCATTTGGTCAGTATTTGATGGAAAAAGGTGTGCCATGCGAGCCTTTTTATCCAAAGGGTGACAAAGTGGTTCGAGCGGGGGGCGCGGCCATTCAGATGAAGCTTGGCAATGTCTATTTTCTGAAAAATGCGAGTTGGCTGGAGACGTGGCGCAAGGAAATCTATCTGTTTCCGCAAGACGCGCATGATGATCAGTGTATTTTACCTGATGCGCTATTGCCTTATATCCCCCATGATGATATAATAAGCTCATACGTTAGTCGTCATGTAGGAGATAAAGCAATGCTTATAGGTGAAGCTCAGAACCTTAAAGAAGGCGATCTGGTTGTTACCCATACGGGAAAATGGCAGAAGATTGTACATGTGATTTCACGCTCATATCAGGGTGAGATGGTTGTTATTAAACCGCAAGGTGGCTTTGAATTATCACTTACTCCTGAACATCCTGTATTTTGTGTGAAGCGTACCGGAAAAGGGCAATTCTGGAAACCTCGTGCTGTAGGTGAGCCGCAATGGATACCAGCCAGTGAAGTTGTTCCTGGTGACTCGGTGCTTGAAGCGATAGATCAAACAATAACGCCTGTTGAACAGCTTGATCTATCAGAATGGCTTTTAGCTGAACGTAGTGAAGCTCAAGGTAAACGAAGTCATGCAGGGTTATATCTTTCTCGTTTGATTGTTGAGCCTGATGTTATTCGTTTTAACAATCCTCGTTCTCATCCAATTAAGCGATTTGTGCAGGTAGACGGTGATTTGTGTCGTTTGATGGGCTATTATGTAGCTGAGGGCTCACGAGGCAAGCATAATGTTCAGTGGTCATTTAATGTTAATGAGACTGAATATCATGTTGATGTAACGAATCTGCTTCAATCTAAATTTGGTATCGCTCCATCAATTCAGAAAGCACATAATTCTCTTACTCTCGCTGTTTCTTCATGGGTGTTACACGATTTCTTTGCTCAATTTGGACGTGGCGCAAAAAATAAGATCGTTCCTCAATGGATTATGCATCTTCCACATAATTTACAGGTAGAATTTCTTAAAGGCGCATGGCGCGGAGATGGATGTGTTGCTACTGATGGAAGCGGATTAATTTATTGTTCTTCGTCTCGTGAATTAGTTGTTGCTTTAAGAATGATACTTTATCGGCTTGGCATTGTTGCAAGCATGGGTATATCACGTCCTAACGGTACTGTTGGGCATAGTATTCGTGGGAGAGCAATAAAATTATCATCTCCGCTTTACATGTTGAAAGCCGGTGGCGAATATGCGCCTGTTCTTGCTTCTTTGCTGGATATGCCGATTAACCGTGAACACATTCAAAATGGACGTGTTGGCGATCGGATTGTAGATGGGTATGTCCATCGGAGAGTACGCAAGGTTGAATTTGTTGATTATGAGGGGCCTGTTTATAACTTTGAAGTTGAGGAAGATCATTCGTATCAAACGGAGTCTTTCATCGTCCACAATTGCGACAATCTCAGTATGATTGTGATTATTGTCAAGATGGCCAAAGATGTAGAGCCAATGGACCAGGAAACAGCGAACGCTATTAGAAATTATGCAGGATATTGAGTATGAAAGAACAAATAGAAGAGTTTTTAGCTAATTTGCTGAGTGCTGGGTTTCGACGTGATCAGGTCAGTGAAAAGGGCTATGAATTCGCGATCGCTCTGCAAAGCGCGCAACAACTTGAGGGCACACCTGTTTCACCAGCTATGATGTCACGAGCTGCTGAACTGGTCAAGGATGCGTTTCCAGGAGCGTATCGAATTGTAGAATTACGCAATAGGATGCATTGAGGCATAGCGAGATGGGAATTTTTAGCTCTATGATGAACACCATTGTGAACGGGTATACAGCCGCTCGGAGATACTTTGAAGATCCGAGTATGGCGCATCAAGAGGGGCTGTATCTCAATCAGTACGGCATGTATAGCTTGCTGTGGGCGTACTATAATGGCGCGATGTTTGAGCGTATCTCATCGATTTTCAATGGCAACTATAATACTACCTGGCAAGTTGCAGCTAATGGTTGGGCTGCCTACAAGATGAATTACAACCTCTACAGAAACATCAGGCTTATCTACAATCCCACGAGGCGTTTAGTGGATTTTTATGCTGGCCAGGTGTATCCAGGTGTTTTGTCTGAAGACGGAGAGCAATTGCCCGATGGACAGCAATTAGCGATCCCATTTGCGAAAGACACATCCCCTGTTCTGAAGAACGCCGTTGCTCAGTTCTGGCAGTGGTCGAACTGGCAATCCAGGAAGTGTCTTCATGTGCGCTATGGCGCGGCGCTTGGAAGTGTTCTCATCGAAATTTGCGACGATGTAGAGAATGGCACGGTGAGCGCAGATGTCATCTGGCCGGGATTTGTGACCAATCTCAAGCTGGACAATTCCGGTAATGTCACGAATTATGCATTGCAGTACGTGGCAGCAGGTGATACCTCCGCGTATGTCTATCGCAAAGAAGTAGACATCGACGCATTTCGCTACTTCCGAGATGGCCAGCCTTACGATTACGGCTCTGGTACAGTGGTTGAGAACCCGTACGGTTTTGTGCCCGCGGTGTGGATGAAGCACACTGATATGGGTGGTATTCATGGTTCCCCGGCTGTTGCTGGTTCTATCGGCAAGATCGACGAACTGAACAATCTAGTATCACACTTGCATGATCAAATTCATAAAGTCATTGGTGCGCCGGTTGTATTGTGGTCGCAAGGCGCGGTCGCTAAACAGCTCTTTGATCAGACCAAACGAGAACCGACTTCCCAGCAGACAAATCCATCAGCAGATCAGGAAAGTGCCTTAATACTGAAGGGACCGGCTGGTGGGCATGTAGAGAGCCTTGTGGGCAATCTGGATATTGTTGGTTCTTCGCAGATTGCACAAAACTTACTGAGTGAGATTGAACAAGATCATCCTGAATTGACCTTCTGGAAAGAATTGCGCGCCATGTCGCAAGTCACTGGCCCAGCTGCGTCACGATTGGTTGGAGATGTGAATAGCCGGTTCGCTGAAGCGGCCGCAGGCTACGACCAGGCAAACATCAAATTATTCCAGATGTCGGTAGCGATCGCGGGCTTTCGTGCCAACAGTGGCGCATGGGGACCACTCAATCGGCAACAATCAAAGTTCACGCCGTTCAATCTGGATAGTTACAAGCGCGGCGATCTGGACATGGTGATTATGCCGCGTCCGTTGTTGGTTCCAACCAGGTCAGAGATAGCTGAGGAGAATAGATTTTTCTGGCAAGGTGTGGAATATGCGGCGCAGGCTGGCATACCAGCTGAATTTGTGTTGCGTGAATCCGGCTACTCGGATGACAAAATCACGCAAATTAACACGCTGAAAAATCAGGAACTGCAAGCCAAACAAATGGCTGCCCAGGCGGATGTTATTCCCACGGTTTCACAGTGAGGGAAATAATGAAATATTGGTATGACACTGAATTTATAGAAGACGGTACAACCATAGATTTGATCAGTATTGGCATTGTTGCCGAGGATGGGCGAGAGCTATATTTACAATCCATAGATGTTGATGGCAGCAAGGCAAGTGATTGGGTCATAGAAAACGTGTTGTCCAATTTAAAACTTTGTCCAACAGATACGCCATTCATGAAACATGTCACCGATGGGAATTGTGGGCCTGAATGCCCCTGGGGTTCACGTGAGCAAATCAGAGATAAAATACTTTCATTTATGGATCCTCTGCTTTATGGCAAACCTGAATTGTGGGGCTACTACTCAGCATATGACCATGTGGCTTTTTGCCAGCTTTTTGGCACAATGATGGATTTACCCAAGAGCTATCCAATGTATACCAGAGACATCAAACAATGGTGTGATGCACTTGGAGATCCAAGACTTCCTGAACAGGGGAAAGATGAGCATAACGCACTCAGTGATGCCAGATGGAATAAGTTCGCATACGATTTTTTAGTAGGCTATTCTCTTCCAATACGAATAAGAGAGAGGTGATACATGTTCGCAAAAGAAGACATACAAAAGGCGGAGGAAGCAGAACGGCGCTTCCATGCAGCGTTGAAGAACACATTCTTCCCAACAATTGGTAGTGTCATTTCGCTGAGCAGTGAAACCAGTAAAGCGATGAGAGTGGAGAATAGACAAAGACAGATAGAGGCGTTCCGTAAGCGAACAAAGCGAGGAACGAGAGCGTATAAATTTAGCAGAAAAGCATAAGAGGTGATATATGGCAAACCAACCCGAGCACACCCCGAAAGGCCAGATTTCGTACAATACCGGCGCGAAACCTCCAACGCGTGTAGGTGCTTCATCCAAAGTTAAATCGCAGAATATGAAGCGCATCAAACACAATCAGCGCTTGCAAACGCACAACGATGGGGTGAAAGGTGCGACACAGGGATGAAAACACTCAAATGGAATGGTGAAAAGTGGTATTACGATGAAAGAAGCCTTTGGAAGCGTTGCCGACAGTGGCTTATTTGGATTGGAGGCTGGGAAAAGCCAAACGGAACCGGATGGAAGTTCCTTATCGATTATGGCAACAAGAAAAGTTTGATGTCACCGGCTCCTCTCTCGCTTTTTGGGCATCTTTTCACGTGGTTTGGTTGGGGTTGGCAACTCAAGTTGAAGCCTTGGCATCGCTATTTTGTTTGGTCAAAAACATCGGGGTGCTATGTCTCATCTGATGGTACTCCGCCGCGTCCTGGTAAAAGCGGTAAGGGCTTTTTCATCTATCAGAAGAAACATAAATCAGCTTTGTTGAAGCGGTTGAGGCGAGAAAATAACGTATGAAAAAAGTGCTCTTGCTTGCCTATATGCTGTTATTTGCAGGAGCATTATTTTATCTTTTGTTCGTGGCGAATACCGCGTTTATGCCGTGAGGAGCTTTGTATGCTGAAAACAGTTATTCAGTGTATTGGATGTTTGCTCAGGGGTAAGCACAATTATATCTATGTGGGGCGCAACTATAACGGGCTTACAGATACGGGAGCTAAAGAATTCTCACTGAGATATATTTGCTCTTATTGCCAGCACTTTACCAGTATAAGCGAATATGAGGAGTTTTGAATTGATTTGGTTGCATGTAGCAATTGAATGGTTTATTGGCATCACTACCCCTGCTCTGGTATTAATCGGGCTATTTGTTGTGCGCACGTGGTCGGAGCCAATGTATGTTGTGTCTATTGTGAAGCCAGTTGTATCTATTTCTGAAGTGGAAACAGTGCGAATGCGGAGCGTAAAATGATTAGTGCTGAAGCAAAATTATCTATTCGTCGCATACCGCTTGAATGCTTGCATGTGGGAGATTTTGACCCGCGCTATACTTCGATGATATTGAAGTATGTGGAGCAACTTCGTGAATATCCAGGGCAAGATGCAGGCTATATTCGTGTCAGACCATCGAAAATTTATCCTGGTACGTTTTTCATCGAAGATGGTCATCACCGGTTCGTCGCGTATATTATTGCTGGCAGAAAAGATATGCTGTGTATTGTGATAGAGGAACCTGGACAGCGCAATCAAGAGGACTATGTTCGCGAATTGGAGCATACGCTGAATTCTTGTATCGATTTCATGAGCCATGCAGTCGTTGTAGGCAGTGAAAACAAGGAAGCGTATGCATTGGCTCTCTGTAGAAAAGGATTGAAGCTCTTGAGAGGCGAAGAAGAATGTTAGAAGGCTATATTGTTGGCGCATTGACAGCGCTGGTGAGCGTGTCAGTTGGCTATTTGTTTGGAAAGCCGTGGTTGGACCGCTGGCAAAGCAAAAAGCTACAGAAGCCAAAGCAGGGAGGGACACCGTGAAGCATCCAAAGAAGCGTAAACCGCTCGGCAAACCGATAGTATGGGATGAAAGCGACCTTGAGCATATGAGCCGGGTCACAGCAACCGACAAGAAAGCATCTGTGGCGCTGTGGCACAATGAAGCTCCGGCAAAACTGAAAAACTTGTTATTGGCGGCAGTAGAGGAGAGACAACAGTGATGCTTACTAGTGCTGATTATGGCTATTGGCCTATTGAAGTACGCGAATGGATGGAGAGTGTCGGTTGGCCTGAAGTTGATTTTATACAGTTTGAGCGTGAAATCTTGCCAGACGGCTTTGAAATTGATGCTCGTACAGACAGGAAATGGGCAAGATGGAAACCAGGGCCGCATGTCACCGTAACGGCTCGACGTGGTGAAGAGTGGAAGCAACAGCGGTGGAAAATTGAGGGTGCTACTTGGTATAAAGTAAAGGGTATTTTTGATGCCTAACGGTTTCCAGTATGTCTATGATCCGCGATCCAGGCGCTACAGAAACATTTCAAATGGGCAATATGTCACGTCGAAAGAGTTGCGTGGCGCGGTAGACACGATCATCGACGGAGAAACCGTCAAGATCAGGGATATTTCTCAGCGTTTGATTGATGGAGAAATCACGTTGGCAGACTGGCAAGGTCAGGTAGCATCGATGCTCAAAACGTTGCATGTAACGATGGGAGTAGCGGCTGTAGGCGGCTTTGATAGCGCATCACAAGCTGATTTTGGCTACATGGGAAGTCTGATTAAAAAGCAATACCACTATCTGGCAAAATTCGCACAGGATATTGCGAGTGGAAAACAGGCGCTTGATGGAACGCTACTCAGCCGATCGGCTTTATATACGCAAGCAAGCAGGAGCATATTTGAAGATGTAGTAGGCAAAACAGCAGAGGCCGGCGGCGCGACACAAGAAAAATCTGAGCTTGGGGTCGCGGACCATTGCCCGGAGTGCGTAGATGAAGCGTCAAAGGGTTGGAGTCCAATAGGAACGCTCATTCCGATTGGTGAGCGCTTGTGCAAGGCGAATTGTAGATGTCAGATGATTTATAAGTGAAAGGGAAGTAGCGATGTCAGATTTAAAAGAGGTAGTTTTTCAAGGACTTGGTGAAGCTTCGATGTGTTGGAGCGAGATACCCAAGGGTATATTTGACAGCGTGAATGCAAAACGCATCGGCAATGAGGTCATGCAAGCGATAAACGAGCATGAAAAGCAACTGTATGAAGATGTAAAAGCCTTGCATAGCGCTCTCAATGAATTCTTACCGCTCTTTATCCTGGGAAATGGTACAGACTATGCCGGTATAGATGAGGCGATAGAAGCGCTTCAAAGGCATCCTGAATTACCAATAACGGTAGCGCTGGCAGAGATGAAGCGCAAATAATTTTTTGTCTTCTACTCAGTTAATGAGTACTCAGTCATTGACAAACACATGAAAGGTGAACTATACTATGCCTAATGATCCAAATAATCCCGATCCGCAAGGTCAGACACCGAACGGAACGGATCCCCAGGGCCAGACGCCCAACACTACGTCCAGCGGTCAGACGCCGAACGGACAGAGAACTTCTATTGATACCTTGCCGCCTGATATTCAGGACTACATTCGTACACTTCGAGCCGACGCAAAGAAGTTACGTGATGCGGCTGAAGCAGAGGCACAAGCCAAACAAGCGGCTGAAGCTGCAAGGCTTGCGGAACAAGGCCAGTACAAGGAGCTTGCCGACAAACATGCTGCACGCATTCTTGAGCTTGAACCGGTCTCTGCAAGTTACACAAAGCTTGCTGAACAAATCCAGGTGCAAATCGAAGCGGAGATTAAGGATTGGCCTGCTGAAGTCAAAGCGCTTGTTCCCGGCTCAGATGTTCCGGCAGAACAGCGTTTAGAGCAGATGACCCGGCTCCGCCCCCTGCTTGAGAAACTTCAAGTTCAGGCAAAAGGGCAAAATCCTGGCAACCGGCCTAATCCGCAACCTGCGAATCAGCAGACAACGAAACAGCAACAGATGGAAGCGAACCGAGCATCTTTTGTACAGAAGCGCTCGTATGGCTTCTAAGCACAACTGAATTCAGTGATCTTTTAGTATCTCGTGCCTAGCTAATAGATGTGTGTGTAGTCTGGAGGGGTGACGCCCTCCCATCCGAACAGCCTAGTCGTTAAATGCACGGACGAACCCATTTGTTAGTTAGGCAGGGGATGATTGGAGGAATATCGTGGCAGAAATTGCCAAATCGGGCACCCCTTCCGTAACGACCATTGGGCTTGACCCGGGTTCACAAAAACTTCCTACACTTCTCACCGGGGAAGCGATAGCAGCCGGTGATGCTTGTTATGTAAAAAATGATGGTCTCATTTGGCGCTCAAACGGCGCGGCTGTGGCCGCGGCTGCCCAGGTACGCGGTTTTGCCCCCTACAAAGCCAATAGCGGTGAGACCCTCACGCTCGTCCACGCCTGTGTTTTTCAGTATGGCGCAGCGCTCACCCCGGGGGCTGATTACTTTCTTTCTGGCACGGTGCCAGGCGGGCTTGCTGACGCTGCCTCAACCGGTGGTACCGGTAAAATTGGTTACGCGGTAGATGCCACGCGCATTTTCGTTAAAGCCAGCGGCTATTAAATCAGGCAAGGGAGAATAGAAAACTATGCCATACGGCACATTAACAACCAATGATACCCTTGCCACGCTACGAGCCGCCACAGGCGTCGTAGCGGAAATAGGCGAGGATGTTGCGTTTGAATCAATCGACATGGCGTTGCAGGTCCACAGTCAGCTTTTGCAGGAAGCCATGGTTGATTTTGTTGAGCCGACCACTGACCGACTCCGGCGCTACGGCGGGCCTGATCAGATGCAGATGGAAGAGCTGGACGAGATTGGTTCAGCCAGCGCGCAGAAGATCGGACCAGGCGCGACACTTGGTTTTCCGATGAAGTTCTACGGTGGCGGACTCCAATGGTCGCGTTTGTACTTCCTGAATGCAACTGGGCCAGAACTGGCCGCGCAAGTGGAAGCGATGATGGACGCGGATGTGAAGAACGTTCACAAGCAGTTGAAAGCCGCTCTGCTCATTCCAACCAATTATACCTTTGAGGACCGGCGCGTCGATCATGTACAACTTCCGATCAAGGCGCTGATCAATGCTGATAGTGCAGCGATCCCCATTGCGCCGGACGGCGCAACCTTTAACGGCGCCACGCACAACCACTATCTCGGTGCAACAGCCGCCTGGTCGGGTGCGACTGCTGTCCAGATGGCGGCTGATTTGACCGCGCTGATCAACACGGTCGTTGAGCATTTTCTGACTGGTAGGGTGCTTGTGCTGATCAATCAAGCACAGGAAGTGAATGTGAGAAGTCTCACTAACTTCTTCCCCTACTACGATATGCGCTTGACACCTGCGATCACCGCAACACAGGCCACATCTGCAAACCTGGACGTCACCAATCTGACCAACCGCGCTATTGGTGTGTTTGGTCCTGCTGAGATTTGGGTGAAGCCGTGGATACCGGCAAACTATGCAGTTGCCATGCAAGTTGACGTTCCACAAAAGGTACTTTGCAAGCGAACCAGGAATGTGGGCTCGGGCAACCTGGAATTGCAGTTCGACATGGAAGAGTATCCATTGCGTGCGCGTACGTATGGGCGCGAATTTGGCTTTGGAGTATGGAATCGTGTAGCAGCGGCTGCTTTGAGCACGGCCAATATTACCACCTATGCTGCGCCTGCGTTAAGCGCGCTGTAGTCAGTAGAACTGAAAGAGATGTGTGTATGGTGACTTCTTACCAGCCGCCATACACAGATTTTGAAAGGATAGATATGCAAGTACATGCACGATTTAAGCTCTATGAAGATGCACGAGCACAGGCATATTCAGCTGGTGGCTATGTCCCCGCGGCACGCGTGAAACTCTCAGCAGTGCAGGGGGAACCCTTCGGCACGGCAATGCCGCAAGGGACCATTGACATGCTGATTGCCAATCCTGAAGCTGTTCAGGTGTTTCGTGATGCGCCCATGGGAGCGGAATTCGATGTCGTCTTTTTGCTTGTAGAGCCTGTAAAGGAGTAATGTCATGGCAGACGATCAGACTACCACTGCGCAACCGGTACAACCGGCATTTGTTGATGCACAAACGCCACAACGCGCTAATCAGCAGGCGATCATAGACGTTGCGGCATTGGTGGAGAGTAGGCAGGCCGATGAGTCGAAGTTTCCGGGTGGGCGCTTCCTCGTTAATGGCGTCTATGTCGATGCTGACGGCAATAAGCACAAGGACCAGAAAAGCGAGTAGCTTATGGATCGTCCGACCGCACTTGCAACTCTCACTGAGGAATATGCAGAACTGGCAACCGATAGTGGTCTCTCCGGAGGATCTATCACCAGTGCGTACAATTTCGCTATTGATATGAGCTTGCGTCAACTTGGTTATCAGGAAACCGACCTGGCAACAACCAATGTGCCACAAACGCAAATCATCGGCTATCTGGCCTTGCTCAACTACTACGCATTGAAGCGGTTTGCTCGAATCCTGGCTCTCAGAGTGAACGTAGGCGTAGCTGGCCAGCTTTCCGCTTCTCGTTCACAAGCGGCTATCCAGGTGAAGGCATTGCTTGACGATGCGGAGAAAGAAGTGGTAGCACTCGGGTTTGCCGTTGGTGAGAATGCGGTTGCGTTTAGCCTTGGACGTATGGGCTTAGACTTCTTAGAGCCGAACTGGGGTGAATTCTGATGAGCTTTCTGACTTCCACTGATGTGCAAGCATTTGCAGATTTCGCAACCGGCTATTTCATGACGGACACCTGCGCTATTCTGCGCAGACCCTCAACCTGGAATGCTCAGGGCGGCAATAGCGCGGACTATGCAGTTATTCAATCCGGTGTTCCCTGCTGTGCCATCTCGCAAAGTGGATCAGAAATGTTCAGCGAAAATCAGGAAGTGGGCAAAGCCATGTTTCTGATTGTACTTCCCAAGGGGACCGACGTGAAGACCAAAGACCGCATTCACATCGGACCCACGTACTATGATGTCATTAATGCGCTTGATCCATCTACTTACGAAGTTGTACGTAAAGTAACGGCTCAACGCTTTGGCAAGGGAGGAAGCTAGATGGGTTTCACAGTTTCCGGTCTGGATGGCATCAAAGCCCGGATTGACGCACATGTAGCGCGAGTGAAAGTTGAAGTGCAAGATGCGATTGAATGGGCTGTTGCTAATACGTACGACGATTCACAAAAAGATTGTCCATACGATCAGAAAAAGCCAGCAGGTGAACCGCATTTACGGGATAGCGCGAAGAAAAAGGTAGGCAAGCTTGAGGGATGGGTGAGTTATGGCAATGACGAAGTAGATTGGGAGAAGTTTGTTGAGCTTGGAACGAGCAAAATGCGTCCACAACCGTATCTTTTTCCTGCGTTTATCAGGAACGGCAAAAAGTTCAGAGAGCAATGTAAGCGGATAGCAGGGGGATAGATGGCTATACCAACCGGAGAAACGCAAACAGCAGCGATCGCGCGGTTACGCGGTGACGCACCCCTGCAGGGGCTGTTAGGTAATCCGTCTGATGGATCTGGCAATGTGTTTGATCAGGGTTCAACGCCTCCTGATCAGGTATGCCCCTACTTGGAAGTCTTTCCAATCACCACCGTAAAGGGAACATTGGTTGTTATGGGGTTAGATGGGAATGATGTGTATCAGCAAGTTACCGGATTCACCCGATCAGGTGACTTTACGCAAGCCAGAGCCATTATGAAACGAGTCCACGATTTGCTTGATCAGCAATCGCTCACGATCGCAGGTTTTACCAATCCGCTCTTGCTCTTTGAGAATGAGCAAGAACTGTTTGATAGTGAACAAGGCAAACAACAAGTAGTCCACAGATATCTCATTTCAACGCAAGGGTAGAACAACAGGTCAACAGGAGGTCATACTATGCCATCAGCGCCAATTGCAGGGTTTCAAGGGAAATTTAAAGTGGTTGCCGTTGCCATGATTCAGGTTCAGAGTATCGAAGCTCAAATTAATGGTGAAACGTATGATATCACCGTGATGTCAGGGCTTTCAACGCCAGCCTGGAAAGCGTTTCTTGCTGGACTTCTGGGCGCAACCTTAAAGGTTGTAGGTTTTTATGATTTTGCCAACGACGCCGTACAGCTCACGCTCTGGAATGCACTTGGCACAACTGTCGCGGTTTCATGGAGCCCAAACACAGGGACGAACAACTTTTCTGCCAGTGCCATTCTTACGAATATTCCCATCAAAGCCGCGGTGAATGCTCCTGAAAGCGTTGAATTCGACTTTCAGATTACCGGCGCTGTAACCTACGTGTAAGGGGTGATGCATGGCTCCAATTGCAGGCTGGAAAGGCCAGATCTACAAGGCAGCTGGCCCTGGCATCGGCATCGGTACACTTGCCATGGCCGATGCCGGGGACCATAAGACGTTTAACGCTGGTAATGTGGCAAAGCAGTACTTTGATAGTTCCGCTGCATTTACGGTGCAATCGAAGCAGGATGAAGTCCAAACGCTTACTATCACAGGCGGGCCGACAGGCGGAACGTTCACGTTGACATTTGGCAGCCAGACAACGGCGACTATCAACTGGAATGATAGCGCTGCAACGGTTCAAACGCGCTTGCAGGCACTTTCAAGCATTCTCGTAAACAACTGTCTGGTGACTGGCGGACCCGGGCCGGGCACACCGTTTGTGGTTGAATTTGTTGCTGCATTAGGCTATGCCGCACAAGCAAATATTACGCTGACGAACAATTTGCTTACAGGTGGCGTTGCGCCCAGTGTCAACATTGTCAAAACCCAGGCTGGCCATGCTTTCACTACATCCACGCCTGGTACGTACGTAATCAACTATCCCATTGGACAAGTGGTATATAACGCGGTTCTCCTGGGTACCCCCGCTGTGCAAATTACTGCTGGGAATTACTTCAACTCTGTGTTTTTTGGTTTCTGCAAAGAGTGGAACGGCAATTTGCTGGGGACCGCTCTGGACTCAACAGCGATGACCAATCCACCATCGCAGTGGAAAACGTATATTCCCGGTGTGAATGGCGGCAATGCCAAACTTTTGCATTGGTGGATCGACAATACGATGTTTGGGCATCTCTCAGCAGGGGATACGCTGATCTTTGCGCTGTATACCGGTGTGAATGCGAATCAGCGGTTTCAAGGCTATGTGATCCTCAAAAATCAGGATATCAAGATAATGACCACGGCTATAATTACCGACGATCTTGATTTTGACTTCAATGGACAAGTGTTCTTTATCCCCTCATAAATAAGAAAGGACTTGACAGAACATATGAAAAGTACTGAGCTACGCGACTTGTTGTTGGGCGCTGATTTCAAGCCCAAAGAGCAAGATTTACCGACGCCTTACCTGGTGACCAAATCTGGTGTGAGCCTTGATGGACAATTCAAGCTGGTTGGCATCGATGGTAAACAAAGCGTTGAAATCCGTGAGAAATCCAATGTACAGGTAGGTGTTGATGCTGAAGGCAAACCTATTATGGAGCGGGACTCTGCCAGGCTTGCCGGACTTGCGATTATCGCGTGTCTCTATGGGCGTGAGGATAATCAACCGGTGTTTGATCAGGCCATGCCGATGATTGGCGATCCCGCGGACCTCGCCGGTATTCTTGGTATCGATGAAGAACCATGGAACCAGCTGGGCATTGATGTGCTCAGGTTTGCCGGCTTTAGCAAGAAAGCGGCGGACGACGCAAAAAACGGCTCGAGTCCGACCCAGAATGGTTCTTCATCTACGACCTCGCAGACAGACTCGGCTGGATCGGACCAATCAGTGACTTCCTCAGACGGTTCCCAAGCGACGAGCTAATGACACGCATGGTCTACTACCGTGTCAAAGCTGAGAAGTTGAAGCAAGCACAGAAAGACGCGGAACGCAAGCCGAGAGGACGATAGAGCAACATGGGCGGAGATGAACTTGGGGCCCTTCTGGTTGAGTTTAAAGCAGATCTATCTGATCTGGATAGGGGCGCTGAACAGGCAAAGCGAAAGCTAGGGGAAGTCGATAGATCCGCGAAAGAGACCGGCGGCGGATTTAAAGACCTGCTCAAGAATGCCACGTCTTTCGCCACTGGCATGGCTGTCTTCAACGTCGCCGGTGAGGCGGTCGGTTTCCTCAAAGATCAACTTGGTGGTGTCTTTCAGGAAAGCATGGATGCCCAGGCAGGAATGGCCTTAACCAATGCTGTCCTGAAGTCCACGCATGATGCATCAGGCGAAACAGCGCAAAGCGTTGCTGACCTTGCAGGTAATCTTTCTCACCTCACCAAGTTCAGTGACGACACAGTTCAGTCCGGTGAAAACATGCTGCTGACCTTTACCAACATCAGCAAAAATGTATTTCCTGAAGCGACAAGAACCATCCTTGACATGTCCCAGGCGCTTGGACAAGATTTGAAGTCTACTGCTATCGAAGCTGGTAAGGCTTTAAATGATCCCCGTACCGGAATAACTGCCTTGCAACGCGTGGGTGTGACGTTCAATCAGACGCAAAAAGATCAAATCAAGAACTTCATGGACACGAACCAGATTGCGCGTGCGCAGGGAGTTATTCTGAAAGAACTACAACGTGAATTTGGTGGAGCTGCAGAGGCGGCCGGAAAAACATTTGGCGGGCAGATGGTGATTGCCGGTCAGTACGTGGCTGATTTCAAGCAAACGCTTGGTGATGATCTGATGCCCATTGTGACCGAGTTTCTTGGCGTGGTTGAGAAAGATGGGTTGCCGATCCTGAAAAATTTCAGTGATTGGTTTACGAAAGAGGGAACCCCTGCCCTGAAAGATGTAGCTGGTGAAGTAGGGCCGCTGGTACGTGGCGTTGAGGATTTTACAGGTGCTCTGTTCGATATGATTAAGAAAAGTGGAGCATTCCAATCAGTTTTTCAGACCATCAAAGATACGCTGCCAGCCGTAGAACAAGCTATAGGGAAAGTGGGCGGTGCTGTTGGAAAACTCCTTCCTCCAATGCTGGATCTGATCAAGAACTTTTCAGGCTGGATTGACAAAAGTGGAATACTCACAGACGGTTTGCATCTGTTGGGAGATGGGGTATCAACAGTAGCAGACATTCTTGGACCATTCATTCAAGATATATCCAATGTGTTTAACTGGCTCTCAAAGAACAAACCAGCTACCGATGCGCTGAAAGAAGCGCTCGTTGGTGTTGGGGTAGTGCTCGCTGGGATGAAAGTCAAGGCATTCGTCGGGGACCTCCTTCAGATGGCCGATACTGTCAAGAACACTGTTGCCAAGGCCATTGATAAGCTTGTCTCTGGTGAGCTTTTTGATCTCCAGGGCGCTAAAGGATTTGGTGGGGTTGCGTCGGCGGCAAAAGATGCGGAAATTGCAGAGATAGCGGTTGGGACGACAGCCAAAACGACCATGGCCGGTGATGTTATTCAGGGTTCGTTATGGTCAAAAGAGAGTCTTGCCGGGATAGGGGTGAGCGCAGAGACAGCGGAGGGGAAAGTTGCTGCAGCTGGTGTCGGCATGAAAGGTGCGCTGGCTGGAGCTGCTGGTGTTGCTGGCGGTCTGTTGAGTACGCTTTCCCTCATCGGCGGTGTAGCGTTAGGTGAATTTCTGATAGCCGATTGGGTTAAAAACACCTTTAACACGCCCTCGCACGTGGCGCCCCAACCCAACTGGGTGACGCACCACAATCCTGCTGACGATCTGGCGAAGGCCAAGCAGGAAGCAAAAGAATTAGACGATCAAATCAATCATGCCTGGAAAGATATGGAGGGACTTGGAGATTGGGCTTCGAAGCACAACCGTATTCTGGGGAATATGCTCGATCCACTTGATGTGACCAAGGCCGATGTACAAGTACAGGTACTGAAAGCTCACGCAGATGATCTTGCCAAGCCTCCGTACGAATTGAAGATACTGACACCCCAGGTGATAGCCGCCCGTCAGAAGATCATCGACCTCAAATCTCATATTGATGACCTCAAAGGGCCGGAAAGTATTGGTGTGCTCACTCCACAGGTAGCAACGGCACGCCAGAAAGTAATTGATCTGAAATCGCATATCGACGATCTGCACAATCCAGTAGCGCTGAGCATTGGCACACGTTCAGTGGATGCTGCTATAGGCAGTGTCATGTATCTGAAGAGCCAGTTAGATGACCTGCCCTCCCCAACGATCTCTGTTTCGGGCGGAGGTGGACATGCTCGTGGTTATGCATCAGGCGGCTTTGCTGCTATCGGCCAACCGTTCATGTTCAACGAGCAAGGGCCAGAGCTAGGTATGGCCGTACCGGGCGGCGTTCAGATCTGGCCGCATTCCGACTCGATGAACATGCTCGGAGGCGGTAGTGGCGGGGATATTATCAATGAAGTGCATGTGCATCTTGGGATGGATGACGTTACCCATTTAATTATGACAGAAGCCACAAGCACCATGCGAAGGCGGGGGAGGAATAGGCGGTAATGGCTTTAGATATCCAGATTGCAAGTACGTCAATCAATCATACGAATTTCAAAATCATAAAATACCTGGACATGTCTGCTGACCTTTCTTTTACAGTTGTGGACCTATCAGGCTTACATCACTATACCAATCGTATGCCGGTCACGGTGACTGATACTATCAAAGGACTGATTTTCGCGGGCTATATTGACCAACCCGATGAACAAAATTATTATCCACAGCCAGGGAATAAGATTTCCATCAAATGTATGGATTACCGCGAGAAAGCTTTGAAGCGCCGGCCAACGTACGATTACGCTGGTATGCTGGCCGGTGATATTGTGGTTGACATGCATGCGAACTATCTGGCCGCTGAAGGCGTGCTAGCGAACTATGCATATCGTAGAGATACCAAACAAACGCAATTTGCAACTGGGACGTTAAGCGGTACAAGTGCAACAAACAATGTCGGAGACGGAGACCTGGAATTATCGCTAGCGGGCTCACCCCTTACTACTGTCACAAACACGACAGCTGGTTGGGGCACTGGCACGCTCAATAGTGTCGTTGCAGCGAATAATCAGCTTGTGCTTAAAAGCCGCAATGGGATTGCGCTCAGCGGGGATAATAATGGCAACCAGGGAAGTAACGCGTATCTCTATTGGCAGATCTGGGCAGGCTCCTATGTCATTGCGAGCAGTGATGCGCTGACCTACAAAGTGTGGATCAACAAAAACTGCCCGGAGATCCGGGCGGCTATGGATTTCATCTGCACCGATGGTTCGACACTCAGAGATTTTGTTGTCAGCGGACATCATGTTCGTGATCAGAACGACATTGATACTCACCCGAAAACGGATCTCAAAGGATTTGCCGATGATCAGTGGTATTACCGCTACATTGACCTTACACCCATGGCCGGAAAAACTATTGCTACTATTACCATTGCGTTTGAGGGTGATGCTGGCGGGCACTACGCGGCGTATTTCTTCGATTGCCAGATTGTCAATGGCGTTTCCACACCGCTTACAATCTATGCCAACAATGGCGTGCTCAACACGAGTAAGCGGGCTTTTGACCTGGGCTATAGTAACATCTCAGTCAGTACGCCGTTGGTCTACGACACGCCAGGAATACGCATCAGTAACGCAACAAGCCTGACGTCTGTCGGAATAGCCAATACTGGCGTGGCTGCGATCTCAGAAACCGTGCCAACAGGAACAAGCGTAGAAGTCGATACCAGCTTTGACGGCGGTGCAACGTGGCAACCTGTAACTGACAGAACGGCCATAGCCGGATTGATTGCAGGAGCCTCGTTAAGTGGCATATCACTAACCACACGGCAAGTACTCACCATAACAGGTGATGACCCCACTGTAACCCCTGCTGTGTCCAGCTTAGCGGCTAATTTCACGCCGTCCTACTCAGCTACAAAACACGATTCATTCAATCAGGCTGACACCACGGCAGAATGGACAAACCTGGGAACCAATCAGGGTGGAGTCACTATTACGAATCAAATTGTGCTTGCCAATGTTCATCGCAATTGGGATGATGCCTCTATTGCTAGTCAGACGCTTTATGGGAGTAGTACTCCGTTCCATGGCACAAGCTATAAGCGGTTAAAGATCAGCACGAATAGTGGCGCGGACGTACGCTCAAGGATGGATTTCGCGAGCATATGGTTTAATTTCACACTGACGGTTGATGTGCAAGTACCGGATGACGCTACTCAGTCAATTGGTTTTACGTACCGCAATAAGCTATGGGGCAATGGGAACAATACTGGCGGATGGGTAGTCGATCTTTTTAATAACAAGCTTCAACTAGGCTATGGGGATAACACAGGCGGTGCAGGGACGGGTACTTATACGAATATAGCAACATTCAACCCTGCGTCTTTTGCGCCTGCTAGCGGTACCTGGCACACGCTCATGGTCATTGTGAACGTCAACAACCATCAGGTGTGGCTCGATGGCGTGAAATATATCGATATCACCAATACGACCTACAACGACCCGGTGCAATATACCGGCTACGTGGCCATGCATGGCTACAATAATTCTGGCGTGGGAAAAGCCTATTACTTTGACAATTTTGGAATAGGGAATTTCCTCTCAGGTGCGTATGAAACGAACAATATCAGCTTGAATACACTGGCAACGGTGGGGGATAGCTTCATTGCCTGGCAGAATGAGCCGCTTCCGGCCGGTTGCTTCATTTTGGTGCAAAGCACTATTGATGGTGGTTCGACCTTCCAGACCTGTACGAATGGTGCGGAAATACCACTGCTCACACCGGGTACAAATACCGTTGGGAAGAACCTGAGAATTCTTATCACGCTCACCGCGCCTAGCGTGGCCTATACTCCCATCTTAGATGGCCTCGTGATTTGGGTGACATCGAACTTTTCATCCAGTGGAACCCGCGTCTCCCCTGCTTTGTCGCTTTCAGGAGTTGGCCGGGCAGGGAGTACCAGCCTGACCTGGAATGATATATTGCCGTCTGGTTGCACATTGGGCATGGACATCTCACCAGATGGAACAACCTGGACAGATGTCACCGCGAACAATGGTCAACCCCTGCCTAGCGCACTTATTTTTGCACAACCAGATCCCTATCTGGACTTCTTCAGCGCAGATACTAGTGCAAATTATACAAGCACGTTTATAACCGGTGGATCGATAGAAAGCTGGACGTACGACCTTACAAACAATCGACTGATTAGTACGAATAGCAGTATTCTTTATGTTCCGCGCATGTTTGGGGGCACGCTCACCCTTGCAGGGGCCAGTGGAAATAATGGTGTTTTTCGCTATGATGGTTTCTCACGGAAAGATATGTTCGTGGAAGCGACGTTGAACTATTCCGACAATGCCGGGCTCGTTGTGCGTATGGTGGATCAGAGCAATCTCTATGCGTGTTTTATCAAAGACTCTGTGGCCGGGAATATCTGCTCACTCTGGAAAGTCGTAGCGGGTGTCTTTACCCAGTTAGGGAGTGATGTCCTCATTGTGTTTCCACGGAACACTTATCATGTGTTTCGTCTGGATGTGCAGGGGACGGCACTAAAGGTCTACATGGATAACGTGCAGATCATTTCACAAACAGATGGCAGCATTACCGCTGCTGGCAAATCTGGGATAGTAGCCGGAAACAGAGGACAGTTCTATTCTCTCAGGGTGCAACCCTATGGGGATATCGTCAATTCCATGTCACTCTATACCAGGCAACGTTTAGCTTCAACCAATCCACAAGCCACGCCACAAGTGTTAGATGTGACATTGTCTGTGAGAGATCCAGAGATCGGTAATGGCGCGCTTATTCCAAATACTAGCTACGCTTATACCAAATCTGTTGCGCAAAGCTATGACGATTTAGCATCACAGTCCACGAGTCCACATCCCTATATGGTTTGGATCGGGGATGATTTAAAGCTGCATTTCAAGCACAATCAAGCGCAACCTGCGCCGTTCTACCTGGCTACAGCCAATGGGAACATCTTATGGGCTAATAATCCCCCTGTTGTGTCCAGGCCTGATATGAACTATAGAAACCATCAGATTGTTGATGGTGGGATGGATATAGCTACACTGCCACCGATTACCAGGAAAGGCGACGGTTTTACTCAGACCTGGCTCATGCCCGGTAATCTCGCACAGGTCCCAGTTATCACGCTTGATGGTCAAAATCAGAATATAGGCATTCAGGGTGTGGATACCGGCAAAGATTTCTATTATCAGATTGGCTCTAATGCAGTTTCGCAAGATCCAACAGAAGTTCCACCAGGCCCAAATGATACGATCGTGTTCAGCAATCTTGCAATTCAGACACAAGTACGCGTCATTGCCGACAATGTGAACGGAACCGGCGTCTATGCTGGTACGATTGGACAAACGCAATTAGCGGCCATTATGGGTAGTACAGGTATCACGGATACCGGCATTGTTGAGGATTATGTGAGCGCTCCTGATCTCAATCTTGCCGCTGCAACTGCGCTGAATACCAGTCTTTTACAGCAGTTTGGAAGACTTGGGAGAGATATTCCGCTTTCAACCAATCAATGGGGATTAATGCCCGGCATGTTGGTAGGGGTGAATATTCCTCAGAATGGCGTGATCAATGCGTTCCCATTGATTACAAAAATTATGATTACCGCGCAACCGACATCAGATGTCAGTAATCCAAATGTGATAGGTGGGTTATTATACAGATTCGATCTGGAGACCACAGAAGGTCCAAACGTAGGGGATTGGTCGAATCTTTTCACAAAATTGATAGCAGCTTCAGCAGAGGCTATACGTTAGAAAGGAATTATTCTTATGTATCAAATTATCATCGCAATTATCAGCTACACCTGGCTCTTTCTCACGTTGCTTTTGCTGTTTTTCATCTGGCGCAATAGCACAACAAACGCAAAAGCGATGCAAACGCTCAGCGTCGTTGCCTTGAAGAATGCAGAGTCAACACAAAAAGTAGCCGATGCTGTCTATATCCTGGCAAAAAAATTGGAAAACACATGACGCTCATTGTCAATTTTTTCAATCAAATCATCCCTATCTTGCAAGCCATATTATTGTTGGGCGCGTTGATAGGAGGCACTCTCGCAAGTATCAGTGTGTTCAAAAGCACCAAACGATCTGGGCTCGTCAAAATGCAGGATGAGACGATTGTGGGCATGCAGCAACAAATCAATATGCTCAAAGAACAAAATGCACAGCAGCAAGAGAAGATGGATCAGCAGCAAGAAAAAATTGATAGTCTGGAAGATGACATGAAGACGATGAGGGAAGCCTTAGAAGATGAGGGGATTATTATCACGGTTGACGGCAAAAAGGTCACTATCAAAAATACGAGAGAACCAGGTATAACCAAACACATTACCAGAAAGCCAACGAGAAAAATTGCTGCTGATACAGCAAAGAAAGAAGAGGATTAACTCATGGCAGACTTAGGAGCAACTGACACATCAACAACTTCTTTGGGAGCGAATCAATTTCCAGTGAGCGCGGGATATGTTCCCAATGTCGGGTTAAGGGTAACTGAGGGTGGCGGCGTTTATACTGACACGGGCGGTAAAACGTCAGCGCCCGCCGTCGTTGAGGATATCGAACGCCCTGGCTACATTGCAGCAACTTCACCGCCGTCAGCAACCAATGCTGGGAGCGACACGAGCTATACTTTTAGCGCGCAGGTCAACCGGGTTATTCTGGAAAATCATACAGCATCGACGGTCTACTATGCGTTCGATGTGGCGGCTTCTCAGGGATCGCTGAAACTTTTGCCAGGATCAACGCTCATCTGGCCAAAGAAAGTTACCGTCATGCATCTCTGGACAGTCGCCGCTCAAAATATCAACGGAAGTTCCGATGGAAACATAGTCGTATTGGGGGCGCTCTAATGACTGTAACACTTGCTCAACAGCGCAAACTTGCGTTTATCAATCTCGCGGACTATTGCAAGATTGATGGCTCATCCGATGATAGCACAGGCTTTACCAACGCCTACACTCTTGCCAGTACGCTTGGCATGGGCATCTACATGCCAGGCGGAACACTCGTCAAGGGCAACGATACGCTGCTTCCCCTCGTCCCTATCGATTTGGGCGGTGGGACAATCAAGCTCAAGAACGGCGCGAATACTGATTTGTTCTCAGCGCAAATAGGCAGTATCAATCTCGCTGCTTCACGGGGTACTGGCATTGATGGCACGCTGTATGGGTTTAGCATTAAAAATGGAACGCTCGACGGCAACAAAGCTAATCAGTCCAGTGGGCCTTCCTGGTGTCTCCGCTTCTACGGCTATGGCTTCACCTTCGAAAATCTTGAGCTTGTCAACGGCTTCAGTGGCGATGCGCTGATTGACTGGAATGGGACGGGAATACACAACCATAACGGCGTTGAGGCAAAGATCAGGAACCTCCATTGTCACAATGCCAGCGGGATGGGGCTACAGATGGGTGGACCCCATGACAGCCAAATCACGAATTTTATCACTTCAGAAAATGGAGGCATCAATCTCCATCTTTGCCCGAATGCGGTGGGGGTACAGATTGATAATTTCCACAGTTGGGGCAATTTTGGAACGGGATTGCCAGGGGTACTCATTGAAGGCGGGGATAACGAGTTCAACAATGCTGTATTTGAGAGTCCATCTGATACTGCTACATATTGTCTGGTGCTAGCAGCCAACAACAATCAGATCAATGGGAAATGCCTTTCAAGCGGGGCGTTCTCTGGCGTCAAATTAGGTCAGAATAGCGGAGAAACACCAGTTCCTGGTCAAATACTCCAGAGCGCAGGGGTAACGCTTTATAATCCATCCGATAATAGCGATATCAATATGCTATTTGAAAGCTGTACGGGTACGAATGGCGCAATTAACTTTGATCGGGTACATTTCAGCAAGATTAAAGCGATAGTGACGCAATCAAGCGGAAGCGCGTACACGGGCTTCCTGGATCCAACTAACCAGTTTGAACTCTTGCCACCAAATGGCCTGACGCCTGATGGAACTGTTGGTAAAGGAGGGCAAACTCGTATTGCTGCCGACTCGCAAAATGCCTTTACCGTAGGGGGCGCCAACCAATATCTCGACTATTTCAACGTGGTGACACATACAAACCCACGTTTTGAAATGCCGCAAGGGGTATATCTCCAATTCTACAGTGATCAATATTCGACAGCAACCTCAGCGCTTCGCATAGGGATAGGCGCTCCGTCCAATGGCGTCGGCAATAATGGCGACTACTACTTTAGAGGTGATACACCGGGAACAGCTTATCAGCAACTCTACATCAAAATAGCCGGAGCCTGGGTACCTTTTGTCGGCGCGCCTATTCAAAGCGCGACAACGCCGGACCCCGGAGCGGGTGGAACAATCACAACGTCAGGCGTCACCTTGGCGCGTGTGACTCCTGCGGCAAGTCGTACAGGCGTGATTTTGCAAGCAGGAACGATAGCCGGGCAAAAATGTACGGTCGTGAACAATTCAGCGTCGTTTACGATTACATTTGCGGCGGCTGGCACGTCCAATGTTGCGCAGGGCGTGAGCCTCGTGATTGCTGCTCTCGGAAAATATGATTTCACCTGGGATAGTGTCGCAGCACGCTGGTATTAAGGAGGCTTTTCTTGTCAGTACTTCAAAATTTTCCAATGGTTTCACAGCTTACATCAGTAACAGGCGACAATAAACCATCAGAAAATCGCCTGTATGATTGTGTAGCCGCTTCCATTGATGCGGCGTGTAGATACTTGCTTAATAAGTCGGAGGATAGCGTTTTCAATCCTGACAGCTTCAAAGATCAAGCATATGGAGATACCTGGATTGGTGGAACAGCGGCAATCAAATACATTGCGTTCTGCAAATCGCTGGGAGTCAATTTGTATCCCGTGCAGGGGAGCCCTCAGAAGCTTGTCGCGTTAGCCCATGGCTATCTGGCACAAGAGAAACCAGTCATTTTCACCATGCCGGATAGCTATTCCAGCGATCCAAACATGACGCATGTGTGTGTGTTCTACGCTGATGGACCTGGCTATCTGGTAGCAATGGACCCGTTCCCCCTGCCTGGTGTCAATAGTGGTCATCCTGATCGCAGAACAGATGCTGAATGGATGAATGTACTGCTTTTTAACGAGGTGTGGATCACAGAAAGGATTGACGATATGCCGCCTCCAATCACCATAACAAACCCGGCTGTTGCAGTGTACTTTGTGCAAACAGGCCCAACGTCCTGGCATTGTGCTAAAACCGGCAAGGTCATTCAAGGTGCGATCTTGAGCTATTATCAAACCTGTGGTGCTACTGCTCTGCATGGTTTGTTGGATCTCGGGTTACCTGTTAGCAATGAAATTCCGCTGGATGGAAAAGGCAATGTGAAACAGTTCTACGAACGCGGGGTTGTGTTCTATGATCCGGGCAAAATCTATGATAGCCCGCCTGGATCTGGACCTGTCTATCACGCTCATTTGTATTCAGGAGCTGGACAAGATCCAGAGATCGCTGATCTACAAAAACAGCTAGCTATATTACAGAAGATGCCGCAAGCGCCACAAATGGACGCGGACCTGCAACAAATCTATGCGATCGCTGAAAAGTACAAATAAAAAAGCCTCCCTACGTGAGAGAGGCGGGAGAAATGAGAGGAATGGGTTACTTGTCACCGTACAGGCGCACGGCTTCACGGAGCAAAAATTCGCGATACGCTTGGGCGCCTATCTCATCCTTATCGGCATTGGCAGCCTGTCCACGCCAATTGTGGTCATTCTTCCAGGCGTACTTTGCGGCGCGACCCATTACCCAGGTAGGCGCATCGGGTGTTTCTACGATAATCGTACGCGGTCTGCCCATAGGCGCACCGGCGAGCCATGCCAGGAATGCATCGGATGTGTCATCGACAAGCCAGGTCGAACCTGACTGTCGAGCGGCTTCGCCAAATGCGCCGCGCTGTGCTGCCTTCAGCAACGTGGAGCGGTCTAGATGCCGCTCCGAACTGATTTCCGCAATCGTCTTCATGCTACTTGCTCTCCTGCTTCGCTTGCAATTGGCGTTTCCACTCAGCAATACGAGACTCTTCACCGCGCTGAAATGCTTTGATTGCTTGACTGTAGGAAGTGAGGCCAGCCGCCTCAAACTTGCGTGCCAGGGCCACTTGCGCATTGGTAACGCCTTGTCCAAACTTTGCCATGCCTTTCAGTCCTTTCTTAGCTTATCCAGGAAGAAACTTCTTCCAATACGACATCCCTTACGATGGTGCCTTTCTCGTCGTCGGCAACGCTGGCTTCTAATTGCCGCTTCGCCTCAATCGGGCTATCGGCAACGATGGTCATCTCTGCCCTGCCGCCCTCGCGAGGAGGATACTCATTGCCCTGTAAATCAGTCCATGCTCGCGCTACCGGGATGTAGGAAAACTTGTAAACTTGTGCCATTATCTTTCTCGCTTTCTTTACTTGCTGTACCAACTTGGTACACTTCTATTATATTCCGTAATTACGGAATAGTCAAGTGTTTTTCATGCCAATTTCCGCATCGTCGGAAAACTCGTTTAGGAGGATTTTATGAACATTTTCAGTAAAGCTGCTCAGAACCTACCACTTACCCCTGCTCAGCGCGCATTTTTGAAACTCTTAAAAGGCTGGTTTTATACCGCTTTGGGAGTTGGCATCATAGCAGGGGCGCAGTACATCATGGGGACGTCTCTCATTGATTGGCAAAAACTTGGGTATATCGTAGGAACCGGTGTCTTGCTCTCTATCTTGCACGCGCTCGACAAGTACTGGACTAGCCAGGGTGACACACCATTAGCACTGGCAACAGAAGCTATTGAGCAGAAAATACCGGCACAACCCCCTGCCCAGCCACAAAAAGCGCCACAACCGATCTTATTTGCTGGTGTCAATCCAGTTCCAAATGCGACAAACACGGTACCTAATGCTGGATTTGGTACGCTTACCAGTGGACCACAACTCTCATTTCCGCCTGCACAACCGTTGCAATTTTCAACGGTGCGCAACCCACAGCAAATTCCAGCAATCAATCTTGCCGAGGTGCCCCCTGCTCAGTCTCAGGATACACAGCGTCACTTTGGAGATTCGCAAATCATGCCAACCGTATGACAGGTCATCGGTAGCGCAAGAAAGGCTTCACCAGAGAGGTGTAGGACCGCCTGAACATAAAAAGACATCCCGATTTATGTCTAAAAAATCGGGATGTCAGATTTGGCTCTCAGGCACTCTCCTGTCATTTTGGCTTGATTTCGTTGAAAAGCGCCTGTTTCATGGCCTCATATGCTCTATTTTCCTGTCGTTTTTCTCGCTCCTTCTCCAGCCAGATGTAAAACAGCATGGCCAACCCAATGCCACCAACAAGTACACACAGTATGCCAATGACGGCAAAGACCACCAGCCAGAAAAAGAGAAAGCCGTTAATCATGAATGTGTCTCCTTGTCTTTCTCTTTTGCACGCCGCGCGTGAGTATCGTTCTCTGCCTCTTGCATCAGCCCAAGTACGATACCAGCATACGGTTCATCCAGGTTAATCACTACGTAATTATTACCGCGCTTCCCCTGGCTGCGCCTATACTCATGCACGAGATCGAGCAAATAATCCAATTGCCGGCACTGCTGATCGTCCAGTGCCGCGTGGATATCTTCAATCTTTACCACAAGGAAACGATTTTCTAGCTGCATGATTTTATCGTATTCACTCATCGTTTTTGTATCTCCGTTTCCATCGTGATTGTTGCAAATATCCGGGTCAGACGTTGTGTGTATGCCGGTTTGAGCTTTACTGGTTTGCAAAAAGTAAGATCATAGATAACCAAATCTCTATCGATACTTTGTCTCACGTGCTTCTCGCGCTTAACTGACGTGATTGGATTTATCCAACGTCTTCTCATCCTGCTTGAATATCCCCCGTTGCGATCCAATAAATCAATAAAACAAGCACACCTGACAAGAACAGGAGAAGCAACCAGACACAGAGCGTATCAAGGATCTGTTGCCAGGTGAGCGGAACATGTGGTTGTTCTTCTTTCATCGCTCAAACCTCTCATGCAGCAATTTAGACAATGCAGGAACCTCTAGCGTGGCTTCTGTATCGCGCTCAACTGGTTGCGTTGGTATCTGACTGACCTGGAATGGGTCAGTGTCCACAGGTTTGCTGTTCAGCCACTCATTTGGCAAGAGTTCTAAACGCATACGATGAAATTGCGCGCGCTCTCGGGCTGGTACTACTCGAACCGTCTGGATTTGCACAGCAGGGGGTTGCACGTTTGGCTCTATCGATTGTGGCTGTTCGGGAGAGCGTTCCCACACGAAATTTTCAAAATGTTTTGATGTTTCTTTCAGTCCAAACCAGACTTGGAACCAATTGAGAAAACGTTTCACTCGCGACATAAGAACCTCCTTACATCAATTTGAGAATGCACACCGCCACAAGCGCGGACAATGGCAAAACGTAGAATAACAGTAGAAAATTATCCAGGGTGAGATGCATCTTATTTGTCCTTTGCTATCTCCTGAACACTCAAATCAGTCAATTCTTGTCCTAAGCGTTTCAGGATATGCTGTACCTTCGGGAATATCTTTGTCTGAAACTTCTCAAATGTATCACGTTGACGCGACAATTCCATCAGCATGAGCACACCGTTCAGATCATTTTGAGTTTCAGCAAGCTTCATCATAAAATCAAACAAAGTCAGTTCGTCGGGGCACTGTGGCTGTTGTTGGGTCATAGCACTTCTCCATCGATAATCTTACCGGTGATTTGCCTCTGAGTCGTCAACCCTGGAATGAGTGGTGGCATCTTGCCAGAGCGGTAGATTTCATCTAATTGGGGTTCCATCCATTCTCCGATAGTTTGGTTATTGGGTAGAACCGTGTAACTAAGTAATTCCTCTTCCATCGTGCTGATACCCGATGCAACAGCTTCCAACTTGGCTTTTACCAGCAATGCCAAACCGCGCCACAATCGTTGCTTTTCGCGCTCCCAGGCAGTAGCAACACGTTGGGCATGTGAAAGGCGGGCACTATACTGGTTATGTCCAGGATTAAACGAATCAGGACTTGGATACATCAATTCCATACGATAGCGACGTTCATTGATCTCAAAAGCGATAGCCGCCCGATTGCCCTGGTCTCCATAGAGAAAACCAGTAGCACCATGCCGCTTCAGGTTCTTTTCAATCTCTTCACGTGAACGTGAAACGCTGACACTCGTTCCCTCCGCAAATCTCTTAGGCATCTTCTATCCCTCCATCTTTTCCTTTTCTTTCAGCTTTCCAACAGCATCAGCTAAGCTTGAAACAACAATGAGATGATCAAATGAACCACCAGCCTCAACTAACGCATCACGGTTAGCCTGTTCATCATCGACAAATAGCACATGTGTTGTACCAAACAAACTGGCCAGCGTCTGAATGATTCCGGCTTTCCAAGGAACGGTTTTGACGTATCCTTTTATGAAAGCTGAAGTTTTCATGATCAGTAGGGGCCCTGATAGCTCATGCTCATAGAGCCAATCATATGTTGCTTTGCGCATGGTTTCAGGTCGGCTGGTAAGGTAGATCACATCGTACCCTTCAACATCAGTAGGATAGCATTCAATAAAGCTGATAGCCTCGACAGCACCATCAATCAGAGTATCCATTGACACATACTCAGGATTGAACACCTCACGCCAGTAGAGGTCTGTAGCCTCTTTAGCGCGTTTCGGTCTGTCATCGTCAATAACGATAGGCTCAGCGCGACATTCAGCTAGAAACGTTTGTTTCTTCGCTTCCGCTCGTTTAAAGCGTTCAGCGCCATCGGCAACAACGCCGTCCAGGTCAACAAAAGCAATTCTCTTCATGCTCTATCTCTCCATCTTTTCAGAAAAACAACACTCGCGCATGGGGCATTTCCTTGCAAGGGGGTCATCGATTGTTTGGCATACCCGATCTGGATAGCGGCCATGTTTCGCGTGGACAAGCCCGCCCTTGACGTGATAGGCACGCTGGACATAGGGAAGTGCCATAGAACGGTCGTATTCGACGATCCACACCTTGAATTCCTGATTATTCTTATCTTCGATGAGAATAATGGTATGATCGAGCTGAAGTAAATGAAGGTATAGATTAGCCTGAATTACGGCTTTGTCAACCGTCTCACAGGCTTTACGGGCCTGATCTAAATTGCTGGTAAGCGATTGGAAACTATCGTGGTTAATACCCTTGATTTCAACCGGATACTGCTCACCAGCGAACTCAGAGATGATATCTGGCGAGAAATAAACCTGACGAGTTTCGTCATAATGCGTCAAGTCCAACTCGGCAGCAAACCATTGACTGCCAACTAATTTGAGATAGTATTTGAACAAGGCGGGAGGTATACTGTAGGTAATATCACTAGCCTGTTCGTCGGAAATAGGCGTCCACACCACCTTACCAAATTTGGCAAACATCTTCTGCCAACGCTTGTGTACATCCCAACCATTCTCAAACACGGCCTGCTGTTTCCATTGCCAGCGCGCTAGCTCAGGATTTCTCACCTCATCTGAGAAAATCTCAGCCAGCACGTGCTTGCGCGTACACCATTCCTGATCAGAGACCAGGAGCGATGAAGCGTGTAAGCCGGTACGTGGTGGTTGGGATTGTCCCCACTTGAGATAGAGGTCTTCAAACTCTATCTGGATAAGGGCCGCGAGTGTTCGCAGCCCTGGATTGTTGGAGGAACTAATCACGCTTGTCTCCCATCGTACTCAAGACCCATACGAACAGCAGTATCTTCAAGCGCATAAAACTGAGCAGTCGAAAGACCGTCCCAACTCACTCTTTCCCCGTCGAATTGTCCATTCAGCAGTTCGTCAGCCTCTGCTTTGCTATGTCCCTTAGATCGTAGTGTCTTGCCGACCTCCCGGATAAAACGGTTCGGGTGCTTTGTCTGAACCTTGATCTGCATTGATGCCTCCTTTACTTCCTGCTTATCAGGAGATGACAGCACTTTGTCACAGCCTGAACACAGCACCTGCCAACCTGGATGCAATTTCCAGACATCGACATCAGCCTGAGAGAGTTGCTCATCACCGCTCTCTACTTGCATATTCGCCATGCAGGGAAGGCAATAAAACTTGCCTTCCCTGGAGATCGCTACAACTGGATTGGAACTAGAAATCATTGTCTCTCTCGCTCACTGCTGAAGACTTGGGAGACGACGGAACAACGGTGACACCGGCGGGGGGAAGCGCGGCCAGGATCATCTCTCTGACTTTCTCGGGGGTCGGAACAAGCGCCTTACCTGCATCAGACATGGCAGAGGGGCCTTTCGGGAGGATGGTGTAGATAGGATTTGGCGGCTGGTTATCACCGCGCTTGACATCGCTACGTTCGATGATCAGGCCGTATTGCCGGATATCGTGGTTGTCATCCTCTTTGAAGAGGTTGCGAATGGACGTGTATACCTGATTGATCGAGCCAAATGTCTTGAGTTCGAGGATACGCAAACCGGCCACAGGCTCTTCAAGATCGTCCTTTTTGTACGTCACCGGAATCCAGGTGCCGTTGTCGTTCTTCTGCTCTACGCTTGAAACATACACCGGCAAGTAGAACACATTGCCCGCGGTCAGTTTTTTGTCGTTTGCGGCGGCGGTGCAGTGTGGACAATCCGCGCCAAGTTCCTGTGCGCACACGGCGTTGATCGACTGCTTGGGGTCGGCATTGTTGTACTTGTTGTGCGTTGCCAGCACGATACTCTGACTGAGATTGAATAGGGGACGGACACGGGCTTTCTGCTTGTCTTTGAGACGAAGAAACGTGGGGACGAACGTTCCCGTTGGGCGCTCTGATGCGCGCTTCTCTTCTTCATCCATTGCTGCCAAGACTTCTGCTTCTGTCATTGCCATTGTTGAAATTCTCCTTTTCAAAACTAAAAACTGTAAATGTGGGCAATGGGCAACGATCCGCTTGGGGGAAGTGGTAAAAATCACTTGCCTATCGCCTCTTTCCGTAGTATACTCTCGCTTTCAAAACTTGTCAATACTTTTGAAAATATTTGACAACTTTTCATGACAATGCTATACTGAGAACACAATAATTGTTTGTTTGCTGGAGGAAGAAACAAATGAATACATTGCCACCATTCAGACGCTATGAAACCCTTGCGGGGGTTGAGTATGAAATGCTCAGCAGTAAAGGGAATTGCTACTATACCGTGCCTCTGGTGAGTGGCAATGCGACGGGGTGTGAGTGCAAACATGCGGAATTTAACCCGTCCTGCAAGCACCAACGCGAAGCTGAACGGCTTGAAAAGGCTTACCAGCAAGAGAACAAACCGCAACCGACAGCAGAGGAAGAAAAACGTGAGTATGCGCCTCTCAATGGGCATCGTGGGTTTTCACTCTATCGCTGAACCCTTGCAGGGGGTACTGGTTTCTCAACCGGGAAGCTTCGGGAAACTGGCACTTCCTAGATTAGCCAGAAACTGGCTACCATTGAATACACACACCGTTGGAGATAAACCTATGGCAAAACCAAAACTTCTTGATTTGTTCTGTGGAGCTGGTGGCTGTGCTCGTGGCTACCAACAGGCAGGGTTCTACGTGGTTGGTGTGGACATTAAGCTGCAGCCGCGCTACTGTGGAGATGAGTTCATCCAGGCCGATGCGTTGACGTTTCCGCTCGACGGCTTCGACGTGATACATGCTAGTCCTGTTTGTAAGGGCTATACCGAACTCAATTCCAGGCATAAGACAAGACATGAAAAACTCATCTTACCTGTCAAAGAGCGTTTGCAGCGTACAGGTAAACCATTTGTCATTGAGAATGTCGAGGGTGCAGTTCTGGAATTGCCAGGCTCAATCACCTTATGTGGAACAATGTTTGATCTTCTCGTGTGGCGGCATCGGTTGTTTGAATCTAATATCCTGCTCTTTGCGCCAGGCCCATGCCAACATAGTCTCCGACCTATCGGCGTGTATGGCGCAACATTTTGGGATTCATCCCAGCCTGGCACACTACGCAAGGATGGAAGAAGACGCCCCGCTATCACTACGCTCCAGGTTGCTTGTGAAGCGATGGCTATTAATTGGATGACTCACGAGGAATTGACACAGGCCATTCCACCGGCCTATACACGCTACATCGGTTTACAACTTATCGATATTCTCAATTCATAGAAACGAGGACTTATCCATATGACATCATTTACACCTCCACTGACCGTAACTCAACCATTCTTTCGTGGCTCTATGCCGCTTCCACCGTCAGTCAATGATAGTTACGAACCACGTGGCAGACGCTCTGAGCATCAAGGCGGTATTGCAGCGACAGCAGAACTGGTACAGTTCAAAAAAGATGCGGCGCTCATGCTCTCTGACGTAAAGCAGAATCAGTACGACTGGGATATTATCAATAAGCTCAGAGAGTCCAACAACAAACGCTGTCAGACACCGTTAGCAGCAACGATCAGGTTCTATTTTCCTACGGAATGGAAACGCGATGTAGACGGGCCGATTAAGGCCGCGCTCGATGCGGCGTTTGCGCGATTAGGGTTGGATGACCGGTTGGTTGTGAAGTTGGATGTACAAAAGCTGGTCGATCCGGTCGACCCGCACTGTGAAATCGAAGTGTGTTGTGTGGTCCGGTAGAGAGGATGAACGCTCATGCTGAATTGTACCATACAATACTTAGAACAGACGAAAGACGGATGGCATATCCGTTTCAGCGGGAATAACGACGATTTCTGGCTAATGCTGTCGAAATTTAAAGCAGAACAAAAAATATCCGGCAAGTTTTCTTGCTATTATAACCCGAGATTGTTCGGAAAAGGCGGCTGGTTCTGCAATGAGGATGTGCTGATCAAGTATGCCGGTGACTTTATCAATTATGCTGAGATGCGCAGATCAGCCGAACGTGAGTGGAAGCTGAAGAACGAATACAAACAAGAGACCTGGTGGGGTGATCAAGAGGAATACTACGATCCGCAAAAAGAAAAAGAGAAGCAGCAACAAAAACAGCGTGAACGCGAACAGCGCGAGTATAAACCTCCAACACGGGTTGATACCTCACTCACTATCACTCAGGCCCTATCGCTCTTAGAACTACCTGCTCCGGCATCACGATTGACTGAAAAACAAGTCAAAACAGCATTCCATTTAAAAGCACTGAAAGCTCATCCTGATGTGGGTGGATCCCATGATGCGATGGTGCAACTCAATAAAGCCTATCAATTGGTGTTGATCTATTGCCAGAAAGCCTATGTAGGATGACAGAACAAACAAATTCTGCTCAGCAGGATCAAAATACGCGCGATTATATCAAATCATTACTTGCTCACCATCTGATTGAGATGGGAGATGTGGGCGAGTGGATACAGATATGCGAACTATTGACAGATGCCTACACACGCAATCCTGATTCGGTTCAAGATGTGCTTGACACTCTCTGCGAAACAAGAAGATATGCACGACTCAAAAAAATACTGTCCGATGATCCACCCCCGCAGGGGGATATATTCGGGATGCCCGGGCTTCCGCCCGAGATCAAAGCATTTGAAGCGCGGGCACACGAGGCAAGCCCAACACTGGACGCGATGATCGACTTCTTTCGCTACTGGTGTACTCGCAGCTATGATGGCTATCATGAAGCCGTTGCCGTGTGGGTTTTATCAACGATTGCCGCGCGCCGCGTGTGGCTCAACTGGCGTAAAGAGGGTATCTGGACACCGCTTTATATTCTGCTGATATCTGATTCAACGGCACATGCCAAGTCAGAAGCAGCTGCCTATGGAGAGATTATCCTAAAAGCATGTGAATTGGGATATCTACTCGTTCCCGATGAACTTTCTCCTCAGAAACTGCTCTCCAATATGGCTGGCGGGCAGGTACCACGTAATTACGCAGTCAAAGACGATGACGGGAAAGAATATATTCGCCTCTCAAAAGCGTTCTCAGGCCAACGCGGCTGGCTCTACGATGAGTTTGGCAACGAACTACAGGAGATCATGCAGGCCAAAGGCGGCTATATGGCGCTGTTTTATAAGCTGATTAAGAAGCTCTATGACTGCAAAACCTCGTTTACCTATGATACGTACGCACACGATGAACTCAGTATTGTTATGCCTTCTTTGAGCCTTATCGGGACGGCAACGCCAGCCTGTTTAAAGCCTATTGCATCACCCTATAGCGCCGTCTGGACTGATGGCATGTTTGCACGAATTACATTCGTTGTGCCGCCTAAAAACGAATTAAAGCTCCAAAGCGCGCCACTCGAATCGTGCAGTGTGCCATGGGGTACTATTCTTCATCCACTTCTTACCTGGCACAACCGATTAGGGATTCCCTCATGTGAGATTATTGATAATCGCTGGCGCGAGGAAATGATGCAGGAAGCGCATGGCGAGGACAAAAAGCGCAAACGTGAGAACAAGCCTGATTTCCAGGTTGAAAAAGGTGATCTTCCACAGTCACAGGTCTGGATGTCTGATGCCGTCTATCAGGCGCACAACGCCTACTACAACGCGCTTGCGACCCTGGCAACCAATCTGGACGAACGGTTTAAATCAACCTATGGACGCTTACCAGAAAAAGCACTCAGAATTGCGATGTTGCTAGCGTCTCTGGAGGGGTGTCAGACCATTGACATGCGCCACTGGGGACGCGGGCAACAAATTACAGAACACTGGCGACGTGACTTTCACGAAATGATTGCTCAGATCAGTTCTGAAGACATGTCTATACGCAACTACGGCGACAACGAGGCGCAAATCTTAAATGTCCTGACCAAACTTGAGGCAGGAACACATGTTACTGCGCGGTTTGTCTCGCACCAAACCGCCAAACTACGCAAATTGGGCGCGCCGGAGGTTCGCAAAATCCTGGACGATCTGGCAGAGTCGTCTGATGTCAATGTGATCAAAGAAGGGACAGGAAAAGGAGCACTATATGGACTCAAGTAAACCCTTGCAAGGAATTTGTCCCTGTTGTCCATAATTGCAGAGCTTATTTTCTGTTTTGTCCCTGTTGTCCATATGTACAAATGTACATAATCATCTATTTCTTGCATGGATAAATGGACAAGATAGAAAACAGTAAAAAGTGATTCTGTCCATAGGGGCAAGATGGACAGATGTACAAAACCCCTTACAGGGGAGCCTATGGCACAGAGTTTATGAGGATGATCGACTTGATTTATTGCGCAGGTGGGAATCCTAGATTATCTCAGATTGCAGATGAAGAGGGTTGGCTTATCGGTTTTCGGTCAGATTATGTCGCACCTACTCATCCGATTTGTTTTATTGATATCGATTATAAGCATCCTGATTTTATGGCGCATCTGAGAACAGTTACAAAGCATAAGCCTAAATATGCGATTGTGCCTGATCTCTCAGACAAAATGATAGATCAACAGGATATTGACCGCGCCATAAAACAGGCTGAATTGCTGACTGGGTATTGCGAAATTCCCTTGATCGTTCCAAAGCTCTCGGGTCAGTTAGATTTAATACCAGAGCGTTTCGCCATTGGCTATTCAGTCCCAAGTCGCTACGGCGGCGCTGATTATCTCCTGTGGGAACTGGCAGGACGGCGAATCCATCTCTTAGGTGGAAGTCCTAAGAAGCAATTTCAAGCGTATTTGCATCTCTCTGCTATCGCCGAAGTGATTAGCGCGGACGGCAATTATGCACAGCGGCAAGCCACAAAATTCGCTGAGTATTGGACTGGCAAGAAATGGGTAGAGCATCCTGATTATCAGGCAGAGGAAGCAGCAAGAAGAAAAGATTTATATTTTGAGTGCTGGAGATGGTCCTGTCAAAATATCATGAAAGGATGGAGAAAACTATGCCAGTGATCGATCTTGTTAGTCTCATCGAACAGACAACCGCATTCCACAAAATAGGACAGGCCAACAATCACCTGAATGGCGTAGAGTACTGGGGAGTATGTCCCTATTGCGGAACCGGCAATGATCGCTTTCACGTGTTCCCTGAAGCAACTAAACCGCATTTCTGGTGTCGAATATGCGGTAAAACCGGAGATCACATCGATATCCTCCGACACTTTAAAAGCCTCTCATATGTGGAAGCATGCGAAGAACTGGGCGTCGAGCCAGGGGACACAATCTTGCATGCCGCGCCCATGTTCTTCGATGATCAACCTCCTTGCAAGGAATGGGAGGACATGGCGCGAACGCTTATTGAACGTGCTCAAAGATTTCTCTGGAAAGACAAAGCGCGTCATGCGCTGGACTATCTCAGAGGCAGAGGACTGACCGATGAGACGATTGTAAATGCTCAGTTGGGCTATATTCCACTTATCGATGGAAAATGGTTTCAATCGTCTTTTTCCGATTGGGGGCTCACTGACGAGATGCTTTCAGAAAAGCAAAAAGCAAAAGGCTGCGTACGGGTACCAAATGGAATTCTTATCCCCTGGATAGCTGATGGACATATCTGGAAACTGGCTATAAAGCGATTTGAAGCCTCTGGCGATGAACCAAAGTATGGACAAGTTATTGGCTCAAAAGATGCCCTATATGGCTCTGACAGCCTCACGAGGGGCAAGCCGGTGTTGTTGCTTGAGGGCGAGTTTGATGTGCTGTCAGCGTTGCAGGAAGCTGGTGATTTGATTATACCAATCGGTACAGGATCAGCAAACAAACTCTTCGATATGCCGCTCTGGATCGCCAGGATCGCAACCTATGCCAGCGTTGTGTTGATTGGTTTCGACAAAGATGAAAATCAGGCGGGTAACATGGCCAGTCAACAATGGCTCCAACTCTTCGCCAACTCTGAACGATGGCTTCCCTACAGCCATGATGTGAACGATATGCTGCAAGAGGGAAAGGATATCAGGGCATGGATAGAAACCGGCTTGAACATCGCTACAACGCCACAGAAGCCCCCTGCAAGGGAAGAGGAACCGTTTATCGATTGTTGTGTAGGGTGCAAGCGCGATCTGAACAACTACGATGAAGAGAGCGAGGGAGAAGTACAAGCCGATGACGACGGAAATTGCTATTGTGGACCCTGCTGGAAGAAACTCCACGAAACGCCTCAACCGGCATTAACGTGTTCTCAATGCCACCATGAGACAAAAGAACTACGCGAGGGCAAGTGTCCACTCTGTTGGTGGAAATCACTTCCTGAAATGCCAGTACCAGAGCAAGCAAAACCTCAGTTCCTCTGTAAGTTTTGCAAGATTGCTAAATGGACCTGGTCCAGCGAGGATCAGGACTTTATCTGTATCAAATGCTATTCTCCAGCAAGTTGGACGCAGAAACCTTAACCAACCTGCAACCTATAGTCCACACCTGGACATCATCTCACACACGCTAAACTCGCAATATAGGCATAGATACCACTATCCACTCATTCCTTCTCTGTGTTATACTTTGGTAGAGAACAGAGGTGAAAAGTTGGTAAAATCTTTACCAACTTTTCACAGCATTACAAAAGGAGATCGTACGTATGCCTATTAAAATTGACAATGAGGAATTTTTGACCTCGCGGGAAGCACAGGAATTTTTAGGAGTGTCTATTCAAAGCTTAGGGAATTACGTTAAAGCAGGTAAACTTAAGCGGTATGAGCGAGAGCTGGCTAGTAATATCAAATATTACAAAAGGTCTGAACTTCAGAAACTCCTGGAATTCCGACCAGAAACTGATCAACCGGAGTAGTCAAAAACACCCCTTGTACCATAGAGGTACCGGGCAAGGGGTGTTTATCGTCGTTTATGCCTCTAAAACAGATACAGAGAGGTCTAATTTCAAATCATACTTCCAGATTTCCATAAGCGCTTGGAGCGATTGTAACAGATCTGGAGGTACATGGCGTTCCAGACCGGTCACTTTTACCTGTTCCTCATCTTCAGCAATACTAATTCCGGTATTCTCATCGGTTACTGTGTGTGACTGCATGAGCTTTTGTAAAATCCTTCCTAACTATCCCCCACAATTCAATAGTTTAATAGAGGATACCGATTATTATACACAGAATAGATAATCACGGCAATATTTCAGCGTGTGTCATTCATCAGGAACAATTTCAAGCAGGTCGGAAATGTCAGTGATATTCAGCGCTTTGGCAATTTTATTGAGGGTGTAGGTGGTGGTGTTTCGGCGTGGATCGCGAAAAAGTCGCTGGATGTGCTTTATATCGATGCCGGTCATGAGAAAGAGTTGTCGCTGGCTTATTCCCCGCGCCTGTGCTACCTCTTTCACCTTGAGACGGATCATACACAAGGTTCCTCTTTCTCTGATTGATTGCCACATTGTAACAATCCTTGTGTGAGAAACATAGGTACTTTGATACCGTAGGCATACAGACCTTCAGCAAGCGCGAGAATGCCCCAGGTTATTCACCAGAACGCCGTAGCACCGTTTTTCGGCATCTAGCCCTATCATTGGATAGCTGACTGTAGAATAGCGTCCTAGTGCGAAAGAGACATGAAAAAGCTCCTGTCACCAACAGCAGGAGCTTTTTGTTGGATATTTAAATGTTGCATTTTATTTTTCCTCATTGTCCACAATCAAATCTCCGGTTTTGACTCCCAAGGCTCTAGCTATTAATTCCAGCGAACGCAATTCAACACGCTGCGTTGAGCCGTTCCAATAGCGATTAAGCAATTGAGCGGTAACACCGCTCTTTTCCTGAAGACGTACCTGGTTTAAACCCTGCTCTTTTGCCAATTCTTTAATCCGCAAATGTGCCATTGACTGACCTCCTTTTCTTTATGATACCAGTTTATCACGATATCGTAAATTTGTCAATATTGACCCCTAAAACCCTTGCAATATTAACGATATCGTGTTATTATTAATTATACGATAAACGTAAGTCGTTAATAAATTTAAGGAGTTACCCGAAATGACACAAGTATCCACCAAAGCCGCCGAAGTCTACGAAGCCAAGATCGCCGCCGCCGTTTCCACCGTCAAAGAAATCCGCGCAGGCGTGTACAGCGTTCCATCTAGCCGCAAGAGCATACAGCCCCACATCGTTACAACCATCGATGGTTCTGCAAACTTCTGCACATGCGAGTCTTTCCAATTCAACGGTTGGGAGCGTTATGGACACAAGTGTTACCATGCGCAAGCAACAGAGCGCTACATCGCTACTCAGCAAGCCGTCGCCGCGGCAGAGCAAATTCTTGCAGAAGAGATTTGCAACGACCAGGAGCAAGAGCTTGGAGAGCTTTCCCTCATTGCTGGCTACGTTGCTCAGGGCGTGAGCCGCTCAACAGCGGAAGCGATCGTCAGCGCGAAAGGCATCAAGAGCCATGGCAACGCGAAAGGCTATCAGCCCAAAGCGTTCTCACTTCTCTAATCGTTCAAAGCAGGGGCTCTAAATGAGCCCCTGGAAAGGTTGAAAGAGATGAACGTAAAGATAGAAGCACCAATCATTAGTGAAGACATTTGGGGCGACGAGTCAAAGCCTGAGAAGGCATGGTACACCGTCCGTTACTATAAGCCAAGCGGCTTTGGCATTCAGCGTGAATGGACAAATGTCTATGTTGCAACTGAGCAGGAAGCTAAGTGGTTCGCTCAAACAAGTTATGGTATTCCACAAGGCATGATGTGTTTGGTATACGCTTTCAAGCAAGATACGAGAATTTAATCAAGAGTAGTTCACATCTGGGGAGCTGGACCGGAAACTGGCTCCCCGAGAAAGGAATTTTTTCAATGAGCAGTAAAGATGAACTTTTCGATGGAGCCATTCATCGAAGTGTCCAGGCACAAATTTACAAAGAACAGCAGTATGCGCAATCTGGTAAGCGTGATGCGCGGCCATATGTTGAGCGCGATCAATGCATAGAGATTTCGCTAGAACAATACCGACAGCGCATGCACGCCTGGATTGAAAATGCGCCATACGAAGAAGAGAAATGTGCCAGACTTGCCTATCAAAAGGCGTTTGAAACAGAGATCAACAAGCCTCATCCTGATTATTGTCTCTGCGATGAATGTGCAGCGTTCCGCTATACCGTCACAGGCGAACCGGACTAGCCGAGAAATGATATGATATATGCAAGGAGAATGAGCATAATGAACTGTATCTATTGCCAGCGACGCGAAGCTACAGTGAATGACATCTTTTGTCATCCTTGCGCAGATGAACTAGGTCAAGAAGGTATGCAGAAGATGAAAAGCACCCTGATTGGTCAGGGTATGCTCGCGCATAAAGCATGGCGTGAACTTGTCCAGGTGATCAAGCGGGAACTGCTCAAATCACTTCACAGAACATAACGAGCCGACACGCGCAACGCCCCCTGCTCTGTCTTAGATGAACAGAGCAGGGGTATTTTATTGTAATTCTTGTACTGTTATGCTCCAATCGCCAGTAGCATCTATCTTCAAATAAATAGAGCCGCTCTGATGCTCTTCTGTTTCACCGGTTGATTGCCCATTTGCCTTACAAGATGAGTTGACCGCAACATCAATGATGCTTGCATGATTATCGTAAATAATAACCCCTAACTGGCCATCGACTGTATCGAACCCGATGCAGCTCCATTGGATCTTCCAGTCACCAGGTACGCTGAAGATTTCTGTTTGCTTGATGCCATTGCCTGAAAATGTATGGGTTGTTGTCCAGGTACCCCCAGATGAACTGACAGTAGTATCAGATGCGACGGTGGAAGTATCAGTGGTGGAAGTATCAGATGTGCTGGTAGGTGTAATGATCCTGTTCAATTCTGCAAGGCCAATAAAGATCACGAGCAGAAGACAGACAAGCCCGATAATGGCCCAAGCTGGTGTTTGTCGCTTTTTCGGTGGTGGTTGTTGCTGTGAATATTCTGGTGACTGTTGTTGCATAATACGTCATCTCCTTTACAAATTCCCTTATGCATTTGATACAACGAGCAACAACAGCATTGCTAACTGTCGAACTGTCGAAGAGATGAAAAAGTTCGACAGTTGGCAGTTGAGGCAAGAGAAAACCCCTGCGCTGAAAGGAGAAAGAACAAAGCAGGGGCAAGAGGGAGGGAAAAGAAATCAGAGATAGACCTACTGTCATGGGTGATGTACTTCTTTCCATAACTCATCGCACAACTGTGCCGCGCTATCAAGTTTGCACACACCTGCTTTGCTGTCAAAGTGGATATCACAAACCCACTCATGGCAGGTAGGGCATTGATGTTTTGCCGGTTGCTCACAATAAATGTTTTCTTCCTGCTCACAATCGAAGTCAACTACGATGTAACAACTGTGCAAGCTTCTCACCCTTTCATACGAAAAAATTCAGAATGTTTTTACTCTCTATTGGTTTATCTCCAGCCTCAATTGGCGGAGCTTCAACATGTCTTCTTTTGGAAGTCGAGCGCACTGTTCGCACGGTGAGGCATGATAGCCACTTAAGCCATTGTTGCCAAAGCCTGAATAGTCTTCAATCCAGATGTGTTGTTTGTAGTCAAAATGGATAGAGCAGGTCCATAACCCACAGAATTCACAGGTGTCATCTGCCTGGCATGGACAGCGTTTCCGTCTCTTGTTAGCAAAAATCGTGTGCATACATGTCCATCCCTCATCATGAGAGATTTCTACCAGGTGGATCGCATATTCTGTTTCTTTCTTTGGCACCTGGATCTCATAGAATGGTTTGTGGTCGCTCATTGGTTAAGCTCCAATCTGAACTGATACACTTTTTCACGCTCGGCAGGGGTTAGATCTCCGCATGTTTCACAGATTGACCTGTTATTGAACTTTTCGCTGATTGCATCATGTAGTAAGCAGACCTGTTTGTCGCAAACGGCGCAAGAGAAGTCAGCTTTTTCTAAACACAATTTCCCTGTATGCTCTACAATCTGCTGGCAAGCAATATCATGATCTTCATAAAACCATTCAACAGTAACCACGGCATAGCGTACCCCTGCTTTGATCTCTGTAAACGGTTGGCTCATTGTGTTGCTCCCTCCGGATTCAATCGTGTTACTGTACCGCTAAACTGGACTTTTGCAATTGCTCTGTTTCCAACTTGTTTGCGAGTGATAAAGTAACGAGGTGGATTTTCAAAATTTGGAACAATGTAATGCGTTTGATAAATTGAGCTTGCTCGTTGCTTTGCAATTTTAATAGCTTCGTCTACGGTATCAAAGTAACGCGCTTTGTTCATGCCATCGCCTCCATTTCATCGAATAAGGTTGCTTGTGTCTTTTGTTGCACCATGCGCTCGAGGTTCTTACGAGCAACTTCGAAGTAAGATTGTTTGAGTTCTACCCCAACGAACTTACGCCCATGCCGTAGTGCTTCGTAACCCTCGCTACCAATGCCTGCAAAAGGAGAGAAGATTGTTTCTCCTGGATTGCTCCAGAGCTTGATACACCGTTCAATCGTACCGAGCTGCAAAGGGCACACATGCCGTTCATCGTCAGCATCACGCGCCTCAACCACGTTCAATGTGTCGGACTCCTTGATGCCATACCAGACGGGATGGGCCCACTCGATCCATTCATCGTTGGTCATGTCAGGATGAACAGGAACGGTGTTCTCTCCGGGCCTGCGAAATACCAGGATATAATCAGCGAGTCCGGGGCGCATCCACGAGGCGTCTTTGCGGAGCTGCGCAAACAGTAACCCTTTCGCGTGTGTGCGGATCGCCTGCGCCTGTGGGTTCTTATCGATGGTTACTTCCCCGTGATACACCCAGCCACGATCTACAAACGCCTGTATCGTTTCACCGCGAAAGTCTTTCAAACCAATAAAACCATCGTTGATCAAGGTCGCCGCTATTTGCTGGACATGCACACAGCAATTCCGGCCCGGTTTTGTCACCCGGAGCAGATGATCGATGATATATGAAAAGTGCCGATAGAATTCATCGCGTGTACGGCTATTGCCCAAATCGCGCTCTGTTGGGCTATACACATACAGTTGCTGGAACGGCGGCGAAAAGATAGAAAGATCAACTGACTGATCAGGTATTTCTGCCATGCGTTCGCAACTATCACCCAACATCAGCGTGTAGTGGTCTGTTGTGATTGTTTGTGTCATATACTCCTGCTCCTGTTGTGACTTTTCAAGTTCCTCACGTTCAAATTTCTGAACATGCTCAATTAACTGCTTGCTCATCTGTTGCGCCTCTTGTTCTTTTCGCAGGACATTTTGATAGACTTCTTGTTCGATTTCTGAGAGGATAATGCTCACCTGAACCGGCTGTGTTTGCCCAAAACGATAACAGCGTCGAATACACTGATAATAATCTTCGAAGCTGTCCGAGAGACCGATAAAGGCCATGTTGTGACAGTGTTGAAAATTCATACCATACCCGGCGATTTTTGGCTTTGTCACCAAAACACGATACTTCCCTGTTTGAAATGCTTCGATTGCAGCAATTTTTTGGTCTGGACTGTCAGACCCAATAATCTCAATGCTGTCTGAAATACTCCCTGCAAGGGAAGCGCTTTCGTCATTGCGGCCACACCAAAGGATCCACTGTTCATCGTTTGAGGCGACCAGTTCAATAGCTTTCTGGACGCGTTCTGCTACCGTTCCCTTGCGCGCTTTTGAGCGATCTGTGATGCCTTTCAAGCCAGTAGCAAACAACTGATCTGCAGGTGTATAGCCTGTTTTGACAATCACCGGCTCAACCGACAATACAGGCAGAATATAGCCAGTATCGTCATAACCGATATCAGACGGCTTTTTGATGCTCATCGACCAGGATGCAAGCCAGCGATAAAATGCCTCGGTTGCATGGCCTTTCAATCGCCATCCGTTGCCAGCGCCACTATCCGAGTCATGTGTGAAAAAAGTTGCCAGCATATTTGGGCGCGTCATGACCCCTAAAAATTCTGCATGATTGGCGATCTCTGTGATATCGTTTGGAGCAGGTGTTGCCGTACAACACAACTTGAATGGAGTAGTACCAAACATCTCCATCAGTTTTGCTTTGATTTTTCCATCAAGCGATTTAAGTATTGATGATTCATCCAGGACGACAGTTCCAAAGTCAGATGGATCAAAATGATCAATCATCTCGTAGTTTGTGATATTGATACCGTCAATCAGATCAGAACCAGACCGCGTATAATGTGTCTGGATGCCAATTTTTTTCGCCTCATTCACCGTTTGGCGCGCAACTGACAAGGGCGCGATAATCAAACTTCGAACGTTTGAGAGGCGCGCAAACTCCAACTGACAAAAAGTTTTTCCCAGCCCTGTATCAGCAAAAATAGCGGCGCGGCCTTTTTGAAGCGCCCACTGCACGATGACTTTTTGCCAATCGAACAACATCGGATGTATCGCTGACAGGTCAACAGCACGGCCTGATGTTTGGGATTGCAACCGTTTGGATTGGAGGAATGTGTGATAGTCCATATTATGCCCCCACACGTTTTTCGCGCCATTCGGCAAATTTGCCGTAGACACTATCCAACAAATCACTCGCTTCACCTTTCGTGACTGTCACTGGATCATATTTGAGGTTGAATCTGGCCTGATACTTTGCCAGCTTTTCTAGTTGTACCTCGGTTGCCGAGTCGTTGCGCCAGGGTAACGTTCTATCTACCAGTTTATAGCCATTTGGTTGACTGAGGAGAATACGCGCTTTCTTTTCAGCTTGAGCTTGAGCCCAATCGAGTGGCAAGTAGTCAGACCAGACCTGTGCTTGAGAACCAGGAAACAATTTAGCCAAAACACGATAATTGCCTGATCCGCTCTCATCTGGCGTAAGTGCAATACGATCTCCACTATCAAGCTCCAACACAAATTTACCATCGGGTTTCGCCTGCCAGGTCAGTTTGGCCAGCAGGTTCAGTTCAACGTCTTTGTTGCGCTGCTCTTTTAGCTTGCGCACAACCGAGCTCTCTGTTTTGTTGCCGATCTCTTCTTTTTCACGCTCAAGCGCTTCAAGTAAACTTTCTTCTGGATTAAGCTTTTTCCCAAGTACTTTACTCAGGCTCATTGGCTCAAGCCGGTGCTTGAAACAGTTATCAGTGATGTCCAGGATGATACAGTCTTTTTTGCCGGGCGCTAATCTTAGCCCGCGACCAATGGCCTGGATAAAAAGCGCTCTGGACTGTGTTGGGCGTGCCATGATAATACAATCGCACAAAGGTTCGTCCCAACCCTCTGAAAGCACATTGACGGTCGTCAGGACGCGGATA
>Ga0209131_1000125_pt1 | contig 54900 bp, 48 predicted proteins | sample GraSoi_2013_40cm_FD_185826 | JGI IMG/M metagenome (GOLD analysis project Ga0209131, IMG submission 185826) | Grasslands soil microbial communities from the Angelo Coastal Reserve, California, USA - Sample 9_17_2013_40cm (SPAdes) (version 2) | ecosystem: Environmental > Terrestrial > Soil >...
CGACAACATCATGACCGGGCGCAACCTGAAGATGAAATCCAATTTCCTGCAGCAGGCGCTCTATTGGGGCGCCGCGAGGCGCGAGGAGCTCGAGCACCGTGCCAGGGTCGAGACGGTGATCGACTTTCTCGAGATCCAGCACATCCGCAAGACTCCGGTTGGCCGGCTGCCTTACGGCCTGCAAAAACGCGTGGAGCTCGGACGCGCGTTGGCCGCAGAGCCTGAGCTGCTCCTGCTCGATGAGCCGATGGCGGGCATGAACCTCGAGGAAAAGCAGGATATGAGCCGCTTCATCCTCGACGTCAACGACCAGTTCGGCACCACCATCGTGCTGATCGAGCACGACATGAGCGTGGTCATGGACCTCTCGGATCGTGTGGTCGTCCTCGATTACGGCCGCAAGATCGCCGACGGCACGCCCGATGAGGTGCGCAACAATAAGGATGTGATCGACGCGTATTTGGGAATCGCGCACTAGCATGCAATTCTTCTTCGAGGTGCTGATCGGCGGGCTGCTGGCGGGGGTGATGTATTCGCTCGTCGCGCTCGGTTTCGTGCTGATCTACAAGGCCTCGGGCGTGTTCAATTTCGCGCAGGGGGCGATGGTGTTCTTCGCCGCCCTCACCACCGTGGGGTTCATCTCGATGGGCGCTCCGTTCTGGCTCGCCGTGGCGCTCGCGCTCGCTGCGATGGTGGCGCTCGCGTTTTTCACCGAGCGCGTGGTGCTGCGCCCGCTCGTCAACCAGCCGCCGATCACGCTCTTCATGGCGACCATCGGCCTGGCCTTCTTCATCGAGGGCATCGCGCAGTTCACTTGGGGCGCCCAGGTCCACGCGCTTGAACTGGGCATCGCCGACGAGCCGATTGCATGGCTGATGGACAGGACGGGAATGAACATCAGCAGATTCGATCTCGTCGCCTCGGGGATCGCGGCCGCGCTGGTGGCGGGGCTCGCGGCGTTCTTCAACAAGACGCGCACCGGTCGCGCGTTGCGCGCGGTGGCGGACGACCATCAGGCGGCCCTCGCCGTCGGCATTTCCCTGCAGAGAATCTGGGTGATCGTCTGGATCGTCGCCGGATTCGTCGCCCTCGTGACGGGGCTTCTATGGGGTGCGCGCAACGGCGTGCAGTTCGCGCTCACCTTTCTCGCACTGAAGGCATTGCCGGTGCTGATCCTGGGCGGGTTCGAGTCGATCGCCGGGGCCATCGTCGGCGGGCTCATCGTCGGCGCATCGGAAAAACTCGCCGAAGTCTACATCGGCCCGTACGTCGGCGGCGGCATCGAATCCTGGTTCCCGTACGTGCTCGCGCTCGCTTTCCTCTTGGTGCGACCGGAAGGCCTGTTCGGCGAGCGGCGCATCGATCGGGTCTGAAAATGCTCTACCGCGAAGCCGGGCAGTTCAAGACCACCTACGCCGCGGACCAGCAGCTCTTTCCGATCCGCCAGGACCGGATCGCCATGGCGATGCTCCTCGCGTTCGCCTTCGTCGGCGTGCCCCTCGCTGCGGCGACCCCGACGCTCGCCGGAGCGATCGACTTCAACTACTGGTTCAACGGCGTGTTGATCCCGTTCCTCATCTTCTCGCTCGCCGCTCTGGGCTTGAACATCCTCACCGGTTACGCCGGGCAGCTCTCGCTCGGCACCGCGGCTTTCATGGCGGTGGGCGCATTCGCCGCCTACAACTTCGAGCTTCGGGTGCCGGGCATTCCGATGCTGCTGTCCTTCGTTCTCGCCGGGATCGTCGCCGCGCTGATCGGGATCGTGTTCGGACTGCCGAGCCTGCGCATCAAAGGTTTCTATCTCGCGGTCGCGACGCTCGCGGCACAGTTCTTCGTCGTATGGGCGCTGACCAAGTTCGGCTGGTTTTCCAACTACAGCTCCTCCGGCGTGATCAGCGCGCAGAAGCTCGTCGTCTTCGGCTACGCGGTCGACACCCCGGCGAAGCGCTACCTGCTGGTGCTCGCGATCGTGAGCGTCATGGCGCTCGCGGCGAAGAACATGGTGCGCAGCTCCATCGGCCGGGCCTGGATGGCGGTGCGCGACATGGACGTCGCGGCCGAGGTCATCGGCATCCCGATGATGAAAACCAAGCTCCTCGCCTTTGCCATCAGCTCTTTTTACTGCGGCGTAGCCGGCGCGCTTTACGCGTTTGCGTATCTGGGCACGGTCGAGCCGGCGGGATTCGAGCTCGATCTTTCCTTCAGGATCCTCTTCATGATCATCATCGGCGGGGTGGGCAGCATCCTGGGCTCGTTCCTCGGCGCCGCCTTCATCGTGCTCCTGCCGATCTTCATGGACCTTTCGGCCACCTCGATCGAGCGCTCGTTCGGTCTTGCCCTTCCAGCGGGGCTGGTGTCCAACCTGACCCTGATCCTGTTCGGCGCGCTCATCATCTTTTTCCTCGTCGTCGAACCGTTGGGCCTGGCGCGCCTGTGGCAAATCGCCAAGGAAAAGCTGAGGCTCTGGCCTTTTCCCCACTGAACCGGGGCGGTTTTCCCGTCCGTGACAATTGGGCTATATTAGGTGCAGTTGTTCATTCCGATAACCTGTAGAAACAGGGGGATTTCCATCCAAAGGAGGATTCCAATGTTGCGAAAAATCAGACGAGCCGCGCTCCTGGGTGCCGCGGTGTTCGCCGTCGCAGGCACTGCCTATTCGCAGAACGAGCAGTTCATCCCGATGAACGGGTACTGGGTCGGACCGTACGCCGCGGGCGGCTCGGGCATCTTTGGCGGGTTCATCGACTACCTCAACATGGTGAACGCCCGCGACGGCGGCATCAACGGCGTCAAGCTCACCTACGAGAAGTGCGAGACCGAGTACAACAACGCGCGCGGCGTGGAATGCTACGAGCGCACCAAGAAACGCGGCCCGACCGGGGCGTCGCTCGTGCACCCGCTCTCGACCGGCATCACCTATTCTCTCATCGACAAGGGCACGGCGGACCACGTGCCGATCGTGTCGATCGGCTACGGCCGCACCGACGCCTCCGACGGGCGCGTGTTCCCCTGGGTGTTCCCCCTGATCACCAATTACTGGAGCCAGAACACCGCCAAGATCAAGTTCATCGGCATGAAGGAAGGCGGAATGGACAAGCTGAAGGGCAAGAAGATCGTGAACATCTATCACGACTCGGCCTACGGCAAGGAAACCATACCGGTGCTCGACGCGCAGGCGAAGAAGTACGGTTTCGAGGTAACGCACATCCCGGTTGCGCATCCGGGCAACGAGCAGCAGGCGCAGTGGCTGCAGGTCCGCCAGATCAAGCCCGACTGGGTGATCCTGCGCGGCTGGGGCGTGATGAATCCGACAGCGCTCAAGGCCGCCGCTAAGGTCGGTTTCCCGCGCACCAAGATCGTCGGCGTGTGGTGGAGCGGCGCCGAGGAGGACGTGATCCCGGCGGGCGAAGCGGCCAAGGGCTACATCGCCGCAGCGTTCAACGTTTCCGGCAACAACTATCCGGTGATCAAGGAAATCGAGAAATTCGTCTACGCCAAGGGCAAGGGCGAGATGGAGGACCATTCGCGCGTCGGCAGCATCTACTACAACCGCGGCGTGGTGTTCGGCATCATCTCCACCGAGGCGATCCGCGCGGCACAAGAGAAGTACGGCAAGGGCAAACCGATGACGGGCGACGAGATCCGCTGGGGCCTGGAGCACCTGAGCATCGACGACAGGAAGCTCAGGCAACTCGGCGCCACCGGCTTCATGCAGGCCTTGAAAGTGTCCTGCATGGACCACGAGGGCGGGGGTTCGGTGAAGTTCCTGCAGTGGGACGGCGCGAAGTGGAACACGATCACTGACTGGATCGGCTCCGACCAGTCGATCGTGCGGCCTATGATCGAGGAGTCCGCGGCGAAATACGCTACGGAGAAGGGCATCACCCCGCGCGATTGCTCGAAGGAAGGCTGAGCGTTACCTGCCCCTCTCCCGCCTTGCGGGAGAGGGTTAGGGTAAGGGGCCTCATTTATGTCTGCCGTCCCGAAACCCAAATCGCAACAAGCGTACCTCGGCGTCAACAGCATCGAGGTCATCTACGACCGCGTCATCCTGGTGCTGAAGGGCGTGTCGCTTTCAGTGCCCGAAGGAAAAATCGTCGCGCTGCTCGGCGCGAACGGCGCGGGCAAGACCACCACGCTGAAGGCGATCTCGAACCTGCTTCGCGCCGAACGCGGCGAGGTTACCAAGGGCACGATCGAGTTCCGTGGCCGCCGTGTGGACCGCCTAAGCCCCGACGAGCTGGTGAGGCTCGGCGTGGTGCAGGTGATGGAAGGGCGCCACTGCTTCGCGCATCTCACCGTCGAGGAGAATCTTCTCACCGGCGCCTACGCGCGCAGCTCGGGCCGGGCGCAGCTGAAAGAGGACCTGGAGAGGGTGTACGGCACCTTTCCGCAATTGAAGGCGCGGCGCGGCGCGCTCGCCGGCTACACCTCGGGGGGCGAGCAGCAGATGACCGCCCTTGGGCGCGCGCTGATGGCCCGTCCGAGCATGATTTTGCTCGACGAGCCTTCGATGGGGCTTGCGCCGCAGATCGTCGAGGAGATCTTCGAGATCGTGAAGGGCCTCAATCAAAAGGAGAAGGTAAGTTTTCTGCTCGCCGAGCAAAACACCCACGTCGCGCTGCGCTACGCCGATCACGGCTACATCCTGGAGAACGGCCGCGTGGTCATGGACGGCGCCGCCGCCGAGCTCGCCGCGAACGAGGACGTCAAGGAGTTCTATCTCGGCATTTCCTCGGGCGCGCGCAGGAGCTTCAAGGACGTGAAGCACTACCGCCGCAGAAAGCGGTGGCTTGCGTGAAAAAAGGAGATTGCGGATGAGAGCCATCTCTGCTTTTATTTTCTTGTTGGCGGGAGTGAGCACGGCGCCGGCGCAAACTTATCCGACCAAGCCGATCCGCCTCGTGGTCGGCTTTGCCCCGGGCGGCGCCGCCGACATCATCGCGCGCACGATGAGCGATCCGCTCGCGCGCTCGCTCGGCCAGCCGATCATCGTCGACAACCGGCCAGGTGCGGGCTCTAGCCTCGCCGCCGAGTACGTCGCCAAGGTCGCGCCCGACGGCTACACGATCATGATCGCGAGCCAGAGCGGCATGATCATCAACCCCCTCGTCAACAAGAACATTTCGTACAACACCGAGCGCGATTTCGTGGCCATCACGCAGGTGACGAGCTCGCCGCTCGTGGTCGCGGTTAACCCGTCGCTCCCGGTGAGGTCGATCCGCGAGCTGATCGCCGAGGCGAAGAAGAATCCCGGCAAGCTCAACTACGCAACATCCGGAAACGGCTCGCTGCCGCACCTCGCCACGTCGCTCTTCAACGCGCTCGCAGGCGTGGAGATGGTCCACATTCCCTACAAGAGCGGGGGACTCTCGGTGCAGTCGGTGCTAGCCGGCGACACCCAGGTCACCTTCGCCACCGCGCCGTCGGTGATGCCGCACGTGCAGACGGGCAAGCTGCGCGGCCTCGCCGTCACGACGCACGCCCGCTCGCCGCTGGTCGAAGGCCTTCCGGGAATGGAAGAGGCCGGCCTCGCGAACTACGACGTTTCCATCTGGTACGGGTTCTTCGCACCGAAGGCGACGCCGCGGGAAATTGTCGCGCGGCTGTTCGAGGGGACGACACAGGCGCTGCAGGATTCCAGGTTGAAGGCCGTGCTGGCGCCGGCCGGCACCGAGGCGGTCGCGTCCCAGTCGCCCGCGGACTTCGGCGGGTTCCTGCGCCGGGATGCGGAGGCGCTCGCCCGCGTGATCCGTGAGACCGGAGTGAAGTTCGATTAGGTTCCCGCTCAGCTTCGCGTCGCGAAGATCAGGATCACCAGCAGCACCAGCCCTACGCCCAGGCTCCAGCCGATCAGCTTCTTCTCGACGGGGAGCAGGGGCTCGACCGGCATCTTGCGCATTTCCTCGCCGACTTTGGGTTGTTCCATGATCTTTCTCCCTTTCAACCTGCCGCGAGCGGCGGCTTCACCCCGGCGAAGAACACCCAGGAGATCACCAAACCCACCCAGATGACGAAGCCGAAGAGGCAAACCACGTAGACCGCGGCGAGCTTGCCTATGCCTTCCTCCCAGAGTTTCCTGAAGTTGGACATTACGCCGATGGTGAAGAAGGTCATGATGAAAAAGATCACGCGGAAAGTGTTCACCTCGCCCATCGCCGCGCGGATCTTGGCCGTAGTCTCCGGCTGCACGCCGTAGGCGAGCAGCAGGACCACGAGGAAAGTCAGCACGTAGCCGACGATGAATTTCGGGAACCGCTCCCAGATCTCGCCTATCTTCGCCCTGTCCCCCTGCCGCACTTCGATGTGATTGGTCCAGATGTAGGCGAGAATGAAGGCCCAGATGCCGATGAAGATGTCGATAAAGATCTTCACCGTCGCAGCGGTCCCGAGTATCCAGCCTTTTGCGTAGTTGACGCCTTCGGCCGCGTTGCTGGCGAGGATCAGGCTTTCGGTGATTGCGCCGCTCGCCACGGCCGCGCCGTCGGTCTTCACCGCAAGTCCCATCCACGCGCCCGCCACCATGGGTTCATGCGAGAGGAATGCGTTCGCGGCGAACGGGAGAATGAGGAGCTCGACCACGGCGAAAATCACCACCAGCGAAGCCACCATGATCGGCACGATGGGCCGCGCGCGGATCGCGCCGCCGGTGGCGATCGCGGCCGATACGCCGCAGATCGAGATCCCCGATGCGAGCGGCGCCGCCCACTCGCGGCTGAAGCCGAACCACTTGCGCGCGACGAAGTACACCACCGCCCAGTAGATCAGGTAGGCCTCGATGATGGCCGCGAGGCCCCGGAACAGGACCGACTTCGCGAGGACCGGCTGGGTGGCCGCCATGATGCCGAGGAACCCGCCCAAGAGAACGATGGCGGTCTTGATGTACAGCTCCGGCCGCACGGCTTCCTTGATCCACGCGGCGAAGCCCGGAAAGAAATTCCCGACCACCAGGCCGGCGACGAGGGCGAGGATGAATCCGCCTTCGTTGGTGAGCTTGAGCGACCAGCTGATGCCGAATCTTTGCATGTCTGCGGGCGTAGTCGCGGCGAAATTCGCGTAGCTCCCCGCGATCCAGGACAAGTAGCTGATCCAGAACACGGCGGTGAAGCCGAGCGCGAAGCGCTTGAGGTCCGCTTTGAGCGCGGCGGCGCCCGCCGTCATCACGACGAGCAGGGCGACATAGGTGGCGATCAGGGCGCCCACTCCGCCTAAGGCGGAATAGGCCTTGGAGACGGGGTTGAGGGCTTTGGATAGATCGGTCCAGACGCCCGTGGTGACGACCCAGCCCAGGACATCTGTTCCGGCCAGCATGCCGAGCGCGAGCACGAATACGAGCAGGCCGATCCAGACCGACAGCCAGTCTTCGCTGAGGCCTTTCGAGTCCATGGTTTCCTCCCGGGGGAAATTCCGCCCGGCCGTATTGTGCCGCGGGCGGAGAACCGGAAACTTACCGGCTCGACTCCCCGCCAGGAACGAATTTTATATTCATTCCTAATAACCCATCGTGCTTTTGCCTTTGTGCTATGTTGCCCTGCCGCGAACGCATTGCTCATCGATGCCCGAGTTCTACGACGCTCTCGAAACCCGCGATCCGGAATCGCGCGAACGCGCGTTGATGGGCGCGCTCCCCCGGCAGATCGCGCACGCCAAGGGCAAGGCGCCCGGCTGGGCGCGCATTCTTGCCGAGGTCGATCCCGCCGCCGTCACCGGGCGGGCAGCGCTCGCCCGACTTCCGGTCACGCGCAAGTCGGACCTCGGGGTGCTGCAAAAAGCCGACCCGCCTTTCGGCGGTCTGAACGCCACGCCGCTTGCGCAGCTCGGCAGGATTTTCGTCTCGCCCGGACCTGTCTACGACCCCGTCGGGCGCGGAGGCGACTGGGGGCGCGCGGCGCGCGCGCTCTTTGCGGCGGGCTTTCGCTCGGGCGAGGTCGCGCTCAATACCTTTGCCTACCACTTCACGCCTGCGGGCTCGATGATGGAGGAGGGCGCGCTTGCGCTCGGCTGTGCGGTCGTGCCAGGAGGCACGGGACAGACGGAAATGCAGGTCGCGGCGCTCGCGAGCTTGCGCGCGAGCGCCTACATCGGGACGCCGTCTTTTCTGAAGCTCATCGTCGAGAAGGCCGACGAGCTGAGGGCGGACATCGGCGGTCTGAAGAAGGCCGCGGTGGGCGCCGAATACCTGCCGGCGGCGCTGCGCGCCGCGATGGGCGCACGGGGTATCCGCGTGCTGCAGTCCTACGCCTCCGCGGACCTGGGCCTCATCGCCTACGAATCCGAGGCGCTCGAAGGCATGATCCTCGACGAAGAGCTGATCCTCGAGATCGTGCGGCCGGGTACGGGCGATCCCGTGCCCGAAGGCGAAGTCGGCGAAGTGGTCATCACGACTTTCAACGCCGACTATCCTTTGATCCGTTTCGGCACGGGCGATCTTTCCGCGGTCCTGCGAGGGGCGAGTCCCTGCGGTCGCACCAATACGCGCATCCGCGGCTGGATGGGCCGCGCGGACCAGACGACCAAGGTGAAGGGCATGTTCGTCCATCCGTCCCAGGTGGCGGAAATCGCGAAGCGCCACGCGGAGATCCTGAAGGCCCGGCTGGTCGTCGACAATCCGGGCGGAAACGACCGCATGACTCTGCGCTGCGAAGTGCGCAGCGAGAGCGCCGGCCTCGCCGATAAAATCGCCGACACCATCCGCAGTATCGCCAAGCTGCGCGGCGAGGTGGCGTTCGCGAAGCCCGGCGAGCTGCCGAACGACGGCAAAGTGATCGAGGACGCGAAAAAATATGACTAGGACCGGGCCTCTCTTTGTGTTCTCGCTCGTGATGCTGGGACAGGCTTTCCCCACAACGGTCGACTAGCTTGCGCGCGAAACCGCTTTCCGGAATCCGCGTCCTGGATCTGACGCGGCTCCTTCCCGGCCCGATGGCGACGCTGCACCTCGCCGACATGGGGGCGGACGTCGTCAAGATAGAGGACACCGGCGCCGGCGACTACGCGCGCGAGATCGGTCCTATGCACGAAGGCACCGCCGTGTTTTTTCGCTTGGTCAATCGCAACAAGCGCGGCATGCGCCTCGATCTGAAAAATCCGAAGGGGCGCGAGGTATTCCTGCGGCTCTCGAAAAAGGCGGACGTCGTCGTGGAAGGCTTCCGTCCCGGCGTCATGAAGAAGCTCGCGCTCGATTACGAGGCCGTCGCGAAGATCAACCCGCGCATCGTGTACTGCTCGATCTCGGGTTACGGGCAGGACGGCCCGTACGCGCAGCGCGCGGGACACGACATCAACTACATCGGCTGCGCCGGCGTCGGCGATCAGATCGGGACTGCGGAGGCGCCGGTCGTGCCGAACTTCCAGATCGCCGATCTCCTCGGCGGGGCGCTCACCCCGGTGATGGGAATTCTCGCCGCGCTGATCGACGCAAAATCATCCGGGCGCGGCCGCCATGTCGATGTCGCCATGACCGATGCGGTCTTCGCGCACGCGATCTTTCCTCTTCTGGGGTTTCTCGAGCACGGAAAGACGCCCGGTCGCGGCACGGGCATGCTCGACGGGGGGCTCCCCTGCTACAACATCTACCGGACGCGGGATGGGCGCTGGATGGCGGTGGGGGCGCTCGAGCGAAAATTCTGGGAAACGCTGTGCGATATACTCGGCTGCGCCGATTTGAAAGGAAAACACATCGTGCACGGCGAGGAAGCAAGGCCGGTGAAAGAGCGCTTGGCGGCAGCCTTTGCCTCGCGCACGCAGCATGAGTGGTCGGAGATCTTCGCCCGCGCCGATTGTTGCGTGAGTCCGATTTTGAGCGTGGACGAGGCACTGGAGAACGAGCAGCTGCGCGCCCGCGGCATGGTCATCTCCAAGGAAGGGTTGACGCAGGTGGCGTCACCGGTCAAGTTCAGCGAGTTCGAGTTCGCGATCGAGCGCCCGGCCCCCGGATCCGGAGAGCATACCGATGAAGTTCTGCGCGAAGCCGGATTTCGCGACGCCGAAATCGCTGCGTTGCGCAGGAACGCGGTGATCTGAAAGTGTTCGCGACGCCAGCTCTCGAAACGAAGCAAAAGCGGACCGGCGCTCCGGTACTGCTTGCCCTGATGCTTTTCTGTTCCCGCGCCGCATTCGCGCAAGCGCAGGAAAAGGAGCTCGACACGCCTTTCGTGCCGACGCCACAGGCGGTCGTCGACAGGATGCTCGACATGGCGCAGGTAAAGGCGGGCGAGTTGGTGATCGACCTCGGCTCGGGGGACGGCCGCATCATGATCACCGCGGCGCAGCGCCACGGCGCGCGGGGGTTCGGCGTCGAAATCGATCCGCGCCTGGTGCAGCGCTCGAACGAGGAAGCGCGTCGTCAGGGGGTTGCCGACCGCGTGAAATTTCTGCGGCAGGATTTGTTCAACACCGATTTTCACGAGGCGAACGTCCTGACCCTCTATCTTCTGCCCGACGTCAACATCGCGTTGCGCCCGAGAATCCTGGCGGAGCTGAAACCGGGCACGCGCGTGGTCTCGCACGACTACGACATGCGGGAGTGGCGCCCGGATGCGGAGGAAACGATCCCCGCTCCGGACAAGAAGGTCGGCATGCGCAAGGAGAGCATGGTGTACCTGTGGATCGTCCCGGCCCGGGTCGAAGGCGAATGGACTTTCGAGTTGAGTTCGGGGGGAAAAGCGCGGCGAACCCGGCTCGTTCTCCAGCAGCGCTTCCAATTTGTGTCCGGGTCGGTCGAGCTGACAGGGCAAGGCGATGTCCCGATTTCCTATGGCAGGCTCCGCGGTGAGGAACTGGTCCTGATGCTGCCTCCCGGGGCACTCGACCGCGGGTCGGTGGAATTGATCGGGCGGGTGAGAGGCGATTCCCTCAGCGGCGCCGTCCGCAGGGCCGACCGCGAAGTGGCCCACTGGAATGCACGTCGGCGCAACTAATTCCCGCTCGCGTACAGCATGCCGTCGTTTCGGCGCACCGCTCCGCTGCGCTCGAGGTCGCCGACCAGCCACTCCGAGAAATCCTCGTTCGACATCCCGAGATAGCGCAGGTTGATGTCGGCGAGGATCGGAACGCGGCCGACATAGCCGGGGAGCTCCGAGAGCGGCATCGAGCGCTTTTCCAGGAGCGCGAAGGAGAACGCCACCTTGACGCAGTGCCGCGCAAGACGCGAAATGTCCTCTTCGTAGCTCTCTGCCCGCCAGAAGGCGCGCTCGAGCGCGGAATCGACGCTTGCGAACGGACGGCCGTGGCCCGGAATGACGATCTCTGGCCCAAGGCGGGCGATGCCCTCGAGGGTCTCGCGCGTCTCGCGCAGAGCGGTGTCGCGGCCGAAGAGCTGCGGGAAGACCGCGCCGAAACCGTTCTCCCACAAGGCGTCGCCCGAGATCAGCACGCGCAGCTCGGGCGAATAAAACATCACGGCGTGAGTGTCGTGGCCGGGCGCGGCGATCACCTGCCAGTCGAATTCCCCCATTTTCATTGTGATCCCGCTGCCGAAGCTGTCGTCATACCGGAAGCGCTCGGCGCGCTGATCGGCGATCGCGAGGATCAGCGCCTGCTCGTCCCAGCGATCGATGAGCGGCGCCTCGCCCACCGGGACGCTGGTTCTGCAGCGGTATTTCCTCTGGATCGCGGCGTTGCCCCCCATGTGATCGGAGTGGCAGTGCGTGTTGACGAGCCGCGCAAGCGCTCGTCCCTGCAAGGCGTGCTCGAGCAGCGCCAGCGTCTGTGCCGCGTGCGAACCGTAGCCGGAGTCGACGAGCGTCGCGCCGCCCTGCGCGTGCAGCACGATGTTGTTGGCCGACAGCCACCCGCGCTCGATGACCTGGATGCCCGTGGGCAAGTTCACAGTTGCGCTCTTCTGACGGGCAAGCGCGCAAGCACCGTGCGCTTTTCTTCAGTACTCATGCCGGACCAGGCGGCGATCTCGGCGAGCGTGCGAAAGCAGCCTTCGCATAGTTCCGTCTCGGGGTTCATCCGGCACACGTTGTTGCACGGAGAAGCGACATCCGCACCCGGTCCGGCTTTGTCGTTCATGCGTTGAGCTTGGCGGACATGGCCCGCGCCACCTTCGAGCTCGATTCGTGCCCGAGCTCGCTGCAGATGAACTGGCCGGTCCGCAGGACCTTCATCAGGTCGACGCCGGTTTCGATGCCCAGGCCGTCGAGCATGTAGACCACGTCCTCGGTCGCGACGTTGCCGGTCGCGCCCTTTGCGTAGGGGCAGCCTCCCAGCCCCGCCACCGAGCTGTCGAAAGTTCTCACCCCCGCCTCCAGCGATGCGTAGATGTTGGCGAGCGCCTGTCCGTAGGTGTCGTGGTAGTGGCCGGCGAGCCTGCCGATCGGGACCCTTCTTGCGACTGCCTCGATCATCGCGCGAATACGCCCGGGCGTGCCGACCCCGATCGTGTCGCCGAGCGAGATCTCGTAGCAGCCCATCTCGTAGAGTTTTTCCGCGAGCGCCGCGACCGCCTGGGGCTTCACTTCGCCTTCGTACGGGCAGCCCGCTGCACAGGAGATGTAGCCGCGAACGCGCATCTTGTTCGCCCGGGCGGCCTCCACGACCGGAGAGAAGCGCTCGAGGCTCTGCGCGATGCTGCAGTTGATGTTCTTGCGGCTGAACGTTTCGGAGGCGGCGCCGAATACGGCGACCTCCCTGGCGCCCGCAGCGCACGCCGCCTCGAAGCCTTTAAGGTTCGGCACCAGCACCGGGTAGGCGACGCCCGGTTTCTTGCGTATGGCGGCGAAGACCTGCGCGTTGTCGGACATCTGCGGAACCCACTTCGGGGAAACGAAGGCGGTCGCTTCGACCGCGGGCAGGCCTGCCTCGGCGAGCTTCTCGATGAGTTCGATCTTGATCGCGGTGGGAACGTTTGTCGCCTCGTTCTGCAGGCCGTCGCGCGGCGCGACGTCGACGATGCGAACTTTGCGTGGCAGGCTCATGCAAGCGCCCTTCCTACTTTTTCTTCGGACGAGTGGCCTGCTTCGCCGCCTTGAGCCAGGCGGGCGCGCGCTTTTCCAGGAACGAGCGCACGCCCTGCTTGCCTTCCTCGGACGCGCGGGCGGCGGCGATGCGCGCGGCCAAGTCTTCCAGGAGCTCGGAGCTGAGCGGGCGCCTCGCGACCGAGCGGATCAGGTCCTTGGTCTCGGCATGGGCTCCCGGCGCCCCCTGGACGATCTCTCCGAGGATCGCGTTGACGGTCGCGTCGAGCTCCTCCGGCTGGGCCAGCTCCTGGATGAAACCGATGCGATAGGCCTCCGCTGCGCTGAAGCGCTCGGCGGTGAGGAAGTACCTTCGCGCCGCGCGCTCGCCCATGGCGGCGAGAACGTAGGGGCTGATGGTCGCCGGCGTGAGCCCAAGCCTCACCTCGGACACCGCGAACTCCGTTTCGGTCGACGCCGCGGCCATGTCGCAGGCGGCGATCAAGCCCATGCCCCCGGCGAAGGCGGCGCCGTGCACGCGCGCGATCGTCGGCTTCCTGAGGGCATGGAGCGCCTTGAGCATGGAGCCGAAGGCGAGCGCGTCCTTGCGGTTCTCCTCGAAATCCATCTCCCCCATTCTCTTCATCCAGTTCAGGTCGGCGCCGGCGCAAAACACCTTGCCGCGGCCGGCGAGCACGACGGCCCGCACCGACGGATCCGCGTCGAGCTCGGCGAATGCAGCGGTGAGCTCGGCGATCATGATTTCATTGAAGGCGTTGCGGACCTCGGGGCGGTTGAGCCAGAGCACGGCGACGCCGTGTTCCGCGTGGATTTCGATGGTTCCGTAGGCCATGCCCGACGCTCTCCTTAACATTGCCCGCTAGCGCGGCTCGATGACGATCTCGGTCTTCACCGAATTGGCGATGAAGCATTGCTCGTGCGCCTCCTCGTGCAACTCGGCGAGCTGCTCGGCCGTCGGTGGGGTGCCGCTGAAGACCACCGCCGGCCGCAGGGTGACGCGCGTGACCGACATCTTGCCGCCGCGGTCTTTTTCCAGCACTCCCGTGGCGCGATCGCTGTAGCGATCAACCACGAATTTTCGGGTGCAGGCGACATGCAGGAACCACAGCATGTGGCAGGACGAGATCGCCCCGACGAATCCCTCCTCGGGATCTACGCCGCGCGCCTTGGGCGCGGTGGGTGGGACGTTTGCCGGGGACGCGCAAGCCGGCACTTCGATGCCCGATTCGAATCGCAGGACGTGAGAGCGATCGTAACTGCGGTAGCTGAAATCGGGCGTGGCTCTTCGCCACTCGATGGTTGCGGAATGCTCGGACATCGCCGCCCTTACATCCGAAAAACGCCGAATCGGGTTTCCTCGATCGGCGCGTTGAGCGAGGCGGAGATCGCGAGCGCCAGAGCGCGCCGCGTCTCCTCGGGCGCGATGACGCCGTCGTCCCAGAGGCGCGCGGTCGCAAAGTAGGGATTGCCCTGGCGCTCGTATTGTTCGAGGATGGGTCGTTTGAACTCCTGCTCCTCCTCCTTGCTCCAGGTGCCGCCTTTCGCCTCGATGCCGTCGCGCTTCACGCTGGCAAGGACCGAAGCCGCCTGCTCGCCGCCCATCACCGAGATGCGCGCGTTCGGCCACATCCACAGGAAGCGGGGAGAGAAGGCGCGCCCGCACATGCCGTAGTTGCCCGCTCCGAAGGACCCGCCGATGACGACGGTGAATTTCGGTACGCGGCTGCAGGCGACCGCGGTCACCATCTTCGCGCCGTCCTTGGCTATGCCGCCCGCTTCGTATTTTTTCCCGACCATGAAGCCGTTGATGTTCTGGAGGAACACGAGCGGAATCCGGCGCTGGCTGCATAGCTCGATGAAGTGCGCCCCCTTCAATGCGGATTCCGAGAACAGGATGCCGTTGTTCGAGATGATTCCGACAGGGTAGCCCCAGATGCGGGCGAACCCGGTCACCAGCGTCGCCCCGTATTCCGCCTTGAACTCGTCGAGCTCGCTTGCGTCGACGATGCGCGCGATGACCTCGCGCACGTCGTAGGGTTTGCGCTTGTCCTGGGGGATGACGCCGTGCAATTCCTCGGCGGGATGGAGCGGTTCGGTCGGCTCGCGCGCGTCGAGCTCAGCGGGCCTCGAGCCGCCGAGGCGAGCGACGATCGCGCGCACGATCGCGAGCGCGTGGGCGTCGTCCCGCGCGGTGTGATCGACCACGCCCGACTGCCGGGCGTGCACCTCGGCGCCGCCCAGCTCCTCCGCCGTGGCGATCTCGCCGGTCGCGGCCTTGACGAGGGGCGGGCCTCCGAGAAAGATCGTGCCGTGCCCCTTGACGATGATGCATTCGTCGGACATCGCCGGGACGTAGGCGCCGCCGGCCGTGCACGAGCCCATCACCGCAGCGATCTGCGGGATTGCGGCGGCCGACATGGTCGCCTGGTTGTAGAAGATGCGGCCGAAATGCTCGCGGTCCGGGAAGACGTTGTCCTGCTCGGGCAGGAACGCGCCTCCGGAGTCGACGAGGTAGACGCAGGGCAGCCGATTCTGCAGCGCGATCTCCTGGGCACGCAGGTGCTTCTTGACCGTCATGGGGTAGTAGGTCCCGCCTTTGACCGTGGCGTCGTTCACCACCACCACGCATTCCCGGCCCGAGATCCGGCCGACGCCGGTGATGATCCCCGCTCCCGGCGCCTCGTCCTCGTACATGCCGAAGGCCGCCAGCTGGGAGAGCTCCAGGAAAGGGGGGCCCGGGTCGAGCAGAAGGCGCAAGCGCTCGCGCGGGAGCAGCTTGCCGCGGCCGACGTGCTTCGAGCGCGCCGCTACCTCGCCGCCCTGCGCGGCGCGCTCGACCTTGGCGCGCAGATCGGCGACCAGCGCAGCCATCGCCCCGGCGTTCACCCGGAATTCCTCCGAGCGCGGATTCAGCTTGCTCTTGATGACGGGCATTTCACCAGCCGCCGGTGGCAAGCCATTTGTCGATCTGATCGAGCCTGTCGGAGCCCCAGAACGGCTCGCCGTCGACGATGATGTAGGGCGAGCCGAACGCGCCGCGGGCGATTGCCTTGTCCACCTCGGTCCGGGTGCGGTCCTTGATCGCCTGATCGCCGATGCCGGCGCGGACTTCATCGGCCGCGAGGCCGAACCTCGCGCACACCGCGACCGTGTTGTCGGCGCTCGAAATGTCGACGTCGTCCACGAAATAGGCACGGTATAGCGCCTTGGCGAGCTCCCGCGCGCGCTTGGGGTCCTGGGCGTCGAGCCAGTAGAACGCGCGCGAAGGCGAAACCGAGGAAATCGGGAAAACCGAGGGGAAGCGGTAGGCGACGCCGTGGAATTTCGCGCTGCGCGCCATGTCGCGCGCCGCATAAGCTCCCTTGACCGGTATGGAGGGAAGCGGCGCGGCGCCCGTCGTCTTGAACGCGACTCCGAGGAGGAAGGGCCGCCAAGTCACCTCGCGGCGGTATTTCGCTGCGAGCGCATCGATCTTTTCGCCTGCGATGTAGCCGTAGGGCGAGGAGAAGTCGAAGTAGAACTCGACCGGGTTCGGCATCACGCAATCTCGATGGCCATGGCGGTCGCCTCGCCTCCGCCGATGCACAGGCTCGCGACGCCGCGCTTGCCTCCGGTCTTTCTGAGCGCGCCGATCAGGGTGACGAGGATGCGCGCGCCCGAGGCGCCGATCGGATGGCCGAGCGCGCATGCGCCGCCGTGGATGTTGACCCGGTCGTGCGGCAAGCCGTGCTCCCTCATCGCCGCCATGGTGACCACCGCGAAGGCCTCGTTGATCTCGTAGAGATCGACTCTACCGGCGCTCCAGCCGGTCGCATCGAAAAGCTTTTTGATCGCACCCACCGGCGCGGTCGTGAACCATCCCGGCTCCTGGGAATGCGTGCTGTGGCCGACGACCACCGCCAGCGGCGCGAGGCCCAGCTTTTCGGCGGTTGAACGGCGCATCATGACCAGCGCCGCCGCTCCGTCGGAGATCGAGCTCGAATTCGCCGCGGTTACGGTGCCGTCCTTGCGGAACGCGGGCTTCAGCGTCGGGATCTTCTCGAAATTGGCCTTGAAGGGCGGCTCGTCCCGCTCCATGAAGCGCTCGTTTTTCCCCGTATTTATCGCCAGTGGCGTGATCTCCCAGGCGAAAGCGCCGTTCTTGCTGGCAGCTTGGGCGCGCTCGAGCGATGCGATCGCGAACTTGTCCTGTTCTTCCCGGGTGAAACCGTACTTCCCTGCACAATCTTCGGCGAAGCTGCCCATCAATTTGCCCTTGTCGTAAGCGTCCTCCAGTCCGTCGAGGAACATGTGGTCGATGACTTGCTGATGGCCCATGCGATATCCCGAGCGCGCCTTCGGAAGCAGATAGGGGGCGTTGGTCATCGATTCCATGCCGCCCGCAACCATGACTTCGTTCGTGCCGGCCGCAAGGAGATCGCGGGCGAGCATCGCCGCCTTCATGCCCGAGCCGCACATTTTGTTGACAGTGGTGCAGCCGGTGGAAAGCGGCAAGCCGGCGACTATGCTCGCCTGGCGCGCTGGCGCCTGACCCTGACCGGCGGGAAGGACGCAGCCCATGATCACTTCCTGCACTTGATCTGCCTTGATGCCCGCTCGCTCGACTGCGGCGCGGATTGCGGCCGCGCCGAGCTGCGGAGCCGCGAAATCCTTCAGCTCGCCCTGAAAGGCGCCCATGGGTGTCCTTGCCGCGGAAACGATGACGACGGGATCGTTCAACATGGTGGTGTCCTCGGTGTTTTACGTAAAGATCGCAGGCCTTCAAGACGTCTCGGAAAACAGCTCCCGTCCGATCAGCCAGCGGCGGATCTCGGAGGTTCCCGCGCCGATCTCGTAGAGCTTCGCGTCGCGCCACAGGCGTCCGGCCGGGTAATCGTTGATGTAGCCGTTGCCGCCCAGGCACTGGATCGCCTCGCCCGCCATCCAGGTTGCTTTCTCGGCCGCGTAGAGAATGGCGCCGGCGGCGTCCTTGCGCGTGGTTTCGCCGCGGTCGCAGGCTTGGCCGACCGCATACACATACGCGCGACACGCGTTCAAGGTGGTGTACATATCGGCGAGTTTCCCCTGCATCAGCTGGAACTCGCCGATCGGCTGGCCGAATTGCTTGCGCTCATGGAGATACGGGACGACCACGTCCATGCACGCCTGCATGATGCCCAGGGGGCCGCCGGCAAGTACCGCGCGTTCGTAATCGAGCCCAGACATCAGAACGCTCACGCCGCGCCCGAGTTCCGAAAGCACGTTCTCCTCGGGCACTTCGCAGTCCCGAAACACCAGTTCACAGGTGTTCGAGCCGCGCATGCCCAGCTTGTCGAGCTTGTGCGCGGTGGAAAATCCGTTGAAGCCTTTTTCGACGATGAAAGCGGTGATTCCGCGTGGACCCGCATCGGCGTCGGTCTTGGCGTAGACCACGAGCACGTCGGCATCCGGGCCGTTGGTGATCCACATCTTGCTGCCGTTCAGGACGAACCTGTCCCTGCGATATTCGGCCCGGGTTTTCATCGAGACGACGTCCGACCCCGAGCCGGGCTCGGACATGGCGAGCGCGCCGACCCAGTCGCCTGCGACGAGCTTCGGCAGGTACTTGCGCTTCTGAGTCTCGGTCCCGTTCATGCGAATCTGGTTGACGCAGAGATTGGAGTGCGCGCCGTAGGACAGGCCCACCGATGCCGAGGCCCGGCTGATTTCCTCCATCGCGACGATATGCGCCGCGTAGCCCATCAAGGTGCCGCCGTACGCCTCTTCCACGGTGACACCGAGAAGTCCGAGCGTGCCCATCTTCTTCCACAGGTCGGAGGGAAACTGGTTGGAACGGTCGATCTCGGCCGCGCGCGGGGCGATCTCGGCCTGGGCGAAGCCGCGCACCGTGGCGCGCAGCATGTCGATGTCCCCGCCAAGAGCGAAGCGCAGCCCCGGCAACTCGATCGCCGGGGTGCCGCCGGAGAGGTTGCGGGCTCGATCCATTCGAGGTGCTTCCAGGGGGAGGGAAGGACTTTACTTTACGTTTACGTAAACGTCAATTACAGGCATCAGGTCTGCCGGGCCCGGGCGGGCGGCCTGCGACGCCTGGCGCCGACGAGGATCTTGCGCGACTGGCGCTCGAAGCCGCGGATCTCCCCCAGTACCTCGTCGATTTCCTCGCGCTGGTGCTCGAGCTGCGCGCGGCGGGCGGCGAGTGCGGCGACGAACTTCTCCAGCTGCGGCCGCTCGTCCGGCGCCGAATCGTAGAGCTCCAGCATCTCGCGTATCTCGGCGAGGGAGAAGCCGAGCCGCTTGCCGCGCAGTATCAGCTTCAGGCGCACCCAGTCGCGCTTGGAATAGACGCGCCGCGTGCCGTCGCGCGCGGGGCTGAGCAGGCCTTCGTCCTCGTAGAAGCGGATGGCGCGATGAGTCACGTCGAACTCGCGCGCAAGCTCGGCGATGCTGTAGGTTTCGGCGGGCTCATTCATCGGCGAAACGCGCGGCGCGGGCGGATGGTTTTGTGGCGGGCGGCGCCATAATCTGCGAGAATTCGCAACTTTCGCCGCGGGAAGCTTCGGATTCTACTCCGACCTCCTCGCGCCATCCAAAGCGCATGAGCCCCGAATCCATCCTGGAGTATCCGCACGCCGCGCCGCCGGCGCCCGGCGACACGCTGCAGGTCGCGCCCGGCGCGCACTGGCTGCGCATGCCGCTGCCCTTTGCGCTCGACCACATCAATCTCTGGCTCCTCGAAGACGGCGAAGGCTGGACCTTCATCGACTGCGGCATCGGCGACGACGTCACGCGCGCGCTGTGGGAGCGTATCTTCGCCGCACGCATCGCGGGGCGTCCGGTCAGGCGCCTCATAGTCACCCACCATCACCCCGACCATGCCGGTCTGGCGTCGTGGCTCACCGAGCGCACCGGCGCCGAGTTCTGGATGCCGCAGGCGGAGTATTTCGCCGCGCACGCGATGCGCGAAGGAAGCGCGGGTTTCGGCTTCGACAACGTGGTGGCCATGTTCGTGCGCAACGGACTCGCCGGGGAAAGGCTCGAGCTCATGAAGCAGCGCCGCACCAACTATCGCAGTCGGGTGCCCGGTTTTCCCTCCGGCTACCGGCGCTTGATGGACGGGCAGACGCATCGCATCGGCGGCCGCGATTGGAGAGTCATCATGGGTTACGGCCATGCCCCCGAGCACGCAGCGCTCTACTGCGAGGAGCTCGGAGTCCTCATCTCCGGCGACATGGTGCTCCCCAGGATCTCGACCAACGTCAGCGTGTGGGCGAACGAGCCGGAGGGAAATCCGCTCGCGCTTTTCCTCGATTCCCTGTCCCGCTACGCAGAGCTGCCCGCGACGACGCTCACGCTGCCCTCGCATGGGCTGCCCTTCCGGGGTTTGCGCGAGCGCATCGCGCAGCTGCAGGAGCACCACCGCCTGCGCCTCGCCGAGCTCCATGAAGCCTGCGAGACGCCGAAGGCTGCGGTGGACGTGCTCGATACCCTGTTTCGGCGCAAGCTCGATACGCATCAGCTGTTCTTCGCCATGGGCGAGGCGATGGCTCATCTGCACTTTCTCCACTGCGATGGGCGCCTGAAGCGTTCGATCGGCGCAGATGGCGTGGTTCGCTACGCTCAAAGCTAGCGACATGCCCGCAACGCAGTCCTCACCCGATCCCGCCCAGAGCGCGAAGGTATTCGCAGAGGTCGCGGAGCGCTCCAGCCGCCTCCTGGGGGAATTTCTGAAGCGCCAGGCCGACGGCCCCGGCGTCGCCACCAGCGACGAATTCGGAATCGCCCGCGCGTTCATGGATCTTTCAGCGCGCATGCTGGCCGATCCCTGGAAGCTCGCGGAGATGCAGGCGAAGATGTTCTGGGATCACGTGGCTCTCTGGCAGTCGACGATGCAGCGCATGCTGGGAAAGGATGCCCTGCCCGTCGCCGAGCCGGCCAAGGGGGACAACCGTTTTCGCGAGGCCGACTGGCGGGACCAGTTCCTGTTCGACTACGTCAAGCAGTCCTACCTCATCGCTGCACGCCACATGCACGATGCGGTCTCCTCCGTCGAGGGCTTGCCCGAGGAGACGCAGAAGAAGGTGAACTTCTACACGCGCCAATATATCGACGCGCTGTCGCCTTCGAACTTCGCTCTCACCAACCCGCAGGTGCTGCGCGAGACTTTGCGGTCTGGCGGGCAGAATTTGGTCCGCGGCTTGAATAACCTCCTCGCCGACATCGAGCGCGGCGGCATCCGCATGACCGACGAAAAGGCGTTCAAGCTCGGCGGGAATGTCGCCACCACCCCCGGCAAGGTGGTCTTTCAGAACGAATTGATGCAGCTCATCCAGTACGCCCCGAGCACAGAAGCAGTCTTCAAACGACCGCTTCTCGTCATTCCGCCCTGGATCAACAAGTATTACATCCTCGATTTGCGCGAGAAAAATTCCTTCGTCCGCTGGGCAGCGGGGGAGGGGCACACGGTGTTCGTCATCTCCTGGGTCAACCCGGACGGGCGCTATGCCGGCAAGACCTTCGATGATTACATGGTCGAGGGACCGCTTGCGGCGCTCGATGCGATCGGCCAGGCGATCGGCGAAAAGGAAGTGAACGTCGTCGGCTACTGCCTCGGCGGGACGTTGCTCGGAGCCACATTGGCGTGGATGGCGGGAAAAGGCGACCGGCGCGCGGCCTCGTCGACGTTCTTCGCGTCGCTGCTCGATTTTTCCATCCCGGGCGAGCTCGGGGTGTTCATCGACGAGGCGCAGGTCGAGAACCTGGAGCGCCGCATGCAGGAGCGCGGCTACCTCGAGGGCTCCGAGATGGCGGCCACCTTCAACATGCTGCGCGCGAACGACCTCGTCTGGTCTTTCGTCGTCAACAACTACCTGCTGGGCAAGGATCCGTTCCCCTTCGACCTCTTGTACTGGAACTCCGATTCCACGCGCATGCCGGCGAAGATGCACAGCTTCTACCTGCGCGAGATGTACCTCGCCAACCGGCTCAAGGATCCCGGGGGCATCACGCTCGGCGGCGTTCCGATCGACCTCAGGAAAATTGCGATCCCCGCCTGTTTCGTTTCCACCATCGAGGACCACATCGCGCCGTGGAAATCGACTTACAAGGGCGCGCGCATCCTCTCCGGTCCCATCCGGTTCGTGCTCGGGGGCTCGGGGCACATCGCCGGCATCGTGAATCCGCCGTCGGCAAAAAAATACGGCTACTGGACGCGGTCGCAGCTGCCCGAATCCGCCGAGGAATGGCAGGCGGGGGCGAGCTGGAACGAAGGTTCTTGGTGGGTCGACTGGCAGGCCTGGATCGCCGGCCTGAACGGGCCCGACCGGGTGCCGGCCCGCGTCCCGGGCGCGGGCGCGCTGCAGGCTCTCGAGGATGCTCCGGGGTCTTATGTGACCGTGCGCCCTTGAGCAGAGAGCCTTCCGGGAGAACTACCCGGGAGGATGACGCGGGTGGCCCGCCGCGCGCCGGCGGGTGCCGCGTGCAGACGGCGTCGACGGGTCTCGCCCCGGGCCCCCTCACAGAGGGAGACCGCGCGCTTTTCGCGGCGCGCGCGCGAACAGCCGGTCGAACAGCCAGCGCGGCAGGCGGCGAAGCGCAAAGGACACGAGCGCCATCTGCCAGGGAATGACCGCGAAACGGCGCTTCCTGGCGATGGCGCGGGCAAAGCGCGGTGCCGCTTCGTCCGCGCCGATGATGAACGGCATGCGGTAGCGGTTCGACGCGGTCATCGCGGTGCGGATATAGCCGGGACAGATCGTGACTACGGCCACGCCCGAGCCGCCGAGCTCCACGCGCAGACTCTCCAGATAGGTGATTGCCGCCGATTTGGAAGCGCTGTACGCGCCTCCGCCGGGCAGGCCGCGAAAGCCGGCGACGCTCGCGATGCCGACCAGCGTGCCGCCGCCACGCGCACGCATCGGCGCAACAAACGGCTGAAACGTCGCGGCCATTCCGAAGACGTTCGTGTCCATGATCTTGCGGAAGGCGGGAAGGTCCTCCGGATTCTCGGTTGAGGTGCCGACGCTGATGCCAGCATTCGCGATCACGATGTCGGGTACCCCGAACCGCTCCGTGAAATCCGCCGCCGCGGCCTGCAGGCTGGCGGCGTCGGTCACGTCCACTTGGTAGCAGGACCCGGCGCAGAGCAGGCTCGAGAAGAGCGCCCGTGTCGGCGCGAGCCGTCTTGCGCACAGGCCGAGAATTGCCCCCTGGCGCGCGTAGTGCGTCGCGAGTGCGGCGCCGATCCCGCTCGATGCGCCGGTGATGAAGACCTTGGGCCCGGGTGACACTGGTGGGCTCGGGCGCACGCGGCTCGACGGCCACGCTAGGGTTTTGCTCTTGCGAGTTGCCTGCGGGTTTCCCCGATCAGAAAATCGGCGGCGGCCAGCATTGCCTTGCGCGACGTGGTCGCGACGACGAGGTAGCGGCCCTGCACGGCCAGAGTCGGTACTCCGTCGAGTCGGTAGGCGCGGCTCATCTGCGCCGCGCGGCGCAGCTTGCTTTCGACCGTGAACGAGCGGAAAGCGGCGTCGTATCTGGCCATGTCCACGTTCTGCGTGGCAAGCCAGTCCGCCGTCCATTTGGCGAAGGCATCGCCGCGAAGCCTCACGCCGCCCTGCTGATGGATGGTGTCGAACAAAGGTCTATGCAGCCGCTCGAGCTCTCCGATGGCCTCAAGCGTGTAGAAAATCCGGGCATCGATCGCCCAGTCGTCGTTCAGAATTCCCGGAATGCGCTTGAGCTGAACGTCACGCGGCAATCGCTTAGCCCAGGATTCGAGGTCGGGCTCCAGCGCGTAGCAGTGCGGGCAGCGGTACCAGAAGAACTCGAGCACTTCGATCTTGCCCGAGGATTCGACCGCCTGTGGCGGCTTCAATTCGATGTAATTGACGCCCTCGACCGGCGAATCTTGAGCGCACGCGGCAAAGGCAAGGAACAGGCCGGAAAAGGCGCTCAGCAGACGAAAAACCATGGGGCTTCTCCTTGGGGTGACTCAATTCTTGGCAACATCGGTGATTCTGACCAGCGACGCGTCCACTCCGTTCAGTGTCAGCTGTTGCCGGACGCGGTTGATCTCGTCCACGCGGGTGTAAGGCCCGAGCCGCACTCGATACCACACGCCTTTTTCGGCGAGATTGGCCGGCTCGACGCTCGCCTCCAGGCCCATCAACGCCAGCCTTGCCTTGAGGTTGTCTGCATCGGCCGGGTTCTGGAATGAGCCAGCTTGGAGGAAATAGCTGTCCTTGAGTGCGCCGGGCTTGCCGGCTTGCTTGGCCGCCTCCCGTATCTGGCGTTCGGTGACCGGCTCTTCCCGTCCGGGCAGGATCCGGTAGAAATCGAAGCGAGGCTTGTCCTCCGCCTTGGCCGACTTGGGTGGCTCAGGCAGTTTCTGATCGACGGGCGGAGCTTTGTCCGGCGCCCGCGGCCTGTCGGCGAACGGAATGGGTGTCTTGAAGAAATAGATCGCGATTCCGGCCGCTACGCCCAAGCCCAGCAGAAAACCGAAAAAAAGGCCGATCAGAAAACTGCCGGAGAAATCCGGTTTGGTTCGAGGTATTTGTTTGTAGTCGAAGCTCATGGAGGTAAGGTGTCACATTTTCTCGGGCTGGCTGACGCCCAGCAGCGAAAGCCCATTGCGAAACACTTGGCGTGCGGCAAGGCATAGCGCCAGCCGCGCCGATCGCAGCGGCGCCTCGGCGACGAGTATGCGCTCCGCATTATAGTAACTGTGAAATTCACCCGCCAGCTCGCGCAGGTAAAACACGATCTGGTGCGGAGCGAGCTCGGCCGAGGCGTTTTCGAGCACCTCAGGATATTCGCCCAATCGCTGCAGCAACGCCAGCTCGCGAGCTCCGGTGAGGGGCGCGAGATCGGCGGCCGCGAGATCCGGATCCGGGCCGCCGAACAGCGCTTTCCTTTGCTCGAGCACCGAGCAAATGCGCGCGTGCGCCATCTGGACATAGTAGACGGGATTCTCCTCCGATTGCGACTTGGCGAGATCGACGTCGAACACAAATTCGGTGTCGGCCTTGCGCGAAAGGAGGAAGAACCGCGCCGCGTCCCGTCCAACCTCGTCGATCAGCTCGCGAAGGGTAACGTAGGAGCCCGCGCGCTTGGAGATCTTCATCTCCTCGCCGCCTTTCATTACCGTGACCATCTTGTGGAGCACGTAATCGGGATAATCTTGCGGAACCCGGCGCTCCCACTTCGCCGACGCCGCTTGCAACCCGGCGCGCACCCGTGTCACCGTGCTGTGGTGGTCGGATCCCTGGATATTGATGGCCCGGGTGAAGCCGCGCTCCCATTTCGTCAGGTGGTAGGCGACATCGGGCACGAAGTAGGTGTAGGCTCCGTCCGATTTGCGCATGACGCGGTCCTTGTCGTCGCCGTATTCGGTGGTCTTCAGCCACAGCGCACCATCCTGCTCGAATGCTTTGCCCGCCTCGACCAACGCCCGGACCGTTTTCTCAACTCGACCGTCCGCGTAGAGCGAAGATTCCAGATAATAGCTTTCAAACCGGACGCCGAACGCCTGCAGATCGAGATCCTGCTCGCGCCTGAGTTCGGCCACCGCAAAACGGGTCACGGCTTCAAAATCTTCGCCGTCGGTGTTGCCCGCCTCGAGGTATTTCTCGGCGATTTGGCGTACGTAGTCGCCGTGGTAGCCGTCCGCTGGAAATTCCGCCGAGACGCCGAGTTTTTCGCGAATCCGCGCCTGAACCGAGAGTCCGAGATTTCGGATCTGCGCCCCTGCGTCGTTGTAGTAGAACTCCCGCGTTACGCGCCAGCCCTGTGACTCGAGCAGAGCGCCGATCGCGTCGCCGAGGGCCGCTTGCCTGCCGTGCCCGACGTGGAGCGGGCCCGTGGGATTCGCCGATACGAACTCCACGATCACCGGCCGGCCGCCGGCACGGTCGGCACGGCCGTAGCGGTCGCGTTCCGCGAGAATGGTCTTGACGATGTGCTGCTTGGCCGCGGGGCGCACGCGAAGATTGATGAACCCGCTGCCTGCGACTTCGGCGCGCTCGAGCCACTCGGAGGGGGGCAGCGCCGCAACCAGCTCGAGAGCCAGCTCCCGCGGATTGCGCTTGAGCGCGCGCGCGAGCTGCATGGCGGCCGGGCAGGAAAAGTCGCCGTGCTGCGCCTGCTTGGGCCGTTCCAGGGAAATCAGCGAACCCGGCTGCTGCGGGGCGACCTTGGCGAGCGCATGCGTGAGCAACTCTGTGAGGTGGGATTTGACCTCGGCGGACATTTATTGGCCGAAATGCTCAGTATTATACCCAGGCGTCCCTCAGACCCAGGATGCGAAGGTACAATAGAGACTGATTCGAATTCCGATCGGGAGCGTTGAGCTTGGGCAAAGGCGACAAGCGCACATTCCGCGGCAAGGTCTTCAAGGGGTCGCACGGCAAGACCCGGCCGCGTAAGGCGAAAAAAAAGGCGAAGAGACCCGGCTGATTTCCGCAGTCGGTCAAAACTCTATCGGGTCCACATCGAGATGCCAGCGCACTCCGCGCGAGGGCGTGCGGTAGAGGGCATCGCTCCATTCCGCGAGGAACGCTTGCAGGCGCGGCCGAGAGCGCGATTGCACGAGCACCTGTGCGCGCTCCACGCCCGCGAGTCGTGCGAGCGACATCGGCACCGGATCGAATACGGTGACCGAGGCGCTTCTGCGCGGTGACTCGTCGATGGCCGACCGAAGGAAGCGCTGCGCGTGAAGCTCGTCCGTGCTTTCCGCGCGCAGCGCCGCTTCGAAAACGAATGGCGGGAATCCGGCCTCGCGGCGCTCGGCGAGCAGACTCCCTGCGAAGCCCGGGTAGTCATGGCGCACAAGCGATCGGTACAGAGGATGGTCCGGGTAGCGTGTCTGGATGAGTACCTCGCCCGGCAGGTTCGACCGGCCGGCGCGTCCCGCTACCTGCTGCAACTGGGCAAAGGCCCGTTCGCTCGCCCGATAGTCGCTCGAGAATAAGCCGCTGTCGGCGTTGAGCACGCCGGCAAGGGTCAGGCGCTCGAAATGGTGGCCCTTGGCGAGGATCTGTGTGCCGACGAGGATGTCGGCGCGCGTGGCGCGCTCGAGCAGATCCTCGAGGCCGCTCCTCGCGCGCGCGGCGTCGCTGTCTACGCGCAGGATGCGTGCGTGTGGAAACTTTTCTGCCAGCGTAATCTCGACGCGCTGTGTCCCGCGGCCGAATGCCTGCAAATCAGGGTTGCCGCATTCCGGACAGGCACGCGGAATGCCTTCGGTCAGTCCGCAATGGTGGCAACGCAGCCGCTGCCCAGCCAAATGCACGACCATGCTCGCCGAACAACGACTGCAGCCCTTGACCCAGCCGCAGGCGGGGCAGGCGAGCGCCGGCGCATAGCCGCGGCGATTGATGAAAACGAGCGACTGCTCCCCACGCGCAAGGCGCGCCGCGAGCGCCTCGAGAAGCGGGGGGACAATGCCTTCCTGCGGCGGATGCACTCGCGTGTCGATCAGGCGTATTGCAGGCAATTCCGCCCGGTCGATGGCGCGCCGCGTGAGGGATACCAGCCCGTATTTGCTCGAGGTCGCGTGCTGGAAGCTTTCCAGCGAAGGCGTAGCCGAGCACAGAACAACCGGCGCTCCGGCGATTTGAGCCCGGGTGATTGCGAGGTCGCGCGCCGAATAGCGCACGCCCTCTCGTTGCTTGAACGAGGCGTCCTGCTCTTCGTCGACCACGACCAGTCCCAGACGGGGGAGCGGCGTGAATACGGAGAGGCGCGTGCCGAGCACGATGTCGGCGCGACCGCTGTGGGCGAGGAGCCACCCGCGGACGCGCTGCAGTTCGGCCATGGCGCTCGTCTGCGTGACGATGCACGCGCCCGGGAAGCGGTCGCTGAAGGCGGCCTCTAAGGCGGGAGTGAGCGCGATCTCGGGTACGAGAATCAGGACTTGTTTGCGGCGGGCGAGAATGTCCGCGATCAGCTGGAGATAGATCTCGGTCTTGCCGCTGCCGGTGACGCCGAACAGCAGGCTCACCCGAAATTTCTCCAGCCCGACGCGCAAGGCGCCGATAGCCTGCCGCTGTTCCGAGGTCAGCTCGTGCACATGGACAAAACGCGGCTCGGGCCGCTCCGGCTCGATGGGAGCGATCCAACCCGCTTCGATACCTCGCCTCAACAGGTTTCGGCCTCCCGTCGCTTGCGCCACGAGTTCGGATTCGGATGCGCGACCTTGCGCAAGCCGCGAAAGCAGCGCGCGCGAGCGCCGTTGCCGCGGTGGAGTCCCAGCAAGCGCGTCCCCACCGGCCGGCGTAAGGACGTAGTCGCGTGGAGGAATGGGAACGGGCTTGGCGGCGCGCAGCCGCGGTGGCAATGCCGCAGCGACTACTTCGCCGAGCGGGCCGTGGTAGTAGCCGCTGCAGAACTCCACGAGGGCAAGCCATTCGCGCGGAAGGGGCGCCACGTCGCGGAGGATTTTTTCGACCGGGCGCAGCCGGGAATCCGCGACCTTGGATTTCGTCGCTATGTCCCAGATCACGCCGACCAGGCGCCTTTTTCCGAACGGAACGAGAACCCGATAGCCGATATCCGCCCGCGTCGCATCCTCCGAGCGGTAATCGAACAACTTCGGCAGCGGCACATCGAGAGCGACGCGCAGGATGATCATTCTCAGATGATTCGAGTGCTGTGCTCACTACTCAAGTGAATTCTTCAGCCACTTCGGTAAAGTACTTGGTTGTATGAGGTTTTCAGGGTTTTTCACAGAATGTGTGAGTAACTGTGTGAATAAGGCTTTCACGCTACTGTAACTCACACTCCTGCAAGGAAATTCTCTCGCTGCTCAAAATGCGGGCGCATTGAAATAAACTGATAAATCAGCGGACTGCAGACCTCTCCGGGCAAGTGCTCGAAACTCCGCGCCAGACGGGCCTCTACGGGCAGCATTGTGTATAAGTCGTTTGGCGCGACTCGCGCGCAAGACCGCGTTTTTTCCGCCCGTCAGTGAAATTTCGGGCTCAATTCGCGCACTGCGGCGACCAAAGCACCCACGTTTTCCGGAGGCGTGAGCTGCGGAACGCCATGACCGAGATTGAATACGTGGCCGGATCCGCTCCCGAAGGACTCGAGCGCCTTCTGAACCTCGCGACGGACGACTTCGGGCGAGGCCAGCAGCACGGTGGGATCGAGATTGCCCTGGAGCGCGGCACCGGCGCCGATCCTCCGGCGCGCATCGCCGAGGTCGACGCTCCAGTCCAGACCGACGCAATCGCATCCGGTCGCGGCGATCCGCTCGAGCCAAGGCGCGCCGCCCTTGGTGAAGACGATGACCGGGATCCGCGCCGCGCCCGAGCTGCGCTTGAGCTGGGACAACACCCTCTGGATGTATTCGAGCGAAAACTCCCGGTACGACGCCGCCGAAAGACTCCCGCCCCATGTGTCGAAGATCATCACCACGTTCACGCCCGCCTCGATCTGCGCGTTCAACAAGGCCGCGACGGCCCGGGTATTGGTCTCAAGAAGGCGATGAAGAAGGCGGGGATGCTGGTGGAGCATGAGCTTCACGTTGCGCCAGTCGTCGCTCGCCTGCCCCTCCACCATGTAGCAGGCGAGCGTGTAAGGGCTGCCGGAGAACCCGATGAGAGGGACTTTCCCGGCCAGGGTGCGCCGGACCTCGCCGATCGCGTCGGTGACGTAGCGCAAGCTCTCGCTCGGATCGGGTGCGGCGAGCTTCGCGATCGACGCCTCGTCGCGCAGCGGCCGCTCGAAGCGCGGCCCTTCGCCCTCGGCGAAGTAGAGCCCCAATCCCATCGCGTCGGGAATGGTGAGAATGTCCGAGAAGAGGATCGCCGCGTCCAGGGGGAACCGCGCTAGGGGTTGCAGCGTCACTTCAGCCGCGAGCGAGGGCGTCTTGCACAGGGCGAGGAAACTCCCCGCGCGGCGCCGCGTCTCGTTGTATTCGGGAAGGTAGCGCCCCGCCTGGCGCATCAGCCATACCGGCGTGTACGCGGTCGGCTGCCTGAAGAGCGCCCGTATCAGCGTGTCGTTCTGCAGCGCAGGCATGGTCTCAGAGCTTCATCAAGCGGCGGGTGATGAATTCCCATTCGTCCGCGCTCACCGGGGTGATGGAAAGCCGGTTGCCGCGCGCGAGAGTGCGCATCTTGGACAGCTCGCGATGGCTGCGCAGCTCGGCGAGACCGACCAGCCGGGTCTTGCGGACGAACCGCACATCGACGTTGAACCAGCGGGGCGACTCGCGCTTCGCCTCGGCGTCGAAGTAGGGGCTTTTCCGATCGAACTGGCTTGCGTCGGGATACGCCGCCGAGGAGACTTCTGCGATGCCCGCGATTCCGGGCTCGGGACAGCTCGAGTGATAGAAGAAGACCTTGTCGCCGATCTGCATCTCTTTGAGCATGAAATTGCGGGCCTGGTAGTTGCGCACCCCGAACCAGGCCGTGGTCTTGCCTGGCGCCGCGGCGAGGTCGTCTATGCCGAACTCGTCGGGTTCAGATTTCATCAGCCAATACCGCACGGTCGCGATTCTTCCGATTCAGGGCTTATCAAACGAAAACGCAGGCCCGTGCCTGCGTTTTCATTTGATGCTTGTGCGTTTTTTGTTGCTTCTGCGTTTTCGTTTATTTGGAGTCCCCCGCCGGTGCCGCTAGAACCGATTCCTGAACCTTTCGATTCAAGGTGGTCGCCTTCCGGTCACATCAGGTACATCCGACTAGGGACGCGCACAACAGTGACACTAGGGTCAGCAACCCAATTCAAGCTGTTGGTTCAAGAATTTTTCCGGGTCTTGGCGTACACCGCAGGGGACAATTTCTAAGGCACCACCCGACCCATCTGACGCCGTCGCGCCTACGGAGCGAGGGCCTGATCGAGCGTCGCCTCCATTGCGGCCATTCTACGCCTGAGCCCTTCGATGTCAAAGCCGCTCGAATTGCTTCTGGAGCTGAGCAGCTCGTGGGTGATGTTGAGCGCGGCCATGACGGCGATGCGCTCGGCGCTCGCCACCCGCCCTGCGCTTTTGATCTCGGTCATCTTCCGATCGAGATAAGCCACCGCCGAGAGAAGGGCGTTGCGCTCCTCCTCCGAGCAGGCGACCTTGTAGGTCCGGCCCATGATGGTGACATCAAGGGTCTTGGATTTCTGATTCATCCGGGGCGTTATTCGGGAATCTGCTTGAGCAGGGTCTCAAGCCGACTGCGCGCACCGTTGATCTTCTCGGCGAGCTGCCGCTTGTCGCCCTGCAACGCGGCCAGCTGTTGGCGCAACCCCCGATTTTCGTCGCGCAGCCGCTGGCACAGTCGTGCGGCCTGGCGAATTTTTTCCTCGAGGGTGGCCAATTCCGTGTCCATCGGCACACTATAGTTTGGAAAATCCTGTTAGGTCAAGGTGTAAGGATTCGTTTTCAATGTAGATTCCCGATGCTGCCACAGGGGTGAGCCCCGCGACTTGTGTTGTACAATCAACGCGCTCGTCCGAGGTGTCCCGGCGCGTGCCTCGCGCCGGGGTGAAACGGGAAAGAGGTGCGGCCGGGTACGGCCAAAGCCTCTGCTGCCCCCGCAACGGTAAGTGGCGCGGGCGTATCAACCAGCAGCCCGAGTCCGGCGCTTTGCGTCCGGCTCGAGGCCCTGCCACTGGGAGCGCGAGCTCCCGGGAAGGCGATACGCACCGATCCCACAAGCCCGGAGACCGGCCTCGACCGATGGTGGGAATGCCGCGGGGCGCGGTAGGAGACCGGTGCGCTTCGTTGTTGCATTTCCTCTCGCAACGAGAGTGCGGCACGCGGGGACGCGTGCCGAGGGAGGAAACCTTGAAACGATCCATCGCTGCCGCGCTCATCGCAGCCGCGGCGCCGTTCGCGCATGCTCAAAGTCCGGAAGAACCGGCCGTCGTCGTTACCGCAACACGCTTTCCCGAGCGCAGACTCGACGCACCAGTAGGCATGATCATTATCGGCGCCCAGGAGATCGCGCGGGACACTGCGCGAACCCTGCCCGAGCTGCTGTCGCATCTTGGAGGCGTGCATACCCGGGACAATTCTGGCTCGCCGGACCGGCAGGTCGACTTGCGCGGATTCGGCATCACCGGGGACCAGAACACCCTGGTCCTGCTCGACGGAGTAAGGATAAACGAGAACGATCTCAGTACAACCAAGTTGTCGTCTATACCGCTGCAGTCGATCGAGCGCATCGAAATTCTTCCCGGGGGCGGCGCGGTATTGTTCGGTGGCGGCGCAAGCGGTGGCACCATCAACATCATCACCAAGGCGGCGATCCCGAACCAGACTTCGGGCTCCCTGTTTACAGGCTACGGCTCGTACGCCAGTGCCGACATCCGAGCGGGCGCGAACTACGCCGGAGAGCGGCTAGGTTTGGCGCTGAACGCTGGCCATCAGGAGAGCGACAACTACAGACGGAACAACCGACTGCGTCAGGACAGTCTCGTTGGCGACGCACGCTACGGCGATGGGGAAACGAACATCGGGCTGAAATTCGGCGCCGACCTTCAGAGACTGCAGTTGCCGGGCGTGCGCAACGAAATCGAATATATGAACGACCCGCGGGGCGCACAGACGCCGGGAAACTGGTCGGAGCGGCAAGGCGAATTTGGCACGCTCTCCTTCAGCGGGCCGCTTGGCCCGTTTGAATTCGCCGCCGACCTGGGGTATCGCGACAACGATTCGACGGCCTACTTCGCGCCGTCCTTGAACCGGATAACTCAAAGCGCCCTGACATTCTCGCCGCGCGTGCGCTTGCCGTTTGCCTCATTGGGGTTCCCAAGCGTTCTGATTGCCGGGCTCGACCGGGGCGATTGGAACTATGACCGCCAAATCAACTCTCCCGGATTTCCAAATTCCAGCACGTCCGGGACGCAACAGAGCACAGGTGTCTACGTGCAATACAGCGCGCAGCTCACCGCCGCCACCAAGCTCACGCTGGGGGCACGTCAACAGCGAGCGACGGATCATCGCGTCGCCATGGGATTCGGCCCTTCTGACCAGAGCCAAACGCAAAAGCCGCATGCGGAGGAGCTCGGCCTAAGTCAGGCGCTCTCCGAGCGTTGGCAAGCGTACGGCAAGCTCGGCACAAGCTTTCGCGTCGCCAATGTCGACGAGAACGGACTCACGCTCTCCGGCAATCTGCTCAAGGCTCAGACCGCTCGCAACCGGGAGGCGGGCGTCGAATATCGTCGCCGCGGCGCAAAGCTGCGAGCCAGCGTTTACCAGATCGATCTGGAAAATGAAATCTATTTCAGCCCAATCGTGGTCGCGTTCGGCGCGAACACGAATCTCTCGCCGACGCGCCGCAGCGGGGCCGAACTCTCCGGGCAATGGTCGGTGACCCCTGCAGTCGACCTTGCCGGGAGCTTTGCCTATCAGGTGGCGAGATTTCGCACGGGGGTTTATGGGGGCGTCGACGTGTCCGGTAAGGACGTGCCGCTCGTGCCAAAACAACTCGCAAGCTTGCGCTTGTTCTGGCGTGTTGCTGACAAAACCCAGTTTGGTGCCGCGGGGAATTATGTCGGGCACCAGCGCTACGACAATGACCAGGACAACAGCTTCCCGCGCGTGATGCCCGCCTACGCCCTATTCGACATCAAGCTCACTCAGATTTGGGCCGACTGGCAGTACTCGGCCGCCATCAACAACCTGTTCGATAAGAAATACTTCAGCTACGGCCTGGTCGATATTTTCGGCCAGTGCGGCACGCCGACTTGCGTGTACCCGCAAGCCGGACGCGTGTTCTTCGTCAGCGCGGAGCACGCGTTCAGGTAATCGCAGTCCAAACGTCCCGGGGCTGCCTTAAGGCGGCCGGTCTGCTATCGTGCGCGGCATGCAATACGGCCCTGCCGACGCGATCGACCGCCGTCGATTGGCTCCTCGCCCGATGATCCGGGTCATGGTGCTCGTGCTGGTCGCCGGGGCTGCGCTGGACGCGCGCGCGCTGCAAGCGAGCGATGACCGCGGCGTCACGATCGCGCTCGGGCAGCCGGTGGAGCGCATCGTCACCCTCGCGCCGCATCTGGCGGAAATCGCCTTCGCTGCGGGCGCAGGTGCCAAGCTCGCCGGTGTTTCGAGCTTCAGTCGCCATCCGGCCGAGGCGGAGCGCTTGCCGGTCGTGGCAAGTCACGGCCGGGTCGATATCGAGCGCCTGATCGCGTTGCGGCCGGATCTCGTGCTCGCCTGGCAAAGCGGCAATTCGCCGCTGCAGATCGATCGGCTGGAGCGCATCGGTATGCGGGTTTTCGTTACCGAGACGCGCGCTCTTGCCGATGTACCCCGCATCGTTCGCCTGGTCGGCGCGCTGGCCGGCAGCGCGGAGGTCGCGGAAACACGCGCGCGGCAATTCGAAAATGAAATCGCGGGACTGCGCGAACGCTACGCCGGGGAGCGTCGCGTCGCGGTGTTCGTTGAGATCTGGCACACGCCCTTGCTCACCGTGAACGGCGGGCATCTCATCAGCGATGCGCTGCGCCTGTGCGGCGGGCGCAACGTTTTTTCCGCCGCAAAAACGCTCACCCCGCTCGTCTCCCGCGAGCAGATCCTCGACGCGCGGCCCGAGGTGATGGTCACCGGAGGCTTCGGCAGCGAAGCGCTCCAGGCGTGGAGGGGCCTTGAATCGGTTCCAGCGGTTCGAAGCCGCAGGATCTACGCGATCGACCCGGATCGGCTCCACGCGCAAGGCCCTCACGTGCTCGAGGGCGTTCGCGCTTTGTGCGAGCGGCTCGAGCTCGCGCGGAACTAAAGCGAATGCGCCTCGCGTTGGTGCGGCAGCGCTACAGCGCTTACGGGGGCGCCGAACGCTTCATCGAGCGGGCGCTCGGTGCGCTCGGTGAGCAGGGTGTCACAGTCACCGTGATCGCGCGCGCATGGATCGGAGACCCGAGGAGCGTAGTGCGCTGCGATCCGTTTCACATCGGCAACGTCTGGCGCGACTGGGGCTTCGCGCGGGCGGTATGCCGCGAAGTCGCCCGCCGGCCGTTCGATTTCGTGCAATCGCACGAACGGATCGCCTGTTGTGACATCTACCGCGCGGGCGACGGAGTGCACGCGCAATGGCTGCACAACCGCCGCGCGATCCTCAGCCCGCTCGCCCGGGTCGGTCTCGGACTCAATCCCTATCATCGCTACGTCCTCGCCGCAGAGCGGCGCTTGTTCGCGAGCCCGCGCCTGCGTGCCGTGATCTGCAATTCGCGCATGGTCAGGGATGAAATCCGCGCGCATTTCGGCACGCCGGAGGCGAAGCTCCACGTCATCCACAACGGCATCGATCTCGAGGGCTTCCATCCGCGGCTGCGCAAAGTGCATCGCTCGGCGATGCGGCAGAAACTCGGCATTCCACAGCAGGCGGCCGTGCACCTCCACGTCGGTGTCGGCTTCGAGCGCAAGGGCGTGTTTCGCCTGATTGAAGCGTTTGCGCTGTCGCGTCAGCGCGATGCGCATCTTGTCATCGTGGGTCGGGACAAGGCTCAGGCGCGAGCAGAGCGCCTGGCGAGTTCGCGCGGGGTCGCTTCCCGCGTGCACTTCGCGGGCGCCCAGGAGGACGTGCGTCCTTGGTACGGCTCAGCCGACGCATTCGCGCTGCCGAGCCTTTACGACCCGTTTCCGAATGCGGCGCTCGAAGCCATGGCCTGCGGTCTGCCGGTGATCACCACGCCGCAATGCGGCACGGCCGAACTGATCGACGAAGGTGTGAACGGCTACGTGGTCGACGCTCTCGCGGTGGATGAACTCGCCGACAGGCTCGCTCGCCTGGATGTTCCCACGGCTCACGAAATGGGACTCCAGGCGCGCAAGCGCGCCGAAGGATTCAGTCTGGAGGCCATGGCCGAGCAGCTCCTTGTACTCTATCGGAGCCTGGCGCCAACCTGAGGCCGTCGCCACGGGGTCCGAGACCGGAATCGCGTGCGGGATCGGTTATAATTCGTCCTTTTCCGGCGCAGCCATGGCTTCGTTCGACGCCACTAGCCTGCAGCTTTATCTTCGCCTCCTCCGCTACGTCAAGCCTTACTGGGCGCCGTTCGCACTGTCCATCGCAGGAATGGTGGCGACGGCGGTAACCGAGCCCGTCTTCCCGGCGCTTCTCCAACCGCTGCTCGACGGCAGTTTCGTGCACAAGGAAGGCGGTCTGCTCGTATGGCTGCCTGCCTTGATCGTCGTAGTGTTCCTGGTGCGCGGCTTCGCTTCGTACCTCTCCGACTACGCGATCGGCTGGGTGGCGAACAAGGTCGTCATGGATCTGCGCAACGCGATGTTTTCCAATCTGGTGCGGCTGCCGACGCACTACTACAATGCTCACACGAGCGGGAGCGTCATCTCCAAATTTACTTTCGACGTCCTGCAGGTGACCGGCGCTGCGACCAGCGTGATCTCCGTGCTCGCCAGGGACTCGCTGACTATCGTTTTCCTGCTCGGCTATCTTTTCTTTCTCAACTGGAAACTCACTCTGGTGGCGCTCCTGGTGGGGCCGCCTGCCGTCGCGATTACAAGGGGATTTTCGAAGCGCCTGCGCGCCATGAGCAGGGCGGAGCAGGCGGCGATGGGCGACCTCAACCACGCGCTCGAAGAATCGATCGGATGTCATCGCGTGGTCAAGGTCTTCGGCGGGCAGGACTACGAGGCGAAACGTTTCGACTCCGGAGCGAACAAGGTGCGCCGCTTCAACATGAAAATGACTTCGGCGGCGGCCGCCAACGTGCCGCTGGTGCAAATCGTTGTGTCGGTCGCCCTCGCCCTCATCATCTACCTCGCGGTACGCCAGGCCGTCGCGGACGAAACAACGGTGGGCAGGTTCGTGTCGTTTCTCACCGCCTTGCTGCTGGTGTTCGCGCCGCTTCGCAGGCTGACCGGCGTCAACCAGAGCCTGCAGCGGGGACTCGCCGCCGCGGAAAGCGTGTTTCGCTTGATCGACGAAAGGCCCGAGGGCGATACCGGGACGCGCGAGATCGGCCGCGCGAAAGGCAAAATCGAGTTCAGGAAGGTGGGCTTCAGCTATCCGGGGAGCACTCGCCCGGCTTTGGATTACGTGACGTTTTCGATCGAAGCGGGTGAGACGGTGGCGCTGGTGGGCGCCTCCGGGGCGGGTAAGTCCACGCTCGCCAGCCTGCTGCCGCGCTTCTACACGCCCGATTCAGGGCAGATCCTGCTCGACGGTGCCGACATCGCAACGCTCAGGTTGGCGAACCTGCGCGCCAACATCGCCCTGGTGAGCCAGGATATCGTGCTCTTCAACGATACGGTCGCTGCGAATATCGCCTATGGTCGCCTCGCGGGGACGAGCGAGGCTGAAGTCGTTCAAGCCGCCGAAGCCGCACATGCGATGCAGTTCATCCGCGATATGCCCGAGGGGCTCGCCACGGTGATCGGCGAGAACGGCGTGCGTCTTTCGGGCGGACAGCGCCAACGGCTCGCCATCGCGCGCGCGTTCCTCAAGAACGCGCCGGTGCTGATTCTCGACGAGGCGACCTCTGCTCTGGATAGCGAATCCGAACGCCATATCCAGGAGGCGCTCGAGACGCTCATGAAAGGCCGCGCAACGCTCGTGATCGCGCATCGACTCTCCACGATCGAGCGGGCCGACCGCATCGTCGTACTGGATGCGGGCCGCGTCGGGGAGACCGGCAGGCACGCCGAACTCCTCGCCGCCTCCGGGACGTACGCGAGACTCTATCGCTTGCAATACTCGCAGGAAGTGTCTGGCTAGATGGAGGTCGGGCGCGTACCGCGTTCCTGCGCTCGATACCGAAGATGAAAATTCTCCATACGGAGTCTTCGTGCGGGTGGGGCGGACAGGAAATCAGGATTCTTGACGAGGCGCACGGGATGTCCGCTCGGGGGCACGACGTCGCGATTGCGGCGCCGCGCGAGGCGCGGATCTACGAGGCGGCGCTCACGCGAGGTCTGAGGGCAGAGGCCCTGCCGATCGCCAGGAAGGATCTGGGGGGACTTCTGGCGATGCGGCGATGGCTGCGGGCTCACCCCGTGGACGTCATCAACAGCCACAGCTCGACCGATACTTGGCTCGCAGCGCTCGCTTGCGCGACCTTGGCGCGGGCTCCGGCGCTCGTACGCACGCGACATATCTCCGCCCCGATCCCGAACAACCTGCCCAGCCGGTGGCTGTATCGTAGTGCGACCCGACACATCGTTACCACGGGCGAAAGCCTGCGGGCGCAGCTGGTCCGCGACAACGGCCTTGCTCCCGAGCGCATCACGTCGATTCCCACCGGCATGGACGCGAAGCGCTTCGCTCCGGGAGAGCGCAACAGCGCGAGACGCGCGACCGGGCTTCCTCTCGATCCGAGACTGATCGGCATCGTCGCCACGCTGAGAAGCTGGAAAGGCCACCGCTATCTGCTGGAGGCTCTCAGCAAGCTGCCGGGCGATGTCGGACTGGTCATCGTCGGGGATGGACCGCAGCGGCGGAACATCGAGTCGAGAATCCGCGAGCTCGGCATCAGCGACCGGGTCTGGCTGGCGGGAAATCAGCGGGACGTGCTGCCCTGGCTGCAGGCGCTCGATGTTTTCGCGCTGCCGTCCTATGCCAACGAAGGCGTTCCGCAGGCGCTGGTGCAGGCGATGCTGTGCGGACTGCCCTGCGTCACCACGGCGGTAGGCGGTATCGGCGAGGTGGCGCGCGACCTCGAAACGGCCCTCATCGTCCGGAAGGAGGATGGGGTCGAATTGAAACGCGGTCTGGAGCGACTGCTCGGCGATCGCGGGCTGTGCGCGCGTCTCGGGGCCGCAGCCCGGGAGCACTGCGCCGCCCACTGCAGCGTCCAGACCATGCTCGATCAGATGGAGAAAGTGTTTCGCGATGCGGCGAACGCGTAGCCGGCCCGCTTCCCGCCTTGCGCTCGCGCCGCGGCCGGTCTTTGGCATGCGCCGGCATGGTTAGCATGTCCCGGACTTTCTTCTACTACCATCGCCTCGATTTTCCATCGAGTTCCGGACAAACCATACAGGTGCTGCGCGATTATCACGCCTTGGCCCTTCGCGGCCACGCGGTGCACGCTGTCTATCGCTCGCGGGCGCCGCTCGGCGCTACCGAACTCCAGGCGGCGCTCAAGACCTATGGGCTCGCGGTCACACCCGGCTTCGATATTCACGCCCTGACGTCGGGCTGGGCGGGGCGGCGCCACATGCGCCGGCTGGCCGCCGGTCTTGCAGGCACGGCGCCGGGTCAGTTCTTTCTGGTCGCGCGAACCATGGATGGCGCCGCCGACGCGCTGCGCCTGCGCCGGCATCTCGATCGCGGCGCCTCGACGAAGGTGCTCCTGGAGCTGCACGAGACGGCAATTCCTCACGTGGTTTACCGCGAACAGGGGCGGCGTCTGCGCGCTTTTCTGAGCCGCTGGCGGGAGCGCCGCGTGTTTAACTCCGTCGACGGGATCATCTGCACGGTCGGTTCGCAACGCGTGCTCCTGGACAGGCTGTTCCCGGGGCACAGCGCCGCCGTGGTGCTGCCGAACGGCGTGCCGCTGGAGGCCTATGGCGCGCTGCCGCGCACTCGGCCCGACGACGGATTCGTGCACCTGCGTTACGCCGGCCAGCTCAATGCGTGGAAGAATACCGGGATCATGATCGAGGCGCTGCGGCTCTTGCCGGAGAAGGTGGTGCTCGACATCGCGGGTGGGAGAGCGGGGGACGAGGAGCGAACGCGAGAGAGTCTCATGGCCTTGGCTCGCCGACACGGCGTCGGCGCTCGACTGCGTTACGTGGGATTCGTGGTGCCGGCCGAGGTGCCCCGGTTTCTCGCCGGAGCGGACGTTCTACTCCTGCCGCTGGGCAACAACGCGCAATCGCGCTACTTTACCTCGCCCATGAAGCTCTTCGAATACGCGGGGAGCGGCGTGCCGATGGTCGTGACCCGCCAGCCCACGACCGAGAGCCTCGTTGAGGAGGATGTGCACGCTCTCATGGCGGCGCCGGGCTCGGCCGGCGACCTTGCCGCGGCGATAGGCCGACTCCTCGCCGATCCTATGCTCGGCAAGCGGCTCGCGGCGAGGGCGCGCGAGTGGGTGGCACAGTATTCCTGCACCGAACGGGCAAGACGCTACGAACAGTTCCTAATGACGCTGACGCAGACCGCATGATTCCCTACGGCGACTATCCCGACCTGTCTGCGGTGCGACGCGTTCTAGTGGTGAAGCTGCGTCATCACGGCGACGTGCTGCTCAGCTCGGCCCTCTTCAGTGTGCTCAAGGAGCGGATGCCGCAGGCCGAGATCGACGCTTACATCTATGCGGATACCTTGCCGATGCTGGAGGGGCACCCGGCCATCCATGCCTTCCACCTCTACGACTACACCTGGAAGCGTCTGAGTCGCTGGCGCCTGATCGGCCGCGAAATCGCTCTGTTAAGGGCCATTCGCGGACGGGGCTACGATTTGATCATCAATCTCACCGAGGGTGACCGAGGCGCTCTCTGCGCCGTTTTTGCAGGGGCACGCTATCGCGTCGGTTGGAATCCCGAGGGCAGTGGCGCACGCTTCAAGCGCCGGCTCTACACCCACATCGTGAAGCGCGCCCGCCTGCCACGCCACATGGTCGAACAGAACCTGGACGCCGCCCGACGCATCGGCATTTTTCCGGAGCCCGAGCAGCGCGGTCTGGTATTTCTCATTCCGGAGGCGGCGCGCGAGCGCGTGCGGGAATTACTGCGCGAGGCCGGTGCGCGGGAGCGTGATTTCGCGCTGCTGCATCCGACCTCCCGCTGGTTGTTCAAGTGCTGGCCGGCCGCGCGCGTCGCGGCGCTGGTGCGCGAACTGCACGCAAAAGGCGTGCGCGTCGCACTGTCCGCCGCACCCGAGACCGTGGAACTCGCGATGATCGAAGATATCCTGCGCGCCTGCGCCGACATCCCCGTCATCAATCTGGCCGGGAGGCTTACTCTAAAGGAGCTTGGTGCGCTCATTGACGCCTGTCGCTGCCTGGTTTGTGTCGATTCGCTGCCGATGCACATGGCGAGCGCGCTCAAGCGTCCCTGTGTCGCGCTTTTCGGTCCGTCTTCCGAGATCGCCTGGGGTCCTTGGCTCAACGCCGATGCGCGCGTGGTGACGCAGAGCTACTCTTGCCGTCCCTGCAACCTCGATGGTTGCGGCGGCAGCAAAGTGAGCGACTGCCTCACAACTTTGACGGTCGAGGCGGTGCTGCGCCCGGTCCTCGAAAGAATGAGAGAGGAATGACTGCCATCGCAGTGACGACTTTGGCCCGCCTCAAGCGCCTGGAATTCCTGCTGCTGTGCATCTTGTTGATGGTGCTGCCCATTCTCGAGGCGCCGAAAAACATCGCCTTGGCCCTATTCATTCTGATCCGCGTAGCGCGTGCCTTTGCCGAAGGGAGCTCGAGCTTTCGAAGACCCGAACCGGTGGAGTGGGCGGTATGGGGACTCGTCCTGGCCGCGGCTGCAAGCACGGTGGTCAATTGGCCTTTCGCCAACGCCGATAAGGGACTGAAGGATGTTCTTTCCTATTCGATCGTATTCCTGATCGTCTACCGAGAGCGTTACACCCCTATGCAGAAATATCTGCTGATCGTGATGTCCGCCGCGGGCGTCATGGTTGGATTGATTTGGGGAATCGTGCAAATCATGCAGGGCAAACGCGCGGTGCTGGAATTGCATTCGGTGGGCGTTGTCACCCACTCGTCGATATATCTAGGGGTAGCAGTGGTGATGGCCTTGGGGATGGCGTTGTTTGCCGGCGACGAAATGCATGACCGCGATAGGGATAGCCGTGTTCGAGAGAGGCGATACTGGTGGGTGATTTTGTCGCTTTTCCTGCTGGGCATTTTTGCGATGGCGAGCAGGGCCGGATTGTTGTCGACCGGCGTCGCGCTATTGCTCGCGCTCTTGCTTATTCGCAGAAAGGAGCTGTGGCTCGCCATGTCCCTGCTGGTCATTGCTTGTGCGGCGGCGGTATGGGCCCTGCCAAATGTATTTGATCAAGCGCGAATCTTGCCCAAAGTCACGGAGATGGTGGTCGAGCGAAAGTTGCATGAGAGCGACTCCATTAGAATCTCAAACTGGCGGGTGGGGTTCGCGCAGATCAGCCAGGGGGGCACTCTATTGTTCGGCGTGGGACCGCGCAATTTTGCCGGTATCGATTTAAGCAGGCTGCGATTCGACAGGCCGCTCGATTTGCCGGACAACAAGCTCACGCACGCGCATAACCTATTTCTGAATAAGCTCGTCGAGGAAGGTATTTTCGGCCTCGCCGCCATGCTGACGTTTTTCGTTTTTGTGGCAAGCGCGCTCTTCCGGGACTGGCGCGCCGACCGTTGGAACAACTGGCCTTGGCTGGCGTGCATGGGGGCGCTCGTCGTGCCCATCGTCTCCGGAACCTTCAGCACGCCGTGGTACAACGAACACGCATTGCTCGCCATGATACTTTTTGCGGTGTACCTGTCGTCCAGGAATCCGCAAAGCCTTATCGCGCCCGGCGGCCGGGATGGTTGAGCTCTATCGCTCCAAGTTTGAAGAGGTGGCGCGCCGCCTTTCGCCGGATGCGCGGTCGGTCCTGGATATCGGCTGCCGTGACGGTATTCTGAGAAAGTATCTTCCGGCGGAGTTGCGCTACGCCGGCGTTGACCTGAGTCCTGGGCCTAATGTGACCAAGGTGTTCAATGTGGAGCAGGGCATCCCCTTTGCCGACGCTTCGTTCGACACTGTGGTCGCGCTCGATGTGCTCGAACACATCGACAATGTGTGGTTCGCGTTCGACGAGATGGTGCGGGTTGCGCGACGGCAGGTGATTCTGGTCCTGCCAAACTTCTACCATTTCCGGGAGCGCCTGCGCTTCCTGCGTGGCAGGGAGGGCGGAAAGTACATCTTGAGCCTTGATCCCATTCAAGACAGGCATCGCTGGATACTATCCTATCGATCAGCGCGCGCCTTTTGCGCGCACCAGGCCGAACGGCTTGGACTGGAACGGTCTGAATCGATCATGGTGGACGAGCGGCGCAATATTCTCCGCGAGCTTCTCGTACGCGTGTTGTCGATCAATCTCATGGCGGTGGCATCGTTTCAGGTATTTACCAAGCCGGCGCCCCATGAGTCACCGACGGTAATGCAGGTTTGAGTCTTTTTCCTGAACCCCACGCAAGTCCCCTGAGCCGCTAGCGGCGATGGGCTTGTACTCGGGCACCCATCTGCCTAGCTCCAGCCTGACCTCTTCATCGCCGGGGGGGTGCGGCCGCGAGAGCCAGGCTTCGACTTCATGCAACCATGTCTCGTTGGGTGCCTCGTCCGCCTTGGCAATGCGCAGCTTGGGATGCGGAGTAGGCAGGGAGTTTTCGCTGTCCGAGAGCAGTTCCTCGTGGAGCTTCTCGCCCGGGCGCAGGCCGGTAATCTCGATTCCGATGTCTTCCTCGCTGAATCCCGACAGCCGGATCATGTCGCGCGCAAGGTCGACAATCCTGACCGGTTCGCCCATTTCCAGAACGAAGATCTCGCCTCCATTTCCCATGAGACCTGCCTGCAACACCAGCTGTGCGGCCTCGGGAATCGACATGAAGTAGCGCGTGACCTCCGGGTGGGTCACCGTCAGCGGTCCGCCGCGAGCGATCTGCTCGCGGAACTTGGGAATGACGCTGCCTGTGCTGCCGAGCACGTTTCCGAAGCGGACCACAACAAAACCCGTGCCGCCCGGACGCTGTAGTCCTTGGCAGGCCCGCTCAGATAAGCGCTTGGTGGCGCCCATGACGTTGGTCGGGTTCACAGCTTTGTCGGTCGAGACCAGGACGAATTTTTCCACGCCGTGATCGCGCGCGGCGCGCGCCAGGCACAAGGTGCCGAGGACGTTGTTTTGCACCGCCTCCCATGCGTTGTCGACTTCCATCAGCGGCACATGCTTGTAAGCAGCGGCGTGGAACACCACCACCGGCCTGAAACGGGAAAGAACCGCCTGCACCCGCCCCGGATCGCGCACGTCGCCGATAATGGACGCGACGGGGTCCTTCGCCGTCAGGAATTCCTGTTCGATGCAGTACAGGGCGTACTCGTTCAGTTCGAACAGAACGAGGCGCGCCGGCTCGAATTTCGCGATCTGGCGAGCAAGCTCAGAGCCGATCGAGCCGCCGGCACCCGTGACCATCACTACCTTGCCGGTGAGCAACTGATGCAGGCCGCGATCGTCGAGCACCACCTGGTCGCGGCCGAGCAGGTCTTCCAGCTCGATGCGGCGGATTTGCGATACCGTGACCTTACCCGACAACAGGTCGTCGTAGGAAGGCACGGTGAGGACCGTCAGGCCCGCAGCACCGGCGAGTTCGGCTGCTCGCCGGCGCACGCCTGCCGACGAAGCCGGCAGCGAGATGATCGCATGGCGGGAGTCCAACTGCTGGGCCCAGCGGCCGACCTCGCTGAGTCCCCCAAGGACCTTCACGCCCAGAAGTACCTGTCCATGCCAAGCCGGGTCATCGTCGAGGATGCCGACAGCGCGCCACTGGCTCGAGCGTTCCATCTCCCGCAGCAGATTGACTGTGATGTCGCCCGCGCCGATCACGAGCACCGGTTCGCCGGTGAGGTGGATGTGTCCGTACAGGGCGCGTTCCTTCCAGGCGCGATATGCGATCCGGCTGCCCGACATGATCGCGGCGAGCAGGAAGGGCGCGAGAATGAAAGTGGACCGCGGCACGCTGACATCGGCGCGAAAGAACGCAAGCAGCGCGGGCACGGCGAGCGCTCCGATCAGACAGGCGAACGCGATGCGTTTCAGGTCGGGCAGGCTGGCGAAGCGCCAGCTGCCCCGGTACAGCCCGAGCGACCAAAATATCAACGCGTGCAGAGGGACCGCTGCCGTCACAGCCGCAGCGATCGCCGGCAGGAACTCCCCGGGAATATCGAGGTTGAAGCGCAGCCAGAACGCAAGCACCCAGCAAACGGCGGAAGCCAGCACGTCGTGCGCGAAAGCAAGTGCGGCGCGGTAGTTGAGCTTAAGCAGATTCAATGGATTTGTCTTCGCTGTGCCGCCACGCGTAGTCCACCCACAGCGCCAGAGTTGCGTAGAGCGCTATAAGCCCGATGAGAGCGCACAGCTGCAGGGTGAGCGCCTCGCGCAGCGCCCAAAGCGCGGTCGTCCCGCAAGCGAGCATCAATGCATACTCGGCGAGGGCAGTTCCGCGGTGACCCCAGCCCATTCGCACCAGGCGCTGGTAGTAGTGCTTGTTGTGCGCCTCCCAGATGCGCTCTCGAGCACCGGCCCGTTTGAGCAAGGTCACGGTCGCGTCGACGATAAAAGGCGAGAAGACCACCGCCGGAAACCACAGTGGCCAATTTCCGTCGCGCCATCCCGAAAGAGACAGGACCGATGCGAGGAAACCTATAGGCACGGACCCGGCATCACCCATGAAGAGCCGTGCCGGAGGAAAGTTGAAAAGGAGGAAGGCGGCGCCGGCGGCCGCCACAATGGCGCAGTCGATGAGCAGTGCCTCGTCGCCGCTCATCCAGGATCCGATGCCCAGAAACGAAAAACCGATTACCGTCATACCTCCTGCCAGCCCGTCGGAGCCGTCCATGAAATTGTAGAGATTCGTCAGCCACACGATACCCAGGACAACGAGTACCAAAAGGGGAAGGGCCAATCCCGGAAGGCCGGCGTACGCGAACCCGGCAGCGGCGGCCAACTGCGCTCCGATACGAAGCGGGATCGGCAGGCCGCGCAGATCGTCAAAATGTGAAAACGCGACCAGCACTGTCACGGGAAGAACGATGATGAGCGGGGTCTGCATGACGGCAAAGCCGACGAAAATGCCTGCGAGCATGGCGATGCCGCCCGATCGGGGAACCGGAAGGACGTGAAGCGAGCGATGATTCGGGACATCCAGCGGCAATCGGTCCTGCGCCTTCAGCATCCAGACGGTAAGCACCAGCGTCACCAGAGCCGAGATGACAGGAGAGACGAGAGCGATTTCCGGCATCGCGGCTTACCTGGTTCGCTCTGAGACCACGGGGCGCATTCTAACGTGTTCCGAAAGATGCCTTGTGTGAAGAAACGACAAAACAGATACGCTACCTCGCGGGGTGGTAAGTCCCCTGTCCCCTCAACCGAAGAAGGAGCAGAACGACTGCGGAACCTAGCAGCCGGTTCCAGAGCGCCGGAAGAACATCGAAGGGACAAAGAACGACAAACGTCAATGCGACACGGGCGCGAGAGAAGCTCGGCGGCAATCGGTTGACTCCGTTGAGCGCAAATCGCCGCAGACCGAGATATTTGGTCGCTATGTGGGGGATATTTCCGCCTCTGCTGGCCCGCACCCGGGCAAAGCGAAAGCGAAGCGCCACGCGATCCAGGAATTCCTTGGTGAACAGCCCTGGGGCGAGAGACGGACCGCGCTCCCGCAACCGATCGAGGATCGCCTCGACGTTCGCGTTGCCCGTCAGGGTTCTGGACAGATAGCTTCCGGAGTGAATGCGGAATGCGCCAAAAGGGGCCGGAGAGTACACCGCCCCGCGCCGGCTCGCGACAATCAACGCGGCCAACAGATCCGCCAGACCCATATAAGCGGAGTCGAATCTCCCGACGGCCTCAAGCGTATCGCGATGGTAGACAAGCGTGGTACCCAGAAACCAATTGCCGAGGCGGTGGAATCGGCGCGCAAAGCGCTCCGGGGGGACGTAGGTGTCGCGCAAGGAGATGACAGGCGAAGCGTGAAGACGTATGAGCCGGTCGTCCTCGTCCACGAGCCATCCCATCGCAGACCACAGTCCCGCACCCGGGTGCCGCGCCAGGCATGACCTTGCCCGCGTGAAGAGGCCCGGCATCACAGAATCGTTCGCAGAAAGGAAAAGGACGTACTCGCTGCGCGTGACCTTCAGTCCTTCGTCCACCGCCCCATAGGTGCCGAGGTTGACCGGATTTTCGATCAGTCGAGCCCGCGACTGGCCGGCAATCAGGGCGCGGACAACCGAAACGCTATCGTCCGTGGATTGATCGTCCACGATGATCAATTCATCGGGAGGGTCTTCCTGTTCGAGTACGGAGCGGATGCAGCGCGGAAGATAGGGCGAATCGTTGCGGTTCGGCACGATCACCGCGATCTTGGGTGCCGCCGATTCAGGAGGCATCACGGCCGCGTCCCGCCGGAGCGGCGGCGAATATCCGCGCGATCGTGCATCCGGTGCCCTTGTGAGAAAATGGCGTTTTCATCGCAAATTGGCCGCTGCGTGGCGCCCGCGTGTGGGCTTCGATTTTACCAGTTAAGCCTCGGCCCTCTTTGCCCACCCCTCGGTAACGATGCCGTCGTCCCAACACTTTTGCCAGGCTTGCGGCGCGGAGGAATTGCGCGCAGTCGCAGAATTTCCGCAACTTCCGAGGGTGACATCCGACAGCAAGCCGTTCCCGGGAGGCGGGAGGCTGTTCGTATGTGAACGCTGCGCAATGGTGCAGAAGATCGTCGACGCGGACTGGCTGCGGGAGATTGGCGAGATCTACCGCGGCTACGAAATGTATCACCAGTCCGCGAGCAACGATCAGGCCGTCTTCGATCCGGTCAGCGGCCGACCGAGCGGTCGTTGCGAAGTGCTGGCGCGGCGCCTGCTCGAATCAGGCGTTCTCCCACGCTCCGGAACGCTGCTCGATGTCGGCGCCGGCAGCGGTGCAATGCTTGCGGCTTTTTCTGCGGCCTCTGACGACTGGAAGCTGTTCGGATTGGACCTGGATGACCGGAAAGAACACGCGCTCAGGGCGATTCCGCGATTCGAGCGGCTTTTCACCGTGCCGCCCGAGCAGTTGTCGCAGGAGTTCGATCTCGTCACCCTGGTTCACTCGCTCGAGCATTTTACGGATCCGCTTACGATGCTGGGTAAGCTGCGGGAAAGAATCACCCCGGGCGGCCGACTCTTCATCCAGGTCAACGACGTGGACAGAACTCCGTTCGATCTGATCGTCGCCGACCACCTTTGCCACTTCACCCCGCGCTCGCTGGCGTATCTGGTGGCGCGCGCCGGCTTAGGAGTCGGGACCGCGAGCATGGATTGGGTCAGGAAGGAAATCTCGCTGCTTGCCGTCCCGGATCCGCAACCGCCGGAACCTGCGCACGACGACCCCCGCGAAATGATCTCCAGAATCGAAGCCGATGTGGCGTGGCTGCGCAGCATGCTCGGGCATGCACGCAAGCTCGCCGGCTCCGGCCGCTTTGGCATTTTCGGGACTTCGGTCGCGGCGACCTGGCTGGCAGGCGGGCTGGGCGATGCCTTGGAGTTTTTCGTCGATGAGGATCCGGCGAGAGAAGGTCGTTCGCATCTGGGCCGGCCGATCCTCAGGCCGGAGCAGGTTCCGCCGGGGGCAGTCGTCTATCTCGCGTTCGCGCGCGAGGTGTCGGGTGCAATCAGCCGCCGCCTGGCGGGCTTGCCTGTAATATTCGCCTTGCCGCCTGTATGAGCAGCATTGGATTGATTCGAACGATATCTACCCGGTTTCCTGAAGTCCCTTACCACGTGGTGGAAAGGAATTCATGACCGGCGGGAATTATTGCGCCGTATACGATTTTGAGATCATGCCCTACGCCTTGGGGGATGTTCTCACCTGGAACGTGCAGACGGCGATCCGTTGCGAAGAGCACGCGCGCGAGCGGGTCGACGCCTATATTTGCATGGACGAGCGTCACCCGGCCAGCATCTATCAAAGAGACCTCGTCACCGCGGACAATTGCGGATTGTATTTCAGTGAGCTTTTCGGCGCGTTTGGGACCCACCCGAAGCCCGGGGGCGCCTTCCTGTATCGCCGCCGCGAGGAGATGCTGGAGAAACTGCGCGAGGTGGCGAAGGGCGATGCAGCCAACTCGGAGTCTCTGGCCGACTACGAGCGGGCGTTGGAGAGTCGCAAGAATGAGTCGGCCCTGATCGAGCATTTCTCCAGATCCATCAAATCACACGAGCGGATCAACGCGTTCGCGGCGGAGCACGGGAGGATTCCGCTGTTGCGCCCGAGCATGGGCTGCGAGCCCGACGTGACTGGGCTGGTCACGAAGCGGTTCGCGGGCAAAAGGATCGTGGTGGTCCATATGAGGCTCCGCCGTCTCGATGCTGGATATGGCGGGGAGCAAACCTACACGCGGGACTCGGATTTCCTGGAGTGGTTCGAGTTTCTCAAGGATGCCGATAAGAAGCATCCGGACGTGCAATTCGTCGTCATGGGACGCTTGCAGGAAAAGCCGCTCGAACTGCTAAGACTTCCGAACGTAATGAGCGTTCGCGTCCTGGGGCTGGGGCTGGGACACGAGCTGACCTTGATGCTCCGAAGCGACCTGTTCATTGGCGCGTCGAGCGGTTTTGCCACGATGGCCAATTTTTCCAAAGTTCCCTATTTCATCACGAACGTGAACCGCGAGTCTTGCGAGGCGTATCGGATCGCTCTGGGGAGCGAGCGTCTGCCGTTCGCGACGGAGCGACAGATTCTGGTTTACGAGCCGGAGACCCGGGAGATGTTGATGCGCTTGCTCGAGCGGGGATTGGAAGGCGTGCCGCCGCGCAAGGGCACCCCGGGTCCTCCCTCGGACGGAACGATCGACGTTCGGAGCTGGGAATGGGAGCAGTCACAGTGGTTGCACCCCGGAGCAACCACCCATCGGTTCTTCACCGACGAGAGCTACAAGGACAAGGAGACCGCGTTCCTTGTCTGGCCCAAGGTCAAGGAGGCCAGGGCCGCCTGGCGCAAGGGCTTGAAGGATCGGGCTTGGACGGTATTGCAGCGTCTCGAAACAAGTTTTCCCCGCATGTGCGAGAAGTTTCCGGAGTTCCTGCGGCTCAAGGGGAAATTGGCGGCTGAAAGGAACGAGCGGGAAACCCTGAGGAGCTGCGAGGCCTCCCTGGAAAAACTGGCCGCTCGGAAAAAGGGGCTCCCTGGTCTTCTGACAAGATCAAGGCGGTACCTGCATTGGGGTTTCCCCCTTGCAAGGCTTCTCAAGCGCGCGTGGAAACGCAAGCACAGGATCCCGCGCAAGCTCTCGGATGTTTTGATGCGCCTCGCCTCAGGGCGAAGCGGCTCGTGAAAATACATGAGTGCCGCATCTGCGGCAATGCGGAGTTGATTCCGGTCGTTGATCTGGGCGAGCAGTATCTGACCGGCGTTTTCCCACGACAAAAATCTGAAAGTACTCTCACCAAAGGCCGCCTGCGGCTGGTCAAATGCCACGGCGGAAATGATATCTGCGGCCTGCTTCAGCTTGAGCACAGCTACGATCTAGACGAGATGTATGGCGACAACTACGGTTACAGGTCGGGTCTCAATGCGAGCATGGTGCGACACTTGCATGAAAAAGTGGCGCGCATCCGCAGCTTGGCGGCCCTGCAACCTGGAGATCTGGTGGTCGATATCGGCAGCAATGACGGCACCACGCTCGGCGCTTATCCCAACGATCTGCTGCTGGTCGGGATCGATCCTACAGGAGAGAAGTTTCGCCGCTACTACGCCAGTCATCTCAACTTGATTTCCGAGTTCTTCTCGGCCGATCTGTTGACTCGAGCTTTCCCCGGGCGCAAGGCGAAAGTGGTGACTTCCTTTTCCATGTTTTACGATCTTGAGAGTCCGATTGACTTTGCCCGCGAGGTTGCAAGCGTTCTTGAGCTTAAAAAGGGCCTTTGGATTTTCGAGCAAAGCTATATGCCTTTGATGCTGGAACGCAATGCCTATGACACCGTCTGCCATGAGCACCTTGAATACTATGGTCTGAAGCAGATCGTCTGGCTGGCGGAAAAGGCGGGGCTCAAGATAGTCGATGTCGAACTCAATGACGTCAACGGGGGCAGTTTCTCGGTGGTTGCCGCCCATCGGAGTTCCATGCATACCGACAGCCAGGGGGTCGTCGCGCGCATGCTGGCCGCCGAGGAGGCGGCTGGACTTTCCGGTCTGGCTCCCTACCACGCATTCTTCCAACGTGCCGAGCAAAGCCGGCGCTCGCTGCAGGAGTTCGTGGCCAAGGTTCGTGGTGATGGTGCTCGGCTGTGCGGATTGGGAGCTTCCACAAAAGGAAACGTAATCCTCCAATACTGCGGGTTCGATACCAACGATATCGAGGTCATTGGCGACGTTAACCCAGACAAATTCGGCGCGGTCACGCCGGGGAGCTGGATACCGATTGATGACGAGAAGAAGGTTCTCGATTCCTCGCCTGACTTCCTCTTGGTGCTACCTTGGCACTTCCGAGACTTTTTTCTACACAACCCCGCTTTTTCCGGACGGCGTCTGGTATTTCCCCTGCCTCGGCTCGATGTCGTCACTCCCATGATCTCCGGGAAAAACTGAGGTGCCCCGATATTTGAAATCGAACGCAAACCAGGAACTCGGCATAAACGACTCACATGATTCTAGTTACTGGAGCAACCGGATACGTGGGAAGGCGCCTGATTTCGATGCTGGCGGAGGCCTATGGTGCCTCCCGAATCTTGTGCCTCGCATACGATCAAGCCGACAACGAGTTGGAACGCACGGGTCGGTCCAACCTCGATGAATTGGGGATACGTTACATACCGGTCGATCTCGTATCGGGCCGAGGACTGGGGAATGTTCCCAAATCACCGAGTATGGTATTTCACCTCGCGTCGAATACCGACACCGGCGCGAGCGACCACAGCATCAACGACGTCGGCATGCGCAACCTCCTCGAGGCGATTGAGCCCCTGCCTGTCGAGGCCCATTTCATCTTTACGAGCACGATCGCTGTCGCGGACCACAGAGAGGACGCGAGCAAGCCGGTTGACGAGGAGACGCCGCTACTGCGGCCGTTCAACGACTATGGAAGAAGGAAACTCGCCGCAGAGAAGTATCTGCGGGCACGGGTTCAAGTGGGCGGATTCCGCTCGACGATAGTACGCCTTTGCGCCGTCTACGGACAGGGGACCAGGGGAGGCGGATTGTTTGACCAGTTGTCGCGCCTGGCTTCCGCGGACTCGGTGATTGCTCGATTCAACTACCCAGGCAAGCTCAGCTTCATCAATGTGGACGATATCGCCAGAATACTGGTCCTGCTTTCCCGCCGACCCGTGCCGTCCGGAACCAGCGAACTATTCATTCCAGTGGCGGAGGTCATGACTATCTCCGAGCTGATTCACTGCTATTATCAAGCGTTTGGCATCAACTATCGCCCGATCAGGTTTCCAACAGTGTTCTGGAAGCTGTGTGACTTGGTGGCAAATTGTTTCTACCGGATCGAGCCCATTTTGCCCCACGCGGTCAATAACCGGATATGGCAACTCGGGTTAGTGGTCGGCAGCGGGTTCCATAACGAATCGGGAAAGCTAAGCAGAACATTACCCGACCTTAAGCTGAAACGTTTCAAGGATGTGGTCGGCGAGATCATCCGTTAGAGCAGGCAATTTGGACCGGTCTTCGTGCTAGGGGAAATTGTCTCCTTCATGCGCCGCAACGGTTTGCGGGCAGTCGTCACTCATGCCATCGAGATCTACGTTGGCGCACTGATTCGGTGGCTGCCCGGCGTCGAAGGTCTCATGTTACGGGGGCTGTTCTATCGATGTCTTTTTAGTAGCGCCGGCAAGAACCTGCTGATCTATCCAAGCGTCTATATCATCTTCTCGCACCGCATGAGCGTCGGAGTGCGAGTGGCCGTCAACGTCGGCACTTACATCGACGCGGGGGGCGGGCTAGAAATCGGCGACCATGTGATGGTGGGTCCCCACTGCATCATTTCAAGTCGTGAGCATTCCATCGAAGCGACCGGCGTCCCCATGTGCTATCAGCCGGTCCGATACGCGAAAATCGTGATTGGAAACGACGTCTGGATAGGCGCCAATGTCTCTATCCGGGGCGGGGTCAAGGTTGGCGACGGCAGTATTGTTGCGGCCGGTGCTGTCGTTATCGAAGATGTCCCTCCAAACGCCATTGTCGGGGGCGTTCCTGCAAAGGTTCTTCGACAGCGGGACCCCTCGATGGGGAAACGTGGCGTCTCTGGCTGAGCATCGCCGAAAAGCAATCCATCCGATATGTCGTCCTTGCCGGAAGCGCCAGATTATCTGAATCCGTTGATCCTGCTGATGTTCACGTTCGCCGCGCACGGCGTCATTCTGCTCAACGATGGGCTCTATTGGGATGGATGGATGATCGATTCGTGGCAGAGACGGAAAGAGTGGGCCACGATGAAAAGGTTCTTCTCAGAAGTTGGAATGCCCCTTCAGCACCATCTCCACAAATTCATCGCGCGTTTCCCCAATAGGTCCATTGTCTACCGACTGCTTGTCGTTGCTTCGACGTATGCAAGCGCCCTGGCGATTTATCTGACCGCGACGCGGTTCGGTTTTCTGAACGAGAATCAAGCCTTGGTCCTGTCGCTGCTCTATTTGACCTATACGGGATACCACATGAATGTCGATTCCATAATCGTCCTTCAGTACGGCCTCCCGACCGCGATCTTCTACTGGGCTGTCTATGTTGCTTTCGCGACCCTGGACCACACTGGCGCGGCTCACTGGAGCCTACGTCTAACGTCGCTGGTTCTATTTTGGTGTTCATTCAGCGCCAATTCCCTCCTGGTCTACTACTTTGCCTTTCTTGGATTCGTGCTGTTCTTGAAGCCTGGTTTTATGGAGGATGCCTGGCACAACGCGTATTACGGACTTCTGGAGCACCTCGACTACGCCGTTCTTCCGTTCCTGTACTGGATTCTGAAGGAGAAGCTCGCGCCACGACACGGCAACTACAAGGACTACAACCGCATACGGCTTCATCCGCTGCGATTCGCGCGCGGCTTCATCAATGCCGTGCGCAGCGGGGTCGAAGCCGCCATCACTGCACCGATTAGATCGGCGTCGAAAAAAAATTTCCTGTGGATCCCGGTCGTAGCATTTGTGTTGACGTTCTACGTCGGGACTTACGTTGCTTCTGACTTGCTGGTGATCTCCCAACCCGTCGCAATCCATTTGCTGGTTGCAGGAGGCGCGTTCTTCGTCTTGGCTGGACTCCCTTACATTGTTGTCGGGCAGAATTTCGCTCCAACAGGGTGGGCGACAAAGCACCACATGCTGTTTCACCTTCCCGTATCGCTGATGACTCTGGGGGTGGCAGGCTTGCTGTTTCCCGCCAACATCATGCTCTCGGTGCTCGTTTTCATACTTGCAGCGAACATGGTTCATCTGAATTCGGTGTATCTCTACTACATAGCGGTCGTGGCGAAAGATCGTTCGTGGTTGTACAAGCTATCCAAGATCCCCGACGCGAACAAGACCTCTATCTTCCATATTTCGGACAACCATTCCATCCAGGGCGATCACTATTTTCCACAGAACAGTCCTGCGTATAGTTTCTACATGTTTGAATGGCTCTGGGGCGATAAAACCCATATCGGGGTCCATGTGCCGGAATCGCATCGGCAGCGCCTTCAGGGCGAACAAATATCGAAGCTGCTCGTTGCCACTACCTTGGATTACGACATGAAGGAAGTGAATATCCACGGAGTGCAGGCAAGGCTGGTGATATCCGACGGGGTAACGCGTTCACCGGTCTGGATAGCCCTGATGTATCTGAAAGAGAGATACCTGCCGGGGGGCAACGTCGAAGAAGTACTGAAGGATATTACCGACCTGAACTACGCTCGGGTTTGACTACAGTTACGGCACGGGCGGAATCGAGAACTGACCAGATGCTCCGACTATTGGTCATTGTCCGGGCGCTTCTCCGCAACGATAACTGCATATGTAAACGCGTCCCTGATCCCAAAAGAAAACGATGTCAGATCAAAGCCGGATTCATCCAGGAGTTTTTGAATCTGCCTTCGGGACCGTACCTTGGTCGGTTCCGGCGGATGAAGCTGGACATTGCGGCGTAGTACTTGATTTAGCACAAAGTGAATTATTCTCAAGGCTATGACCGACAATCCATAGACAGGCGGCCAGAAAAGCACCAACCGGCCGCCGGGTTTGAGTGTCCTGTGGAACTCGGCAAGGATTTGCCGTATCTGGTCCTCTTCAAAATGTTCCATGACCCCGAGGTTGTACAGACCGTCAAATCGGCGCTCGATATGCGACAAGTGAAAGATGTCCATAACCTTGCATTCGGCCCGTGCACCGTGATTGGCC
>Ga0209131_1000126_pt1 | contig 54878 bp, 45 predicted proteins | sample GraSoi_2013_40cm_FD_185826 | JGI IMG/M metagenome (GOLD analysis project Ga0209131, IMG submission 185826) | Grasslands soil microbial communities from the Angelo Coastal Reserve, California, USA - Sample 9_17_2013_40cm (SPAdes) (version 2) | ecosystem: Environmental > Terrestrial > Soil >...
GTCGACAGCCCGGCCTCGAGCTCGCTGACCCGCGAGCTGGCGGGGTGGCACCAGACCCATACCGGGCTCATCGACGACCTCGAAAAGGGCCACTACTTCCACAACCCATCCGCGTGACCAGCTTCGGTCAGGACTGCGGCGACGGACTCTCCGGCGGGTACTCGATAGCGATCTGCACTCCGGGCTTTATGTTTGCCAGCGTCGGCAGGACGTGATTGAGAACTTGCGGGCTGGGGTAGCCCGCTCGCCAGTGCCAGCTCAGCGCCTGGCGATGAAGACGTACTCCCGGCTGTCGTCGTCGAGCGCCTCGCCGCCGAACCCGCCGTAGAGTCCCTCAAGCGAAAGCCCGGCGACGTCGAGCAGCCCGAGCCATTCATTCTTCGTGGCCCACCACACCGAGCTTGTGGCGCCGTCCTCGAGAATGATGTCGATCCGGTTAGCGCCGACCGCGTACCGGATCAGGTGCGGGACGGGTTCGGACTGTCGCTCCCCGTCGAGTCGCACCGCGATCTGATGGTCGAAGGCGAAGGCGTTCCAGGCGAATAGCCCGCCGGGCCGCAGCGAGGCAGCGACGCGCTCGAACGTACGACGGCGGTCGGACCAGGTCGGCAGGGGACCACTCCTCGTACCGCGCAGCGAAAGCCTCAGGCCAGCTCACCGGCCAAGCCCGAATAGCGGTAGGCATGGTTGCAGCCCCTCGATCTTTACCTCGCCAAACCTGGGTCCCAGCGTTTCCTGCGCCGCATGCCACGAGGCCCGGTCGAGCCGTAGCCGTCGCGACTCGGCCGACCGCCGGCGCGGGCTAGCGAGCCTGCGCCTAATCTGGAGCCAAGGCCTCAGCCGGGCCCCAATCCGCACCTCAGTACGAAGGAGTATCTGACCGCGTGAGCGATGCCCTGCCGCAATCGGTTCGCACACAGCTCGAGGACCCGTTCGCCGAGCTGACTGGCCCGCTTGCGGCGGCCAGACGGCTGGTGTTCGAAGTCGTCGAATCCGAGCTGATCTCGCCGAGCATGCAGCGGATCCAGCTGACTGCCCCAGAGCTGGCCGGATTCCGGTACGAGCCGGGCCAGGACGTAATGCTCCTGGTGGCCGCCGAGGGACGCCGGCCGGTGCGGCGGCGCTACACGATCCGCTCGCTCGACCGCGACACCCAGAGCCTCACGCTCAACATAGTCCGGCACGGTGACGGGCCAGGGGAGCGCTGGCTGCGGGCGGCGAGGCGAGGCGACACGATCGAGGGAATCGGCCCCCGCGGCAAGATCACAACCTCGCCTGGCGCCGACTGGCACCTGTTCATGGGCGATGAGTCCGCGATGCCGGCCATTCTCGCGATGACGGAGTCCCTTCCTGGCGATTCGGACGCGGCTCTGGTGATCGAAGTCCCTGGGCCTGACGATGAGCAGGAACTGCTCGCTCCGGCGCGAACCAGGGTCAGCTGGCTGCATCGGCTGGGCAGGCCCGCGGGCGATCCGGGACTCCTTACAGCCGAGGCCAGCGAGATTGACCTGCCGCCAGGTGACGGGCACGCGTACCTCTTCGGGGAGGCATCGGTCGTGCTGAGGCTACGGGAAACCTTGGCCGCCCGCGGGCTGCGCCAGGACCAGATCGCACCGAAGGCGTACTGGGGGCTGGGACGCGGCAACGCCGGCCACGGCGAGCCATCGAAGGACGCCTAGCCAGCTCCATGCTCATGGCGCCTTGGCGATCAGCCTTTCGCGCTCATTTCGGCCCGTGATGTTTCATACTGTTCGTACAGCGCGCGCAGGCGGGGGAGACCGGACCGCGCGCAGAGTGAGGGAGACCGGACGAGGTGGCGTCGGCAATGGCAGCCGAGATGTCTGCCGTCCTGTCCAGCACCTCGGCGCAGACGCTTACCCTGGGCATCGACCGCAAGGGCAGGATTCGCCAGCACGATCGCGGGGCGGGCGACATCCTGGCCGATAAGCCAGGCTCGCTGCTCGACACCGATCTAGGCGAGCTCATCGCTGGGCCGGGCGATCCGGCCGAGGCCCTGAGCGGCCTGATCGAGGCGACCCTGGCCGACCGGGATAACACGACCGTCCTCAGCATCCGCACGGCGAGCAGATCCGTGGTGGATGCCGTCGTCACCATCGAGCCGATCAGGTCCAATGACCCTGAGCTTCTCGCCCAGGTAGTCATGCGCATCCCGCCGCCGGCCGCCGAGCGGTTCGTCGACCCAGCGCTCATGCGGAACGCGCTCCTGGACGGAGCCGTGCGCCGGATCGGCGGGGCGCTAGACATCGAGCAAATGGCCCCCGAGCTGGTGAACATCCTGGTGCCGCACTTCTGCAACGCGGCCGGCCTGCTGATGCTCGAGAGCGTGATGGGCGACGGCGAGCATCCCGACCTGGAACGCGACGGAATGCAGTTGTTCCGCCGGCTCGCCGTCGCGCACGACGACGGTGATCCGGGCTGGGAGGCGGCGTTCCCCGTCGGCGAGATCTTGCGCTACCCGCCGGACACGCTGTACACGCAGTGCATCAAGACCCGCAAGCCGGTCTGCGTGATCATGACCGAGGACGGCGCGGCCAAGCTGGCCCAGGCGTGGGTCCGCACCCCCGTTTCCAGGCTGGTCGCCGGGACATCCATGCTGCTGCTCCCGCTGCTGGCCGGCGAGACGCTGCTCGGGTTCTTCGTCTGCGTCAGGCGGATCGGGTTCCATCGGTTCGACGCCTACGACACCGACATCGGGATGGAGTTCGCCCGCCGGGCGGCAGTGTTCATGGACAGCGCGCGCAGGTACAGCAGGGAACGCGCGACCGCGCTCACCCTGCAGCGGAGCATGCTCCCCACCGGCCTGTCGCATCCCGCGTCGGTGGAAGTCCGGCATCGCTACCTGCCAGGCAGCAAGCTGATCGAAGTCGGCGGCGACTGGTACGAATCGATAGCGCTGCCTGGCGGGCGGGTGGCTCTTGTCGTCGGTGATGTGGCCGGGCACGGCGTGCGCGCGGCAGTGACGATGGGCAGGCTCCGCACCGCGATCAAGACGCTGACCATGTTCGAGCTACCGCCCGCGGAGACCCTGCAGCGTCTGGACGACCTGATGCACGAGCTCGGGGAGTTCGAGCCGCACTTCGCGACGTGCGTCTACGCCATCTTCGACACCGTCGACGGCACCTGCGAGGTGGCCTCGGCCGGCCACCTGCCGCCGCTGCTCGTCCGCCCGGACGGGAGTAGCGAGTTCCTCGACGTCTCCCCCGCGCCTCCGCTCGGCATCGGCGCCAGCCCGATCAGCAGCAGAACTCTGCAGATCGAAGACGGCAGCCTGCTCGTGATGTACACCGACGGGCTGGTGGAGAAGCGCACCGAGGACATCGACCAGGGCCTGACCGGGTTGCAGAAGCTCTTCGGACCGAACTCGCCGACCGAGCCGCTCGACGACCTGTGCAGGCTAACCCTGGCCGGGGTCTATGACGACCATCAGCGCGATGACATCGCGATCCTGATGGCCAGGCTGCGGCGGATCGGCTCTGACCGGCACGTCGAATGGAACCTCGCACCGAAGCTGACGGCGGCCCGGCGGGGCCGGTCGCTGATCAGGCGGCCATTGCGCCAGTGGGGCCTGGAAGAGCTCATTCCGGTAGCCGAGCTCGTCGTTTCCGAACTGGTTACCAATGCCGTTCGGTACGCGCAGAGCAAGATCAGCCTGCGCCTCGTCCTGGAAGGCGCGCTTTTCTGCGAGATACTTGATGACTCCGCGGCGTTGCCCAGGCTCCGGCAGGCCGCCGATGATGACGAGCGCGGCCGCGGGCTTCAGGTTGTCAGCCAGTTCGCCCAGCGCTGGGGAACAAGGCGCGCGGGCACGGGCAAGGTCGTCTGGTGCGAGCTCGCGCTTCCTCCCGGCTACAAAATCAACGCCGGAGGACAGGGATCCGTCAGCCGCCCCGGCGATGATCAGCATGACACCGCGGGAGGTCCGAGCCCCGTACAGGCGGTTGCGCTGAGCCCCGCCTAGCAACCGGACGTGTCATCTCTTCAGGTACTTCAGAACGACACGTTGGTCATAATGTCTTCCCATCTTGCCCTGTTTATGCTTTAATAACCATGATTATGATCGTTCGCTGGATGTTGCCTAGTCCGTGAGCGATCGTGGGGAGGAATCGTCAATATGAGCACTAGTCGACAGGCACCTGAGTTCACCAGGCTGCTGACCCCGGCGGAAGTCGCCGCCATGTTCCGGGTGGATCCGAAGACCGTGACCCGGTGGGCCAAGGACGGCAAGCTCACCTCGGTCCGGACACTGGGCGGTCACCGCAGGTATCCGGAGGCAGAGGTCCGGGCCTTGCTCGACCAGATCAGCGGCTCAGCCCGACCCTGACTGGACCGCGGGCAGGCGCGGGCGGGCTAGCGGCATACAGGGTTGGCCGGCATCTACGTGCCGGCCTACGCTGGCAACCTGGACATCATGACCGCGGGAGCGTTTCAGAAGCGGGTGAACAGGATCAGGTAGTCGAGCCGCAAGTGCCAGGAAGTGGTGTACTGCAGCGGCAGGTCCTCCAGGACTGGCTTGGCGGACAACGGCAGGCCGTTCAGCCCGAGCAGCTGCGGCGTCGTCTTGAGGTGGTTGATCTCGACCACCCACACCCGCTTCGTGTGCTGGAGCCTCGATCTGATCTGCGCGAGCCGCGCATTCGTTCCCGCCAGCGTGCCGGACTGTATCGGACCCTGCTTCAGCGCGATGTTCGGCAGCTGGCTGAGGCCGAAGGAGTAAGCAGCGCCGAAGCTTTCGGAATTGGGATTGGTGTAGAGGACCACATCGCCGGGACGGGCATGGGCCTTCACGATCTGATCGATGGCCAGGATGTCGTCGTAGTGCCCAGCCGCCGTTCGCTCCCCGGCCTGTGTCGTTGACCCGGCGACCAGGATCACGACCAGGGCGATCGCCCCGGCGATCCGGCTGTAGGAGGCCACGGCCGCCCCGCCGATGAGCGCTAGCGCGGGTATGCAGATCAGGATGTACCGCGAGGTGTAGACCGGCTGCACCGTCGATGCTACGAGCAGCACGAGCGGCGGCACGATCAGCCACGGCAGGCTGATCTCGGCGAGCCGAACCGGCCAGGCGGCGCGGCGCCTGTCAGGGCCAGCTTCGGTGCTGAGCACCAGCGCCACCACTATCACCGCGATCACGATGGTCGTGACCGTGAATGACCCGCTCAGCGAGTAGAGGGTGCTGAGCCCTGACGATGATGTGTTGACCGACAGCCAGGCGATCTGACCGCGCTGGAGCCAGCCGAGCACCAGCAGCGGGCTAGCAATGACCACCCCTGCCGCCACGGCGGCTAGCCAGCCGATGGCCAGACGCCTGACCGCTGGATCCCGGACGCCGCGCCGGCCATACAGGGCGATCGTGACGGCATGAGCGGGGATCAGTAGCAGGCCGAAGATATTCAGGATTCCGAGCACCGCGATGCTCGCCCCATAGCCAGCCAGCCAGCGGCGCTCCCGCGCTGGCTCGGCTCCGAGAACTCGGATGAGCAGATAGCTCGAGATCGCGGCAACCGCCATCACCATGGCGTATGACCGCGCCTCCTGGCCGTAGCGGCTCGTTACGGGCAGCAGGGCGTAGAGCAGGCCGGCTGACAGCCCAGCCCACGGCGAGATCAGGCGCCGCGCGATGGCAGCGACGGCCGCAGCTCCCACGGCGACGGCGACCGCCGACGGCAGCCTGAGCACCAGCGCCCCTGAGCCGAGGACATGCTCTATCGGCCACATCATCAGGTAGTAGGCGCCGTGCACGGCATCGACGTTGCCGAGCATTGCGATCAGGTCGCCGAGCGGGCGCTTGATAGCGGCGATCGTCGCGGCCTCGTCCCGCCAGTAAGAGGGCGTGGTGATGCCCCACAAGCACGCGAGGAACGCAACGACGGGCGGCAGCCACCTGGCCCACATCGGCCCGGGCTGGTATGCCCGCTGCTGATCAAGACCCGCCGACGGGCCGCGCACTGTCGTCCCGGCCGGCGAGCCGCTCGCCGGCACCGCCTCGGCCGACGAGCCGTTGGCTGAAGTCTGATCGGGCGCGCCGCTGGCAGGGCCGGCGGCTGCGGTCACGGCCTCGGCCTGGCCGGCGTCCGCAGACGGCGCAGCCGTAACGTCATCGCCGCCAGCAGGCCGTCCGGCGGCCCGGGAGCCGCGGGGTGATGTCATCTACGTCCTATCCTCCGGAAGGCTGAACCAAGCGAGCGCCGGACTTTTCACGATCCCGGACTCTAGACGATCACAGAACCTCAGGACCACGGACAGCTGCATGCGAACGTCTCTCAATCGGGCCGCGTCCACAATCGTAGCCAGGCCGCACCGCGGTCATGTCATCCAGGCGCGGTCCTCGCTGCCCTGCAGGCAGGCCTACCCGCGAGCGGGCGTCTCGCATCATGAGGGCAGACAATGACCGGAACGTCCGTTAACCGTCTGCACAGGTTCAAGCACGGTACGTAAAGGGTTGTGCGGAATGGATTCCGAAATCCAGGCTCAGGCATGGCTGATGCCGCTGTAACGCCGCTAATAGCCGAGTAAGCTCACATATCTCTGCTCAGCTCCGGGCAACACGTCGGGCGGCCATGCCGACACGACCCTGAGGACCATAGCCATGCTGCGTCGCCGGTCCATCCGCCTGCGAATCATCGTGCTTGTGCTTGTGCCCGTGATGGGCCTGATAGGCCTGTACGCCGAGGTTCTCAATCTCACCCTGGGCAAGGTTCTTACGCTCAGGCAGGAAGCAGCGATCAGGCAGCTCGTCGCGTTGCCTGTCGCCGATGTGCAGAGGCAGCTGGCCAATGAGCGCGGCTTCGCGCTCCAGTACCTGGCCAGCCCGGGACACGTTGATCTAAAGCTGCTGCTCAGGCAGGAGAAGACGACCGACGCGGCCGTCAGGCGCTTCGGGGCGGCCGTGCAGACGGCCCTGAACAGCAGTCCGGCGCAGAAGGAACGGCGGGCATTCCTTTTGTGGCAGGCCCATCTTAAGAAATTGGGTGATCTGCGCACATCGGTAGCCAGCCTTGGGCTCAGCAAAATCGACGCGGCCGGCGCGTACAGCGCTGTGCTTGAGGAAGGTGACAACGTACTCAACCAGGCGATCCTCCCGGTTCTGACCGGGCCACTCGGCCTGCAGGCGACCGACTTGCTGACCATGGCCAAGGCAGCACAGGCCCTGGGCGAGGAGAGCGACTTGCTCAGGGGCGACCTCACCGCCAGATCGTTCCCGCCTGAAGACCTGATGCTCGTCAATCAGCTGGCTGTCCTGCGCCAGGAGTTGTGGTCCCAGACCCTCCCTGACCTGGACCCTGTGCTGCGCGATAACTTCACGACTCTCATCCCGCAGTCCGCGGTGAGCCAGCTGGGGAGCCTGGAGGGCAAGGCCACCAGCGGGCCGCCTGGAGCAGCCCAAATCTCCCCGCAGGCGTGGACCTCGGCCGCATCCGCGTACCGGCAAGGATTCAGGTCCGCTTTGCTGAAGGGCACGGCTGCGCTGGCAACCGAAGCCACGAACCAGGCGAAACACCTGGTCATGAACCTGCTCGTGATCGCCGGCATCGGGCTGTTCGCAATCCTGGCTGCGGTTGCTGTCGGCATCATCCTCGGCCGCGGGTTGATCCGGCAACTGAATGACCTGCGTCAGTCGGCCGTCAGGCTCTCGAGCGAGCAGTTGCCGGCCGCGATCAGCCGGCTGAGGTCCGGCGAGGAAGTCAACGTCGGCGCCGAGGTTCCGCGGCTGGAGCCGGGCGGCGATGAGATCGGTCAGGTAAGCGAAGCGTTCAACACCGCGGCCAGGACGGCGATCGCCGCCGCCGTCGACGAGATCAAGATCCGGCAGGGTGTCAACGACGTCTTCCGCAGCCTGGCCAGGCGGAACCAGTCGTTGCTTACCAGGCAACTGCAGCTGCTCGACTCAATGGAAAGACGGGTACACGACCCGGAGGAACTCGCCGACCTGTTCCGCGTCGACCACATGACCACCCGCATGCGGCGGCATGCCGAGGGCCTGCTCATCGTAGCCGGGGGCTCGTCGGGCCGGACCTGGCGCGAGCCGGTCCCGATCGTCGACGTCATGCGGGCTGCCGCGGCCGAGGTGGAGGACTACACCAGGATCAGGGTGACCTCGCGGACCAGCGCCGCACTCGCGGGTCACGCCGTGGCCGACATCATCCACTTGCTGGCGGAACTGCTCGAGAACGCCGCTACTTTCTCGCCGGCGAATACTCCCGTGCGGGTGGATGGCGACCGGGTTGGCCGCGGCATCGTGGTCGAGATCGAGGACCGCGGCCTGGGCATGAGCGAGCGTCAGCTGGCGGAAATCAACAGCACGCTTTCTGACCCGCCCCTGTTCGACTTGTCAGGCAGCGACCAGCTTGGCCTGTTCATCGCTGGCCAGCTCGGCAAGCGTCACGACGTAAAGGTGACACTCCGCAGCTCCGCCTATGGCGGCGTGACCGCTGTTGCCCTGATCCCCACCGAGCTAGTCATCGACGTCCCGGAGCTTGAGGATGACTTCGCGATCGCTGGTATCCGTGAACTGGGCGGCAGGCCTGTGCCGCAGCTGCCCGGAGTCGCCTCTGATCCTGCCCTGACCCCCGCCGCGACGGTCTCGACGACGAGCAGCCAGGCGCATGTGATCGATCTCGACACGCGCGTCGTTTCCTCCGAGCCCCCTGACGTCACCGACGAACCCGCCGCGCTCCCAGCCCCCGCCGCCGCTCAGGAGCCTGGAGTATGGTCTGCTCCCGCTGCCGTCGCGGCCGATGCAACGGTGGCGCAACACCTGCCTACGCGCCAGCCGGGGACAACGGGCCTGACGCGGGGTGAGAACGACCTCGCTGGCGGCGTGTGGCCGGGGACTCCGGCGGAGCAGCCAGCAGCCCGGCATGCCGACGTCGCCGCTGAGGCCGGCGCCGCTCAGGCCGACCCAGCCGACCTCGACGGGCTCCCGGTTCGGGTTCGGCAGGCTAACCTGGCGCCGCAACTGCGCACGGCCAGCACGCCAATGGCCGCTGCTGCGGACGAACCTGCGGCAGGACCTTCCCCCGAGGCCGCGAGGAACACCATGGCAGCGGCCCAGCTCGGCTGGCAACGCGGCCGCTCGATGACCGAGCCCACCGATGGCGAATTCCGGACCAGCCCGAGCCCACAGCGATCCGGCGACCCGCCGGATGAAGGAGAAGCAGAATGAACACGAGCGGCAACCTGGACTGGCTGCTGGACGACCTCGTTACGAGAGTCACCCAGATCGACAAGGCCGTGATCTTGTCCAGGGATGGTCTGGCGATCGGAGCGTCCGCCGACCTAGACCGCGAAGATGCCGAGCACCTGGCCGCCGTTGCGGCCGGCTTTCAGAGCCTGGCCAGGGGATTCGGCCAGCATTTCAGCTGTGGCAACCCACTCCAAACGATCGTCGAGCTCGAATCGGCCTTCCTCTTCGTGACCGCGGCCGGCGAGGGCAGCTGCCTGGCCGTGCTCGCGACTGCGGGCGCGGATGCTGGCCTGATCGCCTACGAGATGGCGTTGCTCGTCAAGAAGGTGGGCCAGCACCTCGGCGTACGGCCCAGGCCTGTGCAGGTTAGCTCGTTAGGTGAAGGTACGTGACCCGCGCAAACCCCTGGCGAGCCGTCAGGCGTGCCTATGGGCGCGAACGGCTGGTCAGGCCGTACGCACTCACCGCCGGCCGAACCAGGCCGAGCGGCGCGAGAATCGACATGGTCGCGGTAGTGACGGTGGCACGCAGCATGATGGGAGGCGATGATGCGGCTGAGATCATGTCCGAGCTTGGACCTGAGCATCTGCGCCTGCTACGGTTCTGCAGCTCGCGCAGTTCCGTCGCGGACCTCGCGACGGAGCTCGACCTGCCACTCGGCGTGGTCCGAATCCTCTTGGCCGACCTGCGGGAACGCGGCCTCGTGAGCATCCATCAGCCCGTGAGTGCCGGGCTCCACGACGTACGGATCCTGAAGGAGGTCGCCGATGCCCTACGCAAACTCTGAGCAGACCGGCGACCGGCAGCCTGTTCCCGTCGCGATCAAGATCCTGGTCGCCGGCGGATTCGGCGTCGGCAAGACCACGCTGGTCAGCTCGGTGAGCGAGGTGCGACCGCTGCGGACCGAAGAGGACATGAGCGAGCCGAGCTCGCTGGTTGACCAGCTCGATGGGGTCGAAAGGAAGACCACCACGACGGTAGCGATGGACTTCGGCCGGATCTCGATCAGCGACGACCTGGTCGTCTACCTGTTCGGAACGCCGGGCCAGCGCCGGTTCTGGTTCATGTGGGACGAGCTCGCCTACGGCGCGCTCGGCGCTGTCGTCATGGCCGACACCCGCAGGCTCGCAGACTGCTTTCCATCGATCGACTACTTCGAGCGGAACGGCATGCCGTTCGTCGTAGCCGTGAACTGCTTCGACGAGGCACGGCGCTACCCTTCCGAGACGATGCGCTCGGCCCTGAACCTGACCGATGACGTGCCGTTGCTGCTCTGCGATGCCCGGCAGCGCGCCTCAAGCCGGGACGTGCTCGTCGCCCTGGTCGAGCACGCGGTCGCGAGGCTGAGCAGCGGCAGGCACGTCACGCCCGCCAGATAAGCACCAGACCGCGGTCGTCCGTCGCGCCGGCGCCCTCCCGCATCGCCTGCATCAGGCGTGCCGTTCCGCCGCTGAACCCGGCCGTTACCAGCTGGTCAGCCTCGCCGAGCAGCCGGTCGATCCCGACGTCAATGTCCCGCCCCGGCACCTCGACCACCCCGTCCGTATACAGCATCAGCGCGTCGCCCTGCCGAAGGACGCCGTGCTCGGCACCAGGGCGCAGATCGGGAACGACGCCCAGAACGATGCCGCGCGCCTGGGTTAGCCGCCATCTGCCGCTGCCGCTCTCGAAATGCGCGGCCGGGGGATGGCCGGCTGAGCTGATCACGTAGCTTCCGGTGGTCAGGTCCAGCGCGAGGTGCACGGCGGTAACAAACCCCTCGGAGCGCTCAGCCCTGCGCAGGTACGCGTTGCAGGCCGGCAGGAACTCCGAAGCGGGTACCGAGCCAAGCAGTCCGCCGAAGGCTCCGGACAACATCAGGGCCCTCGTCCCCGCGTCGATGCCCTTGCCGGAGACGTCGACGACCGCGACTTCCAGCATCTTGCCGTCGCAAGTGGAAACGATGAAGTCGCCGCCGAAAGATGAGCCCCCCGCTGGCCTGAGTATCGACTCGGAGCACCAGCCTTCAGGCAATCCCGGCAAGGTGCTCTGCGCCCTGATCCGGTCGCGGAGCTCCACGAGCATCTGGTCGCCGCGCATGCCGAGCAGGCCGAGCTTAGCCCTGACCCTGGCCAGGAGGAAGGCGTAGACGGCGGTGATCGCGATGGTCGCGACGATGCCGAAGCCCGTCCGCTGGTCATTGCGGGCAACGTCATAACCGAGCATCGCGGCGGCGATCGCGAAAAGTATCAGCAGCGCCCGAGGCCAAAGCAGCAGACCGCCGGCCAGAATCGGCAAGATCATCAATCCTGGCGAGAACCACGATGCCGACACGAACACGGTACCGACGCCGATCCCGACCACCGCAACCGCGAGGACGAAGGCCATCCGGCGATTTCGCGTGATGAACTGCCGCCTCACCAGGCCGCGGATGGACTGTGCGGCGGCGTACCTCGCCGGCCAGGGCCGCCGGCCGGACCTCGAAACCATGATGCCGAAACTGTACCGGTTCGATCGGTGTCCGCCAGAGCCTGAGAACCATACCGTGGCCCGGCCGGGCCGAAAAGATGTAGCACAGTGGGCTGTTCATGGGGTACGAAGGCGAGCATGAACGCCAGCTATGCCATCCGGCCCATCGACGATTCCGAACTCGCGGCGTTCGGCCAAGTCACCGACCAGGCCTTCAACTCGAACTGGCCGGCTGAGGAAATGCTCCGATTTGACCGGATGGTTGTCGAGCCCGAGCGAACGCTCGTCGCCTTCGACGGTGCACAGATGCTCGGCACGACGCTCGCCCTCTCCTTTGGCATGACCGTTCCTGGCGGCGACGTCGTCGGCACAGCCGGGATCAGCGGGGTCGCCGTGCTGCCCACCCACCGCCGGCGCGGCATCTTGTCAGCGCTGATGCGCCGCCAGCTCACCGACATCGCCAGCGCCGGCGAACCATTAGCCGCGCTGTTCGCCACTGAATCGGTGATCTACGGCCGATACGGCTACGGACCGGCTGCCGACCAGTACAGCTTTACCTTCCACCGCGGCGACGGCGCGCTACGGCCGCTCCCGGGCCAGGCCGCGCCGACGCTCCGGCTGGCCGATCCGAAGGATGCGCTCGCTCCGATGAAGGCGGTCTACGAGGCGGTGCGCCCGACCAGGCCCGGGATGCTGACCAGGCATGACGGTTGGTGGGAAGTCCACGTCGCCGATCCTGAGTTCATGCGCGAGGGCAATAGCCCGCAGCGATCGGTTATCGCTGAAGATCAGTCAGGTCCGGTCGGATACGCGCTTTATGCCGTCAAACCCGAATGGGGACGCGACGGAATGCCCGCCCAGGTGCTGATGCTGGGAGACCTGTTCTGGACCAATCCCGCTGCGTGCGCGGCGCTCTGGGCCGACCTGCTCAGCAGGGACCTGGTGGGCGAGGTGCGGACGAGAATGCGCCCGCCAGACGACCCAATCCAGTGCATGCTCGTCGACCCGCGCCGGGCCAGGACCAAGGTCTCCGACGGGCTCTGGGTCAGGATCGTCAACCTGCCGGCAGCGCTTCAGCGGCGGCGCTATGCCTGCGCCGTCGACGTGGTCATCGAGGTGACTGACCCACTGCTGACTGCCAACGAGGGCCGGTGGCGGCTCCAGGCTGGCGGTCCTGGCGAGGGCGGCAAGCCGGCCTGCGAGCGAACGACGGCGCCGGCCGATGTTGTGCTGCCGGTCTCCGCGCTGGGCGCCGCCTACCTCGGCGGGACGCGGCTCGGCGGGCTCGCCGCCGCTGGCCAGATCTCCGAGCAGCGTCCCGAGGCGCTCGCTGAGCTGTCGACGGCCATGTGGTGGGACCCAGCCCCCTGGTCCCCCATGATGTTCTGACCCGGCCCCGCCCCCACTCTTTGCTTCGGGCACATAACACGGCTTCCAGTCATTTCATGACCCAATTTTTCCCTTTTCCATGACTGGAAGCCGTGTTATGTGGGCCGAGTCAGTCGAAGATCGGCGGGTTCGTGCGGCTACGCTTCAGCTCGAAGAAGCCTGGGGTCTGCAGACATAGCTGCACGCCGTCCCACAGCCGGCCAGCGGCCTCGCCCCGGGGTATCGGGGTTATGACCGGGCCGAATATGGACGCGTCGCCGACCGCGATGATGGGGGTGCCGACCTCGAGGCCCACCCGCTCAATCCCGTCGGTGTGCGACGCGCGCACGGCCTCGTCGTACTCGGTGGAGTCGATGGCGTCCGCCAAGTCCGCGGGCAGCCCAGCCTCGGCCAAACTGGCCTCGATAGTGGCCCTGTTCTGCTCGGCCTTCTGGTTGTGGAACCTGGTGCCGATCGCCGTGTAGAGCGGGAGCACCGCGTCGGAGCCGAACTTCTGCTCCGCGGCCACGACCACTCTCACCGGGCCCATTGCCTGGGACAGCCGCTCCTTGTAGCCCTCAGGCAGGTCGTCCCTGCCTTCGTTGAGCACCGCGAGGCTCATCACGTGCCAGCGCGGCGCTACCGGGCGCACCTGCGCCACCTCGAGCATCCAGCGGGAAGTAATCCAGGCCCACGGGCAGAGCGGATCGAACCAGAAATCTACTTGCACCGGCTGCTGATCTGTCACAACATCTCCTCTGCGGTACTGATCTACGCGAAGCCCGCCCCTGACAGGCGACAACCCAGCGAACCGGGAACGCATTCCGCCGGGGCGACGTGAAATCATGCCCGGAGTGACCGGGGCCGCTACCTGTAGCGGCGCAGGACCATCGAGCAGAGGGAAGAACAACAGTGACCAGTAACCTGACCCGCGATGAAGCGGCCGAGCGCGCCAGGCTGCTGCGCGTCGAGTCCTATCAGGTCGAACTAGACCTGACGGGCGGAGAATCCACGTTCGGCTCGGTGACAACCGTCCGGTTCACCTGCCATCGCCCTGGCGAGGCGACCTTCATCGACCTGACCGCGCCCGAACTCAGCGAGGTGACGCTCAACGGCAGGCAGCTTCCGGCCGCGGCCTTCGACGGAAACCGGATCGCCCTCAGCGACCTCGCTGAGTCGAACGAGCTGACGGTCGCGGCGCAGTGCGACTACTCGCGCACCGGCGAGGGCCTGCACCGGTTCACCGACCCCGCCGACAAAGCCGTCTATCTTTACTCCGACCTTGAGACCTTCGATGCCCACCGGATCTACGCCTGCTTCGACCAGCCGGACCTGAAGGCGTCATTCGAGTTCACCGTGCTGTGCCCGGACACCTGGCAGGTCATTTCGAACATGGCCCCTGACGTCTCCGGGCAGCCGGGCGAGCCCGGCGAGGAGCGCTGGCGCTTCCCGCCTACCCCGCTGATGTCGACCTACATCACCCATATCTCGGCCGGGCCGTACCACGTCGTCCGGAGCGAGCACGACGGCATCCCGCTCGGCATCTTCTGCCGGCAGTCGCTCGCCGACTACCTCGATCCCGACGAGATCTTCGAGGTGACCGGGCAGGGCTTCGACTACTTCCATGCCTCGTTCGGCATCCGCTACCCCTTCGGCAAGTACGACCAGCTCTTCGTGCCGGAGTACAAGGCCGGGGCGATGGAGAACGCCGGCGCCGTCACGTTCCTCGAGGACTACATCTTCCGCTCCAGGGTCACCGACGCGCCGCACGAGGCGCGGGCAGAGACCATCCTGCACGAGATGGCGCACATGTGGTTCGGCGACCTCGTCACCATGCGCTGGTGGGACGACCTGTGGCTGAACGAGTCGTTCGCCACCTGGGCGAGTATCGTTGCTCAGGCCGAGGCCACCCGGTGGCCCAACGCCTGGACCACCTTCAGCCAGGCCTGGAAGGCCTGGGCCTACCGGCAGGATCAGCTCCCGTCCACGCATCCGATCGCCGCCGACATCGTCGACATAGCCGCGGTTGAAGTGAACTTCGACGGGATCACCTACGCCAAGGGCGCGGCCGTGCTCAAGCAACTCGTCGCCTACGTCGGCCGCGAGAACTTCCTGTCCGGCGTCCGCGCCTACTTCGACAAGCACGCCTGGGGCAACGCGTCACTCGCCGACCTGCTCGACGCGCTGGAGCAGGCGTCCGGCCGCGAGCTTGCCCAATGGTCCAAGGCATGGCTCGAGTCCGCCGGCGTGAACACCCTCAGGCCGCAGTTCCAGACGGCTGCGGACGGGAGCTTCACCGACTTCGCCGTGCTGCAGGAGGCACCGCAGTCCCATCCGATCCTGCGGCCGCACCGGATCGCGATCGGGCTATACGACCATGCGCCTGGTGGCCTGGTCATGCGACGCCGAGTCGAGCTCGACGTGACCGGCGAGCGCACCCAAGTGCCTGACCTGACCGGCGAGCGCCGTCCCGACCTCGTGCTGGTCAATGACGACGACCTCACGTTCGCGAAAATCCGGCTCGACGAGCACTCCCTGCGCACCCTGATCTCCTCGATCGGCGACTTCGCCGAGACCCTTCCCGCCGCCCTGTGCTGGGCGGCCGCATGGGACATGTGCAGGGACGCCGAGATGGCGGCCAGGGATTACGTCGCCCTCGTGCTCTCCGGAGTTCGCTCAGTCACCGATATCAGCATGCTCCAGACGATCCTGCGCCAGGCCACGGCGGCGGTCCGCCGGTTCGCCGATCCCGGCTGGCGCGGCGATGGGCTCGGCGAGCTCGCGGCCGCGCTGCGGGAGCTGCTGTTCGAGGCCGAACCGGGCTCTGACTTCCAGCTCGCATTCGCGCAGTCTTTTGTGTCCGTCGCGACCTCCGACGATGACCTTGGCCTGCTCAGCGGCCTGCTCGACGGCTCGGTTGTCCTCGAGGGGCTGGCTGTCGACACGGACCTGCGCTGGGCGCTGCTGCACCGCCTGGCTAGCCGGGGAGTGGCGGGCCAGGACGCGATCGACGCCGAGCACGACAGGGACCGCACCGACGCGGGCGACCGGCACGCGCTGAGCTGCCAGGCAGCCATCCCCGACCAGGCAGCGAAGGAGGCGGCCTGGAACCAGATCGTGTCAGGGCAGCTGCCAAACGCCTCGTTCCGCGCCGTGCTCGGCGGGTTCAGCTCAGCCGACCAGGAAGAGCTGCTGGCGCCGTTCGCGCCCCGGTTCTTCGAGGTTGTCGCCGACATCTGGCGCGACTGGGGCTCGGACATGGCGCAGTACTTCGCCTTGGTCGGCTACCCGTCGTACCTGGTCACTCAGGAAAGCGTCGATGCTGCCGCCGATTACATCAGCAGGACCAGCCCGCCGCCGCCGTTGCGCAGGCTGCTGTCCGAGGGCCGCGACGACGTCGAGCGGGCGCTGCGCTGCAGGAAGCGGGACGCCCAGGCGCGATAGGACACGCCAAAGCCAGGCACGGCGCCGGCCCCGGGGGGGCGGCTAGCCTACGCAGGCCGGTCCGTGGCGGCGCGCACCAGGGACCGGACCAGCTCGATGTCGTGCAGCTGCTCGAGCAGCACCGCCTTGCCCTCGCTGTCGCAGAGCGGAATCCGCCAGTTGGGGTATTCATCGGAGGTGCCTGGGACATTCTGCGTGCGCCGGTCGCCGACGGCGTCGGCCAGCGAGACTCCGATCAGCAAGGCAGGAGTCCGGGCGAGGAAGCCGTACAGCGCGACCGTGACCTGATCGGCCGTTGGGTGGGTGCCGAAGGGAAGCAGGCGTTCGGCCGCCAGCACGTCGCGCCAGGCCGACAAGCTCAGCTCCGAGGCTTTGCGTTCTGCCTCCGGGTCCTTGATGATCCCGAGCTGAGCGCGCACGGTGACGTGATCGCCACTCACAAAGCCGGACACCGTCGGGACATCGTGGGTGCCGACTGTGGCCAAGCAGTCGCGCCGCCAGTGCGGAGGCCGCAACGGCGAGCCGTCGGGCTCGCGGGCGAACCATGCCATCTCCGTTCCCAGCACGTGCTGTTCGGCCAGGTAGCGCCTGATCCACGGATCGACCGTGCCGAGGTCCTCGCCGATCGCGAGCGCGCCGGTCCTGGCCGCTTCGGCAGTCAGCGCGCCGACGGTCATGCCGTGGTCGTACCTGACGTATGCGCCCCGGTCGGCCGGCAGGCCGGCCGGTATCCACCAGAGCCGCATCAGGCCCATCACGTGATCAACCCGGAGCCCGCCGGTGTGGCGCAATGCGGCGGCGAACAGGTCGGCCAGCGGCTTCGCGCTGGCCGCGGCCAGGCGGTGCGGATGCCAGGGCGGCTGTGCCCAGTCCTGACCGCGCTGGTTAAATCCGTCGGGAGGCGCGCCGACGGACATGCCGCGGACCAGGAGGTCCTGATGCGCCCAGGCGTCCGCGCCGCCGGGATGAGAGCCGACGGCCAGATCGCTAATCACGCCGATGTCCATTCCGGCGGCACGGGCGTGGTACTGCGCCGCGGCCAGCTGCTCGTCAAGCAGCCACTGCACCCAGGCGTGGAACCCGACTCGGTCGGCCAGCGGCCCCGACTCGGTCAGCCGCGCGGCGTGGCCGGGGTCGACGAACTCCGGTGGCCAGCCGCGCCAGTCAGGACCATGCACCTCCGCGAGCGCGCACCACCGTGCCCAGGCGGCGAGTTCGGCTCCCTCACGGCGGGTGAACCGCCGGTAGCTGGCTTCCCGCTCCGCCGGGCGCCCAGCCGAGTGAATAAGTTCGAGTGCCAGCCGCTTGGCTGCCCAGACCCGATCCCGGTCGATCAGGTCCGGTGTGGTGCTGGCTGCCTGCAGCGGCGCGGCGAGCTCGTCGACATACTGTCGCTGCGCCGGATTCAGGTTCTGGTACTCCGGGATGGCTTCGATCCGCAGGTACAGCGGGCTCATGTACCTGCGGCTCATCGGCAGGTACGGGGAATTGCTCACCGGGCAGACAGGTTCTGGCGCGTGCAGCGGGTTGATCAGGATGAAGCCGGCGCCTAGCTGGCGAGCCGACCAGCTTGCCAGGTCGGCCAGATCGTGCAGGTCGCCGTGGCCCCAGGAGCGGCGCGACCTGACGGAGTACAGCTGGACGGTGAACCCCCAGGACCGCTGGCCCGGCAGCCTGGGCCGGACCGTGGACCCGGGTCCGCTGGCGCCGGGCGACCTCGCTGCGGACACGTTCGCGGAGTTGGCGCTCGCGCCGCTGGCCGGCTCCCGGGCCGGCTGCTCGCCGAGGGCCTCGATGATGGCCCGCAACGTCTCGGCCGGCACGTCGACGCGTTCCCGCCGCCAGTTCACGTAGCTCGCCGACACCCCCAGAGCCTCGGCCCGCTTGATCAGCTCCCGGTCGGTCATGCCCTCCATGATGACCGCCGCGAACTGCTGTATTCCTCTGCGGGATGCCCGATCACGCCGGAACGACGGTATTGAGTCGTGCAGGCACCCGGATCGCTGGCAGGATCAGCGCGTGGAAGCAGCGTTCCAGTCGGGTACGGCCCTTGCGGCACGCTACTACGCCGAGGTCGTATGGCCGCTGCTCGACAGGCACGCCCCCGGGCTCCCGCACGCCGCGGCCCTGATCGGCTGGGGATCGGAGGTGCTCGGATTCGACTCGCCCAGGTCGACCGACCACAACTGGGGCCCGCGCTGCCAGATTTTCCTCGGCCCAGGCGATGCGGACCGGGCAGCGGACATCACGGCGATGCTGGCGGACCGGCTACCCGAGAAGTTCGCAGGCTGGCCAACTCGGTTCCCAGACGTCACGGCACGGAATCCAGCGGCACGGCACTGGGTCGAAGTCACTGAGCTATGTCGGTGGCTGACCGATCACCTGGGATTCGACCCGCGAGCGGGAGTCGGCCTGCTCGACTGGCTTGCTACCCCGACCCAGGTTCTGGCGGAGGTGACCAGCGGGGCGGTGTTCAACGACGGGCTTGAGGCTGGTGCGGGCGGTTCGGCGGGCGGTCTGCATGCGGCCCGCGCGGCGCTGGCCTGGTATCCGGATGATGTCTGGCGCTACGTGCTCGCCTGTCAGTGGGCGCGGATCGGCCAGGAAGAGGCGTTCCCGGCCCGATGCGCCGAGGTTGGCGACGAACTCGGATCGGCCGTGGTCGCGGCCAGGCTGAGCCGGGACCTGATGCGGCTCGCCATGCTGATGCGGCACCGCTATCCCCCGTACAGCAAGTGGCTCGGTTCTGCCTTTGCCCGGCCGCCCGGGGTGTCCGATGTGCTTCAGCATTCGCTGGCTGCCGCCCTGGGAGCCCGGTCCTGGTCCGGCCGGGAGCAGAATCTGTGCGCGGCCTACGAGGCCGTGGCCGGACTGCACAATGAACTCGGCCTGACCGACCCGGTTGATCGCTCGGTCAGGCCCTACTACGACCGGCCATACCGCGTGATTGACGCCGGGCGCTTTGTTGCGCCGCTGCGGGACTCGATCTCGTCGGACGAGATTCGCCGTCTGCCGCCGACCGGCGCGGTAGACCAATTCATCGACAGCACGGACGCCGCGGGTGATCTGCGGCTGCTGCGAGCAGCGATCTCGGTCCAGCTGGGCCGCTGATCAGGGGCCGCTGAGCAGTCACATCCGAGGTTGTCCACACCCCGGGACCCCTTATCCGCAGCCGACGCGAAAAGTCTGCCGGGCCCGACGCTGTTCGGGAACGCTAGGCGGCATGAGGTACAACCTTCCCGAAAATCTCGATCGCCTCGCGCAGTCCCAGAGCGGGGTCTTATCCGCACAGCAAGCTATGGCCGGCGGTATGACCAGGGACATGATCAGGGCCCGTGTGCGGAACCGGCGGTGGCGCAAGCTCCAGTACGGTGTCTACGCGACGTTCTCGGGAGAACCCGCCCGCGACGCTGTCCTGTGGGCTGCCGTTCTTCGTGCCGGGAGCGGTGCGGTGCTCAGTCACTACACCGCCGCAGAGCTCTACGAGCTCATCGACTGGCCGAGTTCGGCCATCCACGTCACCATTCCCGAGCAGCGGCGGGTCGCCGCTCTGCCAGGCATCAGGCTTCACATCGCAGTGAGAGCCGCGCAGGCGGCGAACCCGACGCTCCTACCGCCTCGAACCCGAGTCGAGGAGACCGTGTTGGATTTGGCCGGGGCAGCGCGAACGGCGGATGAGGCCTGCGGCTGGATCACCCGCGGGGTCGGCCGGGGGCTCACCTCCCAGGAGCGACTCAGATGGACCCTGGGTCAGCGCGCCAGGGTGCGTTTTCGCGGCGAGATCGCCGAAGTATTGAGCGAGGAGTGGGCTGGTGTCAATTCGCCGCTCGAGTATCGCTATGTGAAGTGGGTCGAACTGCCACATGGCCTGCCGCGGGGCAAACGGCAGGCGGCCGCCACGCGCGCCGGGCGCCGGGAGTACCGCGATGTGCTGTACGACGGCTACGGCCTGATCGTCGAGCTCGACGGACGAGCCGCGCATCCGGGCGACACCCGGTGGAACGACATCCAGCGTGACAACGCGGCGTTGGCCAGCGGCCTGGTGACCCTGCGCTATGGCTGGGACGATCTCAGGATGCGGCCGTGCCTGGTGGCTGACCAGGTCTGCCGTGCGCTCAGCCGGTCTGGTCCCGTCGCTGCCCGGCCGTGTTCTGCCGCATGCCCGGTGACCAGGACATCCCTGTGAACAACCCGAAGAGTTTGAGCAAGCCGAAGAGAAGGTGGCTGTATCTGGCGCGGATCTTACGTGCTGCCCAGATCGTACGTCTTAATCGGCTCGCTCGGCCCCCGTCAGCTACCCTGGCTGCCCGTCCCGGCCGCTGCGCGGCTACTGATAGGCGGCGGGAGCGGTACGCGGCCACGTGGACGCGGTTGCCGCAGGTGCGGCTGTCGCAGTAGCGCCTCGACTGGTTCCTCGACAGGTCGATGAAGACCGCGTCGCACTCTGGCGACGCGCACCTGCGGACCCGGCCGCTCTGGCCGGCGACGACGAGTTCAGCGAGGCCCATCGCGCTGTGCGCGGCGATCCGGTCGGCAAGGGGCGCGGCTGCCCTGGTCACGTGGATATGCGGCGGCCGGCCGTCGTGGGTGACGATCTGAGGCACCGCTCCCGTCTCGGCGAGCAATGTGTTGAGGTCGCGAATTGCCGCGTCCTCGTCGCCTGCCTGGCAGGCGACCACGATTGCGTCAAGCCGGGAGCGCAGCATGTGCAGCCGCGGCACGTCGCTAGCGCGGGCGGCACTCAGATTCTCGACCCGGTGCCGGCGGCCAAACGCGATGACCTCTTCCAGGCTGGCCAGCCGCCCGGTCGTGCCAGACAGCGCACCCGAGATCGCGGCAGGCTGTCCGCCCGAGACTGTCCGGCCTGTGTTGACGAGCTCGACGCACTCGACGAGGGCCTCAAGCTGATCGGCGCCAAGTCCCATGCACTCCCCCACCGATCTAGCGCGTATGCTCAAATGCGTGACAGCACCGTACAAGTCTACGGTCCTTACAAGCAACGACGGCACCGCCAATCCCGGTGCCGTTGCCATGCCTGATAGACGGCCGCTTCTGATGGCTGGCCTGGGCGCCGCGACCATTTCATGCTCCGCGGTCTTCGTCGCGCTGTCCGGCGCCAGCCCGGTCAGCACTGCGTTTTACCGGACTGCTCTCGCGCTGCCTGTCCTGGTCGCCCTCGCCGTAATTGAGCAACGCAGGTACGGCCAGCGACCGCTGACCGAGCGGCTCAGGGCCGCGCTCGCCGGTGTGTTTCTCGCCGTCGACCTGATCTTGTGGGCGCATGCCATCGCCGATGTCGGCGCTGGAGTGGCTACAGTGCTCGGCAATCTCCAGGTGCTGTTCGTGGCCGGGCTGGCATGGCTGCTGTGGAAGGAGCGTCCTAGCCGGGCTGTGGCGTTCGCGCTGCCGGTCGTAATGGTCGGCGTAGTACTCGTTTCCGGGATGATCGGAACTCGCCCGGCCGGCCAGCATCCGCTGGCTGGCATCTGCTACGGCGTCGGCACCTCCATCGCGTACGCGGGCTACCTACTGATCCTGCGCAAGTCGTCGGCCGCATCTGCCCATGTTGCCGGGCCGGTGGCCGACGCGACGGCTGGCTCGGCCATCGCGGCGCTGGCCTTCGGGCTGGTGTTCGGCGGCCTCGAACTGCACCCGCTCTGGCCCGCCATCGGCTGGCTTGCCGCGCTGGCCCTGGTCAGCCAGACCGCGGGCTGGCTGCTGATCACCTCGTCGCTGCCACGGCTGCCCGCCGCGGTGTCGTCGCTGATGCTGCTGCTTCAGCCGGCCGCGTCACTCGCGCTCGCCGCGGTCATACTCGGCCAGCAGCCGACCCTGCTCCAGATCGTGGGCGCCGTCCTCACTTGCGGTGGCGCGCTCGCAGCGAGTCTGTCCTCGACGAGGCTGGCGAGTGACGAGAGCACGCCGGCAAAGGAAGCCGAGCACGCGGCTGCGGCTGAGACCGCCGCTTAGCACCGGCCCGGCGAGACGCGCTAATCCCTGGCCGGCCGCGGGGCGAGGGCCCGGCCGAGCCACAGTCCGGCGAGTCCCTGCACCGCGCTCACCGCCAGAGTGATCGCCACGATCAGGGCGGCCGCTGCGGGAAGCCCGGCGACCTGGGCGATCGTCCGGGCCGTGGGCCCGACCGGCATGCCCCGCAAGGCCTCGGCCCAGAGGGCCAGGGCCCACCCGGCGGCCGCCATGATCAGCACCGCCGGGATAGTTACCCGCAGCCGCCATTCGCCCCAGCGCATCGCTACACCCGCCGCCAGGCCGAGCAGGAATGGCATGAACCAGAGCCCGAGCATCGCTCCCGCAGCGATCAGCAGGATGCCGAAAATGGCGGCCAGGAGCCACCCAAGCGCAGAGCCCCGGTGCTGCGGCGGGACGAACGAGGGCCGGAACGCGGTCGGCGGATCCAGCCGACCGGGACCCGGCATGCCGAGCCCGCCTAGTCGGTAGGAACCGCGCCTGCCGAGCCGGTCGGCTTCTGACCGGCTAGTTACCTTGCTCATGGCAGCAGCTCCCAGCGGATCCGGCCGACCGCCGCCGTCCCGGCTGGCGGCTGCTGCAGGTACCGGCCGCTTCGCCAGCTGGCAGTCAGGTTGCCGTACCAAGGCGAAGCAGGGTTCTCGCTCTGGCCACCTGAGTAGATACCTTCGGCGTCAATGCCGCCATGACCAGCGCGCAGGCGGATGATCACGCGCCAGCCCTGATCACCCTGCCCGCCGGGATAAGGCGCTTCGGCGCCGGACTGGCTTGCGGCCATCCACGGGCTGCTCGCCACCGCGCTGCGGCCGTATCCGAGCACCGGCAGCTGGGCTGGCGAGGTGACGGTCGCGGCGGACATGCGGTCAAGCGCCCAGCTCGACGGCTGGCCTCCAAGGTGCGCGCTCAGTTCCGTCACTGCCGCGGCGAACGCGGCCCGCATCGTGGCGGCAGCGGTCCTGACGCGAGCTCCGGGCGGGGTGAACACGGAATTAGACGGGTCGGCGAGCGTCCAGTGCTCAAGCGCCGAGGCAAGGCCCACCTGCCCAGGTGAGACCCGGAGCCACGCCGGATCGGCCCGGACGGGAACGGCGGCTGCCCGCCACCACGGCCCGAACGTCGCCGACAGGTAATCGGACCAGAACGTCCACCAGATTGCGGCCGCGGCTGATGTCGTTTCCATCACGTGGTTCCAGCCGCGCAGCACTGAGGTGGCCTGACGCTGGACTGGCGTGAGGCTGGCCTGCCGCAACGCGGCCAGCAGCCGGGGAAGAAGGCGCCCGGCGAGGTCGCTTGCCGGGCGCCTCTGCAGTGTCACGAGGTCGACTGGCCAGATCCCCGACCTGGGGGCAAGAACCGCGTAATCTGCTCCCGCGCGGTCACCAGGATCCAGCACATTGGCCGACGTGCCGAGGTAATACGGGTAAGCGGCGGTGACAGGACGCTGACCGGCGAGCGCGATCACGTGGCCCGGCGGGTCATAGCTGTGCGGCAACGCGGCGTAGGGAACCATGCCAGCGACATCGTCGGCTCCCGAACCCGGGAGCGGCAACCACGGCGTTCCGCTGCGGACGACCGGAAAGTGACCGGCCGTCAGTGCTCCGATGTTGCCACGATCGTCCGCATAGCCGAAGGTCAGGGCCGGCGAGTGCCACCCGGCCAGCGCCACACGGAATTGGGTGAAGTTCGCGGCCGCACCGACGCCGGCCAGCACGGCGACATCCGGCGAGCCGCCGCTGCCCATCCAGTCGACCGAAATCGTTTCGCCGGCCGGGCTCGCCCGCGTCAGCACCGGGCCGTGCGTGGTGAGCTCGACTGTCAGGTGCTGGGTGTCGCCGCCGCGGACCGGAATCGCATAGTGCACCTTCCGCACGGCCTGCCAATGATTTCGCCAGAAATAATCCCCCGGGCGACTGCGGCTTGTCTGCTCGATGTAGAACAGCGTCGACTGGTTCTGGGCGCTGGCCAGCGTCCAGGCGATGTGCTTGTTGTGGCCGATGACGACTCCGGGCAAGCCGGGGAGACTGACGCCGGTCACGTCGTATCGGGGCGCGCTTACAGCCACCTGGAACCAGGCAGACGCGATCGGCTCAGGCAAGGCCGCGGAGCCGGCCAGCATAGTCCCGCCTCCCGCCACCTTCGCGCCGTTCATGGCCCAGGCACTGCCGGCCGCCCAGTGGCTGCCCGCCTGCCCGTACGGCAGGTCCCTGGTCGCCGCGAGGACAGAAGCGGCTGCCCGGGCGACTGCAGCCGAGGGCTGGCCCGCCATGGCGGCCGTGGCCCGGGCAACAGCTGCCCGCGGCTGGCCCGCCGTGCTGGCCGCCGCGACGCCGGTTCCGCTGGCATGCGCATGCCGCGCCCCGGTGATCGTCTTCGTTGGGCCAGCGACTGCGGGCGGTCCGGTTGAGAGCGGCATGATCCCGAGAGTCCGGTAAGGCCCCGGATCATACGGGTGCTGAGCGCCGGACGGGCTCACAGGAAACCAGCGCATCGTCCGCCCGATTCCGAGCGAACTCGCCAGCACCGCGTAGTCCAGCGGCGTCGTCGTATAGTCCAGCTGCTGAGCCAGATAGCCCTGCACTGCCAGGCTGTCTACCGGGGTCCACCGCGCCGGGTACACGCCGGCGACCGAGAATACGGCGGGCCACTGGCCGCTGCCGCGCAGCTGAGCCAGGTAGTCGTTGACCCCACGGGCGTAAGCGACGAGCATCATGGCAGCCGTGCTCGTTCTCGGCATGGCGGCCCATTCCCGCCGCGCGGTGCGCAGCAACCCGAGCTGCAGCTCGAACCTGTCCGAGGCCAGCGCGCCGGCCCCGACGAGCTCTGATAGCCCGCCTTCGGCGAGCCTGCGCTGAAGGTCCATCTGGGTGAGCCGGAAACTGGCGTGCAGATAACCGAGCGCGAGCATCGCGTCTGACAACCGGCCGGCCTCGATGGTCGCGAGGCCGTGGGCGTCGAGGGAGACCATGGTGGTGCGCCCGAGCCCGGCCAGGGTCAGAACCTGCGTCCTGGGAAGCTGCCCGCCAGCAGCCGAGGCCCACGCGCCGTGTCCCGGGTCGAGCACATGCCCGATCGCGGGGACGCCCGCGTAGCCTGCGGCGCACAGCACGAGAATGGCGGCAGCCGCGCACGTCGCGGCGGCGCCATTGCTAATTTGTCGGATCAGCCTCCGGCGCCCCGGCACCACGCGATTACCTCCGGATCCCTGCCTTCACGCAGTGAGCACCAGAATGGGCTCGCTCACTCAGCGCGTGCGATGTGCTACGCAGAGCAAGCAGACTGCAGTTCCGATGCTAAGACCTCACCCACGGCGCAGATACCTCGGTCAGGAATCCGTATGGTTTAGAACTCGGCAATCGCAGGGTGCAAATCGCGGGATGCCGGCCGGTCACCAGATCAGCGGATGCCGACGAATTACCAGATCGGCGGGTGCCGGTCCCGCCATGGCCTGGCCGCCTCGACCTGCGCGGACAATGAGATAAGCGTCGCCTCGTCGCCAAGCCGGCCGGCGAGCATGACGCCGATTGGCAGCCCGTCGGCGTTCCAGTACAACGGCAGGTTCACAGCTGGCTGTCCTGAGATGTTGTACAACGCGGTGTACGGCGTGAATCGCTTCTGCCGCTCGAAGTTCTCGGCGGGATCGACCTCGTCGAAGTAGCCCACCGGGACGGGCGGCGACGCGAGCGTGGGGCTGAGGAACGCGTCATACCTGTTCAGGGTGGCGACGGCTGGCCGCATCACACCCTGCAGATAAGCCTGGGCGAAGATCAGCTCGCCGGCGCTGATCTTCAGGCCCTTACTGCGCAGGTACCTGGTGAGCGGCAGCAGCTGATGTTCCTGCTCCGGCTCGATCGGGGCCAGCGTGGCCATCGAGTACCAGAGCAACTCGAACTTCGGCACGGTTTCCGAGCCGAACGGCAACTCGACATCGATGATCTCGTGACCCAGATCGGCGAGCAGCTTGCTCGCGTCCTCGTAGGCGGCGACGCAGTCATCGTGCACCACGGCGCCCGGCACAACGTTGGTCAGCGAGCGGCCGATCCGCAGATTTCCTGGCTCACGGCGGGCGTGGCCCAGGAAGGTCTCGCCGTCGGGGAGCGGCGGCATGATGTACATGTCGCCCGGATAGTTGCCGCTCATCGCGTCGAGCAGGAGCGCAGCATCCTCGACGGTCCGGGCGATCGGCCCGTCAGTCGACAGCCCAGCGAGATCCGGCATCAGCGGTCCGCCAGAGATCCGGCCGCGACTCGGCTTGATTCCGAACAGACCGCACACGCTGGCCGGGATCCTGATCGAACCGCCGCCGTCGCTACCCTGTGCGGCCGGCGCGAGGCCGGCCGCGACGGCCGCGGCGGCCCCGCCGCTCGAACCGCCGGCCGACCTGGTCAGGTCCCATGGCGTCCTGGCAGGCGGCCCGATCTTGGTCTCGGTGTAGCACGGCAGCCCGAACTCAGGTGTCGCGGTCTTGCCGGTGATCACTATCCCGGCCTTCCGCAGCTCCGCGACGACGTAGTCGTCCTCGGTCGCGACATTGTCCGCGAAGATCGTCGAGCCGAGTGTCATCCGCACCCCGGCGACCATGTTGAGGTCCTTGATCGGAATCGGCACGCCAGTCAGCGGTGGCAGTGACGTCGCCTGGTCACCGGCGCGGCGGCTCTCGGCGGCCAGCTTCTCGGCGGTCGCGGCCTGCTCCTTCGCGAGCTCGGCCGTAACGGTGTAGAAGGCACCGGTCTGCTCGTTCAGGCGGTCGATCCGGTCCAGGTAGTGGTCGGCGATCTCGACCGGTGAGAGCTGGCCGTCTGCGACTGAAGCGGCGAGTTCGAGCGCGGTCATGTCATGAATCTGAGTCACGTTACCGAACAGTAGACGCCCATACGTAGACCCGTCTAGGCCTTCCTGACCGGTCATTTAACCTCCAGCGCCAGCGTGCTGCCTGGGCAGCCAATCGGCTACTCTCAGGATGTGGATGCGGAGGTTCACGACCCGCCCGGTCAGCCTGCTCAGCAGGCCCATGAGCTAAAGGGATTGCGCGCGCTGTTCGGCAACGTCCCTGCGCACGATGCGGCCGAACGCGCCGACCCCGGCACCGCAACGGCCATGCCCGAGGATGCTGATCAGGCGGGTCGCGCGGACGGTACAGCGGACGGTACAAAGGCCCGGGCGGTCCGGTCGCTGCGGAAAGGCCCCGGGCTCCTGGCCGGCGTCGGCACCGAGGCCGGTGCCCAGATGGCCGAGGTCCAGCCCGCCGGTGCCCAGGCGGCCGACGCCCAGCCCGCCGGCGTCGAGCCGGCCGAGGCCCAGCCCGCCGGCGTCGAGCCGGCCGATGCGCAGCCCGCCGGCGTCGAGCCGGCCGATGCGCAGCCATCAGCAGAGCACCGCTTCCGGCCCGCGGACAACCGTGCGCTGGCCAGCGCGCTGAATAGCAGACCGTTGACGAGCCGGCCACTGATCGGCCCGCATCTGCGCACCGACCCAAGGCTGCGGATCTGGATCACCCGTCTGGTCGTCGCGTCCGTCATCTTGGTCGGGTTCACGATCGGGCTCAGCTGGCGAGTCGGCCTGACGGCCGCGATCATCTACATCGCCGCCGACTCCATTTTGCGGTCCAAGACCACATCGGTCGTTCCCGCAGGCGTGCGGGTGACGTCGGCCCAGCGGTTCACCAGGCGCCGCCTGAAAGTCCTGCAGCCCTCCGGCTACGTCGCGCTGCATGCCCGAGCCATTCCCGGGACCAGGCACGTCATCGATCATGTAGTGGTCGGACCGGCTGGCGTGTTCACACTCGACTCCCAGCGCCTGGACCGCCGACTGCCGATTCGCGCCAGGGACGGCATGCTCTATCACGGCAGGACCAGCATGGAGGAACGGTTCGACCATGCCCGGCACGAAGCGAGGCACGCCGCGACCCTGATCACGGCCGAACTCGGGCAGCGGGTGCGGGTGCGGCCCGTGATGGTCCTGTACGGGCCGAGCATCTCCTGGATGATCATGAAGGTGAAGGGCGTCGACGTCTTCGACGGCAGCCGGGTCGGCACCTACTTCCGGCGCCAGTCCAAGGCGGTCGGCAAGCACCGGCTGAACCACAGCCAGATCGCCGAGATCCTCGCCGCTGCCGCCCAGGCGCTGCCGCCGCTCGAGTGAGGCCTGGTCCGGGCAACCCTCGCATCACCGCTAGTCTGTGACCTTCCAGTACGAGGCAGACAGGGCAGGTCGTGACAGCGGCACGAGACTGGGTGGCAGGCGCTCGCCCGCGCACGCTGCCCGCGGCCATCATGCCCGTCGCGGTCGGCTCCGGCGTCGCCGCCGGTTACCACGAGTTCGTCGCATGGCGGGCCGTGCTCGCGCTGATCGTCGCGCTCGCGCTGCAGGTCGGAGTCAACTACGCCAACGACTACAGCGACGGCATCCGCGGCACCGACGAGCAGCGGGTCGGGCCAGTCAGGCTCGTCGGCTCCAGCCTTGCGACCCCGCGGCAGGTGCTCACCGCAGCGCTGGCCAGTTTCGTCATCGCCGGCCTGGCCGGCCTGGTACTGGCTGCGGTCGCCTCCTGGTGGCTGCTGCTGCTCGGGGCGGCGGCCATCGCCGCGGCCTGGTTCTACACCGGCGGCAGCCGGCCGTACGGCTACCGCGCGCTCGGCGAGGTCTCGGTGTTTGCCTTCTTCGGCGTCGGGGCGGTAGTCGGCACCGCCTACGTCGAGATGGACAGGCTGACGTGGCTCGCGGCGGTGGCCGCCATCCCTGTGGGCCTGCTCGCCTGCGCGCTGCTCGTGATCAACAACCTGCGTGACATCCCGACCGATAAACCGGCGGGCAAGCGCACGCTCGCTGTCGTACTCGGCGACGGGCGCACCAGAGTGCTATACGCGGCGTGCCTGTGCGTTCCCTTCGCCGTCGCGGTCGCCATGGCACCCGCGGCTCCCCTGACGCTAGTCACGCTGGCCGCAGTGCCGCTCGCGGCTGAGCCGGTCAGGCAGGTGCTGCGCGCGGCCGCGGGCCGCGGGCTGATCAGCGTGCTTGGCCAGACCGGCCGGCTTCAGCTGGCGTTCGGGCTATTGCTGACCGTGGGCCTGGCTTTCAGGCCCTGACTTCCCGGGCTGGTCAGCGTGGTCCGCGCCGTAGAAGGCATCCCTGATGTCGGACTCCACGAACTCGGGCAGGACAGGTCCGTAGTCAGTTGACGCCTGCTGCGGCACGCGGGCCGCGCGCGGCGCGAGGGCTGCGACCACCGCGCTTTCGTTCTCCTCCGCGCCGCCTGCGCCGAACGCGGAGCTGAGCATTCGCAGCGCACTCGTGAGCTCGCTCGGGATCATCCACACCGTGTTGCCCTGGCCCTGAGCAAGCTGCGGCAGTGTCTGCAAGTACTGGTAGGCGAGCAGCTTCGGGTCGGGGTTGCCGTCGTGGATGGACTTGAAGACGGTCGAGATCGCCTGAGCCTGGCCTTCGGCACGCAGGATCGCCGATTGCTTATCGCCTTCGGCCCGCAGGATCGTGCCTTTCTTGTCACCGTCGGCGGTGAGGATCTGCGACTGCTGCACACCTTCGGCGTGCAGGATGGCGGCCCGCTTCTCGCGCTCAGCCTTGAGCTGCTTCTCCATCGCGTCCTTGATCGACTGAGGCGGGTCAATGGAGCGGATCTCCACCCGCGTGACCCGGATCCCCCATTTGCCAGAGGCGTCGTCGAGCACGCCGCGGAGCAGCGTATTGATCTTGTCCCTGGAGGTCAGCGTCTGCTCCAGGTCCATGCTGCCGATGACGCTCCGCAGCATCGTCGCGGCCAGCTGCTCGATCGCCTGGATGTAGTTCACGATCTCGTAGTCGGCCGCCCGGGGGTCAGTGACCTGGAAGAACAGCACCGTGTCGATGGCGACCACGACGTTGTCCTCGGTGATCACGCGCTGGCCGGTAAACGACACCACCTGCTCGCGCAGGTCGATGATGTCCTTGACCCTGTCGATCATCGGGATGACCAGGTGGAGGCCGGGGACCAGCGTCTTGTGGAATTGGCCAAGGCGCTCCACGTTGCGCGCCCTCGCGGGCGGCACCAGCCAGATCGAGCGGCTCAGGAAAACGACCACCAGCACGACCACGACGATGGCCGCCACAAGCGCGGCCACGGCACCTGACGACATCTTTACTCCCTCTTGTGAACAAGGGCAGTGGCGCCCTTGATCTGCAGGACATCGACTGCGGAACCGGCCGGGATGACTGAGCTCTCGTCATAGGGCCTGGCCGACCACTCCTCGCCGCCGATCCTGATCCGCCCCGCGTGCGGCGAGACGTCAGCGAGGACGTAGCCGGTCTGGCCGACCAGGGCGGCCGTCCCGGTAGGAAAGGTCGTCCTGCGCTTGAGCCGCCGCAACGCCAGTGGCCTGATCAGCACGATCCCGGTCAGGGACACCGCCACGAAGACCGCGAGCTGAAGGAGCGGTGGGCCGCCGACGGTTTCGGTCAGGGCCGCCGCGAGCGCGCCGACGGCGACGAGTCCGAGCGCGAGCGTGGTCGTCAGCATCTCGGCTACTCCGAGCGCGGCGGCTGCGATCAACCAGATGACCAACAGAACCACGTGCTGCTCCGGTCAAGTCCATTCGAATCCTGTAATGATCACCATAATCCCGCCAGGTGCCGGTTGGCACATTTAGTTCCCGCACTCATTTTCCTGACCTTCACACCACGCGGCATAACGGGCACGATGGGGGTGCATCAGCCTGCGAAGGGATCGGTCATGTCCTCCGAAGTCATGCTGTCCTACAGCCACGGCGCGTCCGGCAGCGCGCTGCTCGGCGAGACGATCGGCGCGAATCTGCGGCGGATCGCCGCCGCGCATCCGCGGGCCGAGGTGCTCGTTGACGCGCCGACGGGCAGGCGCTGGACGTATGCGGCCTTCGATGCCGAGACCGATACCCTCGCCCGCGGGCTGATCACGGCCGGCCTGCGGGCCGGCGACCGGGTCGGCATCTGGGCGCCCAACTGCGCCGAATGGGTGCTGTTGCAGTACGCCACCGCAAAGGCCGGAGTCATTCTCGTCAATATCAACCCGGCCTACCGCAGCCACGAGCTCCGCTTCGCGCTGCGCCAATCCGGCGTGCGGGTGCTGGTCAGCGCCCAGCGCTTCAAGACGAGCGATTACCGGGCCATGGTCGGCGAGGTCGGGCCTGACTTGCCCGACCTCGAGGACGTGATCTACCTCGGGACGCCTCAGTGGGATGCGCTGCTGCTGGCGGGCCGTTCCGGCGCTGACGCTGCGGGAAGCGATCCGCTAGCCGCGCGGGAGGCGATCCTGTCGTTCGATGACCCGATCAACATCCAGTACACGAGCGGCACGACCGGATTCCCCAAAGGCGCGACCCTGTCGCACCACAACATCCTTAACAACGCGTTCTTCATCGGGGAGGGCTGCCGTTACACGCCGGCGGACCGGGTCTGCATCCCTGTGCCGTTCTACCACTGCTTCGGCATGGTGCTCGGCAACCTAGCCTGCACCACGCATGGTTCAGCCATCGTGATCCCGGCTGCCGGCTTCGATCCGGCGGAGACGCTCCGCACGGTCCAGGCGGAGCGTTGTACGTCGCTGTATGGCGTGCCGACCATGTTCATCGCCGAGCTGGCACTAGCCGAGTTCGGGAGCTATGACCTCTCGACGCTCAGGACCGGCATCATGGCCGGGTCGCCGTGCCCGGTGGAGGTCATGAAGCGGGTCGTGAGCGAGATGCACATGACCGAGGTCACGATCTGCTACGGGATGACCGAGACGTCGCCCGTGTCGACCCAGACGACGGCCGACGACGACATGGACCGCCGGGTGTCGACCGTGGGGCGGGTTCACCCGCACGTGGAAATCAAGATCATCGATCCGGAGACCGGCCGGGTGCTGCCCAGGAACACGCCTGGTGAGCTGTGCACCCGCGGGTACTCGGTGATGCTCGGATACTGGGACGAGCCGGCGAAGACGGCCGAGGCGATCGACGCGGCCCGCTGGATGCACACCGGCGACCTGGCCGTGATGGACGAGGCTGATTACCTCAATATCGTGGGCCGGATCAAGGACATGGTTATCAGGGGCGGGGAAAACATTTACCCACGCGAAGTCGAAGAATTCCTCTACGCGCACCCGGCCATTGAAGACGTTCAGGTTATCGGTGTCCCCGACCTGAAGTACGGCGAGGAATTGTGCGCCTGGATCCGGCTGCGCCCAGGCCAGGAGCTAGACGCTGACCAGGTCAGGGAGTACTGCCAGGGCAAGATCGCGCACTACAAGATCCCGCGCTACATCCGGTTCACCACCGATTTCCCGATGACGGTCACGGGCAAGGTACAGAAGTTCAAAATGCGCGAGACATCGATCACCGAACTTGGCCTCGAAGTGGCCAGCGAGGCCCAGACCGCCTAGATTCTCGTTTCGTTCAAGCACCATTCGGGCAGAGTGAGTACGTCGCGTGAGCTAGTTCAATACGCTCCGTAACCATACTCGCGCACCCGGGGTCGCCACTAAGGCACCAAGCACCGGCGCAGCCGATGGGCCATCCCGTGATGGCCGATGTCGGCTCGCCAGGTCGCTCCGTCATCTGACCTAGCTGACGGCCGTCCTGGCAGCGGCGTGCACCGGCGGCCCCGGCGATCCCGCTGCACTGAGCGGCTCGCGGCCGCACGCCGGGGAGCGGCTGACGCTCAGCGCCCCCTGGACTGCCTATCAGTTGCCGCAGCCGGTGTCCGGCCAGGCAGCGGTGGCCAGCAACGGTCAGATCGTCATGGCCGACGGGGAATCGGGCGGCAGGCCGCTGCGTTCGGTGACGCGCCTGACACCATGCACCGGACAGGTGCAGCCGGCGAGCGCTCTCCCGACGCCGGAAACCGATGCCGCCGCCTCGTTCGTTCACGGCAGGCTGACCGTGTTCGGCGGGACCAACCGGCGGAGCATCACGACCGTACAGACGCCAGGACAACGCGGCCAGACGGCCAGGCTGGCCCGGCTGCCGCAAGCGCCCCGACAATGGGCCAGCCGTAATCCCCGTGGCTAGCGCGCGCGTGCGGACCCGGCCGCGCCGGCCGCGACACGGGCAGGGCCTGGACGCACCTCCAGCCGGTCGAGCAGGTCAGCGGTCGCGCGGGAGACAGCGTCAACGGCAGCGTTAAATGCTTCGGCATTATGCGCGGCGGGGGCCCGGAAGCCGCTGATCTTGCGCACATACTGCAGGGCAGCGGCCCGCACGTCCTCGTTGGTCACCTGCTCTGTGTAGGGCTCGCGCAGGGTCTTGATACTTCGGCACATGCACCCAACCTAGCTCCAACCTCGCGGTCCTGCCGACTCGGCTTGCACCCGGCTGGCCTTGATGATCACGAAGTTTGGGCGCATAGAACAACCAACACCGCGTGATCATCCGCGGAGCAGGCCGGACCATCGCCAGGAACTGGCACCATGGATAGATCATGATGCTAACCGACCTGGTGCCGGAGTCTGCCGACCCCGATGCGCTGTACGCCGCCTTCAGCGAATGGGCCGATAGCCAGGGACTCACCCTGTATCCGCACCAGGACGAGGCACTGATAGAGATCGTGTCCGGCGCGAATGTCATCCTTTCCACGCCGACCGGGTCGGGCAAGAGCCTGGTCGCCACCGCGGGGCACTTCGCCGGCCTGGCGGCCGGCGACAGGAGCTTCTACACCGCGCCCATCAAGGCGCTGGTATCGGAGAAATTCTTCACGCTCTGCGACATCTTCGGCCCGGTCAACGTCGGAATGATGACCGGCGACGGCAGCGTCAACGCAGCGGCTCCGATTATCTGCTGCACGGCCGAGGTGCTCGCCAACATCGCGCTGCGGGACGGCGCGGAGGCCGATGCCGACCTGGTGATCATGGACGAGTTCCATTACTACGCAGACCCCGACCGCGGCTGGGCCTGGCAGGTGCCGCTGATCGAGCTTCCGCGGGCCCAGTTCCTGCTGATGTCCGCCACTCTTGGCGACGTAACCAGGTTCGAGCAGGACCTGACTCGCCGCACCGGCCGGCCCACGGCGGTCGTCAAGTCCGCCGAGCGCCCGGTGCCGCTGACCTTCAGGTTCGTCCTCGAGCCGCTGCACGAGACGATCGAGGAGCTGCTCGCCACCAGGCAGGCCCCGATCTACGTCGTGCACTTCACCCAGGCCGCCGCGATCGAGCAGGCGCAGGCGCTGATGAGCGTCAATGTCTGCAGCCGGGCCGAGAAGGACGCGATCGCCGAGCTGATCGGCCGCTTCAGGTTCAGCGCGGGATTCGGCAAGACCCTGTCCAGGCTGGTCAGGCACGGCATCGGCGTGCATCACGCGGGCATGCTCCCGCGTTACCGCCGCCTGGTCGAGACTCTGGCCCAGGCCGGGCTGCTCAAGGTGATCTGCGGGACCGACACCCTCGGCGTCGGCATCAACGTGCCGATCCGCACGGTGCTCATGACCTCACTGAGCAAGTACGACGGCAGCGTCACCCGCCTGCTCCAGGCCAGGGAGTTCCACCAGATCGCTGGCCGGGCGGGGCGCGCCGGCTTCGACGAGGCCGGCTGCGTCGTGGTCCAGGCGCCCGAGCACGTCATCGCGAACGAGCGGGCGCTCGCGAAGGCGGGCGACGACCCGAAGAAGCGCCGCAAGGTGGTCCGCAAGAAGCCGCCGCCCGGCATGGTCTCCTGGGGGCGGCCGACCTTCGACCGGCTGGTCGCCGCCGAGCCCGAGCCGCTGAAGTCGAGTTTCGGCGTCAGCCACGCCATGCTGCTCAACGTGATCAGCCGCCCGGGCGACTGCTTCGCTTCCATGCGGCACCTGCTGACCGACAACCACGAGGACCGCCCGGCGCAGCGCAGGCATATCCACCGCGCGATCGGAATCTACCGGACGCTGCTGGCCGGCGGGGTCGTGGAGAAGCTGACCGAGCCTGACGAACAGGGCCGCATGGCCAGGCTCACCGTCGATTTGCAGGCAGATTTCGCGCTTAACCAACCGCTCTCGCCACTCGCCCTTGCCGCCATCGAGTTGCTCGATGCGAGTTCGCCCGATTACCCGCTCGACGTGCTCTCGGTGATCGAGTCGACGCTCGACAATCCCAGGCCGGTCCTAGCGGCGCAGCTGTTCAGGGCGCGGGGCGAGAGGGTCGCCGAGATGAAGGCTGAGGGGCTGGACTACGAGACCAGGACGGAGCTGCTGGAGGAGGTCAGCTACGCCCGGCCGCTGGCTGACCTGCTGGAGTCCGCGTACCAGATCTACGCCCGCGGCCACCCTTGGGTGGCCGACTACGAGCTCGCGCCCAAATCGGTCGCCAGGGACATGTACGAGCGGGCGATGACGTTCTCCGAGTACATCGCCTGGTGCGGCCTGGCCAGGTCGGAGGGCCTACTGCTGCGCTACCTGGCCGACGCTTATAAGGCGCTGCGCCAGACCGTGCCTGACGAGGCCAAGACCGACGAGCTCGCCGACCTGATCGAGTGGCTCGGCGAAATGGTCAGGCAGGTCGACTCGAGCCTGCTCGATGAGTGGGAGCGGCTCGCGAACCCGGATGCGGCCGAGGCGGTGGCGGCCAGCCAGCTGGATGAGCGGCCTCCGGCAGTGACCGGCAACGTGCGGGCGTTCCGCGTCCTGGTCCGCAACGCCCTCTTCCGCCGGGTCGAGCTGGCGGCGCTGCGCCGGTGGGACGAGCTAGGCGAGCTTGACCAGGAGGCGGGGTGGGACGCTGACGCGTGGGCCGATGCCCTGGAGCCGTACTTCACCGAGCACGAGGACATCGGCACCGGCTCGGACGCCCGTGGGCCCGCGATGCTGATCATCGACGACACCGACTCAGGCGTCTGGCGGGTGCGGCAGATCTTCGACGATCCGGCCCGAGACCACGACTGGGGCTTCTCCGCCGAGGTTGATCTGGCCGGATCAGACGAAGCGGGCGAAGCCGTCATCTGGATCACCGCCGTCGGCCAGCTCTAGGCGAAGCGAGCGCCGACTTCGTTGGACGGTACGATCCGGACTCCGAGCGGGAGCAGTGAGATCGGGATTAGCTTGAAGTTCGCCAGGCCAAGCGGGATGCCGATGATCGTGAGGCACAGGGCGATGCCCGTGACCAGGTGCATCAGGGCGAGTTCCCAGCCGAACAGGATGATCCAGATGATGTTGCCAATCAGCGAACCGATCCCTGCGTCGCGGCGCGGCACGGTGGTGCGACCGAACGGCCAGAGCACATAGTTCGCAATCCGGAACGACGCGATTCCGAACGGGATCGTGACGATCAGGATGCACGCCAATATGCCGACCAGCACGTAGGCGATCGCCATCCAGAAACCGGCCAGCACCAGCCAGATTACGTTCAGGAACACTCGCACGCTCTTCCCCCCTCACGTGCGGGCGGCTGCCGGACAGGCCATGCTCAGGCCAGGCCGAGCAGGCCCTCCAGGCCGACGGTCAGGCCGGGGGACAGCGACGCGATCCCCCGCACGGCCATGAGCACACCCGGCATGAACGATGCCCGGTCAAGCGAGTCGTGCCTGATCGTCAGCGTCTCCCCGTGACCCCCGAGCAGTACCTCCTGGTGCGCCACCAGGCCAGCCATCCGCACTGAATGCACATGTACCCCGTTGACGACGGCGCCACGCGCGCCTTCTAGCTGCATCGCTGTGGCGTCAGGCGCGGGGCCGGTTCCGGCTGCCGACCGCGCGGCCGCGATCATCGCGGCGGTCCTGGCCGCGGTTCCCGATGGCGCGTCGACCTTGCCGGCGTGATGCAACTCGACGATCTCGGCTGACTCGAAGAACCGGGCCGCCTGCTCGGCGAACTTCATCATGAGCACGGCACCGACCGAGAAATTGGGCACAACAAGGACCCTCGGCTGGGCCGCCGCCGCCCGCGGGGTCTGCCGGGTGGAGTTATCAAGGAGATCGTTCGCCTCGGCGAGCCTGGCCCCGTCGAACCCGGACGTCCCGATGACCACGTTCAGGCCGGACCGCACGCACCACCGCAGGTTGTCCATCACGACCCCTGGACTGGTGAAATCGACCACCACGTCGCAGCCACGCAGGTCATCGCGCGAGTCGCCCACGTCGACCTCGGCCACCAGCTCGAGATCGCGGGCCCGACGCACGGTCTCGCTGACCAGCGACCCCATCCGCCCCTTGGCTCCGAGCACTCCGACCTTGATCACGGCAGCCCTCCTGCTCAGGCGGCGACCGCCGCCGCGAACGAGTCCGCATCGTCGTAAGGACCAACGACAGCAAGCGCCTTGGGCCCTGCCAAGACCGCGACAGCAACCTCGCGCACGTCCTCGAGCGTCACCGCCTCGATCCTGGCCAGGATCTCGTCGACGGGCTCGAGCCTGGGATACACGAGCTCGGATTTGCCAAGCCTGGTCATCCGGGAGGCCGGGTCCTCAAGGCCGAGTACGATCGAGCCGCGCAACTGGCCTTTGCCCCGGTCGAGTTCCTCTTTGGTCAGGCCGCCGTCGCAAACCTTCGCGATCTCGTCCACGCAGATGGCGAGTACCTCGTCTGCCTTGGCTGGCAGGCAGCCCGCGTAGATCCCCCACATGCCGATGTCGGCGTGCTGGGCGTTGAAGCTGTAGACCGAGTAAGCCAGCCCGCGCTTCTCCCTGATCTCCTGGAACAGCCGCGACGACATGCCGCCGCCGAGCGCCGCGTTCAGCACGCCGAGCGAGAATCGCCGGTCGTCGGTCCTGGCCAGGGCCGCGCAACCGAGGACCAGGTTCGCCTGCTCGATCGGCCGCGAGATGAGCCGCACGCCCGTTCCCGACCCAACCTCAGGCCCGGCCCTGCCAGGCAGCCTGGGCGCTACCGGCACGGCCCGGTCGTCGATGGCTGACGCGAAACACCGGCTGGTGAGCTCGACCACCTCGTCATGATCGAGCCGCCCGGCGGCCGCCACGACCAGGTTCTCGGGCCGGTACCTGGCAACATAATGCTCGGCGATCTGGCTCCTGCTGATCGCGTTGATCGAGTCGGCTGTGCCCAGGATCGGGCGGCCAAGCGGGGTGTCTCCGAACAGCTGCCAGCCGAACGCCTCGTGGACCGTGTCGGACGGGTCGTCGTCGGTCATGGCGATCTCTTCGAGAATCACCGCCCGCTCCGCCTCGACCTCGTTCGGCTCGAGCAGGGATCCGGTCACCATGTCGGCGAGCACGTCGATCGCCAGCGGCAGGTCGGCATCCAGCACGCGCGCGTAGTAGCAGGTGTACTCCTTCGCGGTGAACGCATTCAGTTCCCCGCCGACGGCGTCGATGGCAGCCGAGATGTCGAGCGCCGACCGCTTGGCCGTGCCCTTGAACAGCAGGTGCTCCAGGTAGTGCGTCGCGCCCGCATGGGTAATGTCCTCGTCCCGCGAGCCGACGCCAGCCCAGATCCCGAACGAGGCGGACCTGACGGCTGGCAGCGACTCGGTAATGACCCGCAGGCCGCCGGCGAGCACCGTGCGGCGGATGGTGCTCTCGCCGTCTGGCAGCCGCTCGGTCCCCTCGCTGCGCAGCCGGTCAGCGGTCATGAATTGCCGGATTCGCGGTCGCGGTGCCTGGTGCGGTAATGCTCTCCGGAGCTGCGCTCACCACGTCCGCGTTCGCCCCTCTCACCCCGGTCCCTGCTCCGCCCGCCACGGTCGCCACGATCATTGCCCCGGTCACCGCCCCGGTCGCGGTCGCCCCGGTCACCGCCCCGGTCGCGGTCGCCGCCGCCGAGATCCTCGCCGGCCGCCTCGCGCTCGACGACTTCCACCGGTACGAGCGACAGCTTGCCGCGGTCGTCGACCTCGCGGATCTCAACCTGGAGCTTGTCGCCGACCTTGATCACGTCATCGACGTTCTCGATCCGCATGCCACCGTGCAGCTTGCGGATCTGGGTGATGTGCAGTAGCCCGTCCTTGCCGGGCAGCAGCGAGATGAAGGCGCCGAACGTGGTGGTCTTCACCACCGTCCCGAGGAACCGCTCGCCGACCTCAGGAATGTGCGGGTTGGCGATCGCATTGATCGCCGACCTCGCCGCCTCGGCCGACGTTCCGTCGGTAGCACCGATATAGATGGTGCCATCGTCCTCGATGGTGATCTCAGCGCCCGTGTCCTCCTGAATCGAATTGATCATCTTGCCCTTCGGGCCGATGACCTCGCCGATCTTGTCCACCGGGACCTTGACGGTGATGATCCGCGGCGCGTTCGCGCTCATGTCGGCCGGAGCACTGATGGCCTCGCGCATGACGTCGAGAATGGTCAGCCTGGCGTCGCGGGCCTGCGTCAGCGCTGCTGCGAGCACCGACGCCGGGATGCCGTCGAGCTTGGTGTCGAGCTGCAGGGCAGTGATCATTTCCTTGGTGCCGGCGACCTTGAAGTCCATGTCGCCGAACGCGTCCTCGGCGCCGAGGATGTCGGTCAGGGTCACGTAACTGCCACCCTCGTGGATGAGGCCCATCGCGATCCCAGCCACCATGTCCTTCAGCGGGACTCCCGCGTCGAGCAGCGACATCGTGGACGCGCAGACCGAGCCCATCGACGTCGAGCCGTTCGATCCGATCGCCTCAGAGACCTGCCTGATGGCGTAGGGGAATTCCTCACGGGTCGGCAGGACGGGAACCAGGGCGCGCTCGGCCAGTGCGCCATGCCCGATCTCGCGCCGCTTCGGCGAACCGACCCGGCCGGTCTCGCCGGTGGAGTACGGCGGCATGTTGTAGTTGTGCATGTAGCGCTTGGTCCGCTCAGGGTTGAGCGTGTCGATCATCTGCTCCATCCTGAGCATGTTCAGCGTGGTCACGCCGAGCACCTGGGTCTCGCCGCGCTCGAACAGGGCCGAGCCGTGCACCCGAGGGACGACGCCAGCCTCGGCGGAAAGCTGCCGGATGTCGGCGAGCCCGCGCCCGTCGATCCGCACGCCGTCCCTGACGATCCGCTCCCTGACCAGTTTCTTGGTCAGGGCCCTGAACGCCGCGCTGATCTCGTTCTCCCGGCCCTCGAACTTCGCCCCGACCCGCTCGGTAACGGTGGCCTGGATCCGGTCGGTCTCGGTACCGCGCTCCTGCTTGCCGGGGATCGTGAGCGCGGCGGCAAGCTCGCCCGTGGCCTCGGCGGCGACGGCCTCGTAGATATCGGGCTGGTAGTCGGCGAAGGTCGAGAACGCGGCAGTCTCCTTGGCCGCGGCGGCCGCGACCTGCTGCTGAGCGTCGCACACTGCCTTGATGAATGGCTTGGCTGCCTCGAGACCCTGAGCGACGATGTCCTCAGTCGGGCGGATGGCGCCGCTCTCCTGGTCGGAAAGCAGCCGCAGCGTGCTCGGCGTGGACTCGGCCTCCACCATCATGATCGCCACGTCGCCGTCCTCAAGCACCCGGCCGGCGACGACCATGTCGAAGGTGGCCTCACCGAGCTGCGAGTGTGTCGGGAAGGCCACCCACTGGCCCCTGATCAGCGCGACTCTGGTGCCGCCGATTGGGCCAGCGAAAGGCATGCCAGCCAGCTGGGTGGACAGGGAGGCCGCGTTGATGGCGACCACATCGTAGAGATGCTCGGGATTTAGCGCCATGATCGTCTCGACGATCTGCACCTCGTTGCGCAGGCCCTTGACGAAGGACGGCCGCAGCGGCCGGTCGATCAGGCGGCAGGTGAGGATCGCATCCTCGGACGGCCTGCCCTCACGACGGAAAAACGAGCCGGGAATCCGGCCCGCCGCGTACATTCGCTCTTCCACATCCACAGTGAGCGGGAAGAAGTCCAGGTTCTCTCTGGGATGCTTGGACACCGTGGTGGCAGATAGCACCATGGTCTCGTCGTCGAGGAAGACGACGGCTGAGCCTGATGCTTGCTTGGCCAGGCGGCCGGTCTCGAATCTGATCCTGTGGACGCCGAACTGGCCGTTGTCGATCACGGCTTCGGCGGTGTGCACACCCTCCATGGGGTGAGACCTCCTTGAATGAGGTCCCGCGTCTGCCCGCCGCCAGTGGGGCGTCGTCGGCATCCAGTCTGCTGGACGGAAGCTGCCGACCGGTCTTCGATCGAAGCCCTCGGATGTGCCGGGCCGTGCGGCTCGCGCACGTCCGGCCTATCCGAGAACCACTACCGAGGACCGGCCTCAGGCACGCTCAGCGCTCCCGGCCGGGGCCGCGGGACGTTTCGGGTTGTACCTCGTGCGTCTGGTTAGTGTCTTATTTAGTTGACAACGGGCTCATGAGCACCCTGGTCCTGACCACCAATGTAGCGCCAGCGGCCGGCGCAGAGCGATTCGTGCCGCCCGAGCGTGTCCGATCAGCTAGCGGCGGAGCCCCAGCTTCTCGATCAGCGCGCGGTAGCGGCTGATGTCCTCACGGGACAGATACTGCAGCAGTCGCCGGCGGCGGCCGACGAGCAGCAGCAGCCCGTGGCGGCTGTGATGGTCGTGCTTGTGCACCTTCAGGTGCTCGGTCAGATCATTGATCCGCCTGCTCAGCAGCGCGATCTGGACCTCCGGCGAGCCGGTGTCACCCTCACTAGTCGCGTGCGCGGCGATGATCTCCTTCTTTACTTCGGTCTCGAGCGGCACAGTGTTCCCTCGTAGTAGTTGGTCGTCAGCTGGCCCGCTGCGGCGGCCTGCGCGGGTACGCTTGGTCCACGCCGCGGCGGGAAAGGTGCGGGCGGAACTGCCCGCCGCCTTGGTCGGCAAGCCGCATGAGGGCGCAGCAAGCCTGGCCAGATACTTCGGCCGTGAGCTACGGTATCACGTCGAAGCGGCCCGTCGCGCCTCGCACTTCGGCCCGCCCTGCTGCGCCGCCTCGCCGAGCCGGCTCGCGCACCTGCGCGCATCTCCGGCCCACAGGATGCTGGCCGACGGGGATGAGGCGGCTTACCGGCGGGTGATCTCGCGGGCGGCCGCGACGTCCGTGTGCATCTGGTCGACGAGTTCGCCAGCCGAAGCGAACTTGATCTGGCCGCGGATTCGGTCCGCGAACTCGATGGCCACATGCACCCCGTACAGATCCAGATCGTCCCGGTCCAGGGCGTAAGCCTCAACCGTCCGGTCCGCCCCTTCGAAGGTTGGGTTGGTGCCGACGGAGATCGCGGCTGGCCAGCGTTCCTGTTCGGTGCCGTCCGTGTCCAGACTGGCCAGCCAGCCCGCGTAGACACCGTCGGCCGGTATCGCCGTGTGCGGCGGCGGCTCGGCGTTGGCCGTGGGAAAGCCGAGCGCCTTGCCGCGCTGCTGACCGCGCACGACGACACCCTCGACCCGGTGCGGCCGCCCGAGGTCAAGCGCGGCGAGGGCGACGTCCCCGGCAGCCAGCAAGTCCCTGATCCGGCTCGATGAGACCGTGACGCCATGATCGGTAAGGAGCGGGACGCCCTCGGCGGTGAAATCGTACTTCTCGCCTAGTTCGCCGAGCAGCGCGACGTTACCAGCAGCCTTGTGCCCGAACCTGAAGTTCTCCCCTATCACAACCGCGGCCGCATGCAGCCCGTCGACCAGGACAGACTTTACGAAGTCCTCGGCGGGTACCTGCGAGAACTCGTAGCTGAACGGCAGCACGCAGACGGCGTCTGCCCCCAGCCTGCCGAGCAATTCGGCCCGGTACGCAGGGGTACACAGCAGCGGCGGATGCGAGCCTGGCCGGATGACCTCGTCAGGATGGGGATCGAAGGTGACGACCACGAGCGGCAGCCGGAGTTCGGCGCCGATCTGCTTCGCGCGAGCCACAATCCGCCGGTGACCGCGGTGCACGCCGTCGAATACGCCGATGGTGACGACAGACCTGCCCCAGTTCGCTGGGACGTCTTGCAGACCCTGCCAGCGATGCACCGTCAACGTCCTTTCCGCCTGCGCTTGGCCTACCAGCGTAGTGAGTCAGCGACCCCGGACCTACAGGGCACCAGGCCAGCCCGCCGTGCCGCCGGCCTCCGCCGCAAGTCCAGCACCGGCGCGGGCCGAGCCGCGCACCGGACCTCCTGCCAAGCCGGGTCGATCCCGGGATCGATCCGGTTCTGCCGGATGGATCCCGGGATCCATCCGGTCTGGGCAGGTGGATCCACTGCATCTGGCTGAGACCGGTTGCCGGCGGCCTCAGGGTACGAATACCGCCAAGGGTCGCATTTCGCCGCCGTGTTGCACGAGCAGCGCGGTCAGGCTGCCGTCGGGCCCGAACGCGGCGATCGGCGCGTCGGCCGCCCCGACGCCAGCCTCCGCTGCTGGCAGCCTGACACCGTGCGACACGAGGCGAGCCTGCTCGGCGGTCAGCCGCAGGTGCCCGAAGGCCGCCGCGGCGGCCTGCGCCAGAGGGATGAACTCGAACTTGCCGGCGAGCTCATCGAGCGTTCTGGCATCTTCGACCCGGTAAGGACCGACCCTCGTGCGGCGGAGCGCGGTCAGATGACCGCCGGTGCCCAGAGCCTGGCCAAGGTCGCGGGCGATGGCCCTGATGTACGTGCCGGTTGAGCAGCTCACCGCGACGTCGATATCAACCATGCCGTCGCCGGCGGGGCGACGCTCCAGCAGGTCAAGTCGGGTGATGGTCACCGGCCTTGCGACCAGCTCGGGGGTCGCGCCAGACCTGGTCAGCCGGTAGGCGCGCTGGCCATCCACCTTGATCGCGCTGATCCGCGGCGGTACCTGGCTGATCCGGCCCACGAACGTGCCGAGCGCCGAGCGCAGCGTCTGCTCCGTGATCGCTGCCGCATCTTCGGCCGCGCCGTCGGCTGGCGGCAGAACCTCGCCGTCGGCGTCGTCAGTGACCGTTGACTGGCCGAGCCTGATCGTGCCCGCGTACTCCTTGTCCGTCAGCGCCAGGTGCCCGAGCAGCCTGGTGGCCTTCTCGACCCCGATCACCAGGACACCAGTGGCCATCGGATCGAGAGTGCCCGCGTGGCCGACCCGCCGGGTTCCGGTCAGCCGCCTGATCCGCGCCACCACGTCGTGCGAGGTCATCCCGCCCGATTTGTCAACGATGACCAATCCCGACTCGATCATTAAGCCCCCGCCTTGTCCGATCCGCGGGAGCGGCCCTGTGGCTGTCCCCCGCGGTCCGCGCGACCGCTGCCGGCCGGCCTCACGGCCCCTCGTCCTCCGCCTCGTCGTTGCTCCGGTAGGGATCAGGGTCTCCCGCGTGCACGGCGCCGGCCCGGACCGCGGCCAGCCGAGCATCGGCCTCCCGAGCCTTGACCACGAGATCCTCGATGGACCTGGCACCCTCGGGCAGCATGTCCTGCTCGAAGGTGATGGACGGGGTGTGCTTGACGCCGGTCTGCCTACCGACCTCGGAGCGGATCACGCCGGTCGCGCTGGCCAGCGCAGCCGCCGTCGCCGCCTGCTCCTCGGCCGACCCGTACACCGTATAGAACACTGTCGCGTCGCGCAGGTCACCGGTCACGCGGGTGTCGGTGACCGTAACGAAGCCGAGCCGCGGGTCCTTGATTCTCCGCTCGAGCATTTCGGCGACGATCTGAGTGATGCGCTCGCCTAGCCGTCGCGCCCTCGCCGGATCCATCGGTGCTCACTCCCCTTCGTCATTGAACAGCCGCTGCCTGGCAGACAACAGCTCGATGCCGGGCCGGGCAGCGACGAACCGCTCGCATGCCTCGAGAACCTGAACCGCGTGCGACGCCGTCGAGGTCACCACGGCGACGCCGATCTCGGTTCTGCGGTGCAGGTCCAAGTGCCCGGTCTCGGCGATCGCGAGGCCAGGGAACTTCCTGTGTACCTCGGCGATCAGCGGCTTGATCTCTGAGCGCTTCTGCTTCAGCGATCTGACGTCGCCGAGCAGCACGTCCAGGGTTAGCGCGCCTACGTACACACCAGTGCCCTTCCCTCACGGCATGCGCCAATGCGGCAGGAGCCTCGGCGGAGCCCCCGGACCCGGCCTGGCCGGGCCGGGGCCCGCCTGGACTGGCCGGTCCCTCAGCCTCGCGGCTTCTCCCGCATCTCGAAGGTCTCGATGACATCGCCGATCTTGACGTCGTTGTAGCCGATCCCGATCCCGCACTCGAAGCCCTCGCGGACCTCGGTCGCGTCGTCCTTGAACCGGCGCAACGACTCGATGGACAGGCTGTCGGACACCACGACGCCGTCCCTGACCAGGCGCGCCCTGGAGTTCCTCGTGATCGTCCCTGAGCGGACGATGCACCCGGCCACGTTGCCGATCCGCGGCACCCTGAACACCTCGCGGACCTCGGCGGTGCCGAGCTGAGCCTCCTCGAACTCCGGCTTCAGCATGCCCTTGAGCGCGGCCTCGATCTCCTCGATCGCCTGGTAGATGATCGAGTAGTACCTGATGTCCACGCCCTCGCGCTGGGCAAGCTCGCCCGCACGGCCGGCCGGCCGCACGTTGAAGCCGATGATGACGGCATCCGACGCGATCGCCAGGTTGACGTCGTCCTGGGTGATGGCGCCGACGCCACGGCCGATGACCCGCAGCACGACGTCCTCGCCCACGTCTATCTTGAGCAGCGCGTCTTCCAGCGCCTCGACCGAGCCTGATACGTCACCCTTGATGATGAGCAGCAGTTCCTCCCGCGCTCCTGACTTGAGCGCCGACTCGAGATCTTCAAGCGTGACCCGCGGCCGCCGCTGGGCGAACTGGGCCGTCCGCTCCCTTGCCTCGCGCCGCTCGGCGATCTGCCTGGCTACGCGGTCGTCGGAGACGGTGAGGAAGCTGTCGCCGGCGTCGGGCACGGCCGTCAGGCCGAGCACCTGGACCGGGCAGGACGGTGGCGCCTGCATCACCTGGTCGCCGCTGTCGTCCAGCATCGCCCTGACCCGGCCGTGAGCCTCGCCGCAAACGATTGACTCGCCAACCTTAAGCGTGCCGCGCTGCACGAGAACGGTCGCAACCGGGCCGCGGCCCTTGTCGAGGTGCGCTTCGATCGCGACGCCCTGAGCGGGCTGATGCGGGTTGGCGCGCAGGTCGAGTTCCGCGTCAGCGGTCAGCACGACCGCCTCGAGCAGTTCCTTGATGCCCGTGCCGTTCCGCGCGGACACGTCGACGAAGAGCGACTGACCGCCGAATTCCTCGGCGACCAGGCCGTACTCGGTGAGTTGGGCGCGCACCCTAGCCGGGTCGGCGCCCTCCTTGTCGACCTTGTTGACCGCTACCACGATCGGCACGCCGGCCGCCTGAGCGTGGTTCAGCGCCTCCGTGGTCTGCGGCTTCACGCCGTCATCGGCCGCCACGACCAGGATCACCAGGTCCGTGGTCTCCGCGCCGCGTGCTCGCATCGCGGTGAACGCCTCGTGACCTGGCGTGTCGATGAACGTGATCGTCCGCTGCTGCCCGTCCACTTCGGTGGTCACCTGGTACGCGCCGATGTGCTGGGTGATCCCGCCCGCCTCGTGCGCGACGACATTTGTATGCCTGATCGCGTCGAGCAGCTTGGTCTTGCCGTGGTCGACGTGACCCATCACGGTCACCACCGGCGGCCTGGGCGCCAGGTCAGACTCGTCGCCCTCGTCCTCGCCGAACTCGATATCGAATGTCTCGAGCAGCTCGCGGTCCTCTTCCTCGGGGGAGACGACCTGGACGTTGAAGTTGAGCTCGGCGCCGAGCAGCTGCAGGGTCTCGTCGTTGACCGACTGCGTGGCCGTGACCATCTCGCCGAGGTGAAACAGCACCTGGACCAGCGACGCTGGGTTGACCCCGATCTTGTCGGCGAAGTCGCTCAGCGAGGCGCCCCTGGACAGCCTGATGACCTGGCCGTTGCCGCGCGGGATCGAGACGCCGCCAATAGATGGCGCCTGCATGTTGTCGAACTCCTGGCGCCGCTGCTTCTTCGACTTCCTGCCGCGCGATGGCCGTCCGCCCGGGCGGCCGAACGCGCCCTGGGTGCCGCTCCTGCCGCGGCCGCCGCCACCAGGCCGCGCGGGCCCGACACCGGTGCGCGGCGCTCCGCCGCCTGGACCGCCGCGGCCGGCTCCCGGGCCGCCGCGGCCCGGCCTGGTACCGACTCCGGCACCGCCGGGGCCGCCGCCTGGACCGCCACGGCCGGCGAACGGCCTCGGCGGCATGCTGCTCGGACTCGGCCGCGGGCCGCCTGGCCGCTGACCGCCCGCCCGGCCGGTGTCACCGGGACCGCCAGGTCCCGGCCGGCCCATCGGGCGCGGGCCGGCCGGCCTCGGGCCGCCGGTCGGTCCAGGCGCTCCTGGCCGGCCTGCAGCCTGGCCAGGCGCGGCGCCCGGGTGCGCGGACGTTCCAGCCGAGCCCGGCTGACCGGGCCGCGGCGCACGCGGCGCCGACCCCATCCCCGACGCCGTCGGGCTGAACGGGTTGTTGCCGGGACGCGGACCTGGGCGCGGCGCTCCTGGACGCGGCGCTGCTGTTGCGCCGCCGCCTGCCTGCCCTGGCCTGGCTGGCCCGGGGACCGGCCTGGCCTGCCCGCTCCCGGCGGGCGAACCGCCTGGCCGCTGGTCTTGCTCGGGCTGGGAGAACGGCACCTGCGGCACGCCAGGCGCCGGCGGGCGCCCGCCGTCAGTGCGTGGTTCGGCTGCGCGCTCGTCGGGGCCGGCCGGCTGGACAGTGCCAGGCGGCGCGGCCGCGGCCGGGCGGGCCGGTGCAGCCTCCTGGGCAGCGGGCTGCGCCGCCGGGGCGGCGTCTGCCGCCGGGGCAGCCTCTGCCGCTGGCGCAGCTACATCGGCACGGCCGTTCGCCGCGCGGCGGCCGCCGTCGGCCGCTGCTTGCGCTGCGGATGCCTTGGCGGCCGCGGCCTGGCCGGCGAACGCCTCTTTAAGCCTGCGGACGACCGGCGCCTCGATCGTCGATGACGCGGAGCGAACAAATTCGCCCATTTCTTGGAGCTTGGCCATCACAGCCTTGCTCTCGACGCCGAACTCCTTCGCGAGTTCGTAAACCCGGACCTTCGCCACTACGCTCCCTCTACTCGGCCCGGATTCCCGGGCCAGTCAGCCGGTCCGGGGCAGCGCGTGCTCCGTCCGGCGTCAGTTCCTGCTGTTCATCGCCGCGTGCTCATCGAGCGCTCATCACAATCTCAGCCTGTCTTTCCGGCACATCCTGCTGCCGTCTGAATTCCTCGCCGCCATCGCGCACAAGGCCAGCCGGATCGCTGCCGCGGTCAGCGGCCGCGCCCCGGTCAGGTCTCGGCGAGATACCTGACGAGCCCGCCATCGGCGAGCGGTCCCGTCGCGCGCAGCGCTCTGGGAACCGCCCGGCGGCGCCTGGCTCGCTCCAAGCAGTCCCTGGTGGGGTGCAGGTACGCTCCCCGGCCAGGTCTGCGCGCCGAGGGGTCAGCGACAGCCTCGCCGTCGACCGCCACCACGCGAAGCAAGTCCGACTTGGCGGCACGCATCCCGCAACCGACGCATGTCCTGATCACTGATCCGGGCATAGTCGACCGCGAAGCCGCATAGCCGCCTGCGCCTAGCTTACAGGGCCGGCGCGTCGGCGGCACCAGGCACCTTGGCAGACCGCGGCGCGCCCCCACCGCCGGCCGCGCCAGCGGTTCCGCGGGTAGGTCCGCCGACTCCCCCTGCAGGCCTGCCGGCTCCCCCCGCACCGCCGGCTCTCCCGGCCCTCCCGGTGCCGCCCACTCCGCCGCCGGCACCGCCGGGCCGGTTGTCCCGCCCGCCCTCAGCGTCGGCCTGGGTGTCCGGCTGGATGTCGATCCGCCAGTTGGTCAGCCTGGCGGCAAGGCGCACGTTCTGGCCTTCCTTGCCGATAGCCAGGGACAGCTGGTAGTCGGGGACGATGACCTGCGCGATCCTGTTGGCCGCGTCGAGGACGCGCACCTGGGACACCCGGGCCGGGGACAGCGCATGCGCGACGAACTCGGCTGGGTCATCGGAGTAGTCGACGATGTCGATCTTCTCGCCGTGCAGCTCGGCCATCACGTTGCGGACCCTGCTGCCCATAGGGCCGATGCACGAGCCCTTCGCGTTGACGCCTGCCTCCCGCGCAATGACCGCGATCTTCGTCCGGTGACCTGCCTCGCGCGCGATCGCAGCGATCTCAACGGCCCCCGAGGCGATCTCGGGCACTTCAAGCGCGAACAGCTTGCGAACGAGATTTGGGTGGGTGCGCGACAAGGTGACCGACGGCCCCCTGAAACCCTTCCTGACGTGCAGGACGTAGCACTTCAGCCGCTCACCGTGCACGTACCGCTCGCCGGGCACCTGCTCGGTCGGCGGGAGGATCGCCTCGATCCTGCCGAGGTCAACCAGCACGGCCTTGGGGTCCTTGCCCTGCTGGATGACGCCGGCCACGATGTTGCCCTCCTGGCCGGCGAACTCACCGAAGGTGAGCTCGTCCTCAGCATCGCGCAGCCGCTGCAGGATCACCTGGCCTGCCGTAGTTGCGGCGATTCTTCCGAATCCAGCCGGCGTGTCGTCGTATTCCCGCAGCCGCATGCCGTTCTCGTCGGTCTCGGCTGCCCAGACCGTGACGTGCCCGGTGTTCCTGTTCACCTCGACCCTGGCGGTCGGCGCGGCGCCCTCGGACTTGTGGTAGGCGACAAGCAAGGCATCCTCGATGGCCTTGATGACGAGGTCCATCGAGATGTCCTTCTCGGCCTCCAGGCTGCGCAGGACCGTTACGTCAATGTCCATCGGGTCCCTCCTCGTCCGGACCTCCGGTGGGCTCACCGGAGTCGCTGGGCTCGCCGACGCCAGTCGCCTCGTCGAGGTCGTCCTCGTCGGGCAGGCGGCCGAACTCGACCTGCACCCGGCCTGGTCCGAGCTCGCTGTGGCGAACAGTGCGCTGCGCACCGTCGATCTCCAGCGTGACGCGCTCCTGATCCGCGTCGATCACTCGTGCCTCATGCTCGACGGGACGCACGGGCGCATCCTGCCGTGAATCGGTGTCCTGACCAGTCAGAGGCACGATGACCAGCCTGCCGATCGCGCGCCGCCAGTGCCTGGGCTGGGTCAGCGGCCGGTCAATCCCCGGCGAGGACACCTCCAGCGTGTACGGCGCGTCGCCCATCGCGTTCTTCGCGTCAAGCCGCGCCGAGACCTCCCGGCTCACCTCGGCGATGTCGTCCAGGCTGACTCCGCCGTCGGCGTCCACGATGATTCGCAGCACCCGGCGCCGCCCGGCGGTCGCGATCTTGACCGCCTCCAGGTCCATTTCCAAGGCGTGCAGCACGGGTTCGATCAGGGTTGCAACCCGCGCGGTGTCTGGGGTACCGGGCGCGCTGCCCCTATTACCTGGACCCGGCCGCCCGCCGTCACGGCTCGCCCGCCCGTCCCCTGGGCCACCGTCGCGGCCGGCCGAACTCTGGCCGCGCGCATCGCGCCATGTTCCAGCCCGGCCGCCGGCCCGCGCCTGCCTGGGCGTACCGCGACGGTTCTCGCGCATTACGCCTCCTCGCCGGCGACTTGGACCTGCTATCCGGGCTCTAGCCTAGCCGGGGACGCGGCCTGGCGGTCTGACCTGTTGCTCTTCGTCGGCAGACAACACAGCAGCGCGGCGGGATCGCGCGGCGGGATCGCGCGGCGGGATCGCGCGCCGGGACGCCGCGCGTGGCATGCTGGGTGCCGCACACAGATCGCCGGGCCGTGCCCGCCCGGCCCGCGCGCGAACTGGGGGGCGAGACAGGTGGTTGCCGAACCGACCCGGCGCCTAGTACTCGCGGCCGCAGCCGCGGGCTCGCTGACCCTCGCGGGCTGTACGGGCATCAGGGCGCTCGGGCCCGTGCCCAAGCCCGGTGCCGACGTCGTAGCGCTCGAGCGCGCGATCGCCGCCGAGGAGCTGATGGTCGCGCGGTACGCGTCTGTTCTGAGCCCGTTGACCGGGTTTGGCGTCACCGGCAAGCACTCCGCGAGCGCCGTCAAGCGCGCCATGGCGGTCGTCTCGGCGATTCATGCCGAGCATGAAGCACATCTGGCGCAACTGCGGTCGCGCCTCGTTCTCCCGGCCAGGCTCGCTACCTCCAGGCCGCGCCAGAGTCCGACTCCGGCACCGCTCCCAGCGGGATGGCGCAGCGTCCTGGCCGCTCTCGCCGCGGCCGAGACCGCCGCGTCGGACCGGCTGATCGGCTGGGTAGCTGCTGCTCCGCCCGCGCTCGCGCAGCTGATGGCCAGCATCGCGGCGTCCGAGGCCGCGCATGTGGTGCTGCTCGGCCACCATAAGGCCGCGCGGTGAGCGCCCGCGCCGCGAAGGACATCGCCGCCCTCCAGGCTGCGCTAGCGGCCGAACAGGCCGCGAGCTACGGCTACGGCATCATCGGGTCGCATCTGGCTGGCAGCCGGTTCGCGGCGGCCGCCGCCGACTGCGTCGCGCATGAGCGGGCCAGGGACAGCCTTACCGTCATGCTCACCGCCCGCGGTGCGCAGCCGAGGCCCGCCGCTGCCGCCTACCAGCTGCCAGCGCCAGTTCGCACGCAGGCGGCTGCGCTGTCATTGGCGGTCATGCTCGAACGGCAGGTAGCGGCCGCGTATCTGGGCCTGGTCGCGGTCCACGATGCCGCGCTGCGGACGTTCGCCGCCCAGAACATGCGGGACTCCGCTGTGCGGGCGGCACGCTGGAGCGGCAAGGCCGAGACCTTCCCCGGTCTGCCCGCGTCCTCGCTCCGGCGCAGCGGGCATACCGCCCGCTAGGTTCTGGGATGCGACTGGCGGCTGGGCGACGACGGCCTCTACCGGATGCCGGTCTTCGTCGTGACCTACCGGCCGCATGAGGCGGTGCGCAAGGCTGACACCGCGTTCACGTTCGTGACCGGCGGTGTCGCCGCCGCGATCGAGGCGGCGGCGGCGGCCGCCGGCGACAAGCGGGTCCACGTGATGGGCGGTGCGTCGATCGTCCAGCAGGCGCTGCGGACCGGCCTGGTCGATATACCCCTGAGGCCACCCATGTGACCTACCGGGTCGGGCTGGTCACGCCCTGACCAGCACGGCCTGGCCAGTGCCGAGAAATTAGGAGGGCGCGAGACCGGCGCTCAGCGCCGGCGATCCAGCGCGCGGGCAGTTTCGGGCGCTCCAGGCGGCGAGGATCGCGCCCACAGCGACTCGGGCAGCGGTTCGGTGTGCAGGACGGTCAGCCGCGATACGGCCCTGGTGAGCGCGACATACAGCCGTTGCAGGCCGCGCGCCCCGGCTGCCGCTATCCTGCTCGGCTCGACGACTATGACGTGGTCGAATTCGAGGCCTTTGGCGAGGCTGACCGGAACGACAACCAGCTGGCTGTCTCCCGTGTCGCCGTCGAGAATCACGTTCGGCAGGCCAGAACGGCTCAGCATCGCGGCAACTTCCGCCGTTTCCGCATCCGAGGTAATCACCGCGATCGACCCGCGCCTGGTAAGCGCGTCGGCGCAGGCGTCCGACACCGCGGCGGCCAAGCCGGTCGCGCGCACCTCAGTGACGGCGAGTGAGCCAGGATCCTGGCGCACGGACATCGCAGGAGCGAGTTCCGGCGCGATCTGCCCGAGCAGCCGGCTGGCGAAGTCGAGTATCTGACGCGGCACCCGGTAACCGGTCGTGAGTACCTCCAGCGTCGCCTCCGGCTTGCCGAGGTGAGCAAGCAGCCGCTCCCAGCTCGGGGTGGCCCAGGGCGTGGTTCCCTGCGCGATATCGCCGAGCACGGTTACCGACCCCGTGGTGCACCGCCTGCCGATCGCCCGGGTCGCCATCGCCGACAGGTCCTGGGCCTCGTCGACAACGACGTGGGCGAGGCTGGGCGTCCGCTCGATCATGTCCGTGACCTCGTCGATCAGCACCGCATCGGCGGCTGACCAGCGCGCGGTGCCCGGGCCGCGCGGCGGGCGCGGCCAGGAGATCGCAGCCTGCTCGGCCGGGCTGAGCAGGCCATCGGCGGCCTGCCTGAGCACGGCAGCATCGGAGAGGAGCCCGAATACCACCCGGACCGGATCTGCCTTCGGCCAGATCGAGTTCACAGCGGCCCTGACCTGGCTAGTCCGGCGGACGGCCTCGTGCGTCCTGTCGTCGCAGGTCTCGCCAGCGACTTCCATCTGGCTGAGGATGACGTGCGCGATCCGGTGCGAGAGCATGTCACGGCCGGTTCCGTACCGAACGCCGCGTTCCCGCAGCTCGGCGACGAGCTCCGCGATCCGCGCTGCCGGCACCCGCCACCGGCGTGCGCCCCGCGACACGATGATCGCCTCGGCAGGCTCGCCGACCCGGTCCCACAGCGCCGCGTGCAGCACCTCGACCATCCGGGCGTCGCCTTTGAGCCACGCCGCCTCCTCTCCGTCCGTTCCTCCGACGGGCACAGCCGAGATCATCTCGGTGACCGATGTTTGCTCGGCGTCGAACTCGCCGAGCGCGGGCAGGACGTTGCGGATATAGCTAAGAAAGGCCCGGTTCGGGCCAAGCACCAGCACACCGCCCCGGCTCATCCGCTCCCGGTGGGCGTAGAGCAGATAAGCCACCCGGTGCAGCCCCACAGCCGTCTTCCCCGTGCCAGGGGCGCCCTGCACGCAGACCGACTCGGCGGCGTTCGCGCGCACGATATCGTCCTGCTCCGGCTGGATCGTGGCGACGATGTCGCGCATCGCCCCCGATCGCGGCCGTTCGATTTCGTCAATCATGATCCGGCTGAGCGGAACCTGACCGGGCGCGGATTGTCCGCTTAGCCGGACCGGCGCCGGCCCGGGGCTGAATACCTCGTCCTCGAATGCGGTCAATTCCCCGCCGCTGAACCCGAACCTCCGGCGTCTGGACAGGCCCATCGGGTCGGCCTGGCTGGCCCGGTAGAACGGCCTGGACACCGGCGCCCGCCAGTCGATCACAGCTGGGTGGCCACGCGGATCGTGCACGTGCCGACGCCCGATATGGAATCGCTCGCCCGGCGGCTGCCCGGTATCGTCCGCGCCCTCGCCCTGCTCGGCCCTCGTGCCAGGCCCGAGCTGCCCAGGCGTGTAGTCCAGCCGGCCGAAGAACAGCGGGGTGTCAGGCAGGTCCCGTAGCGACTGGGCCCGGCGGTACAGGTCGGCCTTCAGATATTCTTGCGATACGTGGTCGCCTGCCAGCGCCGGCAGCGAGAGCACGTCCTCGCGCATGAGTCGCAGAAACTCGCGCGAGCTCGCCAGATGGTCTCGCTCGGCTGCCAGCACCAGGTCAGCGCCAGCGTCGTCTTCGATGGCCGAAGCCATGGCGCAACTCCTCGATGGCGGTGGGGAAATGGGCGCAAGGGCAAAGGAGCTTAGCACCGGGACCGCCAGGGGTCACGCGAATATTGCTAGAACAGCACGGACATGAACGTGCCAACCTCGGCGAAACCGACTCGCCGGTAGGCCGCCCTGGCCGGCGTATTGAAGTCGTTCACGTAGAGGCTGACCACGGGCGCGATGGTATGCCGCGCGAAGGCCACGACGGCCGCCATCCCCCGGGCGGCGTGCCCGCGGCCGCGCAGCTGAGGCGGCACCCAGACGCCCTGGACCTGGCAGACCTGCGGCGTGACGGCTCCGATCTCGGCCTTGAAGACGATTTTCCCGTCCTCGATCTTGGCCAGCGAGCGCCCGCTGGCGACGAGCTCGCTGACCCTGGCGCGATAGGCGCCGCCGCCGTCTGCACCGATCGGCGAG